>Ga0181563_10005782_pt1 | contig 11249 bp, 24 predicted proteins | sample 011ome_25_FD_133759 | JGI IMG/M metagenome (GOLD analysis project Ga0181563, IMG submission 133759) | Coastal salt marsh microbial communities from the Groves Creek Marsh, Skidaway Island, Georgia - 011512CT metaG (megahit assembly) | ecosystem: Environmental > Aquatic > Marine > Intertidal... | reverse complement strand
CCCACATCCAAGTGATGTAGTACTAATAAAAAACTTCACACAGTCCCCTATTAGAGAGGTTCTAGATATTTGTATTAAAGAAGGATGGTTTAAAAAACCAGTATATAATTGGTAATTTAGATTCTAAATATAAATTTAAGCCAGACTATTGTCTGGCTTTTTTTTGCAAAAAAGTTAGCACCGGATTTTTTTATGTCAAATAAAAGGTTTATATTTACATATAACAAATTAAAACATACACCATGAAAGAGTTATTTTTATTGAGAGGAATTCCAGGCAGTGGTAAGAGTACACTAGCAAAATCATTAGGCGGTGAACACTTTGAGGCTGATATGTATTTTGTCAGAGATGGTGAATATAAGTTCGATGCGAATAAGTTATCAAATGCTCACAAGTGGTGTAAGATTTCAGTCGAAGAATGTATGAACTTAGGTTACAGCCGTGTTGTAGTTTCAAATACGTTCACACAAGAATGGGAAATGGAAGTCTACTATAAGTTGGCTGAAGAGTATGGTTATAGAGTCTATTCGTTAATCGTTGAAAACCGACACGGTGGAGTCAACGAACATGGAGTTCCTGATGAGACTTTAGAAAAGATGGAAAACAGATTTACTATTAAATTAAAATAATGGACAGTAAAACTAGAGCATATTAAAAAGATTATATTAAGATGAACTTAGAAACATTACATAAATACAAAGAGGATGGCCTATTAAGATGTCAAACTCACCCGACACTTCCACTAACTATTTGGAACTACACTGAGAAGGTTCAATATGAAAAATTATGGGATGAGGTTACTCTTTCATGTCGAGGTCTTGTTTTTGACGACGATGGAAATCAAGCGTCCTATCCTTTCAAGAAGTTCTTTAACATTGAAGAGAACAAGCATACTCCAACTAATGACTTTGAAATCTACGAAAAAGTAGACGGTTCATTAATCACAGTCTTCAATTACAACGGAGAGTGGGTTGCCTCTTCTAGAGGTTCATTTACTTCAGAACAGGCGATTGCAGCTCAGGAGCTTTTCAATAGATTTAAAGTTGATATGTTAGATCCAAATGCGACTTACCTGTTTGAGCTAATAGCACCGTGGAACCGTATTGTAGTTGACTATGGAGATGCTGAAGAATTAATCTTACTTGGAATTAAGTCTAAAGAATATGAGTGTAACTATGAAGAATTGGTTGCAGTTTCAAAATACTTGGGTTGTAAAGTTACTCAGCTATTTCATTTTGAAGACTACACTGAGATCCAGAAGTTAAACTGGGCAAATACTGAAGGGTTCATTGTCAGATTCTCTAATGGAGATCGTTGTAAGATTAAGTTCGAAGAGTACTTGAGACTTCATAAGATTATGACTGAGGTTTCTACCACCGGTATTTGGGAATCATTAAAGAATGGAGATGATGTTGCAGAACTACTTAAAGATGTTCCAGATGAGTTCTACGATAAGATCGATGAATATGTTGAGGAATTAGTATCTCAATATATCATGTTAGAGAGGGAATACACTTGGATCTTTAATAAATTAAAAGACATTGAGGATAGAGCCAAATTTGCAGAACTTGCGAAAAGGTACAAGTACCCTCAACTCTTATTTAAAATGATGGATGATTCAGACTATTCTGAAGCGCTCTGGAGAATCATTAAACCAGAGTGGAAGAAACTATAAATTGTTAATAACTTTTTTGAAAATAAGTGGCCAAACATTTTTTTGTTTGGCTTTTTTTGTTTATATTTACATATAACAAATTAAAACAATCAATATGAAATTACAAGTATTTACTAAAAACAGAAAACACTATCCATCAGTAGCAACCAAATACACTGTAGAGATAGCAAAAAATGAGTCAATTGTAATATTTGAAAATGGAGTTGAGATCAACAGATTCAATCTAGGTGATCTAGCGGAATATGATAGATACAATCTAATATATACAGGACATATCACTAAAATCACTGAAAAAACGGTTCAAATCGAAGAGACACATAACATGTACGGTAAAGACCATGGTCGTAGACATAATTTAGACCTATACTCATTCTGTTATAAGAATGAAAAATTTGACCTAGAAAAAGTACGCCAACACAATATAGAAGAATCCTACTATATTTAATAGTTAAAATGAAACAAAATTCTGCCGGGGTTATATAACTAAAGTCTTTAAGCCTCTGGGTAAAATACTGAGCAGGGAAAATCAAAGTTTAATATAAATCAATATAAAAATGGAAGATTATCAAATTTACGCAAAATCAATAGAAAACACTTATAAGTTTCTAGTCGAGAAAAAATCAATAGAATACATCTTATTTGGAGAAGATCCAGAGCAGGAAATAGAGCCATTCTTTTTCTTTATCGACCCTAATGACGAATACTCAAATGAGGATTTAGATGAAATGATTAAGTACTTTGCAGAACAAGAAGAATACGAGAAATGTCAAGAACTAAAATTACTCAAAAAAGAAGAAAACATTATTGGCGGAGTGGACTTCACTGATTCTCTCGATCAATTAAATGGCTTGTCAATATTCAAGTGAAACAAAATTAATATTTCTAATATAACTAATATGATAAAGACTCAAACTAACACATACGATTCTTCGACGATTGAAGCATCCACTTATGATTATAAGACTAAAGATTTATTCGTAGTTTTTAAACATGCAACCTATGTTTATCGAGACGTCTCTGAAGTTGACTATTTAACCTTTGCAAATGATAAGTCACAGGGAATAGCTCTCAATAGTGTTATTAAAGGAACTTATAAATACGAAAAACTCGAAGAAAATGAGTGATGTATGGGTTTTTTGGGAAGACATGTGGAATGAACCAGAAAATAATAAAGAACAGTGCTGTGGAGAATGGAATGAACTTGGAGAATGTTCTTGTAAAAAATAAATTATGATACCAGGAGTACAACCTAAAATATTACTAAATTTAGATACAGAAGAACCTAAATATAGATTAATTCGTGAACGAGATAAACTAGTAAAAGAGTCTTCCAGGGTAATGTGGTTGGAATGGAATGAAGATGGTACATATAAGAATAATCATCCACTTCCAGCACCTGGACTCTCTTTGATTATGTCGCCATTCAATCAATTCTACACTTGGCAGACAACCACTATTACTGAGATTATAGAGCAGAGAGATGATTATATAAAGTTTAAGACAGAGAATAGTAATTACGAACTTTTTAAAATAAACTAAATGGGAAGCTTATTAGGTAAAATAAGAGAAATGGAAGAGGATGGAACGCTTCCTCAATTTGATCCAACGAATGTTAATGATGTCCTAATGAAGGCGGGAGATTATGGTTGGAAGCAGACAATTCTTTTTGGAGCAATGGATCTTATTAGAGAAAATCCAAAACTAAGTAATAACGAGGCGATTCTAGAAATGGCTAAAAAATATCATATCATTTAATTATGGGACTACTACAAAAAATTAGTTGGAAAACTAGAAGATGGAATCTTGCGATCACATTATTTGAGGTTCTATTACATGATCAGCATGGATCTTGGGGTGTTAATATACTGGATTTTAAATATAAATTCAGATCTCATTCTCTATTTTGTATCGATTTCAGACTGCCAAACGGCGCTGATGTTAGAGAAATAACTATCGATCATTTCGACTTTTTATATCTTCGAACCCCTCTCTGGAAAGCTTATGATTCTTTAAGCGATCGTAAATTATGGGGATCCAACCTATCTAAATTAGACACTATCAAATTAACAATATTAGATAAAATATTTAAATGAAGCTAGAAACTAGATATTCAGCAGGGCTTGCAATTGTTTGGAACAAAAAGGTTCTTCTATTACATACAACCGGGAGAGGAACTGCACATTCTTATGGAATTCCTAAGGGAGGAATTGATGGAGAAGAAAATAACCTCGATGCAGCTCTTCGAGAAACTAGAGAGGAGTGCGGAATTGTTGTACCTTCTAAATTAGTGGATAAAAATGAACACACGTTTGTAGTGACTTCAAGAAAATATAAGTACAATAAGGTCGTGACATATTTTATAGTTGAAGTAAAAGATTTAAAGGATATCGGATTAAAGGGTCCAGATATTTCTAAAAGTCAACTACAATTAGAAGAGGTAGATATTGCAGGATTCTATGATTATAGAGAGGCAATGAAACTTATAATGAAATCACAGGCCCCGGTTATAACCAAACTCTTGGCCAAGGGATTAATCTAAATTAAGATGGAACCAGAAAAAGACATATTTGAACAGTGGTCTGAGGAAAGTGCTAAAAAGCCATGGATTGTTAGAAAACTTCAATGGATCCCACTTTGGTGGCATCATGACGGTAAATATTTACATACAACAATCAAACGAGGTATCAAGAGTATTTGGTATTGGTTGCCTATTATTTGGAAAGACCGTCATTGGGATAGTCACTATATCTTCGAGATTATGAAGCATAAGTTAAAAGCTCAGTCAAAATGGATTGGAGGGCGGGACATTCATACCAGATCCAAACGGGATGCCGAAGTGATGATGACATGTGTTAGGTTAATGGAAAAGGTTCAAGATGAGTTTTATTCAGGAGAGTATTCTGACTACCATACAACTAAACATTGGTTTGAGCCATGTGAAGACCAAGAAGGTTATTCAACTTGGGAATCTCGACTTCTAGAAGAAAACTTCGATGAATACTTCTTAAAATATCCTAGAATCTATGATAGAGTCATGAAAGGCGAAGGAGTATTAGCATTGGATGGAGAGGACTCTGAAGGTATTAAACAACGGATTGCAATGAACATTGGACACATTAACCATGAACGTGCCAGAAAGTTATTATTTAAATTAATGGAAGAAAATATTGAAAAATGGTGGGATTAAAGAGAAGTAAAGAAGGAATAATTGGAGGAGTTTGTGAAGGAATCGGAAACTCAACAGATACTAATGCATGGGTTTGGAGGCTAATATTCCTATTTATGCCAAGTGGCTTAGGATTTTATTTAGTACTTTGGGCACTTTTAAAAGAGGAAGATTAAATCAGGTTATTTTGGACCACTAATATAAATTACATGGCAACATTTACAATACCAGGAAACGGATTCCTATATAAATTTTGGAAACGTCGTTTAGAACGAGCACAGAGAATGGTTAAGAAGTATGAGAATACTGTTGTTGATATTTTATCAGTAAACCTACCAACACCCTCTTGTATGATTATTAAATTCTCAACAATAAACAATAATAAAAAATATGAGCTTGTAGTTCAAGGTAAATATCACGAACTATATAAATCTCAAGTGGATGGAGCCCCCATTTCACCGGAAGATGTAAAGGCTGAAATTATAATTAGAACTAATTTTGACACAGCACATCAAATAAATGAATAAATTAAAAATAATTCACTCCAGATTTTTTTATGTCAAATATTTTGTTTATATTAGTACTATAATTAGAAAAAAACAAAAATATGTCACAATTAACAAAATTATCAAACAAAGAAGCCTTAGAATCAATTAGTGGAACCTCGCTTAAAGGTTATTTACACAACACAAAATACTCAGATTTGATTGGGGCTTTTGGCCAACCTACGTTTAATCAAGAAAGTGGTGATGGTAAAGTTCAATTTGAATGGGTATTTGAATTCAATGGAGAAATCTTTACATTATATGATTGGAAGACTTATGATGTAGAATACACAATCAATGAATTAACTACATGGAACATTGGTGGAAGAACAAGCTACATTGATTTTTCAAACCATATTGAGAAAATTCTTAATGATAAAAAAATAATTGTGAAATAATTCACTCCAGATTTTTTTATGTCGTAGAAAATGATTATATTTAACTATAATTAAAAAACAAACATTATGAACATTTCACAATTTGTAAAAGAAATCAACAATTCAAATCTATCAATCGAAGATCTACGAATCTTAAACCAATTGGTAGTTCGCAAAATTAAAGCTCAGAAAAAGACCGAAGCTCTTATTAATTCTACTAAATTAACAGAGGGTATGGTGGTTCGAGTTAATCACCCAAAACTAGAAGGTCGCACAGGTACTATCATTAAGATCAAACGTACTAAATGTGATATTGACTTTTCACCAATTGGTCGATACACTGTTCCAATGGAGATCGTACATTCTCTTTAAATTAATCCATTTAAAAATAAATATCATGACAAAAGAATTCACACCAACATTCAAATTAAGCCAATTAGTAGACATTGAAGTAGACGGAATTGACACTTCAGATTTTCCAGATTTCTGTGATGCATTTATTAGTAGTGCTGCGGTAGAAACACGGGACGGAGAATATAGAGAACTCACAGACGAAGAACTTGATTGGATTAACGATGAATGCGGAGACTTTGTTTACGAGGAAGTATATAAGACAATCTATTAATAAAATAATTTGAAACTTTTTCACTCCAGATTTTTTTATGTCGCAGAAAATGATTATATTTAACTATAATTAAAAAACAAACATTATGTCGCTTAAATTAAAAGCATTAGGATTAGTTGAAACAACTTCAGAAACTCAAAAGAAGAACGGAACTAGACGATTCCATGACCCAGTAATAGGTTGTGATTATCTAAGTTATGAGAGTGGTTATGTTCGAAGAGCGTTTCCTCGCAGAAAAACCTGGTTTGGATTTTGGACCGAAACAATCTATCAATTAAACAAGACCCGTAAAGCGGTTCGAGTATACAATGGAAAATCATATGATGTTACTGAGAGAATCATGATTCCAACTGAAGAGGCTCGATTAGAAAGATTAGCGCACTCGGTAGCAACTTATAGAAATAACAACAAATAACATGGGCACAAATTACACAAGAATACCAACAGCCGAAGAAATGGAGGCTAAGAGAAAGAGACTTGAAAAGACAGTTAAGGATCTTATAATGGAGCCTTCATTTATCTCTCGAGAGTTTCAAATAGTTAAAGAGGACTCTTGGGACAGTGAAAGCCCATGGGATAAGTTCTTAGATGGAACTAATGTTCACCTAGGTAAAAGGAGTTCTGGTTGGAAGTTTTGCTGGAATTTCCATAAGAATAAGTACTACTCTAATAAAGAGGAACTAATCCAGTTTGTTCTAAGTGGTCGAGTAGTCGATGAGTATGGAGAGGAAATAGACCCACAAGAATTCTTAGATATGGCATTCGCTTGGGGAGAACCTGATGGTTGGGTAGCAGACGCTGAGTACTTTAAGAAGTTTGAACACACATGGTTGTATAACCAACAAAAATTACACGACCTTGAGATCGATGGTCTTAGAGTAAGTAGTTCAACCGAATTTAGTTAACATGAGAATAACATTTATATCAGACACGCATACTAAGCATAGACAATTAGATCTTCCAGGCGGAGACCTCTTGATTCATGGCGGTGACATTATGAACAGCGGTTACAGTCAGTATGAAATTAAGGACTTTTGTGAGTGGTTTGATGGACAATGGAAATATGATAAAAAGGTATTTATTGCAGGTAATCATGACAGGTTATTTGAAAATGAACCTGAATTGGTTAAAGAAATTGTCAATGAATATGGAGTTGACTATTTACAAGATAGTGAATTAGTAATTGGTGAAGAATGGGAAACTCAAGTTAAGATATGGGGAAGTCCTTGGCAACCTGAATTTTATAATTGGGCATTTAATCTACCGAGATGTGGTGATGAGTTGAAAACTAAATGGGATGCTATTCCAAAGGACACAGATATTCTTATTACACATGGACCTCCGCAAGGACATTTAGATATTAGTGGACCTCCATATAATGAACCCAATTTAGGTTGTGAATTACTTAGAGTTAAGGTCGATGCTCAACCTCCGAAGATTCATGTATTTGGTCATATTCATGGTAGTTGGGGTTATAAATTTCATAATGGAACGCACTTTATTAATGCTGCAGTCCTTGGTGAGAACTATATGTTAAGAAAGGATGGAGTGCTTACAGCAGATTGGGATCCTGAAACAAATGACATAACATTTATATAATTAATATGAAGCGTAGCAATAAATTTTATACACCCCCAACATTTAAAGAGAGACTAACTAGTTTGAAATACTCATTTTTATTTTGGGTTGGTCGCAAGAAGGGTATGATTCACACAATGAACATTGGACTCAAGGATGTTTGGGCTGTTTTCTTTCCAAAAGACTTTGGTGAAAAATATCGTTATTTAGGAACTAGTGTATGGCGAGAGGACAGTGAATATTATAAAGCCTTATTCCCACTGGTGCTTGCATTGGATTATGAAGCCAAACCAAAATGGTGTCCAAGATGGTTCTTAAGATTCTTACACTTATTTGGTAGTGACAATTCTATAGTTCGAGTTAGAAATCGTAGACTCCACAATTTAGAAAAGAAATTGACTAAAGGAATTATGCTGGTTGATTGGAAGACTAAATGGTCCGATTATGATTTAAGAATCTCAGTTTATGCACCAGAACATATCAATAATCTTTCAAATGATATTGAACGTGGATTTTATAGCCGAGGCCGACAGAAAGAATTGGTTAAACAAATCAAAGAGATCGATCCAAATGCAGGTATTATTTGGGGTAACATTGAACGATTAGAAAAGCAATTAGAAGAATTACAAAATAATCAAAAATAAAATTATATGAAAAGGTTTTTTAAATTTTTAAATAAAAGAATAGTTGGAGTACAGGGTACTTTATTCCTTTTATTTGCTATTATATCCATCACTATGAATTCTGATAAATTCTGGATGTTTATGATCAGCTCAATTATTTTTACAGCATTACAAACAATTATTGACGAGCTTAGAGAATTAAACTCTAAAAAATAATTGAAAGCAGTAGTAGTCATAGCACACCCAGACCGAAAGGCCCTTGAGCATAAGAATATTGTACCAACAATTAAAATGTCTTATAAGAAAAAGGGCCTTTCGGTAGAAGTGCTGAATCTATATAATGATGGTTATAGCCCATCAATGTTTATTGGTGATATATCAAACATCAATAATAATGCATTCGCTAAAGCTTATAGAAATTCAATAAAGCAAGCGGATCATGTTTACATTATATCTCCTACTAGATGGATATCATTAGATCCTTTAATTGAAGGATTTATAGACCAAGTATTTACTAAAGGTTTCGCATTTAACCAGAGATCACCCCTGTTGAAGCGTAAAAAATTAGTAATAATAACAACTTCAACCTCAAATAAGTCACTCAAGTGGAAGACCTGTAATCTATTATGGATTAGAATGAGGCTTATGGTATTTCCCAAGATATTTGGATTTAAAAACATTAAAATGTTCCAAATATGGGATGTTAAATCAATGTCCAGGTTAAATCTCACAAAAAAGTTATTAACAATTCAAAAATATATTGCAAAAAGTTTTTCCGATTCGTAGAAATTGTTTATATTTATACTATAATTAAAAAACAAACAACTTATGGCGATCCCAAAAATTTACAAGCACGGAATTGAAATTACTAAACCTTGGTCAAAAGAAATGTATGACTATAATGACAAGGTTAGAGAGCATATGATTAAAGAGGTTAAATCTGCAATCAATACAATATCTGATGAAACGACTGCTAATAAATTGGCAAAGATTATTAATCCTTATGGATATGGATATGGTTATAACCTAGAAGATATGAAGGCAGATATGTTAAATAATGCTGAAAGCTTTGAAAACTACTGGTTATCAGAAATTTGGGACGAACTAATCGACGCAGATTTTGTAATGCCAATTTTTGGTGAAGAAGGAGAGGTTTATAACATTATTGGTTTTGAATCTCGTGAAGAAATTTTAGAACTAAGAGCTAAATTTGCATAATATGAAAGACTTACAATTAATTTATGATTTTGTTGAACAAAGTAATTCAACCAACTCAAACACAGACAAGCTACAGGTATTAAAGACGTACACTCAGTATGAAAGTGTTAAGAAGGCATTAGTTTATACATATGATACCTATAAACAATATGGTGTTACTTCTACTAACTGTAAAAAGAATTCAGATCTTATTAGTCCATACCATCAATTTGAGGATCTCTTCACACTGTTGGACTATTTAAATGATAGAATAATCACAGGACATGATGCGATCAAGGCAGTTAACCGATATGTATCAGATAATCCAATGTACGCTGATATTATTTGGAACATTATTGATAGAAACCTTAAGACCCGTTCTACAACTTCTATGATTAATAAGGTGGTTCCAGGATTAATTCCAACATTTGACGTAGCATTAGCAAACGCATATAACGATCAAACCGCGAAAAAAGTAGATTGGAACGATAATTGGTATGTTAGTCGTAAACTAGATGGAGTTCGATGTTTAACAGTAATCGATGATAATGGTGAGATTAAGTTCTTCAGTCGTGCTGGAAAACCATTTCTAACACTTGATAACTTAAAGCCTTCTATTCAGAAATTAGGACTTACAAATATGATTCTTGACGGAGAGATTTGTATGACTGATAAAGATGGAAATGAAGATTTTCAAGGAATCATTAAAGAGATTAAGAGAAAAGATCACACTATCGAAAACCCTGTATATTTTATGTTTGATTTATTGACTCAAAAAGAATTTGATGATAAAACCTCAGAAACAGTGTTGAGTGATCGATTAACAACTCTTAGATCTTATACTTTAGGAGGTGATAAATTCATTAAAGTATTAGAACAAAAACTAGGAAGTGATAAAGTTCTAGAAGAAATGATGGAAGTTTCTAAGAACGGAGGCTGGGAAGGTCTAATGTTGAGAAAGGACACGACGTATCAGGGTAAAAGATCTAACGATATTTTAAAGGTTAAGAAGTTCCATGATAATGAGTATGTTGTAGTTGATTTGGAGAATGCAGTTAACCGAGTTATTGTAGATGGTAAAGAGGTTGAAGAGCTAATGTTAAAGAATGTTATTATAGAACATAAAGGAAACAGGGTTCAGGTTGGTAGCGGATTCTCTCATGAACAAAAGAGATATTTCTTTGAGAATCCTAATGAAATTTTAGGAAAAACCATAACTGTACAGTACTTCGAAGAAACAACTGATCAAAACGGAGAGCATTCACTAAGATTCCCAGTCATGAAAGGAATTTACGAAGGAGCCAGAACTTTTTAAACAAAACATAATTTTTAAATATAATTAAAAATGACACTAAGAGATTTATACCGTTATTGTACTGATAAAGCAGAACTTCACCCCGAATTGTATGATGATATTCATTCATTCTATGATTTAGCAGAAATGGAAGTTGAAGATGGTGGCT
>Ga0181563_10005768_pt1 | contig 11260 bp, 5 predicted proteins | sample 011ome_25_FD_133759 | JGI IMG/M metagenome (GOLD analysis project Ga0181563, IMG submission 133759) | Coastal salt marsh microbial communities from the Groves Creek Marsh, Skidaway Island, Georgia - 011512CT metaG (megahit assembly) | ecosystem: Environmental > Aquatic > Marine > Intertidal zone... | reverse complement strand
GGTTAAATTTAGCAATTGATGCTGTTTAATGCGGTCGGTATGCGGGAATTCTCGACAAGCTTTTGGGCGCACATCATAAATGCTGCATCGGTTATCATCGCCTAAAAAAGCACAAGGAACAGACTGTAGCACATAGTCATTGTCTTCATCGATTCGTAAGTACTTTTCAGTGAACTCAGAAGGTTTCATTCTAAGGTGTTTAGCAGTTCGCCCTATATCTTTGTCAGTGAACAAAGGTCCAGTAGTACTGCAACAGTTGGCACATTCTAAACAATTAGTGCATGCAAAAACTTCCTGATGAAGTTTATGCATTTTTTGGTCTAACACTTTTGGCTTTAGACGTTTTATTTCCTTAAAGATGGCCTTGTTCTCTTTAGCCTTTTGTTTGACCAAGGCTTTATGTTTTTCTAAGTCCATTAAAGCGTTCTACCTGGGTAAACTTCAAGTGCTTTTTCTAGGCACTCAATAGCTTGAGTAAGTGCTTCTTGATTTAGCACATATGCAATCCTTACTTGATTGGTTCCAGTATTAGGAGTAGAATAAAATCCTGCTGCAGGAGCAACCATTAAAGTCTTTCCTTCATAATCAAATTCTTCTAAAAGCCACTGCGCGAATTTGTCGGCATTGTCAACGGGAAGTTGAGCAATGCAATAAAAAGCACCTTTTGGCTTTGGACATACGACACCTTCTATTTTGTTTAACCCTTCAATCAGTAAATCTCTTCGGGCAACGTATTCTTTACTGACTTCATCAAAATAGGATTTGGGTGTGCTTAAAGCGGCTTCACCAGCCACTTGTCCAAAAGTAGGTGGAGACAATCGCGCTTGAGCAAATTTTAAGGCAGTTACCATCACCTCTTTATTTTTTGAAATAATACAACCAACTCTAATGCCACACATGCTGTATCGTTTAGAAGTAGAATCAATCACAACAGCATGTTCTTCTAAACCTTCGATATTGAGTACAGAATGGTGTTCATTTCCATCATAGCAAAATTCTCTGTACACTTCATCAGCAAAAAGGAACAAATCATGCTTAACAACGATATCTCTGAGAGTTTCTAATTCTTCTTTAGAGTATAAATATCCTGTTGGATTACCAGGATTACAAATTAGAATGCCCTTAGTTTTTTGTGTGATCAGTTTTTCAAACTCTTCAATTGCGGGTAGTGCAAATCCATCATTTATAGATGTTGTAATCGGTTTAACTTGTACGCCAGCTGAAATGGAGAAGCCATTATAGTTGGCATAAAAGGGTTCAGGAATAATGATTTCATCGCCATTATCTAAGCAAGAATTAAGCGCAAATAAAAGTGCTTCTGAGCCACCAGTTGTCACCATAACATGAGAATGATCAACCGTTATTCCAATGTTTTGGTAATAGTTGGCCAAACCTTTTCGATAGCTTTCAAAACCGGCCGAGTGACTGTACTCTACTACTTTTTCATCAAAATTATGAATAGCATATAAGGCCACTTCTGGCGATTTGATATCTGGTTGTCCAATATTAAGGTGAAAAACTGTTTTCCCTTTTAGTTTAGCTCTTTCAGCAAAAGGAACTAACTTACGTATTGGTGATTCGGGCATTTTTATTCCCTTAGATGAAATGTTCGGCATCGCTTAAATTGATAAAAAAATCCCCGATATTTAAAAATAAAGGGGATTTAATAAAAACTATAGTAATCTTAAAACTTAAATTAATTAACTTCTAAAACTGACGCTTTAGGTTTTGCTGGTGCTACTGGAGCTTGTGCTGGTTTTTTAACCTCTCCTTTAATAGTCAAAACTTTAGTTTTTTCATCAGTATTTGTAGTTAATGTAATTGTCTTTGTAAATTTTCCAACCCTATTAGTAGCATACTTTACACCAATTGATGCTGATTCTCCTGGTGCAATAGGTGCTTTTGGCCATGTTGGAACAGTACATCCACAACTTCCTTTAGCATTGGAAATAACTAGAGGTGCACTACCTGTATTGGTAAGAACAAATTCTCTTTTACCATCAGCGTTATGCTCGATAAGACCATAATCAATTACAGTAGATTCGAATTCCATTTTTGGGCCTGCTTTTTCATCTAAGACGGTAGAAGATGAACTCTGTGCGTGAAGAGTCACTGTTGCTCCAATTAAAGCAATAGCTAAAAATATTTTTTTCATTTTTCGTGTTTTTTTGGTTCTTGTAAGTTTACAACAACAAATGTACTAAATTATTGTATTGTATTAATCTAAAATTCATCCCCAAATTTTGGTGTAAAGTATTATTTTTGGAGCTTATTAAAAATTAAAATGAGTATATCCAAAACATATAATCCCGCTAGTGCTGAAGAGAAATGGTATGCCCATTGGTTATCTAAAGGTTATTTTAATTCTAAACCCGATGATAGAGAGGCTTATACAATCGTAATACCACCACCAAACGTTACGGGTGTTTTACACATGGGACATATGTTAAACAACACATTGCAGGATGTACTCATTCGAAAAGCTAGAATGCAAGGCTTTAATGCGTGTTGGGTACCTGGCACAGATCACGCTTCAATTGCTACTGAAGCAAAAGTTGTTCAAAAATTAGCTAAAGAATGTATTGATAAATCCGACTTAAGTCGTGAAGAATTTCTAGAACACGCATGGCAATGGAAAGAAAAGCACGGCGGTATCATTTTAGAACAACTTAAGAAGTTGGGCGCTTCCTGCGATTGGAACCGTACTAAGTTTACCATGGATAGCGATCTGAGCGAATCCGTAATTAAAGTATTTGTTGATTTACATCAAAAAGGACTAATTTACAGAGGGGTTCGTATGGTAAATTGGGACCCCAGTGCACAGACGGCACTTTCAGATGAAGAGGTTATTCATAAGGAAGTAAATTCAAAATTATACCACATTAGGTATCAGATTGAAGGCAGTGACGATTATTTGACTGTGGCAACTACTCGTCCCGAAACTATCCTTGGTGATTCCGCAATTTGTGTCAATCCTATGGATGATAGATATACTCATTTAAAAGGTAAAAAGGCCATTGTGCCCTTAATAAACCGTTCCATTCCAATTATTTTCGATGAATATGTTGATATGGAATTTGGAACAGGTGCTTTGAAAGTAACACCTGCCCATGACATCAATGACTATCAACTCGGAGATAAGCACGGTTTGGAGGTTATCGATATTTTAAACGATGATGGAACGCTGAATGATTCTGCCCAGCTGTATATTGGAATGGATAGGTTCGATGTGCGAAAAGAAATTGCAAAAGATTTAGAGGAAAAAACTTTTTTAGTAAAGACTGAAGATTTAATCAATAAAGTTGGATTTTCAGAAAGAACAGACGCAGTTATTGAGCCAAAACTATCAATGCAATGGTTTTTTAAGATGGAAGAATTTTCTAAACCTGCTTTAGAAAATGTAATGAACGATACCATTAATTTTCACCCTGAAAAATTTAAAAATACTTACCGTCATTGGATGGAAAACATAAAAGATTGGTGTGTTTCCAGACAGTTGTGGTGGGGGCAACAAATACCTGCATACTTTTATGAAGACAATAATTATGTGGTAGCTGAAACTAAAGAATTGGCTTTGAAGGAAGCTCAAAAAATAAACCCTAACATTACCCTTGCAGACCTTAGACAAGATGAAGATGTACTAGATACGTGGTTCTCTTCGTGGTTGTGGCCTATCTCTGTTTTTGATGGTATCCGAAATCCTGATAATGAAGAGGTTAATTATTATTACCCTACCAATGTTTTAGTTACAGCTCCCGAAATTTTGTTTTTTTGGGTAGCAAGAATGATAATGGCCGGATATGAATATAAGGGCAATCTTCCTTTTAAAAATGTTTATCTAACAGGAATAGTACGAGATAAATTAGGGCGAAAGATGTCCAAATCATTAGGTAATTCCCCTGACCCAATAGATTTAATGAATAAGCATGGTGCAGATGGTGTGAGGGTAGGGATGCTATTATCTTCTCCTGCAGGAAACGATTTGCCATTTGATGAATCTTTATGTGAGCAAGGGAGAAACTTCTCTAACAAAATATGGAACGCTACTCGCTTGATTAAAGGCTGGGAAGTTGCTGAATTAGATCAACCAGAATCTTCAAAAATCGCTATCGAGTGGTTTGAAAATAAATTTCAACAAACTCTCGATTCAATAAATCAGGCTTTTGAAAAATACAGAATTTCTGAAGCGTTGATGTTGACCTACCGATTGGTATGGGATGATTTTTGTTCTTGGTATCTAGAATCCATAAAGCCTGATTATCAAAAGCCTATTGATTCAAAAACCTTAGCTGCAACTACTCAGTTTTTGGATGATTTATTAAAATTACTTCATCCGTTTATGCCATTTTTGACTGAGGAAATTTGGCATATTGTAGCAGATAGAGAAGAAGATATTATTGTTTCTTCATGGCCAAAATCCAATTCGATTAATCATTCAATTATTACGGATTTTGAATACGCTACAGAAATTGTGTCAGCTATCAGAACGATTCGTAAAGAGAAACAAATTCCAAATAAAGATTCTCTGAAGTTGTTTGTTAAGGTAAATGAGCAAACAACTACTTTGATGGATTCTTTGGTGTGTAGATTGGTTAATCTTTCTGAATTTAGCTACAGTGAGGAAACGATTGAAGGCGCTTTTTCTTTCAGAGTAAAATCAAACGAGTTTTTTGTTCCCTTATCAGATAATATTGATGTTGATGCTGAGCTTGAGAAGTTACGCTCAGAGTTGGATTACACACATGGATTTTTAAAGTCTGTTGAAGGTAAACTTTCTAACGAAAGATTTGTAAATAACGCTCCTGAACAGGTGGTAGCTATTGAAAGAAAAAAGCAATCTGACGCATTAGCGAAGATTGCTGTATTAGAAGATCAAATTAAATCCTTGTCTTAATTAAGAATTAGTTTTTGACTTTCCGTTTTCTTTTCTCCAATTAGATTTATGAAGTAAACTCCTCGTTGCCAATTTGAAGTCTCTAACTTCTTGGAATTAGAGTTAACAGATTCTTCAAAGATTACTTTTCCATTAATATCAGTAATTTGAATGCTGTTCCATTCATCGCTAGTGCTCCATTCTAAATTCACTACATCTTTTGAAGGGTTTGGATAAACTGATAATAGTTGCTTAGTATTTTCGCTAACGCTCACTAAATCAGGAAATACGTCATAAATAGAGGTGATGAAAGTTGAGTAGACACCAGTTCCATGAGTGCCTACTACCAGTTTGCCATCGCTATCTCTGAATTTAATGTGTTCAACGACAACATTCCCTATTGTACTTGTTCCTATTTGTCTCCATTCTGTGTCTAATCCCTCAAGCCTGTCTGTGCCGTATAGTCCAGTGCTTCCGCCGACAAGATACAAGGTATCGCTACCAAGAACAGCAATTTCAGCAGTTCGCATTGAAGGACCATTTCCACCTCCTGAAAAAGAATCTTCAAGATTTCCGCCAACTTTTTTCCAGTTTTGACCACCATTATCAGTAAAAAGGAAACTGTACGTAGAATAGTTTGAAATAAGTACCAATACTCGTTCTGCATTAGTTGGGTCAATCTCTACTGCGGAAACATTTTTATTGCCAAAACCAATTGGTAGATAATTCAATAGTGTTACTTCGGGATCGCCTTCGTGGGCATTATCAATTCTATAAATATAATTATCACTTGTCCCAAGATATACTGTATTTGGTGGGTTTGTAGATACATCAATACACGAAATAGTTCTATTTGTGGTGTCAGAGAAAACGTCCCAACCTATATTTGTTCTGACTTGTGAGTTATTGTAAGGATAATTGCTTGCGTCATTGTTTCTCCAGAAATGATAGCCGTTATTCATGTAAATAATATCATCGTTATTTGGATCCATAGCCAAATAGTTAATGAAGTCAAACATGACTGTATCGGCACCAAGCGGGTCCATTCTGTTATAGGCCAAAACTTCACCTTGCTCATTTAACTTCATTTTGAATAAAACTCCCCTTTGAATTTGCAAGTAAAAATCTTCTTCATTATCCGCTACTGCATTGTAGCAGCCATCACCATTAAATGGCATTACCCAGTCATCGGTTTCGTTGTCACTTACTGTGATGAAGTTTCCATTGTCTTGAAATCCGCCAATAATAAGGTCACTGTTTCCTTTGCCCATTGTTACAGCGTAAAGTTGTGTTGTTTGATAGCCATTATTAAGTCGATTCCATAAGTGGGGTGTAGCTAAACAGTTGGCTGATTTATAGACTCCTCCATCATTTGCACTTAGTATTGTATTTGGGTCGGAGGGTAAAAACAATAACTCATGCTGATCAGGGTGATGTCTGTCATAAATATCCCAATTATCGTATCCATGATCTGACCCCTCATAATAACCACCGATTTGAGCGGTATTTGTGTCAGAGGTAAATCCGTCAGTTGAACGCCATAAATTAGTACCGCCAATGAAAACAACATTTTGCTCATCTGGTTTTACTTTTACTAATAAATCATAACCGCCTTGAGCATTGAAGTTATCAAAGGTTGTTGGTCTATTTGCTGGAATATTTTCTGAAAGATTAATCCAAGTACCACAACTATCTGTTCCATCTCCACATAGGTAAGTGTACTTCCATAAAGAAGTCCACGTTTGACCATTAAAAAATGTGTTTGTAAACTGACCAGAATTTGTAGTTTCAGCAGTTAAGAAATAGACTTCATTTTCATTAGAAGGGTTAATGCCAATTGCACTTCTTCCGTAAGTATTGCCAAAGCTATCGGGCATAATGTTTGCCCATTCCATACCGTCGGCTGATCGCCAGAACCCTTTGCCTGCACCATCTGAACTAAGTGTAGCATATACGACACCTGTCGAGGTAATTTCTACATTATTGTAGTAAGCTTCTCCGCCACCAATTTCTTCATTCCAAGACTCTCCACCATCTGTTGAGCGGTAGATACCTCCGTATGTTGCTAGATACATTTCATCTTCTTCAAGGTTGGTAGGGTCTAAGACAATATTCCATGCAAAATCAAAAACATTAAAACTTCCAGCCGGACTGTTGTCTGCTGTGGAACTAATTGAGTCCCATGTAAGGCCGTTGTCAATGGATTTGTATATGCCATTTCCATCGAAATAAGCACCGCTTCCACTAGCTGAGTTTCCTGATAATTCACCCGTTCCGTAGTACCAAATATTTTCTTTCCCTTCTCTTGTGTCTTGGGCTAAGCTGGTAACGTTGTGTAGCTGAAAAGGTTTAGTCATTTTACTCCAACTTTCTCCTAAGTTTGTTGAACGCCAAATGCCACCAGAAACGCCACCAGCAATTAATATATTTTCATCAGTTACGTCATAGGCAAGAGCTCTAGTTCTACCACCTACATTATAGGGTCCTTCGGCAGTCCAAACGAGATTGGAATTGTTTAAATCATTAGGTAATGATTGGGCAAATTGCAATTCTTTTCTTCTTATGCTTTGCGGAATATTACCGTTAGCATCTACCAAACGCTTTGCATCCCATTTCTTTCTTGAATATGGAGATTCAGAAGGCACTTTATAGATAGCATTAAAATCAATAGGTTGCTCAGGAATTAGCATATAAAAGGCAATTCCACATAGAATAAAGACCGAAAGAATTTTTATTAGTTTCATTTAATTTTTTGTTATTGTTGTATGTCTTCAATAAATTTTTCAGCTTTTTTAACACAATCGCTGACAGAAATTCCATTGAAATAGTTCCCTAAAATATGAAAGTTAGGCGAATTGGCTTCAAATTTTTCTATTTCAAGTATAAGTCGATCAAGCTCGAGGCCATATTGTGGTATTCCTTTTTTATATGACGTATGATTTTTAAATATTGGAGGTTTCTGGCATTGCATTAGTTCAGAAATCTCATCAAGAATAATTTTTTCGACTTTGTCTGTTCCCAATGCACAAAGTTCTGGTTGTCTACTGCCGCCAACAATAACTGTAAACAACTCTTTATCTTTTGGAGAAACATGAGGAAATATTCTAGTATTAAAAAGTATTCCTAAAAAGTTCTTTTTATCAGAGGGTTTGCTAAGTACCCCAAAACCTTGGGCTTGATTTTTGACTTCTTTTTTTTCAAATCCAAAATGAAAAACATCTACAGGAACGTATTCAACTGCTTCTAGTTGGGCAGTTAAGTCAATATTATCTACGATTTTAGAAAGTGCATGTGCGGGTATGGTAGAGATGATTCTTTGACATTCTATGGTATTGTTGTTAGAGTCTGTAATTTGATATCCATCATCTACTTTAACAATACTTTTAATCTCAGTATTGTAGTGAACCTTATCGCCTAAAAGTTGAGTCATTTTATCAACAAGTTCAGAAAGTCCATTTGGGAAATTAAACATTTGAGCTTTCGAAGTCTTAGACTTTTTTTGTTTTAGCAAACCTTTTATTACACTGCCATGTTTTTGTTCTGCTTCCCAAATCATTTTAAGTGTATGTTTAGCACTCATCTTTTCAGCATTTCCAGAATATATACCTGTTATAAAGGGTTCAACAAATTGGGTTAAAATGGCATTACCAAACCGTCGACTAATGAAGCTGGCTAGGGGCACATCATTCTGATGAGGTTTAATAAAAGGTTCTTTAAACAGCCTCAATTTTTCATACCATTTTAATAGAGGCGTTTTTATAAATTCAATGGGATTTCTAGGAAGTAACTGCAGTTTGTTTTGGTAAAGTACGTATCGGTTACTTTCAGCTGTTTTTTGAGGAGTAGACATTTTATCCCATAAATCACAGTCTTTAATTAGAGATTTTATAGAATCATTATTTAGTAAAACTGTATTGGGTCCATTTTCAACAACAAAACCATCAATAACCTTAGATTGGATATTTCCACCAGTTTTTTCACTCTTTTCAAGAACAATAAAATCATTAGATTTCTTTGATAAAAAGTGTGCTATACTGAGGCCTGAAATACCACATCCTAGAACAACGGTATGTTTTTTTAAAGAAGCGATATGCAAATTTAGCCAAAATAAGCGCTTAAAATATATATTTGCATTCCCAAGTTAATTGAAAATGCAAGAACCAAAACCATACCAGCCTAAAAATAAAGTAAGAATAGTTACTGCAGCCAGTCTGTTTGATGGCCACGATGCAGCCATTAATATAATGCGAAGAATTATACAAGCTACAGGCTGTGAAGTTATTCATCTGGGTCACGACCGTTCAGTTGAAGAGGTTGTAAACTGTGCCATTGAAGAAGATGCAAATGCTATTGCAATGACTTCATACCAAGGTGGACATACAGAGTATTTGAAATATATGTATGATTTATTACAAGAAAAAGGAGCCAGTCAAATTCGAATATTTGCTGGTGGTGGCGGAACAATACTTCCAGAAGAAATTAAGGAATTGCACGATTATGGTATAAGTAGAATTTACCATCCAGATGATGGAAGAGCAATGGGGCTTCAAGGCATGATAAATGATTTAGTTGAAAAATCGGATTTCCCAACAGGCAAAGACATTGACAATTGCGCTAAAGATTTGTCAAATGTTCAAAATATTGCACGTTTGATTTCAGCTGCTGAAAATTTTCCCGATGAGGCAAAAAAGGAGTTAAGCGAAATTGCAGAATTGGCAAAACAATCCAAAATACCTGTATTAGGAATTACAGGAACTGGTGGTGCGGGAAAATCATCTTTGGTAGATGAATTGGTAAGGCGATTTTTAATTGATTTTTCTGAAAAACGAATAGCTATTATTTCTGTTGACCCTTCTAAACGTAAAACAGGAGGAGCATTGTTGGGCGATAGAATTCGTATGAATTCCATCAAGAATGAGCGAGTTTACATGCGTTCATTGGCAACCCGTCAAGCTAATTTGGCATTATCGGCACATGTCAATAAAGCCTTAGACATTTTAAAAGTGTCAAATTTCGACTTAATAATTCTTGAAACTTCAGGAATTGGTCAGTCTGACACAGAAATTCTAGAGCATTCAGATGCATCCATGTATGTAATGACTCCTGAATATGGTGCAGCAACTCAGCTTGAAAAAATAGATATGCTTGATTTTGCTGATTTGATTGCTATAAATAAGTTTGATAAACGCGGCTCTTTGGATGCACTACGAGATGTAAAAAAACAATATCAGCGCAACCATAAACTTTTTGAAGAAGATGTAGAGTCTATGCCAGTTTATGGAACTATCGCTTCACAATTCAATGACCCAGGTGCCAACACACTGTACAAAGCATTAATAAGTAAAATTGTCGAAAAAACAGGCGCTCCTTTGGATTCTAAATTTGAGATAAGTAGAGAAATGTCTGAAAAGATATTTGTCATTCCTCCCAAAAGAAGTCGTTACCTTTCTGAAATTGCTGATGCCAACAGAAACTACAATGAATGGGTGATTCAACAAAAAGAAGTAGCCCAAGAACTTTATGCCTTACAGAAGTCCATTGATTCTATTCAAAATACAAATGTTGCTGATAAAGACCGTTTGATAAAGCAACTTCAAGAGGTTTATGAAAACAAAAAGCTTGACATTGACCCTAAAAATATGCTTCTCATAGAAGGGTGGGAAGAAGAAAAAAGGGAATATCAAAACGAATTTTACACATTCAAAGTTAGAAACAAAGAGTTAAAAATTAAGACCCATTCGGAGTCTTTGTCGGGTTTGCTGATTCCCAAAATTTCGGTTCCTAAATATTCTGGATGGGGTGATATATTACAATGGCAACTCCAAGAAAATTTACCCGGTAAATTCCCATACACATCAGGTATTTTTCCTTTTAAAAGGGAAGGCGAAGACCCCACTCGAATGTTTGCTGGAGAAGGTGGTCCAGAACGGACAAACAAGCGTTTTCATTATGTAAGTTTAGGTATGCCAGCAAAACGTTTGTCAACTGCATTTGATTCGGTAACACTTTATGGTAATGATCCAGATTATAGACCAGATATATATGGTAAGATTGGAAATGCTGGAGTTTCTATTTGCTGTTTAGACGATGCCAAAAAATTATATTCTGGCTTTGATTTATGCAATTCTTCCACTTCCGTTTCTATGACCATTAACGGGCCTGCTCCAATGTTGTTGGCATTTTTTATGAATACTGCTATCGATCAACAATGTGAGATCTATATCAAAGAAAATGGACTAGAAAAAGAGGTTCAAAAGAAAATAGACGCTTTATACAAAGGAAAGCAACGTCCTCAATACCAAGGCGATTTACCAGAGGGTAATGATGGTTTAGGTTTGATGTTACTCGGCGTAACGGGCGATCAAGTTTTGCCAAAAGACGTCTATG
>Ga0181563_10005765_pt1 | contig 11265 bp, 11 predicted proteins | sample 011ome_25_FD_133759 | JGI IMG/M metagenome (GOLD analysis project Ga0181563, IMG submission 133759) | Coastal salt marsh microbial communities from the Groves Creek Marsh, Skidaway Island, Georgia - 011512CT metaG (megahit assembly) | ecosystem: Environmental > Aquatic > Marine > Intertidal... | reverse complement strand
TCTCGGCCGGTGCAGGTGTGGAAACCTTGGGCGAGATCGAGCTTATCGCGTTTTTGGAAAAAAGCGTGGCGTAGGGCACCGGCCTGTTGATCGACAGCCGCGTGCCGGAATGGTTTGCCAAGGGCACTATCCCCGGCGCGGTGAACGTGCCTTTCACCACGCTCGAACCCACAAACCCCTATCGCGACGAAATATTAAAAGCACTTGGCGGGGTAAAAACCGCCACTGGATGGGATTTTGGCGCCGCCTTGGATCTGGCCATGTTTTGCAACGGCCCATGGTGCGATCAATCCCCCCGCGCCATTCGCAACCTAACCGAGGCCGGCTATCCACCCGAAAAACTGCGCTATTACCGTGGCGGCATGCAGCTGTGGCTGCTGCTGGGCCTTAGCGTGCAAACCCCCTAAGCGAGGCACCCTATGATCCGTATCGCCCTTGCCGCTACTGCCTTTTTGGGCGCCACATTGGCGCTGGTCTTGTTGTTGCCCGGTGCTGGGCCGAAACTGCCCGAAGAGGCGGCAGTAACCCGCGCCGACAGCCTGTTAAGCCAGCCCAACGCCGCGCCCGCGCGCCTGCCCCTGGCCGTAGCGCCTGCCCGGCCCAACCTGCCCCAGCCCAGCCCCGCGCCCCGCGTGGCCGCGCCCGCACCGGCTGTTTTGCTGACCGATAACAGCAGCCTGCGTGACATGACAAATGGCGTTTTGGGCGAGCTTGGGCTGCAGCCCGCCACTTCTGAGGTGCCACAAATGCGCGATATGACGGCAAATGCGCTGGCCAATATTGGGCGCGTGCGCCCCAGCGCAAGCCAACCCCAACCACAGCCTGAAAAGCTGCAAGCGCTGATCGCGCAGGCCCTTAAGCAAGGGCAATCCGACAGCTATATCGACGCGCTGTTGAACGAGGCAGCCAGCCGGGGCGAAGTGACAGTGCCCAAGGCCCTTGTCACCCCCGAAGGCCGGGTGGATACGGCCACGCTGCTGGCCAATATCGTGGCCAGCGCCACCGCAGCCACGCAGGGCAAAGCCCCGGGTGATCTGGCCAAAGGCCAACCTGTTGGCGGCAAAGGGGTAGAGGTGCGCATGGTCACCCAAGCCGACGGTTCCAGCGTGCAATACCAGTTTTACACCGTCGGTGTGGGCGATAGTTTGGGCGCAATCGCGGTAAAATTTTATGGTGACGTGGCAAAATTTAACATGATTTTCGAAGCGAACCGCACCATCCTGTCCAGCCCCGACAAAATTCGCGTGGGCCAGCGACTGGTTATTCCACGGGCCTAACCCAAAAGCCCGGTTTCACGCAGCAAGCCGCGGCGCTTGGCCTCGAAGTAATAGCCGCGCGCGTACCACATCACCGCGCGGTCCATATCGCCGTCCGATACCAGCCACGCCCCGCGCAGATAGCGCACCGCGTAGGTCAGGTTGGTTTCAGCATCCAGCAAATCGCTGGGCTGGCCGCGAAACCCCATGCTGCGCGCGGTGGCGGGCAGGATTTGCATCAAGCCGTAATAAGGCCCGTTGCGGGCGCCGGGGCGGTGGGTGCTTTCACGCACGACCACGCGCTGCACCAGTTCCACCGGCACATCGTTGATCTGCGCGTGTTTCACGATAAGCGCACGCAGCTGCGGCGTTTCATTGGGGTAAAGCGGGGTATCCTGCGCCAGCGGCGCGGCCGCGCCGGGCATGCGCACACAGCCCCCCAATGCCAAAAGCGTCAGCAAAAAGAAGCGGCGGTTTGGTGTGGTGAACATGGCACTGGCCCCAAAGGTTACACCAGCGCTTTTGCCGCAGCGCACCCGCCCCGCCAAGGGGGCAGGCCCGCCATAGGCCGGTTGCCGCCGATGGCCTTAGGCCGCCAGCCCTTTGGCCCCCATATCCAGAAACTTCTTGCGCCGGTCCGCCAGCAACTTGGCGCCTTTTTGGCTGCCCAAATCGGCCAGCATCGTGCGCAGCGCATCGCCCACCGCCTCGATCGTGGTGGTGCGGTCGCGATGGGCGCCGCCCATCGGCTCGGCGATGATACGGTCAATCACCCCCAACTTGTGCAAATCTTGCGCGGTCAGGCGCAGCGCCTCGGCCGCTTCGCGCATCTTTTCGGCATCTTTCCACAAGATCGAGGCGCAGCCCTCGGGGCTGATCACCGAATAGACCGAATGCTCTAGCATCGCCACACGATTGGCCGTGGCAAACGCCACCGCACCGCCCGAGCCACCCTCGCCAATGATCACGCTGATCAGCGGCACCTGCAGTTGCAAACATTTCTCTGTGGCGCGCGCGATCGCCTCGGATTGGCCACGCTCTTCGGCGCCCTTGCCCGGATAGGCGCCGGGCGTGTCCACCAATGTCACCACCGGCAGGCCGAATTTATCGGCCATATCCATCAAGCGCACCGCTTTGCGGTAGCCTTCGGGCCGCGCCATCCCAAAATTACGCTCGATCCGCGATTTTGTATCGTTGCCCTTTTCATGGCCAATCACCACAACGGGGCGGCCATCGAAACGGGCCAAACCACCCATGACCGCATAGTCATCGGCAAAATTACGATCCCCCGCCAAGGGGGTATATTCGGTGAACAGCGCATCGATATAGTCTTTGCAATGCGGGCGGTCTGGGTGGCGGGCCACTTGGCATTTGCGCCAAGGGGTCAGCGATTTATACAGATCCTTCAGCATGTCAGCGGCTTTTTTATCCAACGCTGCCGCTTCGGCCTCGATATCCATTTCCTCGTTTTGGCGCGCCATCGCGCGCAGTTCCTCGGCCTTGCCTTCAATTTCGGCCAAGGGGCGTTCAAAATCGAGGTAGTTGGTCATACCTGTCACTCCGGATGTTGTGGCGCCCTATATGGCGGCATCGGGGTGCAAATGCAACGCATGGCAACCTTTTGCGCCAGTTTTTACCCGGCCCGCGTGGGCCGCAGCTGGGTTAGGGCGCCGCAGGCCGCAGCCTGTCCAAGGCGGCCTGCGGCGCGCTGATCACAGGCACGCCCAGATCTGCCAACATCGGCGCGGCCCCTGCCATCGACACCTGTGCCAAAACCACGGCGGAAACTGGCGCATCTTTGTGCGCGGCGCGCACGGCGGCGGCCACGCATGCGCGAAAGGCCTGCCGTTCACCCGCCTCGAACAACGGCCAGAATTCGCTTAAATCCAAGGGGCGCACCACCGCCGCTCGGCCTGTTTTTTGCAACTCGTCTTGCAACAAATTGGCCGAAACCTCGCGTGTAGAGGCCAGTGCATAGGCCAGCAAAATGGTGCCACCAATGTTTGCCGCCTGCGCCATCATCGGCCGGTCGACGCGCAGCGCGCCGGCTGCCTCGGCCATGGGGCCGATGGTAGAACAGGTGCACATCACCAGCCCCGCCTGCCGGTGCGCGGCCACGGTATTGGCGATATCGGCCTTTAGGGTGGCATCGCCCTGCTGCGCCCGCGCCAGCCAAGGCGCGTGCACCTCTTGGTGCAAATCTATATCTTGGGCCATCTGGCCCACCAGCGCGGCAAAATAATCCACATGCGCATCAGCTGTATGAAGCAAGGTCAATCGTGCCATGTCACAACCCATACGCGACCGGCAAAAGCGAGGCAATCAGCAGCAGCGCCATGCTCCAGTTAAAGATAACCAGCCGCCTGTTGGTGGATAAGATGCGCCGCAGCCGCAGGCCCAGAAATGTCCATGCCGCGACCGATGGCAAATTCACAACCCCAAAACTGCCCGCCACCAGCAGCACCGCCCAAAGCGCGCGATCGGGGGCGTATAGGGTGATGGCGGTCAGCGCCATTTGCCAGCCCTTTGGGTTGACCCATTGAAAGGCGCAGGCCTGTAGAAAGCTTAATGGTTGGCCGCTGGCGCGTGTGGCATCGGGCATGGCCGCATGGGCAATTTTCCATGCCAGCCACATCAAATAAGCAATGCCTGCCCAAGTCAGCACATCATGCAACCATGGCAGGGCCTGAAACACCCCCATCAGACCCACGCCCACCAGCGCCACCATCAGGGTAAAGCCCAACACAACACCCATCATGTGCGGAAGGGTGCGGCGAAACCCAAAATTCGCCCCCGAGGCCATTAACATCATATTGTTAGGCCCCGGTGTGATCGACGACACCAACGCAAACAGCACCAAGCCTGTCAGCAAAGTTTGCTCCATTTCGCACCCCAGATCGCGCCCTATGTCAGGGCAGACCTGCGCCGATCTGGGGGCAAATGCAACGCAGTAAATCCACTGTGGGCACCTGCCCCCTTGCGGCGCTATGGCCACCCCATTTAGGGTGCCCCAAAAGGGAGACCCACACCATGCCACACCCGCTTGTGACCGAAGAGATGATCGAAACCTACCAAACCGATGGGGTTGTGGTGGTGCGCGGCCTTTTTGCCGATTGGGTGGCGCAGCTGCGCGCTGGAATCGAGCGGAATATGGCAGAGCCGGGCCCTTTTGCCTCGGAGAACCACAAAGAGGGGGAAACGGGGCGGTTTTTTGATGATTATTGCAACTGGCAACGTATCCCCGAATTTCAAGACGTGATCCACAATAGCCCCGCCGCGCAGGTTGGGGCAGAATTGATGCGCTCGCGCAGCGCGCAGATGTTTCACGACCATGTGCTGGTGAAAGAGCCGGGCACATCCATGGCCACGCCGTGGCATTCCGACGGACCCTATTATTTTGTCGAGGGCCAGCAAACCATCAGCTTTTGGGCGCCGCTAGACCCTGTGCGCGAGGCCACCTTGCGCATGGTGCCCGGCTCGCACCGCTGGGAAAAACCCGTGTTGCCCATGCGCTGGGTCCAAGACGAGGCCTATTTCCCCAATGTAGACGATTATATGCCCGTCCCCGACCCCGATGCCCAAGGCATGCCAGTGGTCGAATTTGAAATGGAACCGGGCGATGCTGTGGCCTTTAATTACCATGTGCTGCATGGCTCGCGCGGGAATACATCGGCCAGCCGCCGCCGCGCCTTTTCGCTGCGTTTGGTGGGCGATGATGCACGCTATGTTGCGCGCCCCGGCCGCACCTCGCCGCCCTTTCCGGGCCACGATATGCAGCCCGGCCAACGCCTGCGCGAAGATTGGTTTCCAGTGGTCTGGCAGGGTTAAGCGCGGCCAGGGGCCAGCGCCTGCATCAGCACCGCCTGCACGCCTTGCGCCCAAACCATGTCTTGGGCCAATGCGGTGACGGGGCTGCCTTGGGCCTGCAGGGCGCGTGCATAGGCATCGCCCACCCCGCCCTTGCCCACAACGATAATTTGCTGGCCCAGCCACCATGGGCGGGCCGCAGCCAGTTCGGCGCCCAATAGCGCCCCGGCGGCCACGCAGGCGCTGGCCCCATCCAGCAGCGACAACAGCTTTTCGGGGCGGCTTTGGGTTTGCGCCATCGCCCCCTGATCGGGGCTGGCATCGGCGCCAAAGGCCATCAACAGCTGCGGCGTAACCGTGACCAAAGCGCTGATCATTTCGCCAGCACTGATATGCATCCAATAGGCGCGGCTGGCCTGCACGCACAGCACGATACCATCCCAATTGGGCCGCCCCCAAACAGCGCCTGCCGCCAGCACTTGCAGCCATGGCGCCAGCGCGCCCACCGGCCCCTGCTGCGCCCCCCGCAACAGATGTTGGGGAAAGGGCTGGGGGGCCAGATCATCGTGCAAACAGATATCCGGCGGGCCACTTATGGGCTGGGCCAACCGCGCAGGCAGGGCCCCATCGGGGCTGGCCTGCCACATTTCACGCCCCCCCGGCGTATCGATCGAAACTGTCTTTGATATGCGCATAACCGCCGTTTAGTGCGCCGCGCTGGCCCTGTCTATATGGGGGCTGGTGGACAAGCTGCGCATCGCCTCGTATTGCGACAAAAACACCTTGCCCGAAAGCTCGTCTAGAAAATGGCTGCGCTGCAAACGGTCCATAACCGGGCCCTTTACCTCGGATAGGTGCAGGCTGATGCCCAAATCTTGCAAGCGGCTATTGATGGCCTCTAGGCTTTCCAATGCGCTCATGTCGATTTCATTCACCGCCGAGCACATCAAGATCACGTGACGAATAGGTTCTTCGCAGGCGATACGGTTGTAGACATAGTCCTCTAGAAACCGGGCATTGGCGAAATACAGGCTTTCATCAATCCGCAGCGACACGATAAAGGGGTCTGTCAGCACCTCGTGGCGCAAAATATTGCGGAAATGCTGGGTGCCCGGGACCAGCCCCACCTCGGCCACATGCGGGCGCGAGGTTTTGTACAAAAACAGCCCCACCGACAGCACCACACCAGCCGAAACCCCCATTTCCACCCCAACCCCCAAGGTCAGCACGATGGTGGCCGCGACGGCGGCAAAATCTACCACCGAATAGCCCCAAGCGCGCTTGAGAATCGAGAAATCAACCAAGCTTAGCACCGCCACAATGATGGTGGCCGCCAGCGTGGCCTTGGGCAGGAAATACAAAAGCGGCGTCAGCAGCAAAGCTGCCAGCAAGATACCAATGGCGGTAAAGGCGCCTGCAGCGGGGGTTTCTGCCCCAGCGTCGAAATTCACAACCGAGCGGGCAAAGCCCCCGGTCACCGGGTAGCCACCCGTCATCGCCGCCGCGATATTCGAGGTGCCAAGCCCCACCAACTCTTGGTCGGGGGTAATGCGCTGGCGCTTTTTGGCCGCCAGTGTTTGCGCCACAGACACCGATTCCACGAAACCAATGATCGAAATCAGCACCGCAGACATAAACAACTGCCCCCATAATTCAGGGTTCAGCGAGGGGGCCGTCAGCGGCGGCAGGCCCATCGGCACCTCGCCCACGATCGCCACGCCCTTGTTTTCCAGATCAAAAACCCACACCGCCAGCGTGGTAATCGCCACGGCGGCAACTGGCCCCGCCTTGGCCAAAATATCGGCCAACCGCGGCTTTAGCCCCAGTGCCAGCAGCAGTGGCTTTAGCCCTTTGCGCACCCAAAACAAAAACCCCACGGTGCTAAGCCCGATAAACAGCGTGATTGGGTTTGTCAGATGCTGGCTGGCCAGCAATGACGCGATGATCTCTGGCAAGGCATGGCCATGGGCGGAAATACCAAACATGTGTTTCAACTGGCTGGTGGCAATCAACACGCCCGAGGCGGTGATAAACCCCGCAATCACCGGGTGCGACAGGAAATTTGCCAAAAACCCAAGGCGCAGCACGCCCATCAGCGTCAGCAACACGCCAGAAATAAAGGCCAAGGTAATGGCCGCAGCGGCGTATTCTGCCGGGCTTTGCAGCCCCAAATTGCCCACCGCTGCCGCCGTCATCAGCGACACCACCGCCACAGGCCCCACCGCCAGCGCGCGGCTGGTGCCAAAAATCGCATAGGCCACCAGCGGCAGGATCGAGGCATAAAGCCCCATTTCGGGCGGCAGCCCCGCCAATAGCGCATAGGCCAATGATTGCGGGATCAGCATGATCGTCACAATAACCGCCGCCACGGCATCGCTGGTCAGCGTGTCGCGGTCATAGCTGCGTGACCATGTCAAAATGGGCAAATGCCGCTCAAAGGCGGCACGGGACAGGCGGGGCAATTTCATCGGCATTTCCTGTGGTGCGGTTGGCCCCTATATATTCAATTTACAGAATAGGTAAAGCCCATTTCCCAAATCCGTCAGGCGGGGCATGGGCGGGGGCCGGGGCAATTTAAAAACCCCGTCTCGGGGCTGGTCCGTGGCGGGGCGGTTAGGGTTTAGCTGGCGCTGACCTTTTGGGGTTTTGCCAGCCATTCTTTGCCACGCAGCATGGCGCGCCAGTAAACCGGGGGCAGAATTTGTTCTTTCAGCATCCACGCCGCCCGCGAGGGTTTGGTGCCATCAATCACCCATTTGGGGAAACTGGGCAGCAACGCACCGCCATAGCCAAACTCGGCCAACACGATCTTGCCACGCTCCACCGTCAAGGGGCACGAGCCATAGCCATTGTATTGCGCCGCGGGCGAACGCCCGTCGATATCGGCGCATAGGTTTTCCGCCACCACCGGCGCCTGCATCCGCGCCGCCGCAGCGGTTTTGGCATTGGGTGCGTTCATCACATCGCCCAAGGACCAAATATTGTCATAGGTTTTATGCCGCAAACTGGCTTGGTCCACGTCAACCCAGCCCGCTGCATCCGCCAAGGGCGAGACCCGAATGAAATCGGGGGCCACTTGCGGCGGGCAGACATGCATCATGTCAAATTCCACCTGCACGCGGGTTTTTTCGGTATCGGGTTTTGCCACCTCGAATGTGGCTGTTTTGCTGGCCCCATCCACCGCCACCAGATTGTGGAAGAAATCCAGCGTGGCGCCGTATTTCTGCACATAGCTTTCCAGCGCTGGCACGTAATCTTTGACGCCAAACAGCACGCCACCGGCATTCATGAAATGAATGTCGATGTTTTTCAGCCGGCCCTGTTGCAGCCAATGATCGGCGGACAGATACATGGCTTTTTGCGGCGCGCCGGCGCATTTGATGGGCATAGGCGGCTGGGTAAACAGCGCGCGCCCCTCTTTCAGCCCTTGCACCAATTGCCAAGTATAAGGCGCCAGATCGTAGCGGTAATTCGAGGTGACACCGTTTTTGCCCAGCGTCTCTAACAGCCCCTCGATCCGGCCCCAATCCAGCTTGATACCGGGGCAAACCACCAGGCGCTGGTATGTGACAACGCGGCAGCCATCCAAGATAACCGCGTTGTTTTCAGGCTCGAACGCGGCCACGGCGGATTTGATCCAATGCACGCCTTTGGGAATCAGACTGCCCATGGTTTTGGCGGTGGTTTGCGCCTCGAAGATACCGGCGCCAACCATGGTCCAGCCGGGCTGGTAGTAGTGAATATCGGCCGGATCAAGAATGGCAATATTCAGCCCCGGCTTGCGCGCAAGCAAGCTGCTGGCCACAGCAATACCCGCAGCCCCCCCGCCCACGATGACCACTTCGAAATGGGCGTCGCCCGTGTCGGTGGGGGTTTTGCCACCATTGACAATACGGCGCACAACGCCGGCCATGTCATATCCTGCCGCTGCCGTGGCTTGCAAAATATCGGCGGTTGTTTTCTCGCCCGCCACCGCCAAAGACCACAATGTGGCCGAACGTGTGCCCGTGCGGCAATAGGCCAAAGCCGGCCCCGGCAAGGCAACCATCGCCGCGCGAAAGGCCAGCGCATCGGCGTCTTCTACTTTGCCCGAAACGATCGGCAGGTAACGGCATTGCAAGCCAGCGGCGGTTGCTGCGTTTTCGATTTCTTCGAAATTGGGCTGATCGGGCCCTTCCCCATCGGGGCGGTTGCAGATGATTGCGCGATACCCAGCGGCAGCAATCGCAGGAATGTCTTGCGGTGTGATCTGCGGCATCACCGAAAGGCCTTCGGTCAGTTTACGAAAATCCATGCTTTGCTCCTTGGTCACGCAGGGTGTGCAACAGCATACATTCTGCTTGGTGAATACAACAAGCGTTTCATTGCCCCCAGCCACCCGCCTGCGGCGGCGGCCCCAGCCCGCATGCTGGGCAGGAAAACCCTGCCGCAAGATCGCTAACATATTCACAAAATGGGCTTAATTTACCCTAGGGCACCCACAAAGCCCCCGGCCACCGGCGCACAAGCCCCTATAAACCCGGGGTTTTGGCAAAATGTCGCACGGGGTGCAGGCCAGCCATGCGCGCTGTTCTGGGGGCAAAGGCCACGAATCATCGGCCATAGGCAGGCCAATGGCGCGTGGGCCCTTTTCACAGGGCGGTGGGCGCGCTATGTCCGCGCCATGACGCGGATCGAGGATATATACCACCAGCGCGTGGCCCAAGGCAGCCTGCAGCCCGACCCGGCGCAACTGACCGCTTTGCCGCAATTGGCCCGTATCGCACAGGCGCTTGAGGCCCCACAAAAACGCACATGGTTTTCGCGGCGCAAGCCCAGCCCGGTGCAGGGGCTTTACCTGTGGGGCGGCGTTGGGCGCGGCAAATCTATGCTGATGGATCTGTTCGTTGAAACGCTGGATGTGCCAGTGCGGCGGGTGCATTTTCATGCCTTCATGCAAGAAATCCAATCCGCCCTGCACGAAGCGCGCAAAACCCAAACTGCCGATGCCATAGCCCCAGTCGCCCGCGCCGTTTCCGACAGCGTGCGCGTGCTGGCCTTTGACGAGATGCAAATCACCGATATCGCCGATGCGATGATCGTTGGGCGGCTGTTTGAGAAACTGTTTGATGCAGGCGTTGTGGTGGTGACCACCTCGAACAGGGTGCCGACAGAGCTTTATAAAAACGGGCTGAACCGGCATTTGTTTTTGCCCTTCATCGCGCTGTTGCAGCAGCACATGGTTGTGCACGAATTGGCCAGCCCCAATGATTACCGGCAAAACCGCTTGGCGGGCATGCAGGTCTATTTCACACCCGCGGATGCGCAATCTCGTGCCGCTATGGATGCCATTTGGCACGACTTCACCGGTGGTCAAAGCAGCGCCCTGACGCTGACGGTGAAGGGCCGCCAAGTGGTGGTGCCACACTACCAAAACGGGGTGGCGCGCAGCGGTTTTCACGATCTATGCGGCCAGATGCTGGGGGCGGGCGACTATCTGGCGCTGGCCAATGCTGTGCGGGTTTTGATGCTGGATGACATTCCACGGCTGTCGCGCACCAATTTTAACGAAGCCAAACGCTTTGTTACCTTGATCGATGCGCTTTACGAAGCGCGGGTGCGGTTGATCTGCTCGGCCGCAGCCCAGCCCGAAATGCTGTATCTGGAGGGCGAGGGCGTGTTTGAATTTGAACGCACCGCCAGCCGCCTACGCGAGATGCAAGCCCAAGACTGGGGCCACTGATCGCCCCCGCGTGTTACAAACTCGTTGCAGCGGCGTCACAAAAGTTTTCAACAACCGTCACACAACAGATTCCTACCAAATGCTACCCCCGGCGCCAACGAACTGGGGGAACATATGCTGGATGTTATCAGCCTGACCAAGAAATTCGGCGCCAACACGGCGGTGGATGGCGCGACATTCAAGGTAGATCGCCCATTGATGCTGGGCATCATTGGCCGGTCGGGCGCGGGGAAATCCACGCTGTTGCGCATGCTCAACCGCCTGACCGAGGCCAACAGCGGCCAAGTGCTGTTTCAGGGGCGTGATGTTTTGGCCTTGCAAGGGCGCGACAAACGCAGCTGGCAATCTGACTGCGCCATGATCTTTCAGCAATTCAACCTTGTGCCACGCATGGATGTTGTGTCGAACGTGCTGCACGGCACCTTGGGGCGGCGCAGCACCTTGGCCACCATGTTTAACCTGTTTCCGCGCGACGATATC
>Ga0181563_10005760_pt1 | contig 11274 bp, 5 predicted proteins | sample 011ome_25_FD_133759 | JGI IMG/M metagenome (GOLD analysis project Ga0181563, IMG submission 133759) | Coastal salt marsh microbial communities from the Groves Creek Marsh, Skidaway Island, Georgia - 011512CT metaG (megahit assembly) | ecosystem: Environmental > Aquatic > Marine > Intertidal zone... | reverse complement strand
GGCGCGCGCCGCCGACGCCGCGCGCGGGGCGCCGCGGGGCTGGGGCGTACAACGCCCCGAAAAACGATTCGTCGCGCGGCGGAAGAAGGGACGCGACGGCGACTTCGAGCGCGACGATTTCGACCACCCCTCAGTTCGCGTCGGGCGGAACTTTGCGGGATGGCGAAATCGGGGACGCTGACGCGTCAGTTGTTTCCACGAACGGCCTCGGTTTCCGAACCCGGTTTCCGAACCCGAACCGGACGCACGGCGAAAGTGAAAGTTCTTTCGGCGACTTCGAGAGACACACGTCCGGTTTCGGCGGTCGCGTGCTGGCGCGCGCGGGGTTTGTGCCGGGCGAGGGCCTGGGGAAGGACGGGCAGGGCATAGCCGAGCCCGTGCAGGCGCGCGCCAGGCCGAAAAGGCTGGGGCTGGGGGCGGGCGGGGAGACCGCGGGCGCGTGACTCTACACCCTAAACGCGCGGAACGCGAAAGGACCAGACCATTAGACTACTACTTTCGTACTAGAGCTAGAGTCCCCCTAACGACGCCTCGGCGCTTGTACGCCGGGAAACGAGCTACGTACCGCTCTCGCGCTACAATACGTACGCGTCGAAAACGCCTTCCGGTTTCTCGTCGTCTCATCGATCGACTGGGGTAACTTGTTCGTCCTCCCTACATGGGCACGGCGTGCTCGTTGGAGAACTCCGCCGTGCTCCGCCGCAGGAGCATGTCGTCGTGGTTGCACAGGATGCCGAAGATGCCATCCGCCAGGCGGCTCTCGCGCAGCGCGGCGAGGCGGACGCCGCCGCCGCCGCCGCGCGCGCACTCGGTCCGCGCTCGGTCCGCGCCCGCCATGTCGAAGATCTGGCAGGTGAGGTCCGCCAGCGACACGCACGTGCTCTCGTCCTTGTGCACGGCGTCGTACAGCCACTTTATGTCGTGCCTGCTGAGCACGCCGTCGCCGTCCACGTCCACCACCCGGAACCAGAACCGCGTCGACTCGCGCGTTCGCGTTTTGCGTCGGGCCCAGTCGCACAGCGCGCGGAACCCTGGACGGTCGATCGATTTGATCCCGTCGCCGTTTTTTTCGACGCCGCTCGCTTTCGATCGCTTTTCGTCCGCCGCGCTTCGCGTCAAAGTCCACTGCTCGAAGATGCGCTCGACCACCGGCTGCGCGTACGAGGCGAACAGCTCGGCGCGAAGCAGATCGTCCAGCGTGAGGCGTCCGTCCCCGTCGACGTCCAGCCGCTCGAAGTGTAACGCGGCGTCGGCGTCGGCGAGCTCCGACTCAACCGACGCCAGTCGCGACTCGAGCGACCCGTTGGCGGCTTCGAGCGTTTCGTTTTCGCGCCGAGCCGCGTCGAGCGCCTCGGCAAGCTCGCTCGCGGACGCCTCATGACGCAGACGCGCCGCCGCGCACGCGGAGCACGCGTCAATCGCGACAGACATGGTTTCATGAGACATGTCAGACATGTTCACATTCGACGGCGTCTTCGCCCCTTCGCGCGACGCCGTCGTCTTTTCAGCGGCGTTTTCAACGCGCGCCGACGCCCCGAAGACGTCCCCGGCGCTCCGCGCCGCCGGCGGCGTCCTCGGCTCGGCGGGGACGTCCCCGGGGACGTCCCCGGGGACGTCCCCGCCATCCTCGTCCTCCGACAGCGCGCCGCCCATCTCGAAGCCGGCGGGGACGCCCAGCGCCCCCGGCGCGGGGACGGCCGCGCCGCGGGCCGCGCCCGTCCCCGGCGGGGACGTCCCCGGGGGCGCCCCGGCGTCCGCGGCGGGCGCCCACGCGGGGACGCCGTCCAGAAGGCGCGGCGGCGACGCCGGGAAGAACCCGAGGAACGCGCTCGGGGGGCTGTCCTCCACCACCGCCGTGATCCCTTTCGGAGAGGATTTCGGAGAGACTTTCGGAGAGACGGGCGACCCGATGGACGACCCGATGGACGACCCGATCGGCGACGGCGAGGATGAAAAAAACCGTCTCCGGGTTTCCGGGATTCCGGGTTTCGGCGACGGGCTCCGGAACGCTGGGCTCCTCGTTTCGGCGACGCGCGCGACGCGTCCGATGAACCCACCGGTTTCCAGACGCTCGGCGATCGCGAACGGCGAACTCGGCGATGCTTCGGAAGCCTCCTCGGGATCGGGATCGGGATGGGGATCCCGCGCCTCCGCCTCCGCTAGCCGCCGCGTCAGCGCCGCGACGGCGGCGTCTCGCGCGGCGACTTCCGCGCGCGCCGCGTCGCGTTCCGCTTCCAACGCCGCGCACCGCCGTTCCCAGTCCGCGGTGATGACGCTTTCGTGTTTTCGCGACGCGGCGAGACGCGGCGGAGACCGGTTCGTGCGTTCGTTCGAACCGAACCGGCGCTTTACGTCGTCGCGCTTTACGAAAGAAAAAGCTTTCTTCGCGCCGCGCGCCGGCGGCAACGTCCCGGTTCCGGCGAGGCTCGCCGCGTACGGCGACGCGTCCGCGCTCCAGGCGCGCCGCCGGGTCGACCGGAGCGCGTCGATCGCGAGTGCCGTGCGCTGACCGAGCTTCTGAGAAGGTATCGGAACGACCTCGAAAGGAGCTCGAAAGGACCCGGAAGAAGACGCCGACTCGCGCGACGCGCTCGATCGCGCGCGAGTGAGTCTCGGTCTCGGTACGCGCGCGGCGCCCCACGCTTGGACGTACGCGACGCTTCCCGGCGCCCACAGCGTTTGCGATCCCGTTTGCGCTGGTACCGCCTCCACGTCACGGTTTTTTTCAAAAAAAGTCCCGATAGACGCATCACAGATGTTCGCCTCGCCGTTTTCAACATCCACGCCCGTCCCGCCCCCGCCCCGGACAAGTTGACATCGGCTCGCGTCGGCGCCGGCGCGCCGTCGAAGAAACGCGTTTTTGTTTTTTTTTCGTGAAGGCGCGTTTTCGGAATCCGTCGGCGGCGGCGGCGTGCGCGGCTTGTTGCCGTCGAACGCGGCGCCGAAACGCCGCGCTTTTCCGTTCCCGAGCTTCGGCGCCTTTCTTCGGAGTCTTGCGGAGTCACGTCTGGAAGGGTCCGACGCCTCCTCCTCCGCGTCGCGCACGGCGCGGAGCAGCGCCGAGCGCTCGGCGTCGGCGGGCGGCTGAGGCGCCGACGGCGTCGGTTCCGAAAACGCGTTTTCGATTTCGGAAACGAATAAAGGTGGCGCGTTTTCCTCGTTCCCATCGGGTCCCGTCGGGAGCTTCGCTCGGGACGCGAGCCTGTGCGTCCGCCCCGCCCGTGGGCCCCTGCCGGCGCGCGCCGGGCGCAGATGCGTCGCGTCGGAGGACGACGAGGAACACTCCGGGGAGGCGTCCCGGGGGGGCGGGCGCGGAGCCAGCGCGAACGTCCTCATCCGCTTTTCCGCAGAGTCGTTCCCCTCGGTGCCGCGTTCCCGAAACACGGATGTCGCGTCGACGCGGTGCGAGGCTCTTCCGACGCGACGCGTCGCGGAGCTTCTCCGCGGTCCGCGAGCCGATGCGTTCGCCTTCGTCCGTGGAAACGCCTCGACGCTGGCTGTGTCCCCGAACGCGTCTCCGTGGCGTGTCACCGCGCCGCGCGGGAGCACGTGTGGCGTCTCGGATCTTTTGTCGGACGCGACGTCCGTTTTTCTCGCGCGGGCGCACGGCCCACTTCATGTTTTTTGGAGATCTTTCGGTCAAAATCCAGCCATCCAGTTTCGCGCGAAAAACTCGCGATCGGCGGAAGCGGTCGTTCCGAAACACGACCGGTCGGCGGCACAGCGTCGCACCGGACCGCGCGGTGTGCGAAGTCAGGCTTTCGGCGTAAGATTACCGGCAGAAACTTCGGGGTTCGACAAAGCGCCTCACGCGATTCCCGACCGCGCCCCCGCCCCCGCTCGCGGCTGTCACGCACCATGGGTACGACGAGCAGCACGAGCAAGTCAAAGTCGGCGAAGTCCGCGGCGGCCGCGGCGGCGCGCGTCCCCCCCCCCGGCTTGGAGGACGCCGCCGCGCTGGCGCGCGCGGCGAAAAAACGTGCCATGAGCCAGCCCACGTTGAAGAACGTGCGCAAGGTGCAGGACATCTACGATATGAAGTCCGTTCTGGGCACGGGCGGGTACGCGGTGGTGTGGTCCGCGACCCACAAGGCCACCAAGGAGGAGTTCGCCATCAAGGTGATGAAAGCCACCGCCTCGTCCACCCCCAAGGACGACGAGGTGACTGTGGATGAGATCCGGAACGAGATCGAGGTGATGAAGAAGCTCGAGCACCCGAACGTGATCTACGTCAAGGAGTACTTCGTGCAGTCCGGCAAGTTCTACATCGTCATGTCCTGCTTGAAAGGCGGCGAGCTGCTCGACGCGCTTCTGGACCTCGGAAACTACACCGAGGAGGACGCCAAGTGCATCTCCAAGCAGCTCCTCGACGCGCTCGCGTACATGCACCTTAACAACGTCACGCACCGGGACTTGAAGCTCGAGAATCTGCTTCTCGCGCGTCCGAACGACATAAGCTCCGTCGTGATTGCCGATTTCGGGTTAGCCAGGAAGAGCAAGAACGCGCGCCAGGTGTTCAGCACGCAGTGCGGCACGCCATCGTACGTCGCGCCCGAGATTCTGCTCGGGAAGCCCTACTCGCCCGCCGTGGACGTCTGGTCCATGGGCGTCATCCTGTACACGCTGCTCATCGGTTCTTTCCCGTTCGCGCACGACGACCAGCAGTCGCTGTTCCGCTTAATCTGCAGCGGGAAGGTGGACGACCAGCAACCCGAGTGGGCGCAGATCTCGGATGACGTGAAGGACTTGCTGAAGGGTCTGCTGGACGTGGACCCGAAGAAACGCCTCACCGCCGCGGACGCGCTGAACCACACCTGGTTCACCAACGAACAAGATTGCTCGAGCCTCGAGCTTCGGCAGTCGCGGTCGCGTTTGCACGGTTTAGCGGACCAGATGAAGCTGCAGCTGCGGACGTTCGAGGTGGGGCAGCCCTTGGTGGTGCAGGGCGAGCTCGGCAAGGAGGTGTTCCTGATCCGCGAGGGCACGTGCGACGTGATCGTCAAGAAACCGGACGGCGGCTCGGTGAAAGTCGCGGAGCGGGGGAAGGGCGACTTCATCGGCGAGATGGCGGTTTCGGTGCGCGAGGATTCCGCGGCGAAGGCGAAGCCGCGCACGGCGTCGGTGGTGGCCACCTCGCGAGTGACCGCGACGTGCCTCACCAAGTCCGACATGCAGTGGGCGGTGGACCACGACTACTCGCTGGAGAACCAGATCGACGAGGTGATCGCGGCGCGAACCGCCGAGCTCTCCTTGACCAGGTGATTTTACGCGCGCCCTACGTAGCTCCGAAGAGAGGAATCGAGACTATTTATGTATCGTGGGACGGTGATCGCGCTACGGAAGGTAGACTACGTACTTACTACACATCACCATCCACGAAACCCTACTACGTACATACTGTACGGTAGCTAAAAAGAATTGACGCAAACGTCTAACACATCCTCAGACGTTGAAGCTCTCGCCGCACCCGCACTCGCCCTTGGCGTTTGGGTTCTCAAACACAAACTCGCTTCGTAACTTGTCGCTCACGAAATCCATCTTCGTGCCGATGACGTGCATAAGCGCCGCCGGGTCGATGATCACCTTCACCACGCTGTCTCCGCCGTCGGAATCTCTCACCTTGTGTTCCACGACTTCGTCGAACTTCCCCTTCTCGCCGTCGTCCGCGTAATTCATCGTGTACGTCATGCCGTTGCACCCGCGCGTGCGCACGCCAATCTTCAAGTAGGGTTTGTTTCGTCTGCGCAGCAAGTCGCGCAACCGCACGGCCGCGGTCTCCGTGAGCTCCAAAGCCTGCTTCCGGACGCGAGCCGACTTGGAAGCCGTGCCCGCCGCCTTCGCCGCCTGCCTCAGCGCGGAGGAGGACATCGAGAGCGAGGGCGTCGCGGAAGTGCGTTCCTCGACGACGTCCGTGCGACGTCACGGCTCGACCGCCCCCGCGCCCGACGTCGGGAGCCCCCGAAGAGGAAGGATGACCCACCCGAACGACGTTCCCGCGCGCGCGCCTGCTCGCGACCCAGCTCTCTCGTCTCTCCCGGGCTCGGCGCGACCCCTCCCTGCCGGGGGTGCGGTGCTTGGGGCGGACGCCGCGTGTGCGCGCGCTCCACTCCGACGCGTCACGTGCGCGACTCGCGATGGGAGATCTCGACGCGGACGTGGCAGAAAACGCGAAGACGGGCACCCGGAAGAAGCGCCGGGCGATTTCGGCATCGCGAAAGCTCGAGTCGCGAACCGGCGTTTGTTTTCGCGAGGTTCGGCTCGCGTCGTCAGGGTGATTGCCCATACGAAGAGGCTCTTTATAAAAAATGGCCGTTTGAGAAATGGCCCGAAAAAATTCGTCTCGGAACGCGCGACGACAGCTCTCGACACGAAACGAGAGGGGAACGCGCGCGTCCACTTTCGCATTGCACGTCGCGCGCCACGCCGACGACCGCCACCGCCACGCGCACGCGCGTATCGGCCGCGGAGCACCACGTGAAGCGCATCGCCTTCGCTCGAAGCGTCGTGGAACGAGGACGCGCGTCGCCTTCGACGCGTCCATCGCCTAGGGGGAAAACGCACCCTCGCGAGCGGGCTTTTCCATCACCGGACGCGCACCGAAAGCGAGTCGCGCGATGGGAGGGGACGAGCACGCCAACGCCTCGCTGGGGTTCGCGCGCACGCCCACCAGGCACGCGCTGATGGAGACCAGTGTCAATGACCTCAACGCGCCCAGCAGCGCGGCGAAGCTCGCCAGCTTCAAGGGGAGGTACGTGTCCCACGCCCGTCATTGGCGGACCCCCGAGCCTTTGCGACGCGCGAGACGTACCCCCCGCGTTTCTCGGTCCGGGATTCGGGGTTGAAGAAAGCTTTTTTTTCGGTCGGCGGTTTTCAGTCACCTTTCGTTTTCGTCGCGAAACGTTTTTTTCTCTCGTTCTCGCGAGTTCTCGTTCTCGCGCGCTCCGACGATGGCGACGACGATGATGGCGCTCGACGATCGTCTCGATGAAACGCGCGCGACGACTGACGCGACACCAACCCTCGCGTCCTTTTAAAAAAATACACGGTGTGACAGGTTGCAAGGTTTGCGGCGTCGCAGCGTGGCCCCAAACCGGACGGACGTGTTCTCGCTGGCGGTGCCGACGGCGGAGGCGACGCGCGTCGTGGAGCTCGCCGCTTCGGTGTTCGACGAGGGCGACTTCGTCGCCAGCGTCGAGCGGATGGTTCTGTTCCGCCCGAAGCTGAAGAAGAGCGACGGCGACGCGTTCGTCAAGGAGCTCGTGGCGCAGATCAAGGCCAGCAAGGACACGCTCAAGATGATGCTCAACAAGAAGGACCAGCTCGTGGATGCCTGCAAGACCCTGGAGGAGGAGATGGTGGCCGACGCGCTCGCGATGGCCCGGAGCGCCGAGGCGAACGCGGCGGCGGCGGCGAACGCCGCGGCGGCGTCGCTGTCCACGGAGGCGTCGCTCGCGGCGGGCACGCAGATGGCCACCGAGGCGGAGCTGCAGCGCGTGCAGGATGAGAAGGAGCGCCTGCACCGCCAGAACGAGACGCTGCAGAACAACCTGCAGCGCATCGAGGAGCAGGAGAAGGCGCTGCAGGTTGGCATCGACAACCTCGAGGAGGAGCGCTCGCGCATCCGAGACGAGGAGCACGCCAAGCTCAGGAGCGCGCTCTCCAAGCGCGAGGGCGACCTGGAGGCGCGCATCTCGCAGGCGGAGAAGGCGGAGGCGGCTGCCGCGCGCGCGCAAGATGCGCTGGCCACCTCCAAGCGCGGCGCCGCCGACGCCGAGGCGGTGGCGGTGGCCGCCGCCGAGGAGGCGAGCCGCCTGACTGCGGCGGCGGATGCGCTCCGCGAGAAGCTCACCGCGGCGGAGCGGAACCTCGAGGAGGAGGCGGAGAAGCGCGAGGCGCTCGCGTCGGCGATGGCGGCGCGCGACGCCGAGTTCACCACTTCGCGAACCTCCAACGACGAGCTCAAGGCGATTGTCGCGACGCTCGAGCAGAGCGTCGCCGACGCCGACGCCAAGGCGTCGCGGGTCGAGGCGGCGGCGGCGGAGGCGGCGGCGGCGGCGCGGGACCAGATGGAGTCTCTGCGCCAGGAGATGCTCGCGGACAAGGACGAGGCGCTCAAGATGCTGGAGGACAACTTCGAGGAGGAGATGGCGAGGAAGGATGAGGAGAACGAGCTCAACTGGAAATCGTTCGCCGCGTCCTCCGTCGAGGAGCAGAGCCTGAAGCTCAAGGGCGAAGCGGAGGCGCGCGAAGCGCGGCTCACGGACGAACTCAAGGAGACGCGCGAGCGCGCCGCGGCGGCGGCGGCGGAGGCGGCGGCGACGCTCGCGTCGGCCAAAGAGCGCTCGGTCGCGCGCGAGCAGCAGCTGCAGAGCGAGGCGGCGGCGACCATCAAGGAGCTCGAGCGCGCCGCGTACGAGGCCAAGGCGGAGATGGCCGCCGCCGAAACCGCCGCCGCCGCCGCCGCCGACAAGATGGCGCGCGAGCACGCCGCCGCCGTCGAGGCGACGCGCGCCGACGCGGCGGCGGAGCGCGCCGCCGCGCTCGAGGCGCTCCGCGCGGAGCTTGAGGCGGCGTCGCGGGCGGCTGTCGCGGCGGCCGTCGACGACACCAGCCTGAAGGCTGCCGCGACGCGCGACGCCGCGCTGGCTGAGGCTGAGCGCGAGGCTGGCGAGGTGATGAAGGACCTCGAGGCGTCGCTGCGCGCTGAGCTCGGCGAGGAGAAGCGCGCGGCGCTCGAGGCGCAGGCGCGGACGCTCGACGCGCAAGCCTCAGACGCGACGTCCCAAACGGCGTCCGCGCTCCGCGCCGAGCTGGAGGCGGCCAAGGCTGCCGCGCTCGACGCGCAGGCTGAGTCGGCGGAGGCGGAGAAGCACGCCGCGCTCGACGCGCAAGCCGCCGCGCTCGCCGAGTCCGCCGCCCGGGACAAACAGGAGGCGCTCGACGCCGCCTCGGCGGCGTTTGACCGCGCCGGCGCGGAGGCGCTCGCGGCGGCGGCGGACAAAGCCGAGGCTGCCTTGTCTGCGAGGCTGGCGGAGGCTCGGGAGGCTGCGGCGGCTGAGCTTCAGGAGGCCCTCGCCTTGGCCGAGCGGCGCGCGGCTGAGGCTCTGCTGGACCGCGAGAACGAGATTCGCGCGGCGTGCGAAGCCTCGGCGGCGGCGGAGACGGAGGCGGCGCTTTCGTCGGCTCGCGCCGCGTTTGAGGCGGACACGGCGAACGCCCTGGCGCAGGCGGAGACGGCGCACATGCAGGCGCTCGAGGCTGCTCTGGCCGAGGCTGACGCGGAGAAGGCGAGCGCGCTCGCCGCGCAGGCTGAGGACGCGCGGCGCGAGCTGGCGGCGCGGGTTGGCGAGGCGGCGGAGCGCGGCGAGGCGGCGGTCGCGGCGGCGACGGCTTCGGCGGCGGAGACGACGCGCTCGGCGCTCGCCGAGGCTTCCGCGGCGGCGACGGAGTCGAAGGCGTCGGCGCTCGCCGAACAGGAGCGCAGGCTCAGGGAAGAGCTCACGTCTCTCGCCACCGCGTCGCTCGAGAACGCCTCCGCGGAGACCCAGAGGCAGCTCGCCGAGCTGGAGGCGCGCGTGCGCGCCGAGTGCGGCGAGGCGAAGCGCGCGGCGCTCGCCGCCGCCGAGACGCAGAGCGAGCACGCCATCTTCTCCGTTCGCGAGGAGCTCCTGGCGGAGAAGGAGGAGCACGCGGCGGCGGCTTCCGCGGCGGCGGCCGCCGCGGCTGCCGACGCCGCCGCGAAGGCCAAGGCGAGCAAGCTCGCCGCGCTGGAGAAGCAGGCGCAGGAGTTCAAGGATGCCGCCGAGCGCAACCTGCGCGACAAGCTCGAGCTGCAGGAGCTGAACCTGCGCAAGCGCTTCGCCGAGGAGCTCGCGGAGACGCGCGCGGCGGCGGCGGCGGAGAAGTCGGACGCGCTGGTGGGCGCCGCCAACGACAAGTCGCAGCTCGTGCTTGACTTCAACCGGGAGAAGGCGAGCGCGCTGGAGAAGCTGGAGGCGACCCTCTCCGCGCGCTTCGAGGAGGCGCGCGCGGCGGCGCTCGCGGAGGCGGAGCGGGCGCGCGCGGCGGACCTGGAGAAGGCTGCCGAGACCGCCGCCGCCGCCGCCGCCGAGCAGGCGCGGGCCATGACGCGTGATTTTGAACTCGCGAAAGCCGCCGCGCTCGAGGCGGGGGCGGTCGCCGCCGCGGCCGAGAAGGCGAGCGAGTTGGAGTCGCTGCGCGCCGCCCTGGACGCGCGGCACGCCGAGGCGCTCGACGCCGCGCTCGCCGCCGCCGCCGGCGAAGACGGCGCCGCGCGCGCGGCGCTCGAGCGGGACCTGCGCTCGGCGGCGGATGCCGACCTGGCGGCGGCGATGGACGCCGCCGAGGAGAAGCACCGCGCCGAGCAGGCGCTCGCGCTTGAGGCGCAAGCTGCGGCGTTCGTGCGGGACAAAACCGCCGCGCTCGAGGCGGCGCGCGAGGAAGCAGCGCGCGCCACCGCCGCGCTCGAGGCGCGGCTCGCGTCGGCGGCGTCGGACGATCTCGCCGCCGCCGTGGCGGCGACCGCCGCGGAGAAGGAGGCTGAGCGCGCCGCCGCGCTGGCGGCGGCGCGGGCGGCTGCGGCGGAGACCACGCGCGCCGAGCTCGCGCGCGCCGCCGACGAGGCGTCGGCCGACGCCTCGCGGCTCCGCGAGACCCTGGCGCGGGAGCACGCGTCTGCCGTCGCCGCGGCTGTGGCGGAGACGCGCGCGTCGGTGGCGGCGGCGGCGGAGGAGGACAAGGCGTTCGCGCTCTCCGAGGCTGCGGCGGAGCGCGACGCCGCGCTCGAGCGGGCGGCGGCGGCGGCTGAGGCGGACAAGGCGGCGGCGGCGGCGGCGGCGCGCGCCGAGACGGCGGCGGCTTTGGCGGCGGCTTCGGCGGAGGCGGAGGCGTCCCGCTCGGCGTCGCTCGCGGCGGCGCGGCAGGAGAAGGCGGACGCGCTGCAGCAGCTCGAGTCGGCGCTCAACGCGCGCTTCGCGCGCGAGCGCGATGCCGCGCTGGACGCGCAGGCGGAGGCTGCGATGGAGGACAAGAACGACGCCGAGCGCGCCGTCGCCGCCGCGACGCGCGCCGAGGCGGATGCCGCGCGGGAGGCTGCTCTGGCGGCGCAGAAGGCGGCGCTCACCGCGGAGATGCAGTCCGCGTTCGACGTGCGTCTCGACACGCAGAAGGCGGCGCTCGAGACCGCCGCCGCGGCCGAGAAGGCGGCGGCGCTGGCGGAGGCGGCGCGCGGCGCCTCCGAGGACAAGGCGGAGG
>Ga0181563_10005757_pt1 | contig 11275 bp, 13 predicted proteins | sample 011ome_25_FD_133759 | JGI IMG/M metagenome (GOLD analysis project Ga0181563, IMG submission 133759) | Coastal salt marsh microbial communities from the Groves Creek Marsh, Skidaway Island, Georgia - 011512CT metaG (megahit assembly) | ecosystem: Environmental > Aquatic > Marine > Intertidal... | reverse complement strand
GTGGGAAGATCCGTAAGCGTTATTTTTGTGCCACGAAGCTCCCCTGCGGTGCGTTCCTGCTGAATGAACACCTCCAGCGTTCTGATTAAGTCAGACATGTACTGAACAGAATATTCTGCCGGAGCTTCAGGTAATCTCGGTGGTACTAATCCAACTAATGCCATTATCTACGCCCATCTTCTCGTATGTCAATTCTCGGACTACCTAACTTCCACTTAGTCCCAGTTGCCTCAGACTCTACCCTCAAAGCAAAGGATCTACCCCGTGCTCTCATATACAGCTGATTTGTGTAGTTTTCCACCGGAGCAGTCGCTGTCCGTGTAACGGTGCCAGCGCTATCATCTTCAAACGATTGACCCGGAAAGTCCCGTGTCTTAATCGTGAATGTGGCCTGCGGCGTGGACGTTGTAGATGACCCGTTAAACGTCAGATCCGGTATCACCCGACGCAGGTAAGTAAACTTCTCGCCATCACCGATGTCGATTGGCGCCGACTCAATGTAAGAATCCATTGCGGATCCGTCATCATCAAAACCAATCTCGTGGTTATACAAGTACTGATTACCCGCCCCAATAGGATAGGACCGAGTACCGCGATCCAACCATGCAGAACGAGTGATCGACCCGTAATACCACACCTTTTCGTTGTAGTTGTATATCACATATCGGTCATTTTGACCATCACCCCCGTTAGCCACGGAGTTAGTATCCGACGGGTAGAACCAAACCACCTCGCCGTACTCAGAGTTGATGCCAGCAATAACCTTATCTGTCTGGCTCAAGTTGAAGTCCAAGAATACCTTGTCCTTAACAGAACAAGGCAGCTGCTGTGTCTGACCAGCATAGACGTAGAAGCTGTCAATGCCCATCCAGAACACAAAGTCTTCGGTAGCAACAGCCGCATTTGGCCCCATAATCGTAATATTGGATGCCAACTGCTGTAAGCCAAAGGTGAAAGGAGGCCCGATGTAGCGCAAAGAACTGAGCGAGGTATCTGTCCAAACCAGAATCTCACGCTTGGTTTCTAATGCCTGAACAAAAGTGGATCCAGAACCGAGTCGCAAGTCCCCCGCTGTGGTGGTGGCTGTTGCGTTCCACTCGGTCAGTGATTCTTGATCCGAGAACCTGATAAGCAGTGGATCTTGTGTCGCACTACCCTGTGGGTTGCAGCCAAAGGCTAGGACGTGGCGATCTCTATCAGAAACAAGGACTTGCTTGGCGATTGTCGGAGTTTGGCTGGCGCCGCCAAGTGTGCCGATTTCCACGGCGCGGGTAGACGTACCATTAGTTCTGTCCCAGTAATATATAGCGCTGTCACGAGGATTAATAATTAGATCTTCACCAAAGTTGTCGTGTGACCAGAGGCGGATTTCGTTAAGGGTGGTAAGGCCAGACGAATCGGCTTCCCCCCACCCGTCTCTGCCCCATGTACCAGCGCCCCAGCCAGTACCTCCAACAGAAGTATCAAGACCAACATTGATTTGATATGTGCCAACGACACTTGCGCCACCGTTTCCTGTATCTGATGCATTTGCGGCAGCGGCTAGTTCAACTTCATATGTATCTGCATCTACGATAGTTGTGATCTGATATTCCTGATTTAGAACTTCAGCTGTCACAACACCGCCCAAAGTAACCGCACCAGAGAAGGTTACAAAGTCCCCCTCTTGTGCGCCATGGCCTGTGTCAGAAACTGTAAGTATCGTGCTTCCGTCTGTGGCAGAGAAGGTTACATCCCCTGCGGCAGTGGTTGCACGGATTGGTGTGATGTCGCTGAACGCCGTACCTTCTTCAATATAATACTTTAGGTGCGTTCCGACACCGAGGTAATTTGACCCATCTAGCGCAATCCAGTTGTGAAGTGCACGGGCAGTACCTAGATATGTGCTGGAGCTGTACTTCTCCCAGCCGCCGATCTTTTCAGGGTAGCCAAAGCGAAAGCGTACTTTGTCACAATCAACCCAGCCGCCTTCGTTACTGTATGCAGTAATCTCGCGGTTGATGCCGGGTCTGAATTGTAGTTTAGTCAGAGGCATGGGGTGTTCCTCTACTCGATTATATTAAAGTTAACATTACAGCGTAAATTAACATCTGTTTGAGTTGCGCTATTGTGGATAGTTCTGCCATCAAATTTAATCAGTCTGTTCTTTACACTTTCAACTATAACAGATTTATCCGAATCTTTCTGCCCCAATCGCGTAAAACCGTTATTTGTGTTGACTGAGTAAAGCAAAACAGTGTGATCAAACTTTTGATCTATGTGCGATCCGTGCTCCACAGTATCCGCCGTTCTAGGGTAGTAGTTTATAACTGCCCTGAGTAAAGCACGACTTGGTATCTTTTCCATAACAGGAGCAGTAAAATCCCCAAAAACTTCTGACAAAATACGGTAGTCTTTATACAAGTTGTGGGTGAAGTAGAATTGACCTGATGATGGGTCATCATCTCTTGAAGAGACAGTATCGTTGTAAAACATAGGTATGTTTTTTGCGAGAGCTATCTGTTCCAATTTATCCGCCGTCTCTACGTCAAGGAAGTTATCAATAACCTCGTAGTCCATTAGGTGTAAAACTCTTCAACAATAACGATACCCGCTGCTCCAGAACCACCACTGCGGTTTGCCCCTGTTCCATAAGCTCCAGAACCACCACCACCATAGTTTTTACCCGTGCCGCCGTTGCTATTACTCTGACTGCCGAGTTTATTACCAGCTAAAGAAGTGCTTCCTCCGCTACCTCCATTATTATTTACAACTCCAGCGAAGCCGTCACCACCGGGCAGATTAAAGTTTCCACCAGATCCAGTCCCACCAGCACCCCCATTTCCTGCGACTCTAAGGCTAGTCTCTGGAGTGGTGGTTCCAAGACCAGCAGCGCCGCCGCTACCACCAGTCGCAGAACAGAACGCTCCAAATGAACTTGTCCCACCACTTCCACCATCGCCATATCCCGCTGAACCAGCAGCGCCTATAGTCACCGTTACGCTGGCAGTAGATGATACATCTATGTATTCTACAGCAGTGCCGCCACCGCCACCGCCACCGCCAGAAGTGCCAACAGTGTTAGTGGCGCCACCGCCACCGCCACCGCCGATAACAGTGACTTTTACCTTGGTGCACCCAGATGGACGATTCCAAGTTCCGCTTGATGTAAATACTTGCATGGTCGGAGCCACAACACTTGCTCCTGCGGGTAGCGCTTCAAGGCCAATAGACCCAACAGAGTTGTCGTAAGTCAAAACATAGTTGTCTTTAGTGCCGTCCAGTGTTTCACTAGAGGTAAACAAATAGTTTCCTGCTTGGACATTGCCTGCTCCGTTTGGTGTCAACAGAAGGTTGCCGTTTGTATCTGTTGTGCTTATCGTGTTACCGTTAAGAACAAGGTTATCAACCTCTATATAAGTGCTAACAGAAACACCCCCAATGCCGTTGGGCGATAAACTAATCGTGCCATCAACACCATCAGCTATAGTGATAGTGCCAGAATTTGTTCCGCTGTTTGTGCTAAGTGTTAAATCGCCAGTGCCATTTGTAGTAATAGTCGCATTTGCGTTGCTGTCGCCAACACGAACAGTATCAGCATCAAGCTGTACATCGCCAGTGCCGTTGGGTGAGATAACAACATTTCCGTTAGATGTGGAGGTAATACTGTTCCCATTAACATCTAAGTTTCCAGAAAGCTGTGGGCTAGTATCTTGTGAAAGTGGAAAGTTAACTTCGGACACAGCGGCACCAGCGCCAGCACCATCCGCATATATTATTGTCTTTGTTCCGTTAGTAACCGTTACATTGCCGCCAGAACCTTGTGTGAAGATAACGGACTCACCAGATTCGTTACTTACGATATAAAATTTATTTTGGTCGTTCGGGCTGATAGTGATTGTGTTTGTGCCAGAAGGTGTGCCACCAAGAACCAAAACGCGATAGCCGCCTTCGGAAAGCGCCCCATCTGTTGTTGTTAAAGTGTGCGTTGTTCCAGATAAGCTGATTGCACCAACGCCGCTGATAGCGCGGTCAATGATATCGAAGTTGGTGTTTGTAGTCGTGCCCCAAGTACCCGACTGTTCACCAGTTCCGATTTTCTCAATGCCGCTGTTATTTGTATATGAAGAAGCCATTTATTCACCTATACTGCTAATCGTGGTAATATAGCACAAATTTTCCATTTACAAAACTGTCCTAGCTTCTGATAGCGGAAAGCGTGTTGCTGTTACTTTTTCAAAAAAAGTGACCAAAGTTAATCTGGATCGCCCTTTTGGTATATTGAAGTGGGCTTTATGTGGGTAGCACCCATCAAAAATAATAGCGGAGTTAAAGATAGACTCAAAGTATGAGGCTTGTGTATACTGGCTATTGTGTTGATTAGCCGCTTGTTTGTATGCTTCTTCAGCCACATCCTCACCAAGCATCAAAAAACGATGTTTCAAGTCAACCGTATCAGGGTCTGACCTAAACCCTGTTGTTTTTGGCAGATAAATTCCTGTGCCATTGTCAGGCATGTCTTCTGATAAATAGATGATTGAGGTAAATGTCATAAGATTATCCCTGTGAACCCAAGCAGTCTTCCCATCCATTGCATCCTCGTGAGTTATCTTTTGAAAACGTGACGATGCCGTCCACGACATTTCTTCTATTTCGTGGCGCGGGTAGAAAACCGAAAGCGTTTTGCGGCACACATAATCAAACAAAGGGTAGTGCGTTTTATGTATTTCTTCTGTGCGAAGACCGGGGTATGATCCACTTGGCTTAGAAAATTCAAGTTGATTAGCAATATCAACTACTTCTTTTGAGTTTTCAAAAAAATTAAATAACTGTGTAGGTGGGAAGTACATCCTGAATTTCCTCTTTTTTGTCCAGCCCCAAAGCCTTTCTGCCATCATATTTACCGCTCTCTGCATATGGCCCATCACCATCAACATAATGCAGAAAAACTTGGCACTGCCATTTGCCATGATATGGTTTTCTCCAGTGCTCCACCTCACATCCCTTGTAAAATAACATGCTGCCAACGGGGACATTAATCGGTGTTTCTTTGCCTTTGTAATCTATATAGATAGGCCATTCCTCTGACTCATCGTCTCTTCCAAGTGTAAGTGTGGCTGATAATTCACAAGACGACCTGTCAATGTGCCTCGTTAGCTCTGATCCGTTCTGATAAATTCTAGCATAAGTGTACGAGGGAACTAAATTTTTACCTAAAGCCTTACTCAAAGTTGGCACAAGACCAGCAAGAAGTGTGTCAAATAATGGATCGCCGTAAACAACCCATGTATTAGGCACTTGTTTATCAACCATAGGAGGAACTAACAGTCCAGCATCTTTCTTCAAAAACAAATATCTTGTCATCAACTCTGCTGTTTCAAGGCTTATAACATCGTTAAATAAGATGTGTTTATGCTCTTCAAAAATTTCTGCTACCGCCATTTTAACCCCTCGCACCATGAAACCAATGACCTTCTTAGTCCTTGTGTTACAGGAGACACACGATGAACCATAAAAGAAGGAAATATTAGGATGGAGCCTTTTTGCTTGAAGTCTTGTAAAATGTCATTGTGCCCATTTATAAACTGAAATTCCCCACCAACATACTCAGATGGGTCGGAAAGTTGTAGAACAAAACTTAACTTTCTATGCATTTCATTTTCTGTGAACCAGTCAACGTCTTGGTGCCAAGCAAAATGGCCTCCATCAGTGCCGTAGTATTCTGTATACTGGACTTCGTCTATTGTACGAATATCAAAGCCAAAGACCTTATTGGCTTTAAATACATGTGAGGTTACAAAAGATCGTATCTTTTCAAACTCACCCACCCACCGTATTTTTGAATTCCGCATTGAGGTATCTACCATCTTTCCTGACGCAGAACCAACTGTTGCTTCTTGAAGGGGAAATTGCTGACAATCAGCAATTATTTGATCGCATCCCTCTGAGGATATCTCAGCAGGCATACAAATAAAATCATACTTCATTACGCCGCGATCTCAGTCCAAGTCTCCGTGCTGTCACCTGTGTTGACAGGTTCCCACAGATATCTGCCAGCAGATGTCATGGTAAAGGTAGAGGACATTGTAGCGGAATTAACAAATATTCCTATTCCTGCACTGGTCTGCGTAAAGCTGGCGGTCAATATGGCATCAGCGGAAGACACGATATTGGCAGTTATATCGCCAACAGTAAAGCTGCTTACCAGAAGCGCATCGTCAAGACGAACTCTGGTTCCAGCACTGGTCTGTGTAAAGTTTGCGCTTTGTGTCGATACGCCACCAGCCACAGCGATGCCTGCGCTAGTCTGCGTGAAATTTGCATCTAGTGTAGCCGCACCATCAACAAAAGCGTCACCAAAAGCAGCTATCGGTTCTTCTGAAATAGATTGAAAACTAGGCATTTTCTACTCCTTATGTGCAATACTTTACATATTCTTGACACTCAACGCAAGTATCAGGGTTGTGCGTGGGTGAGTTTTCTGGCGTAGCATAACAGGTTCTAATGTATGGTTTCACCTCATCATCTATTATATTCCACAACTCACCCTTTGTCATGTTTTCATGCGGTATAGTAAAAGATATATGTGGGAAGAATATTTTTAGCTTCTCCGTCACATTAAACCACTCACTGCCTTGTGTTTCTTCAGCGTGAAACCCTGACATAACTTCAGTAACTTCTGGCATTCTGGGCAGCAATGTAAACAATGCGCCTATAATACCATACCTTTGATGCCATCCATATCCACCCCCTCCGTCAATGCCGATCATATAGTTGTAGTTAAGATCATATTTGATAAGGTGATAAAACTTGTAGTGATACGCTATTTTTTTCACAAGCTCCCAGTCATTGTTGGGGCTTGGGAAAGGCTTGCCATTCATACAGTGTGTTACTACCAGTGCAACATCTTTTGCTGGGTTTAGTGTAGTTAACGCGGCGGTACTTTCAACGCCGCCAGAAAACAAAAGCAGTTTAGTCATTTTTATCTCCTGTTTAAGAAAAGGTATATCGCCACAAATAAACCTGTTACGCAAAAGACACCGACGCCAACAGTGTTAATGACAGATGGGTGCCCATCAGGATTACGGGTCATGGCTCCGATCTCCGTTGCAAATGTACAATACCCACCCTTCACAAATATGGTTATCCCGTAATTTTCAACAGATGCCAGAAAAGCTATGGCAGCAGAAGAGGCTATAGCAGGCACAAGTAGGGGTAGTGTTATGAAAAAGAAAACTTGTGTAGGTGTTGCGCCTAGACTTATTGCAGATTGTTCTAGCTCGGCAGGTATTTTTCTCAGCTTGGCAAAAAGAATAAGCATACAATAACTAGCTATGAGGGTTGTCTGGGCGGCAATGATTGCAAAAAATCCAGAATTTGCACCAACATTTTTCCAGAAGACTAGCGTAGCTATGCCAATAGAAAAGCCCGGCAGCATTATAGGCGTTATTAAAACCCACCAAATACCAGAAGTATATCTAGTGTTCATCTTGCAAAGAACCATTGCCCCAGACAATCCCAGAAAAATAGAAAGTGGAACAACCACAAGAGCAACTTGGATTGAGTTTGTCACACAATCAACCAACCTATTCGGGCTTAATGTACCAAAATCTACGCCGCTACTAGCAAACATGATACCAATCGGGAACATTATAAACAGCAGAAACAATCTCGTATATATTGTCAAAACGTAGGAACTAGTCATCAACTAAGCTCCTTAGACTGGCTTTGGTGACTGCCATAAAAACTGCCACGATAGACAAGCAACAAACAGTAAATGTGATTGCATAAGCAGATCCAATTGACCAGTTGGGGCTTTCAAAGAATTTTCTGTATATCGTTTGTGAAAACCAATCTCCCTGCAAACCGCGAGAGATAATTCTAGGTACGGATAAAGTGGCAGCGGATAGCATGAAAGTTGTTACACAGCCAATAACGATACCTGCTTTTGCGTAAGGAATTATCACGCGCCTGTGCACAGTAATCCAGCTTGCACCAAGAGACTGCGCCGCCCTTATCTGGTTTCTGTCCATATTGGACAAGGCATTGTATATCGGGAAAAACATAAACAAAATATATGTGTACACAACAACAAGAAACACTGATATTGAGTGGCGGGTTAGATTTAAGTAATCAACAATACTAAGCCACGCATAAATACGCACAACCTCTACTGTGAAATATGGCGTAAGTAAAGCGGTCAAAACCCACAACGCCGTGTCTCGTTTAGAAACAAGCGCGACATTGTACGCTATAGGATAGCACATAATCAGACATAGCGCCGTAGCAACTAAACCATAGACAATAGTGCTAACCATGACACTCAGTGAAAGAGGGCTCTGAAACAGCGCTAAGTAGTTGTGAAGTGTATAAGAGCTACTTGATGCTTCTTTTTCTAACACTGCTTTCAGATGAGCTTCTTTCTGCCTTTTTTGTTCTTGAGCTTGTGAAAGAGTTTCTACTTCAGCAAGTGTGCATTGAAAGTTGTTTCGCCCACCAGCTTCTAATATCAGGATACAGGTGTCTAATGTGGTTATATGAGCTAATACCTTTGTGGATTCAAGTTTGTATGTTGGCAAAGCTAGTGACTTTTGCACAAGAATAACTTGTGGCAACACAATTAAAGCAATGCTCCAGAAAGATACAGCCGATAAAAAAATAACCGATAAAAATCTGCCCAAACTAAAAACTTAACCAACCTGTAATAATATACTTATCATTACTATATGGCGGGTTTCCTCTGTGGGGGTGTGTATACGCAGCAGGCCATAACACTGTCCTTCCTGCCACAGCTTTTACTTTTAGCTTTTGTTGAATAAACTCAGTGTCTCCGCCGTCATCCACGGTATTAAGATACGTCATGACCACAGCCAGCCTACTGCTAGTTAATTGCCCAGAATGTTCACAATGAAACTGATGAAACCCTCCCCTTGGTTGCGTTTTCTGTATTTTAACCCAATGAAACCTAAAGGGATCGACATCTTGCAACACAGGGTTGTGCTCTAAATATTTTGGAAAAACATGATCCCAGAAACTATTTACATAGTCAGAAGAAAAAGGTTCATTAAAAAGAACTTCTGGATCGCCAACGGCCAACTGTTGATCGGTTCTAGCGTTGTGGTTCTGATTAACCGTGAACCCCGCCTGTTGATGCCTGTCAAAGTAGCCAATTAAATAATCACACTGCTCTTGCGACAAATGATTATCACAAACTAAAACATGATCGACATACGAAAAGGTGAGTTCACGGTTCATGTAGTATCCTATGCGTTTGTAATGATTTCCACAAACTCATTACGAATAGGAGTGAAGTGAGGAACCATAGGAGGCCACCACCAAAAGTTATCAACAACATCCTCACGATAAACGTCTTTGTATTGACGCTTGTATTCATCGGAGGTGTAGTTTTCTGCGCCAGTAACTGCGGAGTTATAACCCGTGTTGTTTACAAGCATCCCACCAGCTTGTGGTGTTAGCATGAAGTTGATGAAACTATACGCTTGATCAACATTTTCTGCACCACTCAACATGCCCATTGAATCTACCCAAGCCAATGAACCTTCTTTTGGCGCACGATAAACAATGTCGTTGTTTTCACGGTTTAGCAATAATCCTGTTGTATCCCATGTCATACCAATAGAACAACCTGCACTTGTAAAAGCAGAGGTAGCTTCGGTTGCATTATTCCAGAAGGCGCCGAAGTTTTCCTTGTGCCCAAGCACAAACTTTGTTGCGGCACCCCACACTCTTCTTGCTTCTTCCTCAGACTTGTATACATCCATCATTCTGTTAGACGGGACTTCACCAGTCGCATCTAAGTACAGAGCGGCACCTATAATAATAGACTTTTGTCGTAGAGCCACACCGCCTTTTGCTTCAGGTTTAAACATATCGCCGTAGGCCAGATCGGCATCAGATATGTTCATCTTCGAGCGGTCTAAAGTCATGCCTTCGGTGCCCCAGTTCAAAGGCAACAACGCTTGCTTTCCTTTATATGTTGCCCCCATAGAAATAGAGTCACGCATAAACGAAGGGATGATATCACCTACGTTTACCTTTGACATATCAAGCTGGCGCAAATACAAGCCGTTTGGCGCATCAGTGCTTTGATACTCATACAGATTGGTAATTGATGGAAAAATCACATCAAACCCAGTGCCGTTATTTGCATGAACAATGCTTTGAGCTTCTTCATTAGAGCCATAGGTGGCGAGTTCTAATTTTATCCCAGTGGCTTTTTCAAAAGCCTCCGCAATATTTTTTTGAATGTGATCCTGCCACGCAAATACGCGAACAGTGCCAGATGAAGACAGTGCGTCATGTGACTTTAAGATAAATGGTGCTGCAATAGTTGCACTTGCCCCTGCAACAAAGGTACGGCGGGAAGCCCTCATAACCCAATCCTTTTCTATAAAATAATCAAACATAGTTTATAGGGGTATCTGGGATATTTGGTATTGTCAACCATATTTAGGACTTATTTTTGAAGCTGGTTTGGGAAACATTTGCTTTATTTCGGCAACGTGTTCTTGCCACGCTTCCAAACCATTTTCAGTGATAAACTCAATCTGACTACTTACGTTTCCATATGCGCTTTGTCTTTTTAAATACCACTCAGGAGTTATGACTTGTGGCAAAGGAGAAGCCGTTCTTTTCTCACCTTCTTTTAAGTTTAACTTATCAGGAACAGTGCCAACTTTTGGCTTTAGTTGCCAAGCCCAAGCATCTAATTGTTCTGATGTCATGTCTTCTTCTAAAATTAGCTGTGCCCAGCTACCATCAGGATACCTGAAAACAGCAATCCCATCTTCTATTTTTTCAATAACATAGTCCATTTACCATTTTCCCATAGGGCAAGTTGATGACTTTATCTTAACTTTAAGTGGCATAATACAACCACACTTTTTACACTGTTTCAAGAATGAACGGTAAAACTCACAAGATTCGCAAATCGCCAATCTTGTTTTAGATACTGTAGAGGAGCATTGGCATTTTTCATTTTTGCCACAACGACAACTCATGTATATGTGCCTTGAATAGTGCCAGAGTTGTTCATTGTGTAAGGAGTAGAGAAACTAACTGCGCCACCTGCAGCACCTCCGCTACCGCCAGCAGAACCGGGATTACCGGCAGCTCCGCCAGAGCCAGCACTGCCGGGGTTATAGTTGCCGTTAGCGCCTGCGCTTCCCGTGGCACCTGTTGAACCCCCTAGTCCTGAAGAGCCAGACGAACCTGCGCTACCAAAGGAGCCACCTGCACCGCCAGAACCACCGTTTCCTCCTGCGCCTCCAACGCC
>Ga0181563_10005755_pt1 | contig 11275 bp, 10 predicted proteins | sample 011ome_25_FD_133759 | JGI IMG/M metagenome (GOLD analysis project Ga0181563, IMG submission 133759) | Coastal salt marsh microbial communities from the Groves Creek Marsh, Skidaway Island, Georgia - 011512CT metaG (megahit assembly) | ecosystem: Environmental > Aquatic > Marine > Intertidal... | reverse complement strand
TGAGCTGTTTTGCCGTTTAACGAGGGTTTTCTTTTGTCACACTTATCATCGCCAACCTTCACAGCGCCCGCCTTCATTAATGGTCTCCCTCTTGAAGAGGATCACACCTTGGGTGCACTCACCCTTCCGAAGCTGTTTCTTGAGTTGACCGAGCGCCACAGCGAAGCGCCGGCCTTGTTATTGGAAGGGTCGGATGCTCAACCCAAAACCTGGAGTTATGCGCAATTACGACGAGAAGCACTCGATATAGCGCGGGCACTCACCGCACTCCATATAAGCCAGGGCGAGCGCATTGGCATTCTCATGACCAACAGCGCTCAGTTTGTAGCCTCGGTTTTTGGTGTCTCGCTAGCAGGCGGTGTTGCTGCTGTACTGAGCACCTTCTCTACTCGGGATGAACTGGAATACCTGCTAAAAAAATCGGGTTGCAGCACCCTACTATTTGAATCGCTCGTAGCTAAGCAAAATTTCTCTCGGATTTTACAAGAGATTATTCCAGAAATAGATGACGGCGGAACTTTAGAATCGCCAAAGCTACCCTTTCTTCGACATGTAATCAGTGTGGATAAAACAGAGCCCATGGGCATTACACCGTGGCAAAGGTTTATCGATAACGGAGGCAACGTTACGGATGAGGAAGTATTAGCGCGCGCCAAGATGGCATCGCCAGCCGACCCAGGCGTGCTGTTTTTTTCCTCGGGATCAACCAGCAAACCCAAAGGGGTACTCAGTAGCCACCGCGGTGTTTGTGTTCAGATGTGGCGCATGCAGACTCAACAGGGCCTACCCAACGGCGTACGCAGCTGGACAGCGAATGGCTTTTTCTGGTCTGGCAATTTCGCCATGGTTATTGGCGCTACGCTCGTGGCTGGCGGCACGCTCATCTTGCAAGCACACTTTGACCCAGAGCAGGCCCTAAACATCATTAGTCGCGGCAAAGCAGAATTTGTCTTCGCTTGGCCACATCAGTGGGCACAGCTGGTTAACGCCAAGAACTGGACACAGGTAGATCTATCCTCTGTTCGTTATGTTGATCCAACATGTCCCATCGCGACCCATCCAACGATTAATACCACCTGGATAGAACCACGCCACTGTTATGGCAACACAGAGACTTTTACCTTGGTCACAGGCTTCCCGGCGGGCACCCGTGCGGAACAAGCTAACAATAGTCACGGCCGCCCTTTTCCGGGCAATACCATCAAGATTGTAGATCCCCTGAAAGGTACAACACTCAACGTTGGCGAGCACGGAGAAATAGCCATCAAGGGACCTACCCTTATGCTGGGTTATCTAGGCGTCCCACTGGACGAAACGCTCGATGACGAGGGCTTCCTGCATACCGGCGATGGCGGTCATATCGACAGCGATGGCCGCCTGTACTGGTCAGGACGACTCAACGACATTATCAAAACAGGCGGCGCGAATGTATCACCGCTAGAGGTTGACGACGTACTCCGTAGCATGGAGGGCATCAAGCTTTGCCAGACCGTGGGCATTCCCCATGAAACCCTGGGCGAAATCGTTGTCAGCTGTATTGTGCCCGATGGCAGCCAACCACTCGATGAACAATCTGTGCGCGAATACGCGCGTACACGTCTAGCCAGCTACAAAACACCACGACGGGTTCTTTTTTTTACAGCGGCAGACATTGCCCTCACCGGAACAGCCAAGATCAAAACCGCAGAGCTTCGTACACTGGCACAGAAACGTCTTGAGGTTTAGACTGTTATTAAACAACACTGTTGAAATATAACCATAAGTGAAGAGCAATGACATTTACTACCCCAAAGATAGATCACCTACCCAAAAACATACTTTTGGCCGGTGAGGAAACGATCAATCAGGGCTCGGGAAATGTGCATGGCCACATTTACCCAGCTAATGGCCAAGTATCTTCGACGCTCAAATTAGCTGGCGCGGAAGAGGTCGCATTAGCGGTGACCGCCGCCCAAGCCGCCTTCCCTCATTGGTCAGGGGTCAGTGGCGAGCAAAGACGCAATTTATTACTGAAGCTCGCCGATATTATCGACGCGCACAGCACTGAACTGGCGATGCTAGAAATGATTGGTAACGGTTCACCCACTATGATGGCTCAATATGCACCGGTGGTAGCTGCACAGCGTTTTCGTTACTACGCGGGCGCAGCTGATCGTATACGCGGTGAGACTCTCGATGCCTGGAATGGCCCTGCGCATAACTACGTTAACTACGAGCCCTACGGTGTCATTGGCGCAATCATTCCTTGGAATGGCCCATTGTTCGCAGCCGCCATGGTTTTAGCTCCCGTATTAGCGGCGGGAAATTGCGTGGTCATTAAAGCACCCGAGTTGGCGCCCTATTCGGTCATGCGCCTCGCGCAATTGTTTCTTCAAGCCGGCTTTCCACCCGGTGTGGTCAACATGGTTGCGGGCGGTCCCGCAGCGGGGGAAGCCATCGTCGCACACCCCGGAGTCGCCAAAATTCAGTTCGTTGGTAGCGGGGCGACCGCAAAAAAGGTACTACAAACCGCTGCCACAACACTCAAACCCTGTGGGCTCGAACTCGGTGGCAAGTCTGCCGTGATCGTCTTTGCCGATGCTGATCTCACCGCCGCTGGCAAGCGTGGCCTGAGTGGTGCGATGAGTGTGAGTGGACAGGGTTGTGTTAATGGCACGCGATTATTGGTTGAAAGACCCATATACGACCAGTATCTAGCTGCCCTGCAGGCCATCGCGCAGCACATACCCATTGGTGATCCGACCCAGCCCGATACAGTAATGGGGCCACTGATTTCTGCCACATCGTTAACACGCATTCAAACTCTGGTTGACCAAGCGCAAGATCAAGGCGCTCGCCTTATCACAGGCGGCCAGCGTCTTGGTGGCAGCTGTGCCGATGGGTTTTACATGCCCATCACGATATTGGCAGATGTAGATCCGGCTAGTGATTTGGCACGCCACGAAATTTTTGGCCCCGTGCTCTCAGTGACGCCCTTTGATTCTGAAGAGGAGGCCATTGCCCTCGCCAACGATTCTGAGTACGGGTTAGGCGCTTATATCCATACTCGCGATCTACGACGAGCTCATCACGTGGCTAGTGCCATGCAGGCGGGCATGGTTCAAGTCAATGCCTCGGGAGAAGGTATGCAGCCTTTCGCTCCCTTCGGGGGCTACAAGCAAAGCGGCTACGGCAGATTGGGCGGACAGCAAGGTCTGCTGGAATTCTTACAGGTTAAAAACGTTTGGATGAACTTGTCCGAGGATAGCCGCTTATGACTTTGCTAGACCCCGCCGAACGAAAAGATCGGGGGCGCAAACAACTGCAGGACATCATGGGCACCCACATAGCCGAACCCAAAACCCTGTATGAGTCTTCTTGGCCAGACTATCTCATGGCCGAGATCTGGACACGGCCACAGCTGGACCTACGCGCTCGCTACCTCATCTCCATCGCGAGTGCAGCCTCGGCGGATACACCCGAGGGGATCATCGACGGCTATATTGGCGGCGCTTTAGACAAAGAGGCGCTAAGTGTGGTGGAACTGCGCGAGGTAGCCTTGCACTTTGGGGTATACGGTGGATGGTCGAGGGGCGCCATTATTGATCAAGCCATCAGTCGAGTCGTCGAGGCACGGCAGCTAATCGAGCCACCCTACAAACCGCTGAGCGAAGCGCCATGGGATCCGACAGAACGCCTTAAAAAAGGCGCCGCAGAATTCGATCAGGTAATGACGTTTGCGGGTCCACCGCCAGTAGCACCCTATTTTGAAGCCGGCATCCTAAATTTTGTGTTTGGTGAAATGTGGCACCGCGACGGGCTTGATCAGCGCAGCCGGCGCTGGGTCACATTGGTGGGCGTAGCGGATTCGTCAATGATGATGCCCATACAAACCCATGTTTATGGTGCCATGGCGAGCGGTAATTGCACCGCCACAGAAATGCATGAGTTCGTTTTGCAATACGCAATTCACAGCGGCTGGCCGCGCGCCTCGTATTTGCAAGGCGTGGTATTCGATATGGCCAACAAAGTTGAGCAAGGATTGACCTGGGATGGCAAGCCAAGGGAGAACACAGCATGAGTCTTGCAACAGATATGCACAATAAAAACGTACTGATCACGGGCGCCGGCTCAGGACTTGGTCGCGCTACAGCGCTGGCTATGGCTCAGGCCGGTGCTAATATTTACCTACTGGATATCAACGCCGAAACGCTCACTGAGACTGCGGAGTTGATCGCCAATAATGATCGATGTGTTGTCAGAGTAGTCGACATTTCCGATGCTAACGCCTGTCAGGCGGCGGTGGACGATGCCGTGATTCGCTTTGGTGGCTTGGATGCGCTGTGTAACGTCGCCGGTATGATTATGTTTGCCAATTCCCACGAAATGACGCCAGACCAATGGATACGCACGCTTGGCGTCAACCTTAATGGCGCTTATTTTCTCAGTCGGGCATCCATTCCACACTTACTGGAACGCGAGGGTGCCATAGTCAATGTAGCGTCGTCAGCTGCGTTCATTGGCGAGGCTTACGCTGCCGCCTACTGCGCCAGCAAAGCAGGCATGATTGGCATGACCAAGTCGATGGCCATGGAATATATGCAAACGCCTATTCGTATTAGTGCTGTGGCACCTGGCGGCATGGCAACGAATATCGCAACCGATTTGCGCCCACCCGAGGGTGCCAATATTGACCTCATAAAACGCTTCTCGGGGATGCGCGGGTTGGTAACTGTTGACGAGGTAGCCGCTATGATTGTTCACCTTGCAACCCCCGCAGGTAATGCGTTTCATGGCACGTGTGTCATGATGGACACAGGCATCACCGCAGGATGATCGATGCAGAAAAGCCTCGCGTTGGCTTTATTGGGCTAGGAAGTCAGGGAGCCCCTATGGCACGGCGCATTATCGACGCTGGATTTGATGTCACCCTCTGGGCGCGCCGGGCGCAATCACTTGAACCGTTTGCAAGCAGCGGCGCGCAATTTGCCCACACACCGGAAGACCTGGCCAAACAATGCAATCTTGTGTGTGTATGCGTTGTTAACGACGCGGGCGTGCAAGAGTTGTGCGCATTGTTACTACCCACTTTAGCAGCAGGCTCCTTACTCATTATCCACTCAACGATTCACCCAAAAACGTGTGTTGCGCTGGCCCAACAAGCCCAACAATACGGTATCGCGGTGATTGATGCACCGGTGAGTGGCGGTGGCCCCGCCGCAGAAAACGGCACATTGACAGTCATGGTGGGTGGCAGCGAGGCACATGTTGCTCGCGCAAGGCCGGTTTTCGATAGCTTTGCCGGGCTAGTCACGCATGTAGGCGATGTAGGTGCAGGACAAACGGCAAAATTGATCAACAACAATCTCATGGCGGCCAATCTAGCGCTCGCTCATGCAGCAGCAGAACTTGGCACCACACTGCAGCTTGATCGGGCCGAGTTACTTACATTGATAGGGCAAAGCAGTGGCCGGTCCTTTGCGTTCGATGTCTACGCGCGTATGCCATCGCCCGCTGCCTTTGCTCATGGCGCCGCTCTGTTAAAAAAGGACATCCAATTACTCGGCGAGTTAACCGGTAGTGACAACAACCATTTCCAACAACTCGGTGGTGTGGGCAGTACATTTATTAACGCGGTGGAAAACGACAGGAGTACCGAGTAGTGGCTTTTAGTAATGAGCAGTTTCAGCTCAAAAATCGCGTAGCAATTGTGACGGGAGCTGGCGGGCGTGGCAACAGCATTGGTCGGGCTTACGCTCTAGGGTTAGCACAGGCCGGTGCGAATGTTGTGGTTGCCGATCTCAATGAGGCCGGCGCAAACGCCGTGGCTGATGAAATAAATACCAATGGCGGTAAAGCCATCGCGACACGCGTAGATATTGGCGACAGCGAGTCGACGCAGTGCATGGTTGAGCAGACCGTTAACACGTTTGGCGGGGTAGACATCCTTGTTAATAACGCAGCTCTGATGGTTGAGCTAGGCTCTGATCAAGCGGTGGACATAGACATTACCCAGTGGACGAAAATTATTGATATCAACTTAACCGGTGCGCTGCGCTGCGTACAGGCAGCCGTACCGGAGATGCGTAAGCGCGGCGGCGGACGCATCATCAATCAGGTATCGGGCGGCGCCTTCCCCGCGGGCTCAGTTTACGGCATTGGGAAGTTGGCTTTACATGGATTGACTACCACGCTAGCCCGACAGTTGGGACGCGACAAGATCACTGTCAACTCCATTGCACCAGGAAATGTGCGCAGTGATGCTGGCAAAGAACTCGTGCCCGACGACTCGCCGTTTCTGCAGTTTCTCAACATGACGGTAGCCATGCGCGCGCAGGGTGATCCCGATGAACTTGTGGGACCATTGCTGATGCTCTGCTCACCTGCAGGTGAATGGGTTACCGGTCAGGTAGTGCACGTCGACGGCGGTTGGGTGATGACTCCCTAATCCGTAGATATCCTTACCCTTAAAGAAATAATAATGTTTTGTCGGGACATTAGAGAATGACAAGATTTAAAGGTTGGCAGCAAATTGCAGCCAGTATGGTATTACAAGCCGTAGCGTCGGGTAGCATTTTTATCTCGTATAGCGTGCTAGCAGGGTCGTACCAACAAGCCTTTCAACCCAGTAGGATGCTACTGATGATGGGCGTTAGCGCCGTCGTCTTGGGCACCGGCATCCTAAGCCCGCTACTTGGTAGAGCCATGGAGAAAACCTCCCTACGCCACCTCATGGCGCTGGGCTGTTGTCTGTTAGGTGTGGGCTTCATGGTAGCCTCTCAAGCTCAGTCGATGACTCAACTGCTGGCTATTTATTTTGTGTTCATGGCGAGCGCGGCCGTGCTGACCGGCCCCATTGCCGGCTCCGCATTACTGGCCCGCTGGTTTAACAAACGACGCGGGCTAGCTATGTCGCTCTCAGCGGCCGGTGCCGCGGTTGGTGGCCTCATTGCACCGCCACTGTTGCAATGGCTCATTGACGCCTACACATGGCGGCAGGCGTTGTTGATGTACGGCATGGGTGTACTTGTGGTGACTGTCCCCGTCGCATGGTTTCTGATTATCAATCGACCGAGTGATATTAACCAACACCCCGATGGCATTGCTGAGACATCGCCACAAGCGCAAACCTCCGACAATGATCTGGGCTGGGGGTTTTACCTTCGGGACCGAAATTTTTGGGTACTCGGCATCATACTTGGCGTGTTGTTTGGTAGCAGCATGGGAATTACTAAAAACCTTATGCAATATGCGGGCGAAATAGGTATCGATGCCACCCGGGGCGCATTTTTATTATCGATCTACTCGGCTAGCAACTTTGTGGGAAAATTAGGCAGTGGAGTACTTGCGGACAAACTGAATCCCCGAGCGCTACTGGGTGGAATCATCGTGGTGTTTACACTCGCGGTATTCAGCTTTACCCAATTCACCACTTATACCCTGCTGATGGTGGCTTGCGTTGTGTTTGGTATCTCACAGGGTGGCATTGTGCCGTTATGGAGTGTCATCGTGTCGCGGCTATACGGCCCTGAGCGAGTGGGAAGATCTATGGGCGCGATGAGCCTGCTGCTAACGCCGTTTAATCTTATTGCCGCGCCATTTTTTGGCGCCGTAGCAGACAGCACCGGGAGCTATCGAGGCGCTTATTTGGTCGCGGTGGCACTGCTCGTTTTTGTTATTTTTCTACTCGGACTGATTCGCGAGCGCCCGGCGAACTGAGCCCAACATCGCGCAACGTCAAAATACCCGGCTGTGCTGCGACCACGTCCGAAATCGCACTGATCGCAGGCATCGCCGTTAAAATTCCCCACCCGCCACGGGCCCAGTAATCGGGCGCCTCAAATCGGATGCGGGTATCAACACCAGGGTCGCCAGCAATCACCAAATGATAATGATCGTCGTCAAAGACCCAGTCACAATCGAGCGCGCGCGTTAAGTACCAAGCCACTCTTGTGCGAAAAACGACACGCCCCTCGGACATGCCATTCCAACCTGCGCGAATGGCACCAACCGTGCCTTCTTCCATGCAGAACCAGCCCAGATCAACACGCTCTGAAACGCGAGCATGCTCAACGTGGAACTCGAGGGATTCCAACGGCAAATCGAGGCCTTCAGCCATCCGGTGAACGGTGTCTTGAAATGACACCAACGCCTGACGGCAATTGGCGCGCATTTCATCATTGCAGTCGTGTTCGCCAAAACCCAATGCCCGCCACGTTTCTGGTGATGAATAATGCGAGCAGTCCGCCGACTCATCGATAGTAATCGAATCCAACCGCCGACAGACGGCGGTGAGAAGCACCGTCAGACTGTTGATCCAACCGGGATTTACACCCGTGATATACAAGGAACTTTTGCCTGTACTGCAAGCTGCCTCAATGCGTTTTCGGGTCTGCGCGTTTTGAACGCCACCCAAATTCACAAGCAAATTAGTACTGATGACATTCTTGCCACTACCAAGCAGCCGGCATAGGTGTTCGATATCCGCCTCGAAGGGTGTATAAATCACTGCATCGGCAGGCTGGCTTATTAGCATATCAACATCGTTGCTGGCCAGAATCCCAGTAGTAGGTAAACCTACCAAGTCACCGGCATCCTGGCCCACTTTGTCCGCCGAGAAGGCGTACAGCCCAACCAACTCAAACCGCTCATCCTCTATCAATGCCTTTAACGCATGCCGGCCCACTTTGCCGGTAGTCCATTGAATAACCCTAAGTGCAGTCATTGCTTAGCCCACCCTTGTTATGCGTTAAAGGAAAGATATAACTTGTCGATGCCCAGCACAGGTGCTGTGTGATATGCCCAGTCTTTGCCATCGGCTATGCGAATAGTGCTAAAGCGCGACAACATAGCACCCAGTGCCGTTCGTAACTCTAAGCGAGCCAAATGTCGGCCAACACATACATGCGGACCCGATGCAAAACTGAGTGACGCTTCACCGCGATCTATACGGAAGGTATTTGCATCCTCCCACGCTTCGGGGTCTCGACCCGCCAAAAAAAGCGGCAAAAGCACTCTGTCGCCCGCTTTCATCGCCACACCGTTAAACGTGAAATCTTCAGCGACCAGTCGCATAGTGCCTACCACGCCATACAGGCGGATGAACTCATCGACTGCGGCAAGGTGCAATGACGGCTCCTCCCGAAGTTGCTGCTGTAACGCTGCATCTTGAGCAATGTGTTTGATAATCCATCCGAGGGTACTGTATACGGTATCGAGGCCACCCAAATACAGGGTGTATAGAAGGCCTAGAATTTCATCGTCGGTGATATCGCGCCCCCCGACCTTGGCGGTAACAATGCCATGCAGCAGTTCTGTTGAAGGGCTGGCTTTCTGGTCCACGATAAAGGCCTGCAAATAGTGCATAACGCCCAAGCCACACTGAACCCGCTCTTCGATTGACCGACCTCTTAATAGCCCGGCTTCCCATGCTAAAAACTGCTCTGCTTCATCTAGCGGCAAACCCAATAGCGATAAAAATATGTAGGTAGGGAACGGTATTGCAAAGTCTTCGATAAACTCACATTCGCCGTTTGGTGCAAATTGATCAATAAGGGCTTCACAGTTGGCACGGGTCTGGGCTTCCAGCGTGGCGATACGCTGTGGTGTTAAGTAGGGGTTAAGAACTAGTCGATAAAACGCGTGTTCGGGGGGATTCGACTCTAGGGGGAGTAATCGCCAGTCAACACCCAACATCTGACCCAATCCTGATTTAGCGGCGCTGGTGAAATGTTGGTAATCAAGAAACGCTTGTTTTTGTAATGCGTGTCGAGTGATTAGCCAGCCCTGTTGATGTGAAGATATTTCTCGGGCGTAAACAACATCGGGGCCATCAAACAGCTGCGCCAGCGTGGCCATTGGATCGTCAGAATGCCCAGTGAAACTTGCCAGCGAATGATTCCACCGGAGTGATTCGGGCACATGATCGGGCCATGAAAAAACACTTTTAGTCATTGTTCTTTCCTTCGCAAGCGGCTCTCTTCTAGATAAATATCCCTGCAATCGTATCCACGTCGTCATTATTCAATGTGACATTGGCTGCTTGCAGATTACTCAGTAACTGACAGGTGTTTTTAGCGCCAGGGATAATTGCATCAATACCCGGACGAGTGAGGCACCAGGCAAGCGCGATGTGTTCAATTTCACAACCGTGCTTATGAGCAAGCGGCTGAAGCTGGGTAACTTTGGCTACATTTTCGGCAAAACAGTGCGCAGCAAAAGCCGGTAGATACGCGCTTCGCGATGCGTCGGGTGCGCGTCCATCTGCATATTTTCCCGTCAACAAACCACTTGCTAACGGAAAGTACGGAATAAAGCTGATTGAGCGCTCCACACACAAAGGAAGAAATGTTTGCTCTGCTGATCGTGCAAAGAGGTTATATTCATTCTGAATGACATCCACATAACCATCGCGATCGGCTTCATAAAGCTGCTCAATACTGAAGTTAGACACCCCGATAGCTCGAATCATGCCCGCCTCACGCATGCGCTGGAGCTCACCCACCGCTTCGTATTTGGGTGTTTTTTCATCGGGCAAATGAATGTAGAAAATATCGAGATAGTCGGTTCTCAGCCGACGAAGACTAGACTCCACGCATTCGCGCATGAACGCAGGTGAGTTATCAATATCACGCCCGGTTGTATTACCCCGATGCGCGCCCTTGGTAGCAATCACCACTTGACTGCGCACTCCTAGCTTCGCGACAACTTCGCCGATAAGCTCCTCTGAGCGACCCGGCCCATAGATGTAGGCTGTGTCAATCAAATTTATGCCCTGCTCAATAGCACTTGTGACTAAAGCTCGACCAGCATCCTCATCTTGGGGGCCATAAATATTGTGTCCGCCCACGGCGTTGGCACCAAAACCAACGCCTTGCACAAACACATCGGACTTACCCAATCTAGTCATGGACATTGGAAAACATTCCTCTCAAGGCAGCGACATCAACTTTAAAAGACGGCGTCTTGGGTAGCGCATCAACGATACGCCAATGTACAGGTATATGGGTCGCGGGTAGGTGTTTGCGTAACTCAACTTCTAAATTCTCGAGCACGCCCTCGCTGGGATACGTGTTACCCGATTTGAGGACAACGATAGCACCGGGCACTTGTCCTAAACGCCGATCAGCCACAGCAACCACCGCCGCACTGGCAATCGACGGATTTTGGATTAATGCAGACTCTATCGTTTCAGGAAGCAACTTAAAGCCGCCTCGGATAATCGCTCCATCGGCACGTCCTCGCAAATAGAGATAACCGTCTTCGTCCAAAACACCCTTATCGGACGTATGAATCC
>Ga0181563_10005754_pt1 | contig 11277 bp, 9 predicted proteins | sample 011ome_25_FD_133759 | JGI IMG/M metagenome (GOLD analysis project Ga0181563, IMG submission 133759) | Coastal salt marsh microbial communities from the Groves Creek Marsh, Skidaway Island, Georgia - 011512CT metaG (megahit assembly) | ecosystem: Environmental > Aquatic > Marine > Intertidal zone... | reverse complement strand
GAAAACCACGGATGCGTTCTATTAGAAATTACACGTCAAGGAACCGATTACGTCGTCAACGAACAATGGCAGTCGGTGGATACGAAGAGCGTGATGCGTAATGAATGGCAAACTTCGATCGCAGTCGATGGTTATCTTTACGGATTTGATAATGTCGGCAGCGCGGGGCCAGTGACCCATTTTAGCTGTGTCAATGCCACGACAGGTGATCCGGTTTGGCAGGAGGTGCGATTTGGAAAAGGGAATCTAACGCTTGCCGATGGGAAATTCTGGATCACGACGATGCAAGGCGAGTTGGTTTTGGTCAACGTTAACTCCCAGCGGTATCAGGAAATGGGACGCGTTCAGTTATTCGGGAAGACGCGTCAGTCCTTAACGATCGCCAACGGTTTTGGGTACATACGGGACGACCAAGAGATCGTTTGCATCGATCTCAGGAAACCAAATCAATAGTGAACTCTGTTGATGGTTCATGTCCAACAAGGTTGATTACGCCACCACGACGACTTCTGCCTGTGGAAGGTTCGCAAAACCAAGGAAGCGATTTCATTTACCTAACGCAAACTGTATCGTTATTCACTCGAGAGCCAGTCGCCGCGAAGGGCAGAAGCGCCGAGTCGGCAAATTGGGTCGCATTGTTAACGTTGCTTAAGCCATGCCTCCGCTTGGCTTGTCCAACGGGTGACAGGTAGGTCGGTTTCGCGTAAACCATACCCGTGGCCGCCAGTGGCAAAGATGTGCAGTTCCGAAGAGACACCCGCCTTCTTCAACGCGGTAAACAACGCCACGCTGCTGAGGCACGACACTCGATCGTCTGCTGCATGAACGAATAACATCGGTGGGGTCGTTTTATCTACGACATAGTCCGCTTTGAGTGTTCCATCATTTTCCGCTATCCAAGCGGGATAAATGAGAATGGCAAAGTTTGCAGCGCAAGATACTGAATCCGTTTGATCAGCTGGTTCATAAAGTCGCATTTCCTTTTTAACGGCTGCGAGTGCTGCGGTTTGGCCGCCTGCTGAGAATCCCAAAATTCCAATGTTGTCCGCCCTCAGATTCCATTTCTCAGCGTGGGTGCGTGTGATCGATAAAGCACGTTGTGCATCCATGACCGGACCTTCCCAATTACCGGGAGCCCCGTGTGCCGACGTCGGAACTCGGTATTTGAGGACAATCGCTGCGTAACCCAAATCGTTTAACCAACTTGCCACCTCGGTGCCTTCTAAGTCCCAAGCAAGAATACTGAAGCCTCCACCTGGACAAATGACGACACCTCCGCCATTCGCCTTATCGGGATCGGGCAAGTAAACATGGACCTGCGGTTGACTAACATGACCAAGCTTTATGATTCTAGAACCCGCGATTAGCTTGTCTTCGGGCTTCGTCAAATCCCGTTCCTCGCCTTGCGTCATCGAGGGCGGGCCAGGAATGTCTCCGTTCCAAAGATTGAGTACGATTGGTTCAGTCGCTGCCGCTGGCAGCAGCATGAGGACGTTGAACAGGAGGGCTGATATTTGAGAATTGGATTTCATGATTTGCTTTGCAAGTAGGTCCGATAAAATGCACCCTATCCCGCAACCCGATAATATTGGCGTCAATAGGAGACGTAAGATTATTCCTCAATCTCCTTTCGACTACCATAGATGGATTGAGGCAAACGTTTTTTAACACTTTGTTGATAAACGAAGTTGATGAGTGAAGCGGTTCTGGCGCAACGTCATGAAAGGAAATCAATGAGACAAACCATTTACATCGCCATGATGTTCTTGTTCACCCCGTTGATACTGCCCTCGTTGCGGCAAGCATCAGCCCAAACACTGGAGTCGCAGGTTTCTACTGAGTGGAAGGCGCTTGGATGGACTTTGCCTGAGAGCTTTCCCAAAGATCAGCTTTCCTTGTTCAAAGGACTCAATGCCGCTCGGGGAACATGGTCGTTCAAAGGCGAAGCGATTGATGGTGAGCGTGCCGCTGCGGTAACAGGGACCCTCGTGATCAGCGGGAGTTCGCAGGGAACCATGGCGTCAGCGTGGAACCTGATCTGGTCCTGGCCGACCGAGGATCCGCAGTTCGCAATCGTCGAAAATATCATTGCGATGCCTGAGTATCAAAACCAACAGTTTGGACTCATGTTATTCCGCTTTGGCCCTGTCGACTATTCCAATGTGCAAGCGAAGCAAATGCCAAAGATTCAACCATCCGTGTTTCAGGGAAAATGGGATGCCGGAAAACAGTCGGTCAGTTGGACGCAGAGGAACCTACCCGGCGAACGGGGCAATCAAAAAGAAACGAAGGAAAAACAATCGGCAGCTGCATTTGAGATGTTGGTTGAAGCCAACGGGATGCTTTCTGTCACCAATAGCGTTGACCTTCTGTCCGGCCAAATCTCAACCGCTCAAGCGACAGAGCGTGCAGGAGAATGGGAGCAGGAAGCCGGCGAGCCCGAATTCCTTACCGGGCTGCACCGCATTGCCAAGGGATCCGAAATTACCGATCCTCGAATCATCCGTTATCTGCCAGCCGAAGCCACCGACATCAAACTGATTAGCGATCGCAGTGGTCACATCGCGCATTACCGAATCTCGTCCGAGGCATTCGATAAGTTTTTCGAGCGCGTATGGAAACGTTACCGCGAGGATCGTGCGGCTGAGCCAAAACGATGGGTCGACTATAGCGAGGAAGAAATCACCGAAGCGCTCAAGGGCTCACCGTTCGGCCGTTACGAGCCGGTGGTTCAATCGGCGGAAATGATCTTTGATAAACCGATCGTATGGGAATCACTTGAAGACGCGACGAGCTACGATGGACCACGAAGGAGCAGTGCTGCTGGGGCGACCTACTACTTTGACCGAGAGGCCGGCATTGTCTTTCAAGAAGCCGGCTACTGGTAATCGCTTCTGGGGCTGCTTTTGCCAAGGTCTGCTGCCGTGGCATCGCTAATCGGTGACACGCTTGGCCAACAATTCGTTCCACTGCGCTTCGGTTGCAAGCGATTTTTGATATTCCATCACAATCAGCCAGCGACCCTCCGTCTTTCTCAACAGTCCCTCAAAGTGGATGTAGCTGATGGTTGGTTCACCGTCCTGCACGGTGGCGTAGCGAAAGATCCCCGTTTCGTGTGCTGTGGCTTCATCGTGAAGACGCTGTGAAAAACGAAACTCAACGGAAGCTTGCAACCGGTTTGCCCGTGTGTCCTCAAATCCTTGCTTCCACTGGTTGAGTGCCTGTGGCAATGGATAAGTCGTTTTCTTGATCCCTGAAACTAACACACCCTGCGGATGGCAAGTCGCCGCGTATGCATCGAAATCTCCATCTTTCACACTCCGCGAAACCTCAGCCCAATAACGATTAAGCTCGCCTGTGATTAGTTCAAGCGAGGGATCCCGTTCTTTGGCCTGAATCGAATGGTGTTGAGTGGTCAAAACCATACAGATGAAGCAGAACCAGATCGTTGCTTTAGTCATGAGAATCTTCTCGGCTGGATGTGGAGGCGGGAAAATATAACGCTCATACGTTTGATGCGAATCAATTAATCAGTCACTCACCGCTCTCCTCGGTCACAGTGCGTATGAAGACAGTGCGTTCGTATTTCGATGCGAATCGTTCACAATCTTCAATCGGGGGTGAAAAGCAGAAAAAAAGGTGAAGGAACGAAACGTCATCGTTGGGTTCGTTTTAGGCGGCTAACCGATCATTGTGCACCAACACACATAGAATCTTTGTGAGTGCTGGCGGTTCCGCGAAGTCACAAACGGCATCGAAACCCAAAGTACTACCCTCGAGCCGCCGCATGGTCTACATTCGCAAACTTGGTCGATTAATATTTGTAAATTCTACCTTCGCCGTAACTGCACGGGTAACGACTTGACTATCGAAATCGGTATACTCTCGTTCATTGGTGCCAAATTGGATGACATTGGCCAAATACAAAAAAAATACTCTCGCAATTACTCTTTGAATCCCAGGCTGTGAAACGAAGATGGCTCGATTGACCACATCAGTATCGATTCTTTCTCTCTTAGTTCTTTTGGGGTGCGAAAAGACCGAGAACAATTACGCACCGCCACCCCTTCGTGAATTGGATGTCGCGCGACCGGTTGCAACATCGATTACCCCATTTGTGGATGAAGTAGGAGTGATCGAGGCGGTTAGTGAAGCGGCAGTACAATCTCGGGTTCGGGGTTTCTTGCAAGAGATCAATTTTGAGCCTGGCGAGGCCGTCAAAGCGGGTGCTGTGCTTTACAAGATTGAACCCGATCAATACCAAGCCGCCGAAGAGGCAGCCAAGGCAAGCGTGAGTAACGCGGTCGCTGCGATTGCTGTCGCGGAAGCACAGGTGGAGATAGCTCAGGCTGATGTCCTTAAAGCTTCGCAAGATATGGACCGTGAAGAACGACTCAAGGAACAGAATGCAAGCTCGCAGGCAAAATACGATGAAGCCACCGCCTTACTTGCTGCCGCAAAGGCGTCTCTAGAATCCTCGAAGGCTAATGTGCAGTCCGCCACGTCAAAAAAAGAACAGGCCGAAGCGTCTCTGGCACAAGCTGAACTGGATCTTAGTTACACCCAAGTGATCGCGGAGATCGAGGGAAAAATCAGTAAGACCGACTTCAAAGTTGGGAACCTGGTTGAGAACGGCTCGCATCTCGCGATGATTGTGGATCGTGATCAGGTTTATGCCAATTTTACGATCAGTGACACTGCGGCGTTGCGTCTGCAGCGTGCACGGCAAGATTCTTCTGAACCGTCCAGCCCCGAAACTCAAGCTTGGCGAGGCATGACCGTCTATCTCTCTCGTGAAGGAGACCAAGGCTATCCGTTTGTCGGAAAACTGGATTATGTCGATCCCAATGGAATCGACCCAAGTACAGGAACACTCGGGCTTCGAGCCATCTTCGATAATGGTGATGGTCAATTGATGCCTGGCTTATTTGTTTCTCTTCGAGTTCCCGCCGCGGATGCTGCAAATTCTTTGGTGATACCCGAACGAGCCGTGCAGCGAGATCAACAGGGTACCTACGTTTTAACAATGGACACCAGCAATAAAGTCGTCCGATCAGCGGTGGAACTAGGTCAAACCGTAGGCGGTTGGGCCATTATCTCTAGTGGATTGACAGAACAAGATCTTGTTGTCATCGACGGGATCCAGTTCGCGCGGCCGGGAGCTGAAGCTCTGCCAAAGGAAACCACTTTCGAGGTCGACTCCGTGATGTTGCTTCGCGGGATGAGCAACCCCGATCAGTCGAAGAAATTGCAAGTTGAGTCCAATGCAGAGGCCGACGCCTCTCATAATCGCTCCGACGATGCAGCGGCTTCGGCCGATGCGCAAGACGCTTCTTAGACTATCCAAGTTGCTTAATACTGTTCGTCGCTCTCTACGTTATTCGGACCGATCATGTCACGTTTCTTCATCTTTCGCCCAATCTTTGCCACGGTCATTTCGATCGTGATCGTGATCGCCGGCATTGTTTCTCAGAGTGCACTCCCTGTTGCCAAGTTCCCTGAGATATCGCCACCCACGGTAACGGTTTCTGCGATCTATCCGGGTGCCAATGCAACCACCATCGCCGAAGTTGTCGCGACTCCGATCGAACAGCAAGTCAATGGCGTGGAGGGCATGCTTTATATGTCATCCAACTCCGCCAATGACGGATCCTACACGCTGACGGTTACGTTTGAACTTGGAACCGATATGGATATCGCATCGGTTCTTGTGCAAAACCGCGTCTCAATCGCAGAGCCGCAATTGCCGCAGGAAGTGCGTTCGCAAGGCATCATCACCAAGAAACGGTCGACACAGATCCTGCAGTTTATTGCGTTGACGGCCGAGGACGAATCCATTTCTCCCTTGTTTCTTAGTAATTACGGTCTCAAGGTAAAAGATGAACTAAGTCGAATTAACGGAGTCGGGGATGTGATGGTCTTCGGTGCCGGTGACTACAGCATGAGGATCTGGTTGGATCCACAAAAGCTGAAGCTACGGGGACTGACAACCGACGATGTCTTGAAGGCGGTCAGGGAGCAGAATGTGCAGGTTGCTGCCGGACGCATCGGTGCTCCACCAGCCGAGAAGGGAACTGCATTCGAATTCACCGTCACCACTCAAGGGAGATTGGTGACCGAAGACGAATTCCGAAACATCATCATTCGCACGGGTGAAGGCACGCGAATCCTGCGTTTAAGTGATGTCGCCGAAGTTGAACTCGGGGGCAAATCGTACAACTACGATTCAAAATTTAATGGGGTTGCATCGGCATCGGTGGGTATCTACCAACTCCCCGGTGCGAACGCTCTTACAACTGCGGCGAACATTCGGACCAAAATGGAGCAACTCGCCAGCAGTAACGACTGGCCCGACGGGGTAAAGTATGACATCGCCTTTGACTCGACGTTGTTCGTGACGGCATCGATTGCCGAGGTCTACGAAACACTTCTCGTCGCCGTCGTGCTGGTCGTGTTGGTTATTTATTTGTTCCTTCAGGACTGGCGTGCCACGGTCGTCCCCGTTCTTGCGATTCCGGTGTCCCTGATTGGTACCTTTGCCGTGATGAACAGCATTGGATTTTCAATCAACATGCTTTCGTTGTTCGGGATTGTGCTGGCAATCGGAATCGTCGTGGATGATGCAATCGTGGTGGTGGAGAACGCTTCGCGACACCTAGCCGATGGACTTTCCCCTAAAGACGCTGCCGTCAAGGCGATGGAAGAGATCACGGGACCTGTGATTGCCACCACATTGGTTCTGCTGGTCGTCTTTGTGCCGAGTGCGTTTATCCCTGGGATCACGGGCCAGTTGTTCCGGCAATTTGCCTTGACGATTTCCGCTGCGGTACTTATCAGTTCCGTCAACGCTTTGACTCTTAGTCCAGCCCTTTGCGGTATCTTCCTTCGTGCTCCTAAAGAGTCTCGCTTTATTGGCTTCCGACTATTCAATCGGGCGTTCGACGTCGCCGGTAACGTTTACGGCGCGATTGTTGGAAGACTCGTACGGCTCGTTTTTGTGGTATTGCTGGTTTACGGCGGTCTCATCGGAGTGACGGGATATATTTTCAAATCGCTGCCCACGGGCTTTATTCCGCCGGAAGATCAAGGGTACCTATTCGTCAACGTTCAGCTACCAGACTCCGCATCAACGGAACGTACCACGGCTTTGATGAACCAACTGGGCGAAACCTACCGCAATATCCCTGGTGTCTCCGACCAACTCTCAATCTCCGGTTATTCGCTACTCGGCGGATACGCAGGATCGAATCTTGGTTTCTCCATCATCATTCTTGATTCGTGGGACGAACGTGAAACACCCGAGAAATCCGTCAAGGGAATCACTGCACAACTGCGAAAACAATTTGGCTCGGTGAAAGATGCGATTGTGTTTGCCTTCGCCCCACCTCCGATTGATGGGTTAGGTGCTGCGGGTGGTTTTCAGATGCAAGTTCTGGATCAAGGCGGTAATGGGTATGCCCAACTCCAAAATTCGGCACAGGACCTTGTCTCGGTCGGCAATGGGCAGTCTCGACTTAACGCGTTGAATACAACATTCCGTGCTAACGCTCCCCAACTTTATGCCGATGTGAACCGAACCAAAGCAAAGACAATGGACGTTCCACTGCAAAGTGTGTTCGGTGCACTACAGACCTATCTGGGATCGTCATACGCGAATGACTTTACCTACAACAATCGGTCTTACCAAGTTCGCGTTCAAGCACAATCGAAATTCCGCGCCACCCCCGAGGACATCGAAAAATTAGACGTACGCGATGCGGATGGCAGAATGGTGCCGCTCAGTTCACTTGTGAAAGTGGACACGAGATTCGGACCGTCAGTCGTTCAGAGATACAACCTGTATCCGAGCGCGTCGGTCAACGGTTCTCCCGCCCCGGGCACGAGCTCGGGCGAAGCACTTGAGCTGATGGAACAGATGGCCGATTCTCGACTTGGACCAGGATTTGCCTACGAGTGGACGGGGTTGTCCTACCAAGAAAAATCAGCCGATAGCGGTCAGGCAGCGATTTTCATCCTGTCTGTGCTCGCTGTTTTCCTTGTTCTCGCTGCTCAATATGAAAGCTGGACGAGCCCCGCTGCGGTGATCGCGGTGGTTCCACTGGCTGCCTTGGGAGTAGTGTTGGCTTTGCTGATGCGAGGTGCGGATAATAACACTTACACGCAAATCGGCATCGTGCTGCTGGTCGCGCTTGCTAGTAAAAATGCGATTCTGATCGTTGAGTTTGCAACCCAAGAGCGTGAGGAAGGGCGTGGCATTCGCGAAGCGGCAACGAATGCGGCGAGATTACGTTTCCGAGCTATCCTCATGACCGCGATCTCCTCGATCCTTGGATTCCTTCCGCTTCTGACCGCCGCGGGTGCTGGTGCTGCCAGTCGTCAGGCTGTCGGCAACGCCGTGGTGGGCGGGATGACCGCGGCAACCTTTTTCTCGCTGTTGTTCGTTCCGACCTTCTTCGTCGTGTTCCGAAGTCTCTCTGAATGGGGTGTCAAGAAGCCGCAGAAAATCGGCGCACAGACAATCGACATCCAGACGACCAATACCCAGCACACCGACGACACCCCAGCCATCGCCGAGTCGACCGAGACGGCAACGGAAGAGGGTGAAGTTTGATCGGACTTCGCGTCACTGAATCCCTCGATCCCTGGTAATCGGTGCACCGTTCGGCCTTTGTTATGATATCGCTTCGAAATGTCTCCCACCTCGAGCTGCTGGTCGCCCTTGTGGGATTCCTTACTATCCAAAGCTTCATGGACGCGGGACAGCGTACGGAGCGTATGGTGGTTGCGGGATCCTTTTTTGTGTTAGTGCTCTCGGCGATTCGATCACTTTCTTCCTCAAAATGGCGTCTTCACCTGACGCTGGGTTTGGGCGTTGCTGCAACCGTCGGTTCCCTGGTGCGTGAGCTTTCCGATCACCTGACTTTGGTCAATGGGATCTACGTGATTCACCTGTGCATCCTTTTGATCCTTTTGGTCTCCCTAGCCGAAAGCATCTTTATCTTAGCCCCCGCAAGCCTTGATCGAATCATTGGTGCCGTCAGCTTTTATCTTCTTCTGGCTTTGGCTTGGGCATTTCTCTACACCCTGCTTGAGCTGAATTATCCAGGGACGTTTCGCCTTAGCACAACTTTGGTGGACAATAGCGGCCCTGCGCTTGTCAATGAGATGTTCTATTTTAGCAGTGCTTCCTTGACCACACTGGGCTTTGGTGATGTGGTTGCAGTCACCAGCCCTGGTCGCGTGCTTTCCGTTATCGAGGCAATGACGGGGCAACTCTATTTGGCGGTGGTCGTCGCTTTTCTGGTTGGGGAACGACTAGCGGAATCGATGAGCCAAAATCAATCTTCCTAGGAATAAAACATTCCGTAACTGCCCCGTTTCCAGCATGCTGTTTCCTGCGTGCTGACCGACGGGAAATCTTGGAGCCACGCAGACGCTAGCACCCTTTCCACTCGATGTGATAATATTCGGTTCCGTTTCACAGCACTCCCACAAGGCAAGTTTCATCGCTTATATCGTCCATTGCGGAGGTAATACGACATGAACTCAACCTTGCCCGTTACCTGCCGATGAACAGTTCAATCAAGTTTCTTAGTGCTTTGGTTCTCTTCTGCGGTTTGGTTGTTTTGTTCTTCCTTGGCTTAGGTTCTGTCTCCTTAAATGAACCCGTGGGATCAGAGAACAAAGTAGAGAAAATCGCGGGAAACATCGGATTCTATTTTTCCGTTATCTTCGCCATATGTCTTGCCAGTCTTGTTGCCGGTGTCGCATTAGTGTTCCGCGGACGCAAGCTGGCAAGTCAACGATGCCAAGAGGACATTCGTTCTGCGAACGAAAAAGTCGTCAAGGTAATACCAACCGTAATCATCTCGATCGCAATGTTTGCTGGTTTAGTCGTGCTGGCTATCTGGTATTCGTTACGGTGGAATCCCGATACGGCTTGGGCTGCAAGGGTCATCGGAGAAGCCGATGAATTACAGGCATTGCTTGCGCGTTACCACGAAGCGAACGGAGAATATCCTATGTCTTTACTTGATCTCGAAGATAATTACACAGAGCCAACTAATTTCATGTCTCGAAATGCTGAATCACAGGGGATGGGTTGTTGGGGCTATGAAAGAATCGGCACGGATCATTACCAGTTGGAAGTCACCGCGTACTCTTGGGTCTCATACTGGGACTCGTTGGTCTATCGAAGTTCGAGCGATTTCGCGGAACCATGGTTTGACAATTGCGAAAATACGGACTGGCTCGACTTTGGAAAATGGCGATACGTGAAAGGGTTTTCGAGTTACCGAGACAAGTATTACTTTGACGCCAAAGGAAACCTCCAGCAGAGATAATCATTGGGTTTATACCGTGACAAGTGGCATAAAGGTGAACGAAAGACCGTCTGAACATGATCGGCTGACCTAGGCAAATTCATTTCAACGCTGATAAAAGTCGTTTAAGCCGATCGATCGGGCATAAGACACTGTTGAAAAGCATACGATTCAATCAGCAAAGTGAGTGAAGATGGCGATTTCCACCGATGTGAATTTACCCCGTGTGCATATCCCGCAGTATCCACAACGATGCGTGCGTTGCGGTGCAGATCCGCAAGGCAAGACGATCAAAATCTGGACACATACGATTGGCTGGTGGACCTATTTGTTGTGGGCATTTGGGAAAGGTTTCACAACGAATCCACCTGCGTGCAGCGCATGTGCTCGGAGAATTCGAATGCAGCGAGTGGGTCGGTACGCAGTACCTCTGCTGATCGCGGCACTGGTCATGTTATTTATCTGGCCTTTATTAGACGAAAACTTTGTCCTTGAATTTCGGAAATGGATCATCATGGGAGTGATCCTTGTTTGCTGCGCGCCCTACTTTGTCTGGGAAGTTTTTTTTCCACCCACGATTGATATCACAGCCTACAAAGACAGTGTGGATTATGAGTTTGCGGACGAAGACTATGCTTATGATTTCGCCGCACTCAACGACGACGCGGAGTGGGTAGAATTGTCCTAGTGAGGTAGGGTTTCCGCGAACTTTGGGCATTCCTAGCGGATGATTCGCAGAGAGGGGAAGCCCGATATAAGCATTGTTAGCAAAAACGCTCGGCAATCGCGTTTTCTGCTCAAAGCGTACATCGGCGTAAGTCAACGCCCGCGCTGCACACCCCATTCGATCACTCGTATGATTTCCATAGTGGCTGGATCAAAGCCCGCTAGCATTTGTTCTGGGATGGGTTATGCACGTCAATTCGCTTGATCGCTTTGGAAGATCCTGCTAATT
>Ga0181563_10005747_pt1 | contig 11285 bp, 16 predicted proteins | sample 011ome_25_FD_133759 | JGI IMG/M metagenome (GOLD analysis project Ga0181563, IMG submission 133759) | Coastal salt marsh microbial communities from the Groves Creek Marsh, Skidaway Island, Georgia - 011512CT metaG (megahit assembly) | ecosystem: Environmental > Aquatic > Marine > Intertidal... | reverse complement strand
ATTTTCAGTGTCAATCATATCAACAGTTAAATTATAATCAGCGATTGCTAGATCCGTTGCATTATTAACTAGCTGTTCTTGAGCCAAAAAGAACGGAGTAGTTCCTTCTCTAAACTCTGCACCTGATGATAATAAATTTACATATAATTCTGAATATGCTTTTTCTTGAGATTTAACTAATCTTGGTCTTTCAATCTTATTAAAAATTTCTTCTCTTTGTCTGCCTTTCTCACGGTTAAGTGCAGCTTGCTTATCATATAACTTTTTATTGTAATCAGCTGCCTTTAATGCACCGACAGCAGCTATAACGTTTCCTACCCAACTCATATTAATAAATAATTCCTAATTGATAATAATCTGATCCATCTGGACCATATTTCTTTTTTAAACCTTCGATTTCAAAACCACACCAGGTAGCAAATCGTAAACCTCTATCAAAGTTTGCTTTTACTGATGTTTGTAATCTTCTAATTTTATGTTTCTTGCAAGTATCGTCTTGTAATTCTTTAATTGTTTTTGCAGCTAATATTTTAATATCAAATATATTTCTGCTACCTAGTACCCAAGCCTCAGCCACACCATCCCATAATTGTACTATCCCACAAGCAAATATAGGTTTACCATTATCAACATATGTAAACGCCTGACCTTTTTTCGAAAAATCGCATATTCTTGCTTCGTCAAAACTTGCGTCTAGATCCATCAACTTATCGTTCAGGCCATTTGCAATTAATTCGTCTGCGTGTTTTTTTTCAAATAAAATTATCTTACCCATCACTTGTGACTAAAGTCGGATATATCGCTAACACTGAACACGGCAACGGTTGATCTTGTTTTATAAAGATAAAACCATCTGAGTTAAAATCATCGTTAAATTCTATTTCTTTATCACCAGCTATAAATGTAGATACTGGAGTATCCATTGGATCTGATGTTGTTCTAAAAGGTACTGCTTCTAGGTTAGTTAAACTTGGACCAACTTTTACACCAACGGTTTCAAATAATCTTAAAACTACTTTACTTATTCTTTTTGTTTTACCTTGTGAAGTTCCTTCAGCAGCTCCGCCTTCTATTCGCATGGTTTGTAAAACGCTATCATACGAAAGACCAACTACAGCTTTTGTTACTGATCGATCTAAAGTGATAGCACCACTTGATACAGTTTTATTTGCGTGAGCTGCACCATCCGCTAGGATTGATACCGATTGTCCTTCTAAATGTGAAAGACCTGATAGTGTAGTTGTTGCGGAGCCATCATAAGTTAGATGACTATCTAAAAATCTAAAATCTGTTGAAGTTGTCTCATCAAAATCAAAATCTGCAAAACATTCTACGTATCGTTTAGTAGCTCCATTAATTGTTCTTTTAACAATAACCCAAAGCTCATCTTCATTTAAAGTTCCTGATATTGTAGCAACACTTTCAACTACTGCATTACCACTTCCAAAAACACCGCCTAATATGTGTCGATGCCAAGCTGTAACTTGTTCTGCTCTTTGATATGTTAATCCTGATAAAACTCCATCATCTCTTACACACCACAAAATACTATCTGGTGATTGTTGATAAGCCATTTCATTAATACCGCTAGTCGTAACCGTATCATTAAGTATGGTCATGTCAGCGGCTTGATACCCGTCTACGTCAAAATTGTAAGCTAGTTCTCTAATTTTTCTTTTTGCTCTTTGTAAAAACAAAGTAGCGTTACCAGCTGGTTGAGCATCAACGTTAGCTGAACCATAAGAACTTTGTCTTTTAATTGCTATGTTTGTAGGTGTTATGGCTGCATCTGTTCCATCAGCTGAAACTGTAAATTCACCACCAGTTGTTCCTACAATTAAAGTTCTCTGTGCTTTTAAAAATCTTATTGCGTTTACCTGGTTAGATGCAATCGTATAAATCATTGCATCATCCGCATTTGTACCAGTTGTCATATTCTCATAATCACCTGACTTTGAGAAAAATAATGTTTGCGGATTATTATTAGTGTTTGCAAATACTAAACGTTGTTCAAAGAATGATACACAACTAGGTCTATTATCTGCTCCTGAAATTGCTGGAGATGGAGATCCTGTAAATGAAACAGTTGATAAGGTCCAAGATGTATGACCAGTTCTACTTAATTTTCTTACATCGTGATTTGGATGACATAAGTACATAACGTCAGCAGACTGAGCAAACTTAATATCAAATAATTCAGACGTAGCATAAGGTGTTGCTATTTCATAAGCTGAACCACCTGATAATATCTGACCTTTATCTTTAAAAAATCTAATATAATTATTTCCAAATTCTAAAATATAAGTTTGAGTAGTTGAAAATTCAAAAGGTATTAATCTTGTTTTAGCAGCACTTGATTTTACTTCTGCTATAAACTGAGTACCTACTCTTCTTGTTGCTGCACCTTGAGGATGAACTAAGAAGTTTTCTAAAGTTTTGCAACTTGAATTATATTTTTGAAAGTCGGTTCTACCATCTAATTTAGCAGAAAATTCACCACTAACAAAAGAGGTTAAAGCAAGAGTTGTTCTAGGCATAAAATTTGTAAAGTTATTATAAAAATTTATTTTAGTAATTGATCTTTAGGTCAAACATTGGAGGTTAAAAGAACTTAAAGGTCAAAGACGAAAACACTAGATAAACAGCAATAATGGCGATTGGATTTGACGGTTCAGTCGCCATTTCTTTTTACAGTCGAGCATCCGTAAATTCGTTGGCCTCAATCGTATCAACTGAGTTCTCAGTAGCATCTATAAATCTAGCTTCTCTTAATCTTTCATCTGCTCTACTCATATAATTATTTGCTAGTGTTGCATTATTAGTTACGGCATAAGCTATATCAGCAGCTAATTGATGTGAGATTGCTTCTTGAACATAAGCATCGTAATTATTTGGATCTGTATCTAAAGCTACGTAAACTAAATAAACAGTACCTTCATTTGTTTTAATTTTTCTGCCTTCAATTTTATATTCTAAAGCTGAAGCTACACTATCAGTAGTTCCGTTATGTATTTTAAGAACTCTTAAACAATCTGTTGGTAAAGTATATTGATTAGCAAATTCTATTACTGGAGCATCACTATCTTGAGCTAACTGTACTCTTTTAATTAAACAGTTCCAAGGATGTGATCTAAAAATTCTATTTCTTACTGGCTCGTATCTTTGATTACAAAGCCTAGCGTTTTTTGTATCATCTGTTAATGCACTGATGGTACTAGCACCTAAAAGGTTTAATGCTGAATTACATATATCTACGACTGATGCCATTATGTTGTTTCTCCTTGTTCTCTACATGAAAATCTAATTGCTAGTTTCTCATCTTCAAAATCTTCTTTATAAAGTTCGTTTAATAAAAAATGTGATTGTTTATATCCTTGGTTTATACATGTGGACCAATTATCAAATGATCCTGTAATACTTTCGTTATTACATTTTGGAGTATCTGCTGTGTAACTACACACATATAAAATTAAAAGATATTTCATAAAAATTCTGTAACCTGGCGGATTGCTCCGCCAAGTCATAAGTTGTTAGTGATTACTCAACTGAGTACATAACCCAACAAAAAATAGTATTAGTAGCAGCAGCGCCACCAGTAGTTATTATGATGTCGGTTTCCGCAGTTGTTCTGTAACCTAAACCAGTTACAGCTGGAACTGGAGCGCCAGTTGAACTCCCAGCCAACATTGACTGAGATTGTCCAGCTACATTCCATGTACCTACAACTGTGATGTATCTGTCATCGTCTCCGCTATCACCTACCTTTAAAGTTACACCAGATCCAAGAGCGTCACATTTAATGATAACGTCATGGATAGTTGCATTTTTAGGTATCCTAGCGATTGTTATGTCAGATCCACTTGCTAATGAAGAAGCCTCATAAGTATCGTGAGATACTCTGATTTTTCCACCAGCATTTTCGCTACTCACTTTAACGATAGGAGTAGCATCCATGTTAGTGATATTTGCACCTTTAACACTTGCCATATTTATATCCTCCTATGATTAAGCTTCGTGAGCTTGAATTGTGACTACTTTTTCTTCTTCCATTCTAGTAGCACCGATTGACTGACAAACGTAGATTTGAGTAGAGTAACCTTTGTCGGATCTCTCATCAATTCTAGTCATTAAGTCTTGACCGATTGCCATCTTAATTCCATCCATAGCGTAAGCTAAGCATAGTCTTTTAGAAGATGCGATTGATAGTCTGTTTGACACTATAAAGTTAAACCCAAGAAAAGTATTAACCTCTCCGTTCGCCAACGCTTTTACAGTGTTGAAGTCAGAAGATGTTACTTGAGTAGTTCCTAACAAATCAGAAATTTGTTTTGGTCCTACAACAATATATCTTGGGATACTTGGATCAACTGAGTTGCTATCGAATTTCTCTTTAGCTTCTCTTAATTTTGCAATAGTTAATCCATCAGTACCACCTTCAGTGATTGCTTGCGCACCAGGTAAAGCAGTAGATGTACTACCAGTTTCACCAGTGAAAGCTGTACCACTTGCAGCAGCAATGATTTCATCGTCTTGCGCTCTACCTAGTGCATAAGCAGCAGCTAGTGCATACGATGATGTCGGATCGATTAGAGTTCTAATCTTATCCTGATTGTCGATAAGATCTGCGTACTCATAATCAACCAAACTGACTCTACGTCTACTATGAGGAGTGTCTACTTGGGGTGTATCTGAATGGCGAGTAGTTCTTTTTACTGCCGTTGCAACACCTACTTGATCGAAGAAAGCGTTTTTTCCTACGATACTCTCAGTATCAACAGTTCCTCTAAGAAGCGAGCCTTTTTGTTGTGACAACATTTGTACATTGTTTGAATACTGCTGTACAAAAGCTGTAGTTATTTGGCTAGACATATTATGTCCTCCTTAGTTGATTGATGTTTGATTTATCGATTTGATTGTCCGTCAAAGACGGTTCTTATCTTTACCTTTATAGTCGGCAATTAGACTTTACTCGAAGCGGTCTTTTTAGATTGTCGCTTAGAATTTTTTTTTACCCAGTCAAAGTATTTATCTGCAACTGGTATTGGATCTCTCCGTTCATTCTCAGGTGCAAATTCTGTAGCTAGCCTTAAACATTCAAGTCTAATTTCAGTATCTGTAATATCACCTTGAGGCTCAAACTTTTCGTTAGCCATTGTTTTTAAGCTCATAAAGTCTTTGAACTTCACTTACTGCTTTACGATGGTTAATGTGAGTTTTATCCCAATATGCAGAACCAGGTTGAGTTAAGCTTTCTATTTCACCATCTATTTCTTTTACAGTCATAGCAGATGCAGCTTCACCTTGAACAATACCATCTTCTGACATTTTAGAAGCAAGATCAGCAAAAGCTCTAACTACTTGTGGATGGTTTCCTAATACAGATCCATCTGCAAGTTTTGTATCACGTAGAAAATCTTGACCAAATGTATTAGTCGCTAGATTTCTAGCTTGAGCTATTTTTAAATCATAAGCTGGTCCATACTCTTTTCTAAGTTCGGCTTCAGCTTCTGCTCTAGCAGCTTCTTCATTAACTGTTGCTGCTTGTTCAGATTGTTCAGCTATTGAATTATAATAATTAATAATTCCTTCAGCTTGTTTGGGTAATAAACCTAACTTATGTGCTTCTTCAGAAAAAGCTTTTAGCGTACTTTCTTCAAGCTTTGTTTCTTTAGGTAAGTTATATTTATAACCATCAGGTGTTTCTGGTCTACCCAGCCTATCATAGACAGCTTTCCAATCTTCATCGGTAGCCATTTTATTAGGTACTGGTATTTTATCTGCACCTACTAATTTTTGTGAGTGCAAATAAGATTTTACAAAATCATTCATGTTTGAAAAATTCTGTAAAGATTTTTCTTCTTTATAATCCTCAGGAATAAGAGATTGAAAATCTACTTGTTGTTCTTGAGTTGGTTGCGATTGATCTAATACTGTAGCTTCTTGCTGAGTATCAGATTGCGCATTTGCAGTTGTCTGATCCATAGTTTACTCCTTCTTTGAGATCATCGCTTTTATGAAAAGAAGAACTGATCTTTGACCTTCCATAAATGCGGTTTCTGTTGTGCTGTCTTTACTAAACGTAGTTACGTTATAGTGACATCGTTTTTCTAAATCTGAGATGACTTGTGAGCCTTCATCAGATCCAAAGACTATTTTGTAATGTTTTATTAAGTCTTTTAATTTATTGTTGTTTGCCATTTATTGCTTGCACTAGAGGCGCAGCATTTTTTGCTTGTTCAGATTGCATCATTTCTTGTTGCATCTGTGCTTGAGCAGCTTGTTGTTCTTGACGGACTGCTCTAAGTTGTTCTACTTGCTGGTCAGATTTAATCATCTTCGCTGGTAAACCTAAAATATTTATAATTTGTTTAACCAAACCATTCTCATCAATATAATCAGTGACTGGTGCTATTTGTGAAATAGATCCAAATAATTCCAATCCTCTCATAATACTTTCTAGTTGAGATCCTTTTTGCGCTATTGCTACTGGAGATACATATTCAATATCAACTTCTTGATTTGATAATGCTTCAGGAGCTGGTAAGAATTGTTTGTTTCTCAACATAATATTAAACACTCTTATAATGAGAGGTTGTAATAATTCTTGTTGAAGTCTTCCTATTACTGGACCTAAAATTTTCATCTTCTCTTGATTACGTTGCATTACTTCAGTCGCTGTCATTGTTCTATTTTCTTGAATTAACAGCTGGTCGACATGAAATGTACGTGAGATAGCTCTTCGTCTTTGATCTTCCATATTAAGACCTAACGGATTGTTAGCTCCAATATTCAAAGGCTCTATTCTATCTCTTGAACCAGATCGATAATAATTTAGTGATCCAGGCGCAGTTCTGATTGGCAATATCATTGCATCATCAGGTACCAACAAAGGAGGATCCACTTGTTTTTGCGCAGCCTTCATTGATACTTCCACCATTTTATTTAAGACTTTAACGTCAGGTAAAGAGTTCATACCAGGCGATCTGCCGTAGATTTCGTTCGATGCTTTTAAGTATCTTGGAACGACATAAGGAAATTCTCTAAACCCACCGATGGAAATTATGTGACCAGTTTCATATTCCATGTAAATAGATTGAAACGGCATATTTTGTTTATCTAATTTTTTAGGATCAAATATATTTCTTGGTTTAACAACGTGTACCATCTCAACGTCATCAAACGGTGTCTTTTGAAACTTAACTAATAAGTCTCTACTTAACTTATCTTTACCAAATCGATCAAATGCTGCCTTAGCAGTCATTTTAAATTTTCTATAAATTGTATCTACAAATCCTCTTTCATCTTCAGTGATATAAATCTCTTTGATGTGTCTAGCAGAGAACCTAATAATATCGTCTTGGTCTTCTTCTATAAACAAGCAAGAAGTTCCAAAGGCAATTAGATCGTGATAATTTTCGAATATCTCAGTTTGAAAATTTGATCTAGCAAAAGCAATGTACATTTTATCCATCGCATCTTCCAACCATTCTTTAGCTTCATCGCTATCGTTTAATAGTGCTTCTTTATATCTAAGCTGAAACCATCTGTTGGCCTGAGATGTCAGCATACCGTGCAAAGAACTAGCTAATAATTCCAAACTATGTACTGCTGTACTATCGTAAATTTGAACGTTTCTTTTATCTCCTCTACTTCTTTCTCTATTAACATCTGACTTTCTTGGAAGCATGTAATCAGCTACTTCTTGCCAATGACTTTCCCAGTTTTGTCTTTTAGATTGTAGACGTGATAAATTATCTTTTAACTCTTTAGCGAGTTGTCGAAATTCTTGTGTTTGCATATTAACCTAATAAAACTTTTTTAGATAACGTTAGTTCATCATCTGGAACATTTAAAATAGTTGCTCTTCTACCTTTTCTTTTAATCTTTAATAATCTTTCTGCTTCGCTTTCTTCTGTTGGCATTTCAACATTTGTTGGTCCATCAGGAGCAGCATCAACGGCTGCTTGCTGTGTTTGTTTAGCAGTAGAGCCAGCTGTATTTGCAATTTCTATACCGCCTCCTTTATCACCTTTATTAATGGTTCTACCCATAGCATCTAAATTTCCTGTGCTACGACCTTTGATATATTTTTCGTAACCTTCAAAAGTATCTTCATAACCTGGCTTACCAACAACATTTTTTTTGTAGTAATCTCTATTAACTTCGAAAGTTTTTTGCCTACCTTTTTGCGTAGCATCTAAAACAAAATCTAAAGTTTTTATCCCAGTATTAGATTTACCTATTTGGTAATTATCTAATTTCGATTTACTAACTGCTTTTCTAGCTTCCTCTTTAGCTTTTCTACCTTTTGATCCACTTACTGATGACTGATAAGATTTTGATGTTCTATAAGTCTCTCTATTTGATGTTGATTTCTTTTTCGAACCATAAGTTTTTTCAATAGCTTTTTGATAATTATCGCCAGCTGAATTATTGTTTGAGGAAGTTCCTCCTGTAAATCCACCCATACTAGCCTCCTAATAAAGTTTTTTGATTAATGTTTTCGTCTTCAATATCGTTAAGACCTTGACCACTAGTTAGAATAGTAGATCTTCTACCTTTTCTTTTTTTCTCTTGATCTTCTAATAATCTTCTTTGCTCTAACTCTCTTTGTTCATCTTCAAAAGATGGAGTATCATCAATAGGTGGTTGCTCCATTTCTGGAGGATCCATTCCAAATATTTTTGCTATAAAACTCATATTATGTTGTAATCGTTAATTGCTGTTCGTTGTTTAGTTATGTTTGTATCTTTTAATCCTTCAAAGCCAGTTGCCATTACTCTAACAGCATCGCAATAGTGACTGGACCAGGAATGAACTGGTTTTGTATTAAACACTCTTTCTTTTTCAGAGTATTTTCTATGATAGTGTCGCAAAGCATTTACAAGGTCTTTGCAATTATCAAGATCAATATTACATCTCGGCAGCAAAACCTTAACTGCGTGGATGCCATCTTCGAGCGGTGTTTTATTAACCACTCTAAATTTTATACCTAATTGATAAGCTACTTCTCTTCTTGATCGACCACTTGTGAACTCTGTAACCTCTATATCGTGCGGTGCATAATGCGTTCCGTAAACATAAGGTTTAGATTTAAGAAGCTCTACATAATGTGGTAAAGCTTGGTTTCTGTTTGCATAGCAATCAATAATATTAATGCTATGACCTACTTCCTGAAAAAACACTATTGTAGTGTCATCCTTCCAACCAAGATCAAATGCAGTATGTACTAAATAGCTTGGATCGTACGGTACTGTAGTTATCTTTTTCTTCTCTTCTAGATCAGAAATAATATCACCGTAAATTGAACCAGGTTGATTGCCAGTAAAACTACATTCAAATTCTTGTTTGAATTTAGCTTCTCCCATAACGGTAAGTGCATTATCCAGTTCTTCAGGATCAATAATTTTGGTTTCTGAAGCCTTAGCTGTATACAAAAACCATTTAGGATCATTTTGAGCTTTTTGATAATAGTCATAAAATATATTGTTCATTGATTGCGGAGTACCTACCATCACCATAAAACCTTTACGGTCGCTTAGAGCTGGCGTAAGTACCTCGTCTATTAGTGATGCTTGTACTTGTGCGGTTTCATCTATAATTACTCCGTCAAGGTAAACACCTCTAATACTGTCTGGATTTTCAGATGATAATAAAGTTATCCTAGATCCATTTATAAAATCACACCTGAGTTCTGTTTCGTTGTATTTCGTTCCAGGTATTTTCTCGGTGTAAAATTTTAAGAAATCCCAGGCAATGCTTTTCGCTTGCTTATACGTTGGTGCGATATAGGCATACCTTGGATTATAATTTGTATTGGTCAAGCAACATCGAATTAAATGATTAATACAAAGTGTCGACTTGCCAAACCGTCTATGACATAGCAAAACGGCATTTCTATATTTTTCCAATTCTTGATGCAGATAAGCTTGCTGCTTTCTTGGCGAATAAGGTATTGTAACTTTCATTAGTGTAGAGTTGGTGGATGCTCCATACCGTGATAGCTCATATTAATTTTACGAAATAAATACTCCGTAAATTCGTGCTTATCCTCTTCACTGATAAATCCGTGAAAGTTAATTAATAATCCTTCATCCTTTGATGTAAAACTAATTGCGGTTACATCTTTAAATCTGTTTGTGAACTTCTTGTCTTTGCTCATGTGTGTTTATTGTTCCTAAGATTTATCGTATTAGACCTGGCGACCACTTTTTGGGATATGGTACCTTCTCTTTTTTTTACAGTTTTTCGCTGTACTTTTAACGATAGTTGTTTGATAAACGATTAGTTATTTAGAAAACACTTAACTTATTTAAAACTTTGTAACTTGGTATGTCACTTACTAACTTACGAACCTCATGTCGTGTGCGAGACTTTGTTTGTGCTGTCTCTACTAACGGAGTTTGTAACGTCTTTATAATTCTCTTGATCTTGATTGCTCCAAGTAATTTGGATATTTGTATCTTGCTTGATCTCTTGCTTGTCTCCATAAATACCTATTAGTTTAGATGCCATCCAACGATAGTGATGTAACTTCTCTCGAACGACAGCAATGTTCTTGTTGTCTGCAAACTCAAGTTCCTCAATCATCTTATCCAGGAAGGTCTGAGAAGCTATTTTACGAGCGGTAAGTATCTTCTCTGCAAATTCTTTATCTTCAGCTATCCAATCATAAACTTTTGATAAGCTTGGATTAGCTTTGTCTTGGCAAATCCTGGTTAATGGTTTGCCGTTCATCAGTTCCTTTATAATATTCGAACTTATTTCTGGTGTTAGCTGTAGCTTGTTCATAATTTATATTCTTTAAGTTCTTCAAAGATTTGAGCTTACCATCTAGTGTTTTAGGACCAGTAGACCAACCTCCGTGAATACGACAACGTATCGTTCCTTTTTTAGTTAGTATACCTGATGCTTTACAAGGAAGCTTATTCTGTTTGTTTATTGTCTGACACTGTAAGCGATGTTTATGTCTAGCAGCCATAAGCGATGTAATGTTTTAGATTTAAAAAACAAAAAAAATAAAAAAAAAAAAACGAAAGTGAAAGCGTATTCTTTAAATACGTTGATGAGCGAATTGTAATGCACTCATATAACTATTCAAGAGAAAATTAATTTTTTTAAAAATATTTGAAGATTAAGGTAATTAACTACTAAAACTGTCTAAATAGTCAAATTTTATTTTACCTTTTAATTTATCTACTAGCTTACCTAGGATAGTCAGATATTTATTCTTAATTGTGGATCTATGATAACCAAAATGTCTAGCAAGTTCAGTCCATTTATAT
>Ga0181563_10005745_pt1 | contig 11287 bp, 1 predicted proteins | sample 011ome_25_FD_133759 | JGI IMG/M metagenome (GOLD analysis project Ga0181563, IMG submission 133759) | Coastal salt marsh microbial communities from the Groves Creek Marsh, Skidaway Island, Georgia - 011512CT metaG (megahit assembly) | ecosystem: Environmental > Aquatic > Marine > Intertidal zone... | reverse complement strand
GTCATGCTTTTCGTGGTTGCCCCACAAGGACTCGAACCTTGACAAACGGTACCAAAAACCGGTGTGCTACCATTACACCATGGGGCATTCCGCGAAGAATGAGCCGCGAAATTAAGAAAAGACATCATCTCCACCGCAAATCGGCGGGAAGAAGTCGATTCAATCCGCGTCGATGGGACCCACGACTTCGATGAGGCTTTCGATCACCGCCTCCAAAGCGGTAATCCTTGCATTGAGGTTGGCGATGGTGTCTTGTACGCTGATGTCTCCGACCTGCAGTCCGCCGGCCACGGTGGCATTGCCCATGTCATCTACTGAAAATGCATTGGAGCGGTCATCGACTCCGTTGCCGTTGCCGACAGCGAAGAGTTGCCCGGTCTGTTCAGCAGCGTTGTACTTGCCGACAGCCGTCTGGTACGGTTGATCGGCTACCGTATAGTATCCACCGGCACTGGAAGCATAGGCGCTGGCCAGCGTTTCATAGCCTTCGGCGTGGCCGGCGAAACCGGAAGCGACGGTGTAGTAGCCCTCGCTGGCCGATGCATCGGCTGTGGCTTGCGTGCCCTCACCCACGGCATGGGCACAAGTGGCACTGGCCACGGTATTCCGATTGGCGCTGTGGCTGAAAAAGCCCGTGGCGGCCGTGTTATATCCTTCAGCATGAGCCGCTGTATTGGTGGCTTGGCAACCGTATCCTTCGCTGTGTGCGTAGTTGGCCAATGCCTTGGTGTTGTAGCCCTGTGCGTGGGCGGTAGTGCCGGTGGCATCCGTAAACATGCCTTGTGCATGGGCTGCTGTCCCGGTCGCCTCGGTTCCCTCACCCATGGCACTCGAACAAGTTCCGCTGGCCGTGGTATTCCGATTGGTGGCGTGGCTGTAGTTGCCCGGCGCATTGGCTCCGTCACCCAGCGCGGAAGCATAGGAACCTGTGGCGGTGACATCGCGACCTTGGGCCATTTGTTCCGTGATTCGGGCTCGGCTCTCTATCCAGGTCCAGATGTAAGTATTGATCCCAGAGATGGTGGTGGAGTCCGAGATGTAGCTCAATTCCAACGCAACGCGGGCAGAATCCACAGACGATGCGCCAGTACCTCCGCTCTCAATACCCAGAACCCCCTCATCTTCCCAAGGCAAACCGAAAAGGGTGAGCAGTTGAAGGACATCCCCAGTACCGATCAGGGTGTCCCCATCGGCGTTGGGATTGTAGGGCCATTGTGCGTTGACTTCTCCTGTTAGGCCTAGGAGAAAGAGGGGCAACATGAGCAGGGTGGTCAATTGGGGAAAAGAAGCATGCATGTCCTGTAAAATAGCGATCGGCGGATTTGTTCATTCAAAAAAGGACACCGCCCCCGGAGGAGCGGTGTCGGGGTGCATTCGGAAGAAGGGCCCGCCCTGAGACGGGCTCCATTGATTTGTTTTGACTTCCGGGATTATTCAGTCACCATGAATTGCTTCACGATGCTCACTTCGTTGGAACTGATGCGAACCTGGTAGACGCCGCTCTCGAGCTGGGCCGCGTTGATGTCCAGCACGTAGCTCTGGTCTTTCGTGACCTGTCCGTTGAACAACGGGCTCACGAGCATTCCGGCCGCATCGAAGAGGCTGACGTCAATGCGCATCGTCTGCAAGACATTGAATCCGATTTGGGCGTAGTCCTGCGTCGGGTTCGGAGCGATGTTGGACACCTGAATGGGACCGCGGTTCTCCATGGAGGCGAGGGCCGGGGTCATGTCGCTGGAGTTGGCGGAGCCGCCATCTCCTGCGAGGCCGGATTCCACGTCTTCGCAGACCGTACCGGTGACATTCACGGTGTATCCAAATACAGCTTCATTGCCACTGCAATCGGTAGCCGTGTAGTCGTAATCGATCTGGTAGGGAAGCGTGCAGTCGAGGTCGCCAAAGAAGTCACCTGATCCCATCACCGGTGTGTTCTGGAACGTACCGGAGAAGATGAACCAACCGCTGTATCCGAAGTGCTCATTCATGTTGTTGGCACCGAGTCCCACCTGATAACGGTAGTACTGGTTGGCCGGCTGGTGTGACACGGTCAGGAAGCTGCCGTCATATTCACCCCATCCCGTCAAGGTTCCTCCGGACATGAACCAATAGGTCCAGTTGAGATGGTCGTCAATCAGACCGTCGCAGTCGAGCTTGTAGCTCGTCGGGAAGTCCTGGTTGGACCAAGTGTCCCAATCCATGCCGTCGGTCATGGTGAACTCAACGTTCCATCCAGCATCGGGGTTGGCATTGTCCACAATGGTCTGGGTGATGACCCAATCTCCGTTGGCGAGCTGGCTGACCAATCCCGTTCCGACGTTGGAGTAGAACTCTCCACCGCTGAAGTTGAACAGGCGCATGGCGTGGGTCTCATAACCGTTGCATGTCTCCTCGTCGCTGAACGCCTCAGGCGTGACCGTGGTGCAGAACTGAACGACAGAGTCATTCGGAGCATACTCGCCCATCGCCGTGGTCATCAAGTCGACGGTCACTTCGCCCTCACAGTTGTCTGCAGCAGACACGTCGCAGGGGTCGGTGGCCGGCGTGAGGCCCTCACCGGTGTAGTCATCGGCACAGACATCGATCGTGGCTCCATCTTCAATGCCGCAGACATCGAGGAACATGGGCGCCTCTTCATCGAGTACGGTAATCGTGATGGTGGCCTGCGCCATGTTTCCGCAATCGTCAGCGGTCATGAAGGAGTAGGTCAACGTTGCATTTCCACAAACGTCGGCATTGGTGGTGTCCACCATCATGGACATGAACGGCGAGTCATCACAACCGTCAATGCTCTCCGCATCAAGACTTGGAACGTCCGCCATGCAGGACACGGTGGTGTCCGCTGCAGCGCCTCCGCCCGTGAAGGTGATGACCAGCTCGGGAGCGGTTTCGTCGACCACGGTAATGGTCTGTACCCATGTCGCGCTGTTGCCAGCACAATCGGACACCTCCCAAGAGCGTGTGAGCGTGTAGCCATTGGCACAGTCTCCGGATTCGAAGGACTCACCGAGGTAGCTGTAGCTCAGGGCGTCGTCACAGTTGTCTTCCGCCTGCAGGTCCATGAGGTCAGCAGGAGCGGGAACATCATCACACGAAACCGTAGCGTCTGCTGGACCCGCCGTGAAGGAGGGTGCCTGCTCGTCTACTACCGTCACCACTTGGGTATGACTAATGGCGTTTCCGGCGCAGTCCGATACCGACCACACGCGCGTCAACGTGTAGTTGTTGGGGCAGGCGTCGTCGTCGTCCAAGGTCTCTTCATACGTCACCTCAATGGAGGGGTCGCAGTTGTCGGTAGCGGTCAGCGTAGCCGCGTTCGGCACATCTTCGCAGGACACCGTGGCGTCAGCGGGCAGGTCTTGGGTGAAGACCGGATCCGTGTTGTCCACCAAGATGATGGTCTGCTCTACGGTCTTGTTGTTGCCACACTCGTCCAGTGCGGACCAGATGCGAATGACCTGGGCTGTGCCTTCACAACCGTTGATGAGGTTGATGGAATCCGTGTAACTGATTTCCACTTCTGGATCGCAGTTGTCTTCAGCCTCAGCAGCGCCCAGGCTGCCTACGGTGTAGTCCGCGTCGCAGGACAGGGTGGTGTCCTGGGGAACAAGGGTGAACACCGGAGCTTCCGTATCGATCAGGTTGATCGTCTGGATGAGGGTGTCTGTGTTGCCACAACCGTCCGTAGCGACGTAGGTGCGGAGATAGCTTCCTGCGCAGGAGCCGCTGAACTCGTTGTCGGAGACGACCTCGAGCGTGAGGTTGTCGTCGCAGTTGTCCGTTGCGGTAGCGAAGAGCGTGTCCATACCCCAATCTGTGCAGGGCATCTCGACTTCGAGCGGACCTTCGATGACGGGAGCCGTCTCGTCGACCACAGTCAGAACTTGAACATGGGCAGTCTGGTTTCCGGCGCAGTCGCTCACGCTCCAAGTCCGCGTGATGGTCTGTGCTTGTGGGCAGTCACCACCTTCGATGTTCTCCACAAAGACCACCTCGAGGCTGTCATCGCAGTTGTCCTCTGCCTCGAGCACGGCGGCTTCTGGCACAGACTCGCAGGATACGGTCGTATCTGCAGGCAATGCCGTCGTCCAAGTCGGAGCAAACTCATCGGTGACCTGAATGGTCTGTGTGTGCGATGTGTTGTTGCCACATTCGTCAGTTGCCGTCCACGTGCGGATCAGGGTCTGGGTGCCGGGGCACTCGTCCAATCCAAGGACTTCCTCCTCGAAGGTGACTTCGGGGCTGTCGTCGCAACCATCGGTAGCCGTGAGGTCAGCAATGGCGGGGATGTCGAAGCAGGGCACGGTAACATCCTCTGGAAGGGCGCCTGCAAATTCAGGTGCCGTCAGGTCTTCCTGACCCACAGTCTGGCTGCAGGTCACCGTCGTGGTGTTCTCGCAGTTGTCCGTGGCGACCGCGGTGAAGGTCCGCGTGAACGTGAAGGTACCGGCGCAAGTGGTCACCGTATCGTGGTCCTCCCAAGTCACGGTAACCGCAGGTGCTGCGCCGCCACAGTTGTCGGAAGCGAAGGCTTCGGCCATGCCCAGGGCATCGACGGAAAGGTCTGCATCGCAGTTCTCGTCAGCCGTAACGATCGCGTCCGCAGGGCACACCATGCTGACGGTGGGCGGGGTTTCGTCGAACAGCTCGATGATCTGCTCGAACATGTTGGCGTTCCCGCAATCATCCTCGAAAGTGTAGGTGCGCATGTACATGCCCACAGGCTGCACACATCCACCGCTGAATGGGGTGTCGAAGAAGGTGATGGTCACATCGGAACCGCACTCGTCCATGACTTCGATGAGGATGTTGTCCTCTGTCGGTGCATCACTGTACGCTTCACAGGAGATGAGCAGGCTCAATTCGCCCTCCGTCACAATGGGAGCGGTCTCGTCGACCACCGTGATGGTCTGCTGAACCGATGTTGCGTTGCCGCAATCGTCCACGAAAGTCCAGGTGCGATCCACGGAGAAGCTGCCCACGCATAGCTGCGCGTAGACGCTGTCTTCCTCCCAGGTGTGGGCCACATCTGTATCGAAGTTGTCCATGGCCGTGAAGGCACCATAGGTGGTTGCAGGATCGTAATCGAGACAAGAAACGGTCACGTCCTCCACAGTGACTTCAGGTCCGAGCTCATCGATGAGCGTGATGTGCTGCTCACAGCTGGCCTCGTTGTCGCAGAAGTCAGAAGCAGTGAAGGTCCGGATGAAGGACATCGTGCCTTCGGGCGTATCGTCGTCACCGTCGCAGTCGACCATGAAATTGCTGTCCTCATAGGTGATGGTGATGTCCATCCAAGCACTGCAATTGTCGGTGGCTTCCGCCATGCCGAGTGCGGTGGTCGTCGTGTCGTCGGCGATGTCCATGTCGAGCACCAGAACCGTGTCGGCCGGGCAAGTGATGATGGGGTCGGTGTCGTCGTACAACGCGAGGTATTGCTCGGCCATGGTGGTGTTGCCACAATCGTCGGTGGCCGTCCAGATCCGCATCCAGCTGCCCGGGCAGGAGCCGCTCAGCGGCCATGCCTCAATGCTGAAGGTCAGATCGTCGTCACAGTTGTCCATGACATCCAGCGGAACCTGTGTCGGATCGGTCGGATCGGTCAGCAATTCACAGGATACAGGCTCGTAGGGCGGGAAGTCGCCGAAAATCGGTCCGGTGAGGTCTGCAGCCGTAATGGTCTGCGTGCAGGAAACGGTATCACCGTGATTGCCGCAGTCGTCAATGGCGTATGCATAGAACGTACGATCGAAGCTGTAGGTTCCGTCGGCGCTGCCGTCTGAATCATCACAGTGCGCTTCCACAGGACCGTCCATGTGGAACACGAAGATCTGCGGGTCACTGTCACAGCCATCCTCAGCAGACACGCTCGGAGAGCCCATCAACTCGACACCCGTATCTGCAGAGCAGTCGGCGTCGAGGGCGAGCGTGGTATCTGCCGGGCAATCCAGAGCAGTGATGACCGGAGCCGTGACGTCAATGACAGTCAGCTCTTGCGTGCAGCTGGCTTCTGCCGTGTTGCCACAGTGGTCAGTAGACACCGCGTGGAAGGTGCGCGTGATGGTGTAGGAACCAGCACACGTGTACTCCGGCTCGGAGTCCTCGAAGGTGTAGGTCAACGAGGGAGCTGCATCACAATTGTCGGTGCTCGTGATGTTGACTTCGCCATACGTGGATGGGTCGAGTTCTCCGCCACATTCGGCGTCGAGTTCCACTACCACATCGTCTGGGCACGTAATGTCGATGGTCGGTGCCACCGTGTCGAGCAAGAGGATGAACTGGTGCGCACTCGAGGTGTTGCCACAGGCGTCCACCACAACGTACTCCACATCCCAAGTGGGGACCGGGCCGACGCAACCACCCGACATGGGCTCGCAGTTCACATAGGCCGTGTCGATGACGCAGTTGTCACTCCAAGAAGCAAAGCCAAGGGCGGTGAGGGCATCGATGTCACAGGTCCAATCGGCACAGGAAACGGACTCCTCCACATTGCTGATGCTGATGCTCGGGGCAATCTGGTCGAGAACGTGGATGAGCTGAACTTGGGAGACAGTCGTGGCATTGCCACATCCGTCCTCCGCCGTAGCGGTCCAGGTGCGCTCGATGGTGTAGCAGCCGTCACTTGTGAAGTCCACAACAGCATCGGTGTATTCGACCGATCCGGAGACCACGCTGCAGTCGTCGGTATACTCGGCGGAAGCCTCGCCCGTGAATTCCGTGGCGGTATCGGCCGTGCAGTCTCCCGTGACGGAAACCGTGAGGTCTCCAGGCGTGGTCAGGTCGACTTCAGGTGCGATGGTGTCCACTACATGGATGAGCTGTGTGCAGGTTCCGATGTTGCCAAACAGGTCTTCGGCCTGCCAGCTGCGTGCCACCGTGTAGCATCCTTCAGCGGTTTCCGCGATGACGCTGTCACCCAGCAAGGTCACGATGGGGCTGTCGGGGTCGTCGCAGTTGTCCACGGCAATCATTGTGGAAGGCGTGGGCAGATCTTCGAAGCAAGCGATGGTCACTTCATCCGGGCAATCCGGGAAGACCGGAGCGATGGTGTCAAGGCGGCAGATTTCCTGCTCCACATTGAAAGCACCACATGTGGGGTCAATGAAAGTGTAGACATTGGTCACACACATTTCATCGCGGTCTACGATTTCAGAAGACATCTCCAGGTCGACGATGACGTCGCCGAGCGCACCGGATACGGGGATTCCGCCAATGGTACCTTCCCAAGCGAACCAACCGCCCAAACCGAAGTTGCAGTTGTGGTCGTTGGCGGCAACACCGACTTGGAATCCGAAGTGCTCATTGACCGGAGCATGGCTCAACGTCAAGAGGCTTCCTTCGTAGAATCCGAGACCCTCGAGGTAGCTCTGGTCGTTCTTCAGCGTGTAGATGTCCCACTCATCCGTGGGGATGCTGTCGCAAGAGTAAACGTACTTGAAGCCCTTGCCGAGGTCACCCCACTCTGTGCCGGACATGCCGTTCTCGAAGACGAGGTAGACTTGGAAGCGCTGATCCGCATTCACGCTGTTGCGCACTTCACCTTCAAGGACTGCAGTGCCGTTGTCGTACTGTGAGAAAGTCAGGCCTTCGCCCGTTTCTAAGAAGTAGTCTGAATCGGCTACACCCTGCATTTGCAGTCCGTAGACGCGAATGGCACCGTCGGGACCCACACCCATGGCAGTGGTTGCGATGCCCGTGTTGCGGTTCTCCGTGGTCGGCAGGCTCACGCAGGAGGTGGCCTCAGTCAAGTCACCGGTACAACCATTGTAAATGGTGGCGCCTTCGACACAAGTGATGTCCATCAGGTCCTCCTCACATTGTACGGTGTAGCCATCGAGCGCGTCGTCGATGACGAAGCAGTCGGGGTCACAATCATCGAGTTGGAGCGGGTCGCCGTTGCAGTCAAATCCGGGCTCGGGATAGGTACAGCTGTCGTCGTCCTCCGTAGCCTCCGGGTCGTAGTTACAAGCGTAGTCATCGGTACATCCCTCGACTTCGTCCTCATCACAGGTGCCGTCACCATCCGCGTCGTTCAGGCAGTTGCCATCACAGTCCACATAGTCGGTAGCGGGGTAAGTGCAGAGCGCCTCTACAAAGTCGGAAGCATCCGGGTTGTAGTTGCAAGCCTCTGGGTCACCACAACCGGGGACCTCGGCTTCGTCACAGATACCGTCACCATCGGCGTCATTGAGACACGCGCAGTCGCAGTCGTAGTAATCCGCGCCGCAGAACTGCTCGGGATAGACACAGGTCACGGCTTGAACCGTAGCCAGTTCGTTATAGTTACAAGCGGCCTCATCCAAGCAACCCTCTATGGGGTCTCCGTCGCCGAAGGGGAAGTCCTCTTCATCGTCGAAGGTTCCGAGATCTTCGCCCTCATCGGTCACAGTGAGCGTGAAGCCGAGCACGTATTGGGCGCAATTGTCCGCATCCCAGAGGATGAAGGAAATCTCATCGCCAGGTCCAGCGTAGATGTTCATACTGACGTAGCTGGCGCCTTCGTACTCGAAAGTCTGATCGATGCCGACCGTATTGCCATTGACTTGAGCAATGACGGTGGCGTCGAAAATGGGGGCACCATCAAGGGTCACATTGGCGACTACAGAAGCGGGGATCAAAGGAAGAACCGTCACCGTAGTATCCGGCTCGAGACAAGGGTCCTCGAAGTCGCAGATGCCGTCGTTGTCCTCGTCTTCAAGGCAGTTTCCATTGCAGTCATAACCCTCCTCTGGTCCGTTTCCGTTGCAGACACCACAGGCGTCCACAACACCCACGCAATCGTCCTCGTCGTCGCAGATGCCGTCGGCATCCTCATCGGCTGGGCAATCGCCGCCGCAAACGCCCAGCGCATCCAGCACATTGCCGTCGCAGTCACAAGCACCATCTGCAATGCCTTCTCCGCCGCAGATTCCACACTCATCGAGTTGGAGACAGCTACCGTCGTCGATGGTGGCATCGCTGTCATAGTTGCATGCCGTGGCGTCGGTGCAGCCAGCGCATGAAGTGTAGTCACAGGACCCGTCATCAGAATTGGCACCAGCGGCATAGTTGCAAGCGAGACTGTCGGTACAGCCGTCCACTTGGTCCTCGTCACAGATGCCGTTGCCGTCGGCGTCATTCAAGCAGGCACCGCCACAGTCTACATAATCAAATCCGTAGAGGTCGATCGGGTAGACACAGCTGCCATCGTTGATATTGGCACCAGCTTCATAGTTGCAGGCATTGGGCTCCGTACAACCGGAAACCTCGTCCTCATCACAGATGCCGTTGTTGTTGGTGTCGTTGATGCAGTTGCCGTCACAATCGTAGTAATCCACACCGAACACATCGATGGGATACGCACAGGAACCGTCGTCCGTATTGGCTTCAGGGTTGTAGTTACAAGCCTCTTCTTCCAGACAACCTTCGATGAGTTCACCTTCGAAGAAGGGGAAGTCCTCGGGGTTATCAAACGTGCCAATTTCTTCTCCTTCCACCTCCACGGTATAGCCGAAGCCCAGGTCGTAGAGGGCACATTCGTTGGCATTAAAGAGCTGGAACAGGATTTCGTCACCAGGGGCAGCATAGGCATTCAAAGTGACCCAGCTGGACCCCTCGTATTCAAAGGTGACACCCACACCTACGGTCAGGCCGTCGACCGTGGCGATCACGGCGTATCCAAATACAGGCTCATCCTCCAAAGTCACGTTGGCCGTGACCTGAACGGGAATGATGGGGAGAACCGTGGCCGTGAGGTCGGGCTCGTTACAGGGGTCGAACTCGTCGCAAATGCCGTCTCCATCGGCATCGGTCAGGCAGTTTCCATCACAGTCGTAGCCCGCTTCAGCGTAGGTGCAGGATCCATCCTCATCCGTGGCGTCGGCGTTAAAGTCACAAGCTGCCTCATCGGTACATCCACCGATTTCGTCTTCGTCACAGATGCCATCGAGGTCTGCGTCATTGAGGCAATTTCCATCACAATCGAGACCCGCCTCGGCGTAGGTACAGCTGCCGTCTTCAATGGTGGCGGTACCGTCGTAGTTACAGGCTTCGGTATCGGTGCAACCTGCACAGCTCTCGTATTCGCAGGAACCGTTTTCGTCCGTGGCGTCCGCATCGTAGTTGCAGGCGGTCGCATCGGTACACCCCCCCAGTTCGTCCTCGTCGCAGACGCCATCTTCGTCGGCATCGTTGAGGCAGTTTCCGTCGCAGTCCACATTGGATGCGCCGTAAAGGTCAGAGGGGTAAATGCACAAGGAGTTATCGGTGTCGGTGTAATCGCCGGCGTTGCAGGCGTCGGTATCGGTACATCCCACGCTTTCATCGTCATCGCAAATGCCGTCTTGGTCGACGTCGTTGAGGCAGTTTCCGTTGCAATCAACATTCTCCGCACCGTAGAGGTCGAAGGGGTATGTGCATGAGCCATCGTCATCTGTAGCTGCAGCGTCGTAGTTACAGGCACTGGCGTCTTGGCAACCACCGATTTCATCCTCGTCGCAGATGCCATCGGAATCGGCATCATTGAGGCAGTTTCCATCACAGTCGAGTCCGGCTGTTGCGAATTCGCAGGAGCCGTCGTCCAAGTCGGCGGAAGCATCATAGTTGCAGGCCGCTTCATCCGTACAACCCGTGGTCAGGTTGCCCGTGAGGAACGGAAGGTCTTCGGGGTCAGCGAAAGTGCCCAATTCACTGCCTTCGCTATCCATCGTATAGGTAATGTCGATGTCGTAGAGCTCACAAGCTGCCGCATCGAACAATTGGAAGCCTACCACGTCTCCAGCGGATGCGTAGAAGGTCATATTGATGTAGGTCGCGCCTTCAAATGAGATGACTTCTCCCACACCTACAGTGTTGCCGTCTACGAGTGCGAGAACCACCATGCCCGGCGTGTTTTGGCCATCCAAAGTGACTTGAGCCAATATGGTCGAAGGGACGAGCGGCAGTACAGCAGGCGTCAGATCGGGATCTTCACAAGGGTCATTGGCGTCGCAGATTCCATCTCCATCGCTGTCTGCCAGGCAGTTGCCGTCACAGTCATAACCGGCATCTGCGAAGGTGCAAGAACCGTCATCGATGGTGGCGCCACCATCAAAGTTGCATGCAGCATCGTCGGTACATCCCGCGCATGAAGCGTAGTCACAGGACCCGTCGTCATCTGTAGCAGAAGCGTCGTAGTTACAGGCGCTGTCGTCCTGACAACCGCCGACTTCGTCCTCGTCGCAAATTCCATCGAGGTCGGCATCGTTGAGGCAGTTGCCATCGCAGTCGAGACCGGTGTCTGCGTAGGTGCAGGACCCATCGTCGTCTGTAG
>Ga0181563_10005742_pt1 | contig 11294 bp, 7 predicted proteins | sample 011ome_25_FD_133759 | JGI IMG/M metagenome (GOLD analysis project Ga0181563, IMG submission 133759) | Coastal salt marsh microbial communities from the Groves Creek Marsh, Skidaway Island, Georgia - 011512CT metaG (megahit assembly) | ecosystem: Environmental > Aquatic > Marine > Intertidal zone... | reverse complement strand
CTGCAGATTAATTCTAGGGACCCTTCACTAGAATCTGACACCACTGGAACATCACAGCGCTGAAACGCAAGAAACCGAAAAACGATCCCCCGATCATCACACTTTCCAAGATGCACTCGCATAGATAGCACAACGAGCAACGACTGACTAACACCTCATATGGCATGAAGATCGTGGAGTGGGGCAACAATGGAGGCGATTCGCCACGGAGCCTCGCGGCATGACGGAACTCGGATAAACCTTCGCGTGAACTCGTATGGAAGATCATCCAAGAATCAAGACGCACCAACCTATCGGTCGAGCTGGTTTATGGAAAACAAAACTCACGATTGATCACTCCACGGGTCGGCACGACGCAAAACCAATCATTCGTCAACCACGAACCCTGTGAAAAAAATGCCGAAAGAATGGCTTTGCGAATTCGGCTCGAAATTAAACCACAACCGTTAAAACTTGACGGTGTTTCTGAGGATGCAGAAGAGCCCGCCACCAAATCCACCAGACAAAATCTTCCTCTCCAAGTAATTGAGCCACCCTGATTTTTCGGAGAGAGAGCCATGAGAGAATCATCGAATCCAACTCGAGAGGGGTAAATCTACCGGCTGTGCGCGGGCCAGAAACAGGAAACATCGGTGGCAATCTACCCCTTAGATGCCCTGCTAAATCCGCCTCAATCACCGTCGCAATCAGGTGGGGGGCACAGCGTGCACAAACGAGTCGAGTCGGAGTGCGAGCAGACCGTTCGGATTGGTTTAAAATCACCGTTGTGAAAGCTTGCCGATTAGGCGAGGCCTGCGGTGAAACGTGGCATGAATCAGGTCTTTGAATCAGCCTAAACTCCCTGAAAGAGAGCAATGTCGCCACTTTCGCAAATTCAAATTTCGGTTATGGTACACGTGGTCTGGTGAGACGGCTCGCGAGGGAACGTGACGTTGTCGCCCCCGTACGATACGACGCATGCGGCAGGGAATTTTGCGGCATGCTTTGCGACCTGCGGGTCCACGCGGAGGTAGGTAGATTTCCGTAACGGATACATCGTTATACAACGGGCGGTTTCGGTTCAGAAAACCGCCAGAGTAATGTTCCACATCACTGATTCACAAAGGGGAATCAAAGAAATGACTAAGTGCAAGTTGGAGTACATTTGGCTCGACGGCTACCAGCCTACCCAGAGCCTCCGCAGCAAAACCAAGATCGTCGACGACTTCAGCGGCAACGTCGAAGATGCTCCGATGTGGAGTTTTGATGGCTCGTCCACCGAGCAAGCACCAGGCGGATCTTCTGACTGCTTACTGAAACCCGTTTTTGTTTGTGCAGATCCAGATCGCATCGGCACTGGTTTTTTGGTGATGTGCGAGGTTCTCAACCATGACGAGACGGCACACGTAAGCAACGGCCGAGCAACCATCGACGATAACGATGACGACTTCTGGTTTGGTTTCGAGCAGGAATACACGATCTGGGATCCAGAAACCAATAAGCCAATCGGCTTCCCCGCCGAAGGCTTCCCAGGCCCTCAAGGCCCTTATTACTGCAGTGTCGGTGCTGGCAATGCAGTCGGTCGCGAGATCGTCGAAGAGCATCTTGAGCTATGCTTGGAAGCAGGCCTGAACGTCGAAGGCATTAATGCTGAAGTGATGATGGGACAGTGGGAATTCCAAATCTTTGCAAAGGGTGCGGCAGAAGCTGGCGACCAAATTTGGGTTGCAAGATTCCTGCTTGAGCGAACCGCCGAAAAGTACGGTCTGTCCATCAACTGGCACTGCAAGCCTGTTAAGGGTGACTGGAACGGCAGCGGAATGCACGCGAACTTCTCTAACTCGCTACTGCGAAATGCTGGTAGCAAAGAAGTATTCGAAGCCGTCTGCAAAGCCTTCGAGCCTCGCATCAAGCAGCACATCGACGTCTATGGTGCAGACAACGATCAACGCCTCACCGGTCTCCACGAAACCCAGTCGATCGACAAGTTTAGCTACGGCGTTTCGGACCGCGGTGCGTCGATCCGAATCCCAATCTACACCGTTGAACACAACTGGAATGGCTACTTAGAAGATCGTCGCCCTCCGTCAAACGCCGATCCGTACAACGTCGCCAGTGCGATCATCGCGACCGTCAAGACCGCGAAGACCAGCTAGTTTGAAAATCTAATCGAGAAATTCAACGAGGCAGACCAATCGCTTGATTGGCCTGCCTTTTTTCATTCCCCGCTCAAACACATGCCTGAGCCAAACGATCGCCCTTCAATTTTTCAGGCAACACACCGCAAGGCACAATGCGAAAGCAGAGACTTGGAAAATGGAGACAAAACCCCTAAAGGGTGACCAGAAGAAACAAACTGCCTTGGATCAGCTCAGCCTTGGTGGCGCGAAAAGAGATACCAGGCAGAAGCTGCCTCCGACCCGCTCCCCAACAACGAGAAGCTATCCCACCGCCATTCAGAGGCAATCACCGCTCAGATCAGGTAGGAATGGGTGGTTAAAAATCGACAGAAACGCAAATGCAACCGGTAACAAAGGTAATTTCACTGCAAAAAGTCGAGAGAATCGCGTTACGGGGACAGGATTCACCTTGCTCGATCGCGTCGGGTCGCTACACTCTGCCCTTTCTTAGAAATGACGGCCAGCTTGACAAAGAAGACGTGATCGGCGGCTTTTTTGCTCGCGATCCGACATTTCGCACGGTTCACATCTAAACTGGTCACATCCAAACTGGATCGACGCCGTGGAAACAGCCAGCGTAGCTCAGTTGGCAGAGCTGCTGATTTGTAATCAGCCGGTCGTGGGTTCGAGTCCCTCCGCTGGCTCTTCAGAGCGTGAGACCGAAAAACTAGAGTTGATTTAAGGGGTTGAAACCTTTATTGACTACAAAATCTCCGGCAATTTAGTTGATTTCAACTTGATAACCAATTGACGGGAACAGGAAAAAAACAAAGATCAAAGCTGGGCAAGAGGAGAGAAACTCTGGCCCAAAAAAATTTGGGGGTTTGTCCGAGTGGTTAAAGGAGACGGACTGTAAATCCGTTGGCTATGCCTACACAGGTTCGAATCCTGTAGCCCCCATTTGAACCTCGCTGCAATTTTGGTCTTAGGAACTGAGGTTGCAGTACAAAACGGTTGAGGAGACGAGTCGAGACAGACGAGATGCACGATGGCAAAGATTCCCCAATCGCATCATCTGCATCGCGTACAGGCATTTTGAATGATCGTCGCCGTTCGTGGTGAAAATGATTTCGCGGGTGTAGCTCAATGGTAGAGCCCCAGCCTTCCAAGCTGGTTGTGAGGGTTCGATTCCCTTCACCCGCTCTTTTTGCAGATTCGCTGCTGTAGCTCAGTGGTAGAGCACTTCCTTGGTAAGGAAGAGGTCATGGGTTCAAGTCCCATCAGCAGCTCTGCTCTGGGGTGGACGCAGGCAAAGATGCAGTCGTGATTGTGATCCCACGCTAGATGATTTCGCCCGTAATTGCACGAGGTGACACCGTTTCTTGGCAGTCACCTCCCCAACGCACTTCACCGCGGCTCACCTAGGCGAACATTCGCACCAACTGCTCTCCAGCGTCGAGAACCGCATAGCAAGAAGCTTGAAAAGCGGGATCCGCGTCCAAACCGTAGTGCAGACCGCCGTTTCAGCGAATTCCGCAAAATACTCCGCAGACCACCCGTTCAGTAGACCACCCGTTCAGCAGCTCAAATGAGTGGAATCGGCCTCATCCTTGGTGACGATGCTCGAAACCGCTCTGTCCCAGACTCGCAGTTCTACCTTGGCGATCTCCCCCGAGAACGCCGAGTGAAAGCTCCGGAGAGGTTACCGAGGACATCTTGCTGTTCAAAGAGAACATCTCGTCGCATGAATTGGTGGAATCATACAGAGTAGCGAGCTAGAAAATCATTCCGATCGCTTCAGATTGGATGGCAATTGGCTGGTATGGCACTTTTTCGAAAAAATGCGCTTCGATTGCGTGGAAGTTTTCGGAATGGTGATTGCAAGAAAGCAGAGATTTCGCGACAACTAGGCGGAATCGAGATGAGCGACTTGATGATCCGAGGGGTTATCAACGTCGGCTTGCCTTGACGATCGTACATGTTTGAGTATTTGTTCGTGCTCCACAGGGGAGTACGAGTGTTAAATTTCGTTTCGATATTGTTGAACGAGCTAGGCCAGTGCGGCTGAAGACTCGGCGAATCAACCGTGGGTGTGAACGCGGTCGCTGACAATTCGGGCCAGAGCGGAGCGTATCTCTGTCTGGTAGTGGCATGGTCAGGTGCAGGTGAATGAGAAATGGCTAAGGAAACTTTTAATCGTACAAAGCCCCACGTGAACGTCGGAACCATCGGTCACATTGACCATGGGAAAACCACCACCACGGGTGCAATCCTTGCAGTTCAAGCCGCCAAAGGCTTGGCAGAGGCAAAAGGCTACTCGGATATCGCCAAGGGTGGTACCGTTCGTGACTCAACCAAAACCGTGACCATTGCTGTGGCACACGTTGAGTATGAGTCGGACAACCGCCACTACGCTCACATCGATTGCCCCGGGCACGCTGACTTTATTAAGAACATGATCACCGGTGCCGCCCAAATGGACGGTGCGATTTTGGTGGTTTCAGCAGCGGACGGCCCGATGCCTCAAACCAAAGAACACGTTCTTTTGGCACGTCAGGTTGGTGTTCCTTACATCGTGGTCTTCCTCAACAAGTGCGACCTCGTCGATGACGAAGAGCTTTTGGAATTGGTTGAACTCGAAGCACGTGAACTGCTGAGCAAGTACGACTTCCCAGGTGACGACGTCCCTGTGATTCGTGGTTCGTCACTTCCTGCTTACAACAACCCAAGCGATCCAGATGCCAGCCAGTGCATCACCGACCTCATGAATGCTCTTGACGAGTACATTCCTGAGCCAGCTCGCGAAGACGACAAGCCATTCTTGATGGCGATTGAGGACGTTTTCTCGATCGAAGGTCGTGGTACCGTTGCGACCGGTCGTGTTGAGCGTGGTGTCGTGAAAGTTGGTGAAGAAGTCGAGATCGTCGGCCTTGGCCCGAACCCGACCAAGACCACCTGCACCGGCGTTGAAATGTTCCGCAAAGAGATGACCGAAGGTCGCGCCGGCGATAACGTTGGCTGCCTCCTCCGTGGCGTCAAGCGTGAAGACATTCAGCGTGGACAGGTTCTGGCGAAGCCAGGAAGCATCACTCCACACACCAAGTTCGAAGCAGAGGTTTACTGCCTCAGCAAAGACGAAGGTGGTCGACACACTCCATTCTTCAGCGGCTATCGACCACAGTTCTACTTCCGAACCACTGACGTGACCGGAACTGCGAACCTCGTTGGTGCAGAAATGTGTATGCCTGGCGACAACGTGAAAGTTGAAGTCGAAATGCATAAGCCAATCGCTATGGATGACGGAGTTCGTTTCGCGATTCGCGAAGGTGGACGTACCGTCGGTAGTGGTGTTGTCACCAAAATTCTCGAGTAATTTGCAATACTCGGTGAAAAACCAACTCGATGGCCAGCGGAGGATTTGCCTTCGTTGGTCATTGGTGATTAAGGGTTGATGCGTTACCATCATACGGTGGGAAGCGTGGTCTTCCCTTGACAGGGGTGTAGCTCAATTGGCAGAGCACTGGTTTCCAAAACCAGCGGTTGCGGGTTCAACTCCCTCCGCCCCTGCTTATGGAGCGTGTCGCGGCTGCGATTCAACGAACGGTTGAGCGATGACGCGTTCCGCGTCGCTCTCAGCGAGCTCAAGCCGCGATTAAGCGATCGAACATGACAAATTAACAAGAGTTTGAGACTCGAGACGACACGATTGGGTGGCAAACCCGATCCCCGTCATTGTCTCGGTCACTAGAGGATTAACGGCCGATTTCAGGGAAGAAGTTCGGCGTATTGAATAACCATTGTAGGAGTGTGACGGGTGTCCCGAGACATTGCAGCATCGAACAACTCTCCGCTGACTCGCGAGCTTTTTAGCGCAGGGGTCTACAAGGCCAACCAAGGCCGGATCGTACGACAGCTAACCTGCTTAGCGATTTGGATCATTGTAGGTCTGGCTTGCTGGGCTCTTTACTCCTCCCTTCGAGGCAGTAGCCTCGGCTCCACCGCCGCTTCAGTGATTCCCGCCGTTCTGATAGCGATTGGCGTTTGGACTGGGTTTCGAGTCGTGAACTGGCCACGGTTTGCGGATTTCCTGATCGCGGTCGAAGCTGAGATGAATAAAGTGACGTGGCCAGGCAAGGATGAATTGGTTCGTGCTGCGTTCGTTGTGATTTTCACCATATTTTTTCTTGCCGTTTCACTGTTCCTGTTTGATATCATTTGGCAACAGGTATTCAGTACTTTAGGAGTGACGATGTAGCGTTCTTTACGTCGCAATACTCTTCAATCCTTACTACCAATGACCCAACGAAATTGGTCACAAGCCAGTGAATCAAGCCGAATCTAACGAACCCGAATTGCAACAAGAGTCTGATCTCGTAGAGGAGACAGTGGTGTCTGAACAAGAAACTGCTGACACTTCGGGCTCGGATGAATCTAATTCTTTACCCGAATTGCCGCCCGCCGCACCCGTTGACCCATCCGCCAAGCCAGCGGCGATCGTTGACGATGAGGCCAAAATGGATTGGTACATTCTCAAGGTTGCATTCAATCGCGAGGATTCCATTGCAGACGCGCTACGAAAACGCGTTCGCATGGAAGGCATGGGCGAATTCTTTGGTGACATTGTGGTTCCAACCGAAGATGTGGCTACTTTCACGCGTGATGGTAAGCGGCGAGTCACCAAGAGAAAGTTGCTTCCCGGCTACATCATGGTCAACATGCTGATCAATGATGACACGTGGTTTTTGGTTCGCGAAACGGGTGGCATTAGCGATTTCACGGGGTCCGCTGGCAAGCCGATGCCGATGGAACCAGGCGACATCGAGCGGTTTATCAATAGTCCCATCGAGGACGATGAGGACGAACCACAGATCAAAATTGGTATCCCGTTCAAGGTCGGAGATCGAGTTCGGGTCAAGGAAGGCAACTTTGAGAATCAGGAAGGTGATGTCGATACCGTCGATGAAGCGAATGGTCGCGTGACGGTTATCATCAATATTTTCGGACGAAGTGTTCCGATGGAACTCGATCATTGGCAGGTGGAACCGCTCTAATCCGCTTGCAGCTTTGAAATTGGTTTCTATGATTCAGATTCCAAAGTGCATGCCACGGTCGATTCAACACCGCTCGGTCGAATCATTTGTCCAAATCACCAAATCTTTCCCCGACGGTTCCAAACCCATTTTCTTCACAAAATAGCGTTTTGAAGTTCTAAATTATGGCTAAGCAAGTTTCCGGTATCGCTAAGTTCCAGATCCCCGGTGGTCAAGCGACTCCCGCTCCTCCGGTTGGTACTTCGCTCGGTAAATACGGTGTTAATCTCGGACAGTTTGTCACGGCGTTCAACGATAAGACCAAAGAGTACAACGGAACCCCAATTCCAGTCATTGTGACGGTTTACAACGATCGAAGTTTTGACTTCATCACCAAAAGTCCACCTGCTGCATCGATGTTGAAAGAGGCTGCTGGGATTGCCAAAGGTAGCGGTGTACCTAACAAAAATAAGGTCGGAACCGTGACTGTTGATCAATGCAAAGAGATCGCAGAAAAGAAAATGGCAGATCTGAATGCCCGTAGTGTTGATCAAGCCGTGCGAATGATCGAAGGCACCGCTCGCAGCATGGGTCTGATTGTCGAAGGCTAAACCGCCTGAGCCCTCCGATGGCTTGGATGCTTTCAGGGAATGTCGTATTTGAATCGATCGATTTCCCCAAAAAAATTCGCGTCCCTCCCGCCCTTTGAATGGCCGGAGGGATTTTTTTTGATTGCTTCATGATACGATAGCCAACTGACTGCTCGGTAAAGTCAGAACATCACTACATTACAGTAGGGCGGTCCGCATTGCGGCAAGCAAAACCGCAAATCATCGGGCCCCATGTGGAAGACGTGAACCGACTGTGTCAAATGCGAGCCGCTGCAACGAACCACGAGGCAAGCGTTGTTACCGCTGAAACTCTTTCTTCGATATCCGCACGATGCCTTGCTCGCGAGAAAGATCCTTGCAAATAAACAAGCAAGGCCAGACCAATTTGCTTCGAGACCGGTGCTATTCGATCTACGTACGGCAAATCTAATGTTTGATGGCGGTAGGCACCTCTACACCATCTGCCACTATCTTGCCGAAAACCGGTCCCGGACTTTCCTCCGCTGCGGAAAACTGTTGCTAAGCGGTATCGCCCACAAGTCGTTTGGCAGCATGATGCTCCAAGCACCACATGTTGAATACTTGAATCAACAGGCAAAAATTCCAGCTGGGGCGTTTGTTTTGGGTGATTACAGGCCCTGCGATCGTGAATTCAATGAAGTCAAACTCGCAGGCTCGCATTACATGAGAATGAATATCGGGCGGGAAATACCCTCGCAAACACCGGTTATGCCTTACCCCATGCATCCCTATACGCTGCCATACGCAACGGAAACCACCCTCTCTGCATTGCGATCTTTAAGAACAAGGGATTGCCTCATTCTTTTCGCTGGCAGCCAAAAACGTCGATATGGGGCTGCTTGGATGGAGGAACAATTCGGAGTCCTGAGTCGACTATCCGTACTGAATACGGTTCGTCATCGATTTCCAGAATTCGTCACCGAAGATCCATTTCCCAGCGACTTTCGGCCCGAATCATTGGGCGAGTCAAACCAGATAAGAATTCTCGATGGGGCTCGCCATCTGATCGCTGCAAGGGATTGGCTACCCGCGATCGCGAGATCGCACTTCTTTCTCTGCGGTCCCGGTGGCCGCCAACCGTTGTGCCATCACCTAATCGAAGCGATGTCGGTGGGAACCATTCCGATCCTCGAATATGGCAATCGGATTTCCCCACCGCTAACCGATGGGCTCAACGCGATCTGCTTTAAGGGTCAAAAAGGTCTCGTCGAGGCAATTGAGCGAGTTCAAGGGATGGCCCCAGAGCAACTAGCAAATCTCCGCGATCACGTGATCTCATTTTATGAGAAGCACCTCTGCGGAACTCGTTTTTGGAAACAGATCCTCGCGGATCAAATCGATGGTCAGGAAATTGCGATGCCTTTTCACGAGAAAAATCTTGAATAATGAGCTAACAATCACCCGCCAATGATCATTCTTTCAGTGGCGTCATCTTGGCCGATTCCCAACCTCGTGGGTGACCTTGGCTGCAACGTCGTCAAAAACACTCTTGAAATTGCTGAAAAACCGCGAAAAACCATTTTGCGACGCTAGCAGTCCGAGCGATAAACCTAGATGAAGGCTCAAAGCTTTCGCATACTGAGTTCAGATGCAACATTGCCCGTTAACTTGGTTAAAATGTGACGGCGGTTAGCTCCTTTTGCTAGCATCAGCAATTCAGCCGCAGCTTTGAGTTCACATAAGTTTTTAGGTCACGAAGGGACCAACCTCGACGCGGTAAAAGCCCCGACACAGTAAGGGTTAACAGCACTGCAGTCCGTGGATTGCCTCCTTTTGCTCCGGCACATACAAGCGAGCCCGATCGAATGTCGTCAAAATCTGGAAAACCTAGTCCAATTCAACCCACGACTTCTACCACTGCCGAGGCTGTGGCTGCTCGGCTGCGTGAAAGCTTGCTTCAAGATAAGGGCGAATTGGAGGTTGATAAAATCTTCAAAGCGTTGGTGAAACTTGAGGGATCTGACCTTCACATGAAAGTCGGCCAACCTCCGATGGTTCGCGTTGCCGGCACATTACGACCACTGAATCGCGGTCCGATTGGGGCGGAGGAGATGGTCGATCTTTTGTTACCGATGATGGACGAACGGAACTTGAACATTTTTGAGGCCGAGGGTGGTGCCGACTTTTCACACACCATTCACGTTGACGGCGTCCGATGGCGATTCCGCGTCAACATGCTCAAGGCACTCGGCAACATCGGACTTGTCGCTCGTCGAATCAATAACTTCATTCCTGACTTTCGTGGGCTGTATCTTCCTGAATCCATCGAACAACTATGCCACTATGATCAGGGAATGATTCTATTAGCCGGCGTGACCGGTTCGGGAAAAAGTACAACGATTGGATCAATGCTGAACTACATCAACAGCATTTATCGAAAGCACATTCTGACGTTGGAAGATCCGATTGAATTCATCTTTACGGAGGATAAATCGCTGATCAACCAACGCGAAGTGGGCCAGGATGTTAAGGATTTTGAAATCGGAATGAAGCACGCGGTGCGAGAAGACCCAGACATCATCTTGGTCGGGGAGCTTCGTGACGAAGAAACCTTCATGACCGCGATTCATGCGGCAGAAACGGGGCACCTCGTTTTTGGAACCATTCACGCGTCCAGTGCATCGACGACGATTGGACGTATTCTTGACCTGTTTCCCGAAGAGATGCATAACGCGATTCGCTCTGCAATTGCGTTTAACATGAAAGGGATCGTCGCTCAGAAACTTCTCAAGAGTATTCGACCGGGTGTACCGCGTGTTCCTACGTGTGAGGTAATGACGTTCAGCCCAATGATCCGAAAACTCGTTCTAGAAGGCGAAGACCAGAAACTTCCGGACGCGATCCGCATCGGAGCAGAGGACGGAATGCAAGACTTTACAATGAGCCTCAAAGGATTGATCGATGATGAATTGATTGATCGTCCAACCGCGTTCGCAGTGGCGCCGAACAAGGATGCGTTGAAAATGGCGTTGAAAGGTATCGACGTGAAAGCCCCTGGTATTCTGTAGCCGCAACACGACAATCCGCTTGAACTGCAGACAGTCCATACACGTGGACTAAAACCACCTGCGATTTCACGATATGATTTTGTCTCGCGGAATTGGGCGGTTGTGAGGTTGCCCCAAACTAGCGTGCATTGAGGCGGAAAAGAGGTTCCAACAGATGGTTGTTCACCGGTTCAACAGTGAACACAGAAAGCGACCACGTAACCTATTCATCACTCGAATCGTTTCACAACCCTATCTCAAGGGAATGCCAACTGATGGCTGAGCAACAAGAAATCCAACTCTGGCAAACCGTTTCACCGGTCGAGTTCGTCCCTCGGATCAAGGAACAATCCGAGGCACAATCGCTGTTGATTCAGACGCGTCAAGCGGTTGGTTACTCGGTAGCCGGTGGACAACTTGCCCACGCCATTCAATCTCGTGCCACGCACATGCTTTTGGATTACACGAAAGCAGCTTGCGCCATTCGTTATCAAGTTGACGGTGCCTGGGAACAATTGCCGCCGATGGAGCGAGAGCTCGGCGACG
>Ga0181563_10005741_pt1 | contig 11295 bp, 4 predicted proteins | sample 011ome_25_FD_133759 | JGI IMG/M metagenome (GOLD analysis project Ga0181563, IMG submission 133759) | Coastal salt marsh microbial communities from the Groves Creek Marsh, Skidaway Island, Georgia - 011512CT metaG (megahit assembly) | ecosystem: Environmental > Aquatic > Marine > Intertidal zone... | reverse complement strand
TCCTGCTCCAGAGGAAGAAAAAGAAACAGCTCCAAGAGAGCCAATAGGTTATGCAGGTGTAGATGAACGTGCTATTGCTAGAGCTGATGAAGAAGCAAGAAAAGCTCAGCAGACTACTCCAACTCCTACTCCAACTCCTACTCCAACTCCTACTCCAACACCTACTCCAACACCGAGTCCTACTCCGACTCCTAGTCCGACTCCTACACCGACTCCTACTCCTACTCCTACACCGACTCCTACACCAACAGCTACAGATGCTTTTGTAAATCCTGATGGTCGTAAATACTCGGAAACAATGGTTACAGACCGAGAAGGAAAACCTCTTTTAGACAGAGATGGAAGACAACAACCTGCTTATGTTATAGATGAAGAAACAGGTCAATGGGTTCCAACTCCTGCAATGAGCAGACAAGAGCTTACATATGAACGTGTATGGGATAGTCAAAAAGGTGAGTTTGTAAAACCTGATACTGGCTTTACACAATACCTAACACCAGAACAAGAATTAGCAAGACAACAAAGATACGAAAGAGCAGCAGAAGGATTAGAAGCTGCTAAAGCAGGTACACTAGATGTTCCTAAAATACCTCAACCTCAGATGATAGGTGAGCTTGATCCTGAAGCTCTTGTAGCAGCAGCTACTAAAGATAAAGTGTATGCAGGAGGAGAAGCACCTTTTTATAATCCTGAAACCGGAATGGTTGAGCAGGGTGGTGTAACAATGGCATTAAGATCGTGGAGACCTGAAGACTTTGCAAAGGAACAAGGATTAAATATCCAAGACTTTGTAGGTGCAGGACCTGCTAGTGAAGTTGTATCAATGGCAGAGCCTACTAAAGTAGGTCCAACAACAATTTTCCAAGAAGGTGAAGAAATACCAACAGAAACGGTAGTAACAGGAGTTGCAAAAACAGCTCAAGGTCCTGATGCAATTAAAGCTAGTACGTATACAGCAGATCAAATAAAAGAAGCTCCTATAATTAATGCACAAACTGATAGTGTCAGTCCAGAAGCTATTGCCGGTATGCAATCACAAGCTTTAACAAAAGCAGCTACCGGTGTTACAATCGATGAAGAAACAGCTAGTAAAGCTTTAACAGACAGAGTAATCGGTGTTCTTTCAGATGGAGCTACGGCAACAGCTCAAACTGTAAAAGGATTAAACTTACCAAAAGTATTACGAGCTAAAAAACAATTAAGAAACGCAGGACTAAGTGAAGCACAGATAGAAGAAATAGGAAATGATCCAGAAGACTTAGAAGCTAGGTTAATGGACTTTACGGAAGAAGAACGAGGAATGATTGAAGGTCTTCCAGAAGATGCTTTAGTGAGTACACAAATGGACAACCTACTAAAAGGTTTAGACAGTGGTGAAATACCGACATGGGCTAAACCGGCTGTAGCTGCAGTCAATCAGATGTTAGCATCTAGAGGTATGTCAGTTTCTACAGTTGGTAGAGATTCATTATTTAATGCAATTATACAATCAGCATTACCAATAGCTCAATCCAATGCACAAGCTATCCAACAATCTGTATCACAACAGAAAGGTATAGAAGCACAGGCTGAATTACAAAATGCTCAAATGAGACAGCAAACAGCCTTGACAAATGCTTCAAACGTCTTTAATATGAATATGGCACAGTTCAATGCTGATCAACAAACTGCATTGAGTAACAGTAAGTTTTTACAAACTGTTACAATAGCTAACGCAAGTAATGAACAACAAGCTGTAATACAAGAAGCAGCTTCACTAGCTCAGTTAGATTTAGCAACGCTTGATAGTAAAACTAAAATCGAAGTGCAGAATGCTCAAGCTTTCTTAAGCATGGACTTAACAAATCTTGGAAATAGACAACAAGCAGAAATATTAAAAGCTCAACAGGAACAGCAAAGATTGTTAAGCAACCAAGCTTCTGTAAATGCAGCAGCACAGTTTAATGCTACAAGCGAAAATCAAACTTATCAGTTTATGGCTAACTTAGCTCAACAGACTAGACAGTTTAATGCAGCTCAGATGAATGCGATGGAACAGTTTAATAAACAAGCTGAAAATGCTGCCGAAGCTAGAAGAGTACAGAATGAGATAGGTGTAGCTCAAGCTGATGCACAAATGAAAGTAGCTATTGATCAATTTAACTCACAGCAAGATTTCCAAAGAAATCAATGGAATGCTCAGAATGAACAAGCTGTACTACAAGCTGATGTTAAATGGAGAAGACAACTTAATACTGCAAACACTGCAGCAGTTAATGCTGTTAATCAACAGAACGCTCAGAATGCATTTAACTTATCTTCTCAAGCTCAAGCATTTATGTGGCAAGAGTTAAGAGATCAAGCTGACTATGCATTTAGATCAGCAGACAATCATGAACAAAGAAAGTCTGCAATGTATATAGCAATGCTTGGTAATGAGAGTGGTAACTACGAAGGTGGTAACTGGGATACATATGCTAAAGGTGCTCAAACACTATTACAAGGATTTTTAGATTAGGATAATATTATGGGATTTTTCAGAAAGACATTTAAAAAAATAGGAAGAGGAATTAAAAAGATTGGGAAGAAGATAGGTAAAGCTTTCAAATCAATTATCAAACCTTTTGCTAAAGTATTTAATAAACTTGGTCCTATAGGTAGTATTGCTATGATGATGATACTGCCGGGAATAGGACAGATGATGGCAGGCTTTGGAGCAGGATTTGCAGGAAGTACTAATGCTTTAGTATCTCTTGCAGGTAATGCTGTAAAGTTTGTAGGTAATGCAATTAATTTTGTAGCTACTGCACCTCAAAAAATATTAGGGTCAATTACTAATGGTATTACTAATGCATGGAATGGGTTGACTGGTGCTCAACTTCCGGCAGGACAAAATAGTTGGTTTGACAATTTTAAATCTGATATGACAAAAACTTGGACAAGTGGTGGAGCTATTGATACAACTGGAAACATAAGTGGAACTAAAGGTAAATTAGTTGGAGAAGGAAACTTTTTCGATTACTCAACTCAAGGACAAGCTAAACTAGAAAGTTTTACAAAAGACTTTGGTAAAATGGGTACAGATATTAAAGATGTATTTAAAAAAGACACACGAACTCCTATTGGAGAAGGACAAGTTGATAAAGTACTAGAGACTACTGATCCATCAATTCTTGAAAGAGACTTTAAAGTAGTTCCAGATGGAGCTGTTGCTAAATTGAGACAAGGAGCAGGGGAAACTATGACAAAAATTAAAGACGTTACAGTTCCCGGAGTTGGTACAGTAGGTGACGTAGCTTGGGGAACTAATGCAGGACTAACAGCTTATAATGCTTATTCAACTTTTAACCCACAAGAAATGGAAGTATTAGGTGGAAGTGGTATGGGCATCTTAGCAGAAGAACAACTATATGGTGGAGATCAAGGAGGAATGTATAATCAAACACCTCCTACATGGAGTTATAATCAAAATATGAGTGTAGCTCAGAATCAACAAAATGCTGTAAACGCTTGGAACAGTAACTATGGTTTTCCACAAGGATTTGATCCTTACGCAACTCCCGGTTATGGTTTTAGTTATGAGCAATGGTTACAACAACAGATGGCAGCTTAATAGGAAAACAACATGGCAGAATTAGACCCACAAGCTTTAGAATCTTACGACCCTTTTCAAGGACCTATCCCCGGACAGTCATTAACAAACAGTCCAGATGCTAGGCAGCCTTGGGAAAATCCTCCTAAGATAACTAACGTCAAAGAAGCTAGAGAAACAGTATTCTTAGAAATTTTAAAGCAAGAAAATTTAGAAGCTATTGTAACTTTATTGAATCAAGGAATGAGTGTTGCTAAAGTTTCTGAAATGCTTTTGTTTATTGGATACACAAAAGGACAATTCAATGCTGACATGATGATGTTACTTGCAGAGCCTACTATGTATATGCTTCTTGCAATTGCTGAACAAGTAGGCATTGATGTTAAAGTAAACGAAGAAGATGATTTTACTACAGTAGATGATATAGACGAAGAAGACGAAGAAGATATAAATAGACTAAGTGAAAAATTAGGTGATGCAATTAGAAATCCTGCTCAACGACAAAAGTTAGAAGAACTTGAAGATAATATTAAAAAAACAGAAATACCTAATGAAATTCAAAAAAGAGTTGAAGCAGTAGACTTTGGAAAAATTAGAGAAAGTTTAATGGCTAGACAAGCACCTACTGAAAGTGCAAACGAAAGTTTATTAGAAAGGAAATAATTATGGCAAGAAGACCAGAAGACAGTATTGAAAGCATTGGAGAATCTTTATTATCTCAACGAGCTGATATACGAAAGAAAGCAGAAAAACGAAGACGTAGAGACCAGAAAAAATTAATGCTAATGGGTACATTAGTAGCAGGTCAAAGCTTAGTTAACAGTGCACTAAAAAGACGAGCCAAAGAAATTGCAGACTTAGGAGAGATGTCTAAGTTTAAAAGTAAAGCACAAGCAGAGAACATGGCTTTCTATGCTCCTATCTTTCAATCTATGGAAGGTGCTGACACTTTTGAAGACTGGAAGAAAACTGTCGGTAATGACTCTGGAAAGTATCGTGCTCTTCAAGGTCATTTATCTCCATTGTTAGTAGCTAATGCGAAACAACAAATTGGACCAGAAGCTGCTGACCCTGTTATATTTAACAGAGAGTATGCAGCTTTAAAAGATACAATTACTAATAATCTAATTGAAAAAGCATATGGTAAAGATGCTCAAGGACGATCTTATAAAGATTTATTTAGTCTAGGAGCTACGAAGTTTGCTGCTAGTACAGGAGTAGACCCTGTTAGTAAAGATGCATTGTTTGAATTTTTATCTAACACAACTCAAAACTCTGTAGATGCTTACAAAGCTCAAGAATTAAATCGTAGAAATGGTAATATGAGTACTTCGGTATTTAGTAAAGATGCTGTAGACACTTTTCTTAATGCTTCAACATTTGGATTAATAAAAAGAGAGAAAGGAGAAAGTAACCCGTTTAAATCTATTAGCTCTAGAGAATCATTACTACCTACTGAACTTCAAACAGTCTTTGATGGTTACAATGTAAATCAAATTATTAAAAGAGAGTTTGCATCTAACTATGCTACCATGCGAGATGAAGTTGAAGCATTTGCTAATAATACAAAAGCAGTTGAATCAATGAAGGGTGTATGGGCTAATATGGTAGATCGTGTCAAACGTGGTACGTTTATGGATTTTTACAGCGTTGCCGGTAGTGAAAGAAGAAAAGGAAGTGGACATAGACATACAGCTCACTCTGAGAGTATGATTGAAAATGTATATGATTTTGTAAATGAGAGACTTCCTGTAAAAACAGAATTACTAAATCAATCAGGAGCACTAGCTAATATGATTGGTGATCCTCAAAGACCAAAAATGAAAGAATCTATTATGGATAGATGGCTTGAGTTACCAGAAATAAAAACACTAGGTATTACTAAAGGTGATCAAGAATATAGAGAAGTGCTTGGTCAACTTGATACAGTTATAGGTAGACAACAATTTGCTTTAGACTTTGTAACTTCATTATCAATTCGTAATGAAAAAATTCTAGGTTTTGAAGTAGACTTCTCAGAAATAAAAAGTATTACAGAACCTAAGTTTGAAATAAGTAAAGAAGATGGAGTAAATAAATTTGTACCTACTGAAATTTATAATTCATTATCTATAGTAGAAAAAGAAGTACATTACAATAGTTATCTACAAGCAATTTTAAGAAATCAAACAAGGTCTAAAAATACTCCAGATCAATTAAGAGCAGTAGCTTTACAGTTTATGCAAGATGTTCCTCCACCTGATGGTAGGACACCAGAAGAAATTATGGCTACAATCTTTGAACCTGCTATGGAAAAAATAGGAGTTGAAGATGCTGTTAGAGATGCAGATATCAGCATGGGATTCAGAGAACCTACTCCGTTTTCTAATCCTGCTACGTTAGCAGAAGATCAACGTAAAGCTGATGAACGACTAGCCGAACTTTTCGGTGAAAAAAAAAATCTAACTGAATTAGACCCTAGTATAAACATTGAGTCTGTTACTCCTGTAATTGAATGGAGTTTTAGTTCTGGAAGATTAAATCAACCTATGGAAAAAGCTAACCTTGTTACAAATAAATTACTGCAAGCAATTATTCAAGTAGAAAGTGAGTTTAACTATGATGCAATAAATACCGAAGCTATTTCTACTGCTGTAGGAGGAGGACAATTTCTTAAAGACTCTTTAGTTACTGCAGTTAATAGAGCAAATAATATTAGAGAAAAAAACAATCTACCACCTTTACCACAAACTCAAGCAATCAAAGATAACGATGCTAGAATTAATAAATTAATTGCAGAAGAAAGAAGTAAACTAGAAGCTAGGCAAACACCAGAAAAAACAATTAAGGCAGAATTACAAAAAATTGCAAAACGAGAATTTCAAAGTAAAGATTCTATAGCTAGACAGATATCACCAGAAGTTCAACAAGAATTAATACTAGCAAACTTGTTTGAAGCTGATGGTTCGGATGCCTATTGGAAACGTCTATTAAATGCTACCACACCAGAAGAGCAATATGAAGCAGCTTTAGATTTGTATTTAGATAAACATCATACAAATAGGAAAGATAAAAAGACTGTAAAACGTGCGAGAAAAGAATTTAAACCCTATTTTCTAAATTAAAACATGGCTACAGAAACTACAGCACTTGACGAATTTCTAGCGTCAATAAATAATGAACCTGTTTATGAGCAGCAACCATTAGTAGCTGATCAAACAGTTGTTCAAGAATATGTAACTCCCACCACTGAAACACCTACACGTCCTCGTGCAGGTTTAGAAACATACCAACCTAAAAACATTAAAGATCGTAGTCTTGGATTCCAAGTATTCCGAGGTACATACACGCTTGATGATTTAGAAAAAGACCCTGAGTTCCAGATGAGAGCTGACCGATTTATGGAAAGCATTAAAGATGATGAAGATATATTTGAGTATCTAAGAGATTCAGACTTTTCATTATCATCTGCATTTGTTAGAGCAGGAGAAGTTAAAGGTTGGTCTGATCAAGCAAAAGAAGATTATAATTACTTACGACAAACATTTGACAATGCTGATGTAGGTAGTACTAAACAGTATATGCAGCTTGCTAAAGACCTCACCGTTGATTTAGTTGCTGATCCTCTTAACTGGTTAGCTGCTGCATTCTTTGTACCGTCTGGTGGTTTTAGTGCTGCGACAGGAATAGCTGCAAAAGAAGTTGCTAAACAAGGATTAAAAAAAGTAGCAACTGAAAGTTTAAAAGGTGCTAAAAAACCTGCACTATATGGAGCAGCCGAAGGAGCTGCGTGGGCAGGACCACATGATTTCTTTTTACAAAAAGCTGATGTTGAACTAGGATTAAGAGATGAAGTTAATTGGGGACAAACAGCTTTATCAACTGGACTAGGTGCAGGATTAGGAGGAGTATTTGGAGGAGCTATAGGCACAGTAACAACTGGTTCACCTATTCTGTATCATAAATATTTAAGTAAATATTCAGACGATGTTACGATCAGTAAGAAAGGTGATGCAGTTAAAAAAGAAGAAGCGTTTGATGATTACATTGAAGAAAAAGAAATGCAACTTGCTGATGATGATCGTCAAACTAAAAGAACTGTTGAAGATAAACAAGAAACAAAAAAACAAAAAGAAGATCGTAAGAAAAAAACAGTTAAACGAATTACAAAAACAAAAGAAGCTATTGCTAATACATTTGGTAAACCTGTAGGACAATTTCTGGACATAGCTGAAAACTCTGAAAGACTACAACAACTACTAGGACACTTTAGATCAGACTGGGCTAAAACCTTAGTACGTAGTGTTGATAAAGTTATGCTTAGTACCTATGGAGAAGAAGTAAACAAAAGAATGTTTGGTTACATGACAGAGCTTCGTAGTTCTGTAGGAGAACTTAATCGTACAAAGATGGACTTTTCAAGTTGGGATTCTTTTAAGTCTACCTTTAAAAATACTTTAGACCAAACTCAAAATGATCAGCTTGTGTATTTGTTAAGATTAAATAGTGATAAGTTTGATCAAATGGCTAAGCTTACTAAGAAAGATAAAGTTGACCCTGACACTCCACTACCCGAAGAACGAACTAAATCTGCCAATTTATTAGATGAAGACATCGAAGTTGAAATAAATATCTTTGATAAAAATATTACAGATGATTTTGGAAATCCAATTGATGACGAAGTTGTTAAGTCGGCTGCAAAAATTAGAGATATACTAGATAGAATATTTGATGAAGCCAGTGGAGGTAGAGAAGTATTTAATGGTATGGGAACTGTACCTTTAAATTTAATGACTAGAGGACAAAGAGTAATGAACTTCTTTCCTCGTCACTTTTCATACTCTAAAATCTCAGAAGACAAAGAAGGTTTTACAGAAATTATTAAAAACTCTCCTCACTCAGAGCCACAACTAAACCCAAACGAAGCTGCTAAACAAAAAGTTAGAGACCCTATTACTGGTGAAATTGTAAGAGATGAAGATGGTAAAGAAATGCTATTCTTTCCTGCTTCTACTAGGTCTATAGATGAAGAAGTTTTTGGAAGAGGAAACTACCAAAAAATAAAAGATTTAGTAGACAAAGGTAAAATGGATGAAGCTCGTCAATTTAAAGCTGAGTTGATTGTAGACAATATGCTTGAGAAAAGATACTCTCCATTTGAGTTTGGAACAGAAAACTCCGGAGGTGGAGGAGCTGCTTTTTTACAGCACAGGGTATTCCAATCTTTAGATGATAACATGCTTGCCCCATATTTAGATAACAGTGTAGAAGATGTGCTAGAATCTTATATACAAAATGCAAGTAGAGCTATTACAAGAACTGCATACTTTGGAAGATCAGAAGAAGACTTTATTAAAAAATTTATTGATGGACCGGGAAATATTAAAGCACAATTAACAGAAGCAGGAGTTGATCCTGAAGAAGTTAAACGAGTTAATCAAAAGTTAATTAAGATGTACAATCGAGTTACTGGACTAGACTCGTCTAAGTTACAATTAACGGGAGCAGCTAGAACTTTTACAGATACAATTAAGTTATCTCAGCAAATGGCTCACTTACCTTTTGCAACAATTTCTAGTTTAACAGAACCTATGATTTTGCTTACTCGTATTGATGATACAGAAGGTAAGTTATCAGCAGGTGGTGCAGTTGGTAAAGCTATTGTTAAAGGTATCAAAAAAGATTTAGGTAAATTAAACGATTTTTATAAAAGAGCTACAGGAAAAGAAGTCAAAGGTTTTGCAGACATGAACGATGAGTACTGGACAGAAGCTTACAAAGTTGGACTAGCTTTAGAACAAGGAGTTATGGCTCACATAGAGGGCTTGTATGGTGAAGCTCCTAAACATGGAGTCCTACAAGATTTACAAAATGCTTTCTTTAAAGCAAACTTCTTAACTACATGGACAGGCTCAGTACAGCTTGCTGCATTTACTACAGGTAAAAGATTAATCAGAGAAAATACTGAAAAGTTATACAATCATCAAAAAGGAATTCAAAAATTAAGCGAGTCTAGGAAAGATTATTTAACTGCACAACTTAATGATTTAGGTATTGATGAAAAAGGTGCATTAAATTGGTACGAAGGCTCGTTAGTAAATGGAGTCTTTGATGAAGGTAGATCAAGAGGAGCATACAAAGCTGATACATCAGATCAAAGAAAAGCTCAACTTGCTTTCTATGAAAACAGATTAACTAATGGAGCTAATAGATTTACAAGAGAAATTATTTTAAATCCTTCAACGTCAGAAGCTAACAGACCTTTATGGTTCTCAACTCCGGCAGGTCAATTACTTGCTCAGTTTGCAGGATATCCTACAGTATTTAATAATACAATACTCAAACGATGGTCGTATGAAGCTGCAGAAGATTTAAGAAAAGCAGGTAAAGGACAACTACCTCAAGCTACTCCTAAAATTGTAGGTACAGCTTTAGCTATGACAACCGTAGCTACGTTTATGAATGCAGTCAGAAGTGGTGGAGCAAGTTTAGATCAAGATGATGAAACAATTTTACTTGAAGCTATTCAAAGATGGGGAGGGCTAGGTCCTGCTGATACACTTTACAGAACTCAACAGAATGCGATGTATGGTAGTGGTCCTGCAGGTACTGCATTTAAAATGTTACCCGGACCTATTATTAGTGACGTAGTAGATACTATAGCTTATAGAAAAGGAATACCTGAAATTCTACTAACTAATACTCCATTCTATAGTGCATTACCTTCTGAGACTAGAGCATCCCTAAGAAAAGATGCCAGAGATTTACAGAAAGGATTAGCTAAAGGATTGTTTGGAGATGAAGAAACTCCAACATATACTCCACCCTCTGCACTTTATGCAAAAGGTGGTGTTGTAAATGTACCAAATGCTTCCGAAGAACCTGACGAAAAGAAAGTACGAGGAATGCCTTTTACCTACGCAGAGTTAGGAGGAGTCTTAGCTAAAGACGTAGAAGATCGTAGAGGTTTTGCTTTAGGAGGAAAGGTAGATAGCATAGCTAAAGAATCTATAAATGATGAAGTTATTAAACACTTAACAAAAGAAGTTAGAAAAGCTGCTCCGATATTACAATCTAGAGCTACAACTTCTTTATATAAAAAAGCAGAAGCTGATAAATTTTCAAATGTAAAAGGTGAAATGGTTCGTTATGCAGACTCAGATAAACTACACGATCTCGAAGACTCAATAAAATATAGTCCGACTGTTGGTATGAAAGTATTTTCTAAACCTCGTAACTCAGGAGGTAAAGCAGTTAAACATCAAGGTAGATTAAGACTGGTAAACCCATTAGAGTTAAATGAATTATCATCAGATCAATTAACTGGATCAAAATTTGTAGAGTCATTACAAACTAACAAAGCTTTACGAAATAAAATTATACAAAACTCTGATCTACCGAATGCACAAGCTGTTAGACTGGTAAACAAATTAATTGAAGACTACACAGATACACAAAAATTACTCAAGAACTATTCTAAACAGCCTATGGAAATGGTTCAAACTTTATTAGATATTAAAGAGAGCACAAAAGTTCGAGAAACTTTAACTGATTTAGGATATGATAGTATTCGTTCTAATGATGATTACATTTTATTTCATAACAATCAATTTAGAGTTACCAAAAAATTGACAAAAAAGAATAGGACGATATAATGATACTGTATTTAGAAGATCAATTGGAAGGATGTTATAGGCAGTACTGTCTACATCAAGTAAAACAGGATATGCCTTTCATGTCTCTAG
>Ga0181563_10005740_pt1 | contig 11297 bp, 10 predicted proteins | sample 011ome_25_FD_133759 | JGI IMG/M metagenome (GOLD analysis project Ga0181563, IMG submission 133759) | Coastal salt marsh microbial communities from the Groves Creek Marsh, Skidaway Island, Georgia - 011512CT metaG (megahit assembly) | ecosystem: Environmental > Aquatic > Marine > Intertidal... | reverse complement strand
TGGATTGGACGAAAGTGGCTACCCTCGAAATTACACTGATTGATCTCGAAGGTCGAGATACCGTTCGTCTCTACCCGCCAAACGATTCTCACTATCTGAAGCGTATTGAATTCGTGAATTAAAGACTCATTGGTTCTGCTGGCATATGAGAGGTTTTTGCGGCGAATCGGATTTTTAAACTGGCGGGTCCCAAAAATCTTTGTTGTTAGTGTAGATTGGTTGCCCTATCCAATTAGTTAGGTGCGTGTCTTAATGGACTGGTTGGTTGTACAGCGAGTAGAACAATTAACGCACGGTCAGATTTCGTTGACGCCCCGTTTACGTTCAAATGTATTGATTCGACGGATTTCCGCCGTCCCATTGTGTTGGATTTTCCGCGTCGCTTCATTCCCCTCAATTTCATTCGGAGTCTAAGATGCGACAGGATAGGTTTGGTTTATTGGGTGCTATCGTTGTTTTTCTTCTGAATACAGCTTTTGCACAAAGCGGGGACCAATCCGACGTTGGTAAACGAGCGTCCGATGCCATGAAGTTTGAGGGGTTGCGGAGAAGTGAACAAATTCTCGAGCTGCACGTTCATCAGCATGTGTTTGATGACGCTGCGCGGCTGCAACTAGGCCTCACACAGTTTCTTGTGGCGGTGGAGAATCTCGGTCGCGGTCTTTACCGATACGGTTTGATTTCAGGCGGTTCCGAGGCGATGTTCCTACGGATGCCTATTCCGAAGAACGAAAATCCCTCCGAGATTGATTGTGCAGAGTTCTTGCTGCTAATCGATCGATTTCAGAGTGATTTAATGAAGGCTGAGGGAACACTAGCCATGGTGCAGACGGACGATGTGAAAGTGCCATTGAAGCTTGCCGATGTGGTGTTTCGGTTTGGGCCTTCGCATGTGACGGGCACCTCTCTGGTGAGTGTGATCGAGAGCCTTCGCCAAGGTGGGCTGAATATCACAAAGGATAACCCCGAGTATTTGATGAAATTTGACCGCGGAGATGTGGCTTGGTTGCGATCTTACTGTCACTTACTCTCCGGAATGGTTGATGTGTATCACGCCTATGATTTTACTTTATGGTTTAACGATGTTGGTGATCGTGTCTTTCCTCGCGTTAGAAAGCTTGGTGAACAGAATAAGCGACGCAATATGATGGAAATAACGCTCGCGGATCCAACCCGACTGCACCGGTTTCGTAAACACCTTTTGGCTGTTTGTGACTTGAACGCTGAGACTTGGCGTCACATTCGCGCCGAGCGTGATGATGATTTTGAGTGGCTACCGCACGCAAAGCAGACCGACCAATTGGGTTTACCGCTATCGGACGCGCAGATCGATTCTTGGTTAGAGATGATTGTGCACCTCAAAGAGATTTTGACGGGAGATCGCCTGATACCATCCGCAATGCTGAAGTATGTCGTTCCCGGTTCAAAGGAGGGTATGGGACTTAGTATTGCCAAATTACTTGATGATCCCCCCGTCAATTTCGATTGGGAGAGGATCAGTAACGATGGTATCAATGCAAAATATCTAGAACCGGAGGAGGGTCGCGAACTCCTTGATTTGATGGTGTTGTTTCGGGTTGGATCGTTGTTCAATGGCCCGCTCGGAATTCCTTCGGCGATAAGAATGAATTAACGCTGTTGGAATTGTTTTGAACTTATCTTGCGTGGTTAAAATGAGTTCATGTGACGGAACGGAGCCGAGGGGCGTCGAACCATCAGCCGTGGGTGTTCGAAAGTTGTATACCCCAAGTTACAATCACGCGTGTCCGAGGCAGACCCTTAATTTCTGGAACACGACTGGTGGATGAAGAGCGGTTTTGCGAATTTGACCTGAAGGAGATTTATCAGAATCTTCATCGATTACCCGACGATGTGGTTCATCCTGCGGATTTGGATCGGAGTAAGGGTTTTCCGGTGATTGATGTTCGCTCCCCCGGTGAATTCTACGCGGGGCATATACCCGGAGCCATTAACGTTGCTTTGTTTTCTGATGAGCAGCGTGCAGCGATTGGGACAGTTTATAAGCGACAGGGTTCGGATGCAGCCATTGCGATCGGACTTGAGATTGCTGAGTCACGTTTGCCGTACCTTGTGGAGGCGCTGAAAACAGCGTTTCGAGGCATTGAATGTAACGGTTCTCGGGGGAATCGACCGGTGATTCATTGTTGGCGTGGAGGGATGAGAAGTCGGGCGGTGGGCTGGCTATGCGGTCAACTTGGTTTTGAGGTGTCATTGCTGGAAGGCGGCTATAAGTCGTATCGCCGCTACGCGATGGAGCAATTGAGTCGACCGCGAAAGATTGTGGTACTGGCCGGACCAACGGGTTGTGGTAAAACGCGAATCCTATGCGACCTTTCCGATAATGGCGAGCAAGTGATCGATCTGGAGGGATTGGCCAATCATCGAGGGAGTGTTTTCGGTGGATTCCCGGGGGTTCCCCAGCCTACCGTCGAACAATTTCAAAATCTTGTGTTTGATCAGTGGAATCGGCTGGATGCGGAGCGGATCATCTGGGTCGAAGGCGAAAGCCAGATGATTGGGAAAGCGGTTATTCCTGAACCGCTTTGGAAGCAAATTGTGGCGGCACCCATGATTTTTGTGGATGCGGCTGTAAAGGATCGAGCCCTATTCTTGCTAGAGGACTACGGTAGCCGCGACGTTGATGCCATGCGAAATGCTGCGGATCGGATCCGTAAGCGTTTAGGTGGTTTACGGCATCGCGAAGCCGTTGAAGCGATTGAAAAAGACGATTGGTATCAGTTTTGTATAATCATGCTCGAGTACTACGATCGTTGGTATTTGAAAGCGTTAGAGAAACGTTCACCTTCGGTATTGCAGCAGGTTCAGTTGACCACGCCCGGTAGGCTAGATGATCGTGAATTGCTCGTTCGATTAGCGAAACAGCTTTTTGTTGATCGGGGATAGAAAAACGTGACACTCGTCCCACTTAATGGATTTGTTCGTAAACAAAAAAACTTTTTCCCTTTCTGTCTCCCCATGTTGAAACGCATCCCCGAAAAATTTCTCTGTTTGCTCCTTGGTTTGTTGCTCCCTTCCGTGTGCGAGATTCGTGCAGGGGAACCAATGCAGGTGGAAATCGATTGCACGCGCCCGCAACGCGGCTTCATTGAGTCGACCTGCGTGATCCCGGTCACCAAGATGGATACGGTTCAAACGGTTCCGCTTTGGTATCCCAAATGGGTTCCAGGATCTCATGGGCCCGGTGGGCCGATTGCAAACGTTGCTGGGATGACGATCACGGGGCCACGTGGTGAGACGCTGAACTGGGTACGAACCGGTGGCGAGGTTTACCGAATTGAAGTGGATGTTCCTGCTGGTGTTGCCACGATTTCCGTGAATTTGAGGTACATCATTAATCAACCCACCACGACATCGTTTGGTCATGACTGCTTTTTCGCTAAATCCATCGGCGTGGTCAGTCCAAGTTGTTTGATTGTCTACCCAGATGGAGTCGACGCGGATGATGACACCGTTTCTGTATCGTTGATGCTTCCGGCTAAGTGGAAATCTGCCACCGCATTACCGGTGGCAGAGGATCAAGGCGAGATGGTCAATGAATGGGAGTCGGTACAGTATCAACCGACAAGCTATCGTGTGCTTCTTGATAGTCCGATTATGGCTGGCCTTCATTACCAATCGCTACCTTTAGCAGAAGGTTCCGAGATTACTCCTCCTCATACGCTGCATCTTTTCGGTGATTCAGAGCAGGAGATACAACTCAATGGCGAAGTGGTTGCGAAGTACCGCGAAATGGTTCGGCAAACCTCTTTGTTGATGGGAAGTCATCCTTTCGATCGGTTCGACATCTTGCTTGGAATCAGCAGTCAGCTTCCCAAAAATGGATTAGAACACAGTCGATCAACCTTTAACGTCTTACCCGCTAGTTCGTTGAGGAATCTTGGTACGCTCAAGGGGTGGGATCGTCTCTTAGTTCCCCATGAATACTTGCATGCGTGGTGCGGAAAATATCGGCGACCGCAAGGAATGATCAAGACTGATTTTCATACGGCCAAGGATACGGAACTGCTTTGGGTATACGAAGGGCTGACGCAGTATCTAGGTGAGTTGATTGAAGCTCGAAGCGGGCTGATGTCGAAGGAGGAGTTTGAGGCCAGGCTTTTCGTGGAACTGCGAAACGCTACTCACCAAGATGGCAGGCAATGGAGGACGCTGGCAGATACGGGGGCGGCCTCTCATATCCTACGCGCGGGGAGTGATCGGTGGGGTGAGCTACGAAGGAGTCAGGACTATTACATGGAGGGGATGTTGTTTTGGCTGGAAGTGGACGCGAGGTTGCGATCGCTTACCGATGATAAGATCTCAATCGACGAGTTTTGTCATCGTTTTTTTCACGTGGATGAACCAGTTGTTTCGCCCAAGGGTTATGGACGAGCCGAAATCATTTCCCTGCTGAACAATTTGGCTGAGTACGACTGGGATGGGCTGATTAATCGACGGATTGAATCGATTCAGGATCGATATAACCCAGAAGTTGCTGCTCTTTTGGGCTATCGGTTTGATTTCGATGAAGCGAAGCAGGACGTTCCCAAAGAGACCTTTCGGTTTCGTGGTGGAGCAGATTTTTTAGACTCGATCGGCGTTGTGGTTTCACGCGATGGGGTAGTGACAAGAGTCAAATTGGAAAGCCCAGCGGATCGCGGCGGACTTGTTCCCGGCGACAAGATTTTAACCGTCGGTAAGAAACTTTGGAGCTTCGAGAATCTCGAACAGGCGATTATCAAATCGAAAGATTCAAAGCAAATTGATCTGTCGATCACCGACGATGACAATGTACGCGACGTTTCGCTTGAGTATGGGGAAGGCGCTAGGTATTACCGTTTGAGTCGCGAATCAGAAACAGAGACTGTTTTGGATAGGATTCTGCAAGCCAAGTGATGGTGTTCGATGTCATCCTGGTGTTACCGCGTTTGGAAAAGGGGCAATCAAGATCTCTGTGCAAACCCTAACAAGTCGAGAGCAAAAATCACGTGCCCTGTCGGTATTGATGCTCTCGCATTTTTATTCCATCGATGTGTTTCTGATTGTCTTTCTTTGGTCTATTTTGATCCAGCGAGTCGTTGTCGGCGATGGTATTGATTCAGGTCGAAGCGTCGTGATTGCCCTCAGTGTATGGATTGGCTATTGCGTTGACCGAATCGCGGACGGTCGGCGGTTGAAGCCGGACCAATTGCACTCGTTGCGACATTCTTTCTATTCAAAGCACGGCCGGGAAATGACCTGTACGGCTATTAGTGCGAGCTGTGTGGTGTTGCTTTGGGCGTTTAGAAATGCACAGAGTTACGATCTGTTGGCCGGTGGTGCGATGGTTTTGGCTGCGGCGGCGTATCTGGCCTCGGTTCAGATTTGTCATGTGCATTCGATTCGTTTTAAGAAAGAGCTGGCCGCAAGTTTTCTTATTTCCCTGAGCGTATTTCTCTCGTCTTCCAGCTGGCTGAGTGTTGATTCTGGGTCTGCACTTCGTTTTGCCGTTGTTTGGTCCCTGTTCCTTCTTAACTGCTTGGCGGTTGCCGAGATAGAAAAGGTATTCGATCAATCGCAAGGATTTCAGTCGTGGGTGAGTGATCGTTTTCCGCAGGGGAATCGCATGGTGCATCCGGTTGTTGGAGTTGCTTGTGCGACGGCATCGTTGACGATCTTGATGCTGATCGCGGGTGTGACTCCCCCTGGCTTTGGTTTATCGGTGTTGGGATCATGCGTCTTGGTGGTGTCGGTTTGGTCTCGGTTCCGGCGTGTGAAAGAGCTTGAACGGAAGGCACTGGTTAAGCAGTTAACCATTGGAAGTTGTCTTGCGGATTGGGGATTGGTGATTCCCCCGTTCATTTGCGTGCTATTAGGGATGCCATGACCGAGATGGGTAACGCAATCTCTGCTGACGGGTACAGCCAAATCGCAGGCTTGTATCAGTTCCTCGAATTGATGATGTTTGGTGGGGATCTACATCGAGCGAGATTGCGATTGTTACCTTTGGTACCAGATTCAGGACCTTTTCTCGTACTTGGCGACGGTGATGGAAGATTCTTGGAGGAATTGGTTCAGCGTTTTCCAACTTGTTCGGTCGTAAGTGTCGATCATAGTCAACGCATGTTGGATCTGCAGAGGAAGCGGATCGAAAATCTCTCACGATCTGGGCTTGTCACCTTTCGCTGCGGAGATATTCGATCTTTGACTTTTTCAAAGGCATCCTTCTCGGGAATCTTTGTCAATTTCTTTCTTGATTGCTTTACTGACACTGAACTTGATGAGTTTCTTCCGGTTTGGCTTGGTTGGCTGGATGAGGGAGGTTTGCTTTATTACTCTGACTTTCAGCAACCTAATAGCGGATTTCAAAAAATTCGGGGGCGTTTAGTGCTTGACTTGTTGCACCGTTTTTTTCGTTATCAGACGGGGCTGTCGAATCGGCAATTGCCAGATTTTGATTCGCTGTTCGAACGCCTGCCGATGGAATTACTTTGCCGTGAAGAGGGGAGTGGCGGCTTGCTCACGACTCGGTTGTTTCGTGTGCATTGAATTGGCTTGGTGTTACTTTCGATTGGCTGCGACCAAATGGGTTTTGTAAGTGTTGGATTTTTGACCTACGTTGCGAGAATGCGTTGATTGCATCATGATGTGATCGTTGTTGGTATCCTTGGGGGGGCAATCCTGCTGCAAGTATTGTGTCCCTGTATCACCAACTTCGGCTTGGTTGGATGCGATCACGGTGAGGTCGATCGGTTCAATCGAAGTACGTTAGAAACTCATCGACACAACAAAAACGATTTCCGATAGCCATGATTCAAGTGAGAAATCTTGTTAAGCGTTATCGTGGCGTTGAAGCGTTGCGGGGCGTCACGCTCGAGGTTTCTGATGGGATCACCGGGTTGTTAGGCCCAAACGGATCAGGGAAGAGCACCCTGATCAAGTCGCTTCTTGGCCTCGTGAAGACGAATGAGGGTCAGGGCACGGTTGTAGGAAAAGAATGGCCAGGGCAGGTGAGGGAAATACGGGAGTTAGTGGGGTATCTTCCCGAGGATGATTGTTACATTGCTGGTCTTAGCGGTATTGAATCGGTCGCATTAATGGCGAACCTATCGGGCTTGCCAAAGACGGAGGGATTGCGTCGAGCCCACGAAATATGCGATTTCTGTGATTTTGGTGAAGAGCGTTACCGGCCAGTTGAGAGTTACTCCACCGGGATGCGACAAAAGCTAAAATTTGCTCAAGCTCTTGTTCATGATCCACCGCTTTTGATCTTGGATGAACCGACAACCGGGCTGGATCCATCACAGCGGGAGTCGATGCTTCGGCGAATCAGAACACTTCATACGCACTACGGAAAGTCGGTGCTACTTTCCACTCATATCTTGCCGGACGTCAAAGCGATCTGTGATTCAGTCATCATTATGGTTGCGGGAACCGTTAAGGTTGTTGACACGCTCGAGAATTTGAGTCGTCCGATACATCCGACACAGCATGTAATGGTTCTTGGTGATTCGAGTCGCTTGGTTCAGAGGGTGAGGGAAAACGGTCTTGAGGTCGAAGTTGAATGCGATGGAAACCTTAGGATTTCACCGCTGGAATCGCAGCGAGTGGAATTGCTTTGGCAATTGGCTGCTGAGACCGATACGAAGATACGTCGACTCGTGCCGGCGATGAACTCGCTCGATAAGATTTTCATCGACACTGCCTCCCTTTCGGAGGTTCGCTAGGATTCATGCCGATACACGACTTGGGATATCGTCCTTGGAATGGCGAAAAATGTGGGAGGTGGCTTAGGCCGCGTTTCATCGCAGCGAGTGGCATCGCATTGGTTTGGAGGCGTAAGTGGTTGCGTCTCATGCTGATGTTGGCTTGGTTGCCTATTTTCGTCCCCGCTATCGGCATTTTTGCATTTGAGTATTCCTCCACCGAACCGCAGATGTTGCAGTTCGTGGGGAACCTTGTTGGCGGACCCTTACAGCGCCCTGATCTCGCAATGCAGTTGTTGGCGGATCCTGACTCTGCGAGGCACGAAGTTTGGACGTTGTTGATCATGGCGTTTTTTCGCTATCCGCAGTTGAGTGCCATGGTTTTGCTGGTTGGTCTTATAGCGCCGATGCTCATTTCATATGACCTGCGAAGTCGTGCGTATTTGATGTACTTTTCTCGACCGCTGAATGTGATCGATTACATGTTGGGGAAAGCATCCGTTGTTTGGTTTTTTCTCAGCATGATCGTGACGTTACCGGCGCTGATTCTGTATTTGATTGGCGTGATGTTGTCACCCGATTTGTCCGTTGTTCAGCAGACTTGGGACATTCCAATTCGGATTCTCTCAGCGTCCGTTGTGTTATTGGTTCCGACGACGATCGTGGCGATGTGCTATTCAGCGCACACAAGTGAGAGTCGTTACGCTTCATTTTCGTGGTTCGCGACATGGATCCTTGGTTTTGTCGCCTATCAGATTCTGACATTTATGGGTACCAATTTTGGACCTCGACGGCGGAGGGGGTTCGTTGATGGGTTGCTGTTGGAGTCGATTGATTATGACCGCTGGCGTCTTCTGTCGCCGTATCACGCCCTTGGGAAGGTTCAGGCGTCCATTTTCGGTCTCGATACCACCCCTGGCAGCGTGGTTCCTTCGGTTCTTTTGTTGATAGCCGTCACCATCGTGGGGGCGTGGTTGGTCCGTCGTAAGATTCTCGCACTGCTGAGTATTTAAGCGAATGATCCAATTGCATCACGTCACGAAGTTGTATGGTGAAGTCATTGGGGTCAATGATCTTTGCCTTGACATGCAACCTGGGGCTTACGGACTGGTTGGCCCGAATGGCTCTGGCAAGACAACGCTCATTAATCTACTGACGGGTCAACTTCGTCCAACGCTTGGTGCGGTGAAGGTTTTTGGGGAGCCACCGTCTAATAATCGAAAACTATTGCGTCGGTTGGGGCTATGTCCCGCAACGGATGTTTTGTACCCCAATGTCTCAGCGCGACAGTGGGTGAGCTATCTAGTTTCGCTCCATGGGTTTTCGAAACACGAGAGTGAGGAGTTGGCGGTTCAAAGCTTGGAGCATGTGGGAATGTTGTCTCGAATGGATCGACCCATGGGGGAATATTCACTTGGGATGCGGCAAAGGGCGAAAATTGCCCAAGCGATTGCGCATCAGCCCGATCTGATTATTCTTGACGAACCCTATAATGGGCTTGATCCAGTCGGTCGTCAGCAGATGAGTGATCTGCTTAAGCGTTGGGTTGGCGAGGGTAAGAGCTTGTTGTTTGCGAGCCATGTTCTTCATGAAATTGAGTCTATCACCTCCTCGTTTCTTCTAATTTACGGTGGTCGATTGCTCGCATCGGGAACGAGTGAGGAGCTTGAGAGTTTTATCTCCGAAGCTCCGCAGCAGGTGACCCTTGTTGGCGAAGACGTTGCTGAGTTGGTGGCAGATTTGACTCGCCAGAGCTGGGTGGAAAGTGTCCAATTGGGTGATAACCGAACAAAATTGAAAGTAGCTTTACGCGATCCTGCTGCCTTCTACCAAGCGTTGCCAGCATGGATCAACGGTAAGTCGATTCGCGTTGATCAGCTGCAGGGCTCTCAGAGCAATTTAACTGCGATCTTTGACGCACTTCTTCGAAACCATCGAGGAGAAGTGTGATGATCGTACGGGTGATTTGGGAGGTGGTGAAATTTGAGTTGGCGCGTTCGTTAACCTTCGGACGGGGAATGATTTGGGTCCTTCTGGTTTTATTCCCGATTGCATTGGTAGGGATCCTGCGAGGGTTGGATGTTCCTCTAGAGCCCGTTGAGCCTTGGGGGATCATGCTGTATTTCCTTGTGCCCGAAGTCATGTGTCTATTAGCACTATTGCTATGGGCCACACCGGTGATCAGCACGGAAATCGAGGGTCAAACCTGGGGATATCTTGCGCTCCGCCCTACGGGGCGATTGGAAGTTATCTTGGGAAAGTACTTTACCGCTGTGATCTGGTCTCTCGCTGCGACGATTTGCTCGACGACTGTTTGCATCTTTTTGATGGGGTCGGCCGGAGGGTTTCGATTATGGATGGTGATGGTGGTGTTGTGCATCCTGTCATCGTTTGCTCACGCATCGCTCTACCTATTGATCGGCGTTGTTTTCCACAAGCGAACGATTGTGACAGCTGTTTTTTATACGGGTGCGGTTGAATACGGTTTGTCATTTGTTCCTGCTGTGGCTAACAAAATGACGATCAATTACCGACTGCGGGGTTTACTATCGAATTGGATGGATTGGGAAGAAGCAAGGAGCGCTGCGGAGAATGTGTTTGGTAGTGAGCCGAGCTGGATGCATCTTGGTGTTCTAGTCCTGATGACCTCCGTTCTGCTTGTGTGTACGCTCGCTCGGGTAAGGTGGAGTGAGTTCCCAACTCAACAGGTAGGGTAGCGATCGATGCATATTTTTTGGTTTTGGTTGCTATGTTTTGCCCGTTTAAATCATTGCGAGATCGGGCGGTTTGGATTTGGTGCATACCGAAACTTTGGTTCGCTTTGATTCGAGGCAGTGCCGAGACAATTCGCCGAACCGATTGGTTTGTCATTAGCGATTCGATATCCATGGCAGAAAGTTCTGCGTCGCAGAGTTGATTCGCGGCGTGGGAGTCAGTGGCTTGACTGAATTAACTTGCTGCTTCGTTTTAACAAACGGTAGATTGCGGATGGGTTCTAGGAAATTGAGTTACGCGAGGCACGCAGCACAAACGGTAGGTTGAAATTGAATCAAGACGCTTTTAAAAGAGTTTTGTGCGAATCGGGCGAACATTCTGCAGAGCGATTGGAAAAGGTCTATCAGGTCGTTCAGGGCTGTGATTGGTGGCTTGATGAGGCTTTGCTTTTGGCATCGCTATCCGAAGCGAGCCTCTCAGCGACTTGGCTGCTAAAGCGGCATATTGATTTAGGTGGTTCTCTGGACACCGTACAACAGAAAAGATTCGTCTTAATCGGCCTAGCGTCCAATCAGTGGCAGGCGCGGATGCACATCTTGCAATCGCTCGATCAAATGTGCATTGAGCCCGAGCATTACCCGACTGTCTGTCAATTCGCATTTGCGTCGAAAGAGGATCCGAACAAATTTATTCGAGCGTGGTCTTGCTCGGTCGTCTGTCGGCTGGCAGTGCTGGATGAAAAATACCAGCCATTTGCGAGTGCGGCGCTCGCCTTAGCCGAGGCGGACGAAGCGGCCTCGGTGCGGGCGCGAGTTCGGCAGTTGAGAAAAAAAACGCCTACCGTTTTTGAATAATCCAGCGATTTGCACTATGACC
>Ga0181563_10005738_pt1 | contig 11300 bp, 13 predicted proteins | sample 011ome_25_FD_133759 | JGI IMG/M metagenome (GOLD analysis project Ga0181563, IMG submission 133759) | Coastal salt marsh microbial communities from the Groves Creek Marsh, Skidaway Island, Georgia - 011512CT metaG (megahit assembly) | ecosystem: Environmental > Aquatic > Marine > Intertidal... | reverse complement strand
TCTATTAAAGACAAGGCGGGCGAGTTTCGGTTCCGCCTTAAGGCCGGTAACGACGAACCCATTCTGGCGAGCGAGGGCTACAAACGCCGCGCGAGCGCAATGAACGGCATCGCCTCGGTCCAGAAAAACGCGCCGAATGATGCACGCTACGAGCGCAAGGCCAACAAGGCAGGCCAAGAGATGTTCAACCTCAAAGCCTCGAACGGCCAAGTCATCGGCACTTCGGAGAGCTATTCCAGCGCATCAGCCCGCGACAACGGGATCGAGTCGGTCAAGAAGAACGCGCCCGGCGCAAAGATTTCCGATCTGACTAGCGACGCCTGATCTGCACCCCCGAAACGACAACGCCCGCCTCTATCGGGGCGGGCGCATCGTTTTCGCGGTTCTGAAACGCTTAGCGGCGGATGCCGAGGCGCTCGATCAGGCTCTGATAGCGGGCCTCGTCCTTGCCTTTGACATAGTCAAGAAGCTTGCGGCGCTGGGCGACCATCATCAGAAGGCCACGGCGACCGTGGTTGTCCTTCTTGTGGGTCTTAAAGTGCTCGGTCAGGGTCGCGATGCGCGAGGTGAGGATTGCAACCTGAACTTCGGGCGAACCGGTGTCGCCTTCCTTGGTTGCGAATTCCTTCATCAGGCGGGCTTTTTCTTCCACAGTAATCGACATCGGGGTCTCCTTTCGGATCAAGGGGTTATGGCGCAAGCCGGGATGTCGTCCAGCAGGGCCCATGGAGGGGTCCGCGAGGGGATTCCCTGTGCGGATGCGTGCCTATAGAGGCAATTCCCTTTGAAGAAAAGGAGATTCTGGCGCCTCAGCCCTTGCCGAAGAAGGGCAAGAAGGCATCGAGAACAGCCTGCGGGTTCTCTTCCATCACGAAATGCCCCGCGCCCGTGCAGGAATTGCCATGCACGTCGTCGGCCCAAGCGCGCCAGAGATCGAGCGGATCGGGCGTCTGCGAGGGAAAGCCGATATCGGACCAGAGGAAATAGACCGGCGCGGCGATCTTGCGAGCCGCAGCGCGGTCGGCCTCGTCGAGCGCGCGGTCAAACGTCGCTCCGGCGCGGTAGTCGGCGCACATGGCGTGAAGACGGGCGGGATCGCGTCCCTGCGCGAGATAGGATCCAAGCGCCGCCTTCGAAAAGGCCGCAAGCGACTTGGCGCGGGTCCACGCGGCAAGGGACCATCGAAAATAGCCCTCCGGATCGGCGCCGATCAGGTTTTCGGGAACCGGAAAGGGTTGGGCAAGGAATGTCCAATGATAGGCATTCATCGCCAGATCGGCGTTCCAATTGGCCCAGAAATCCCCCGTAGGGACGATCTCGATGATGCCAAGGCGGCGGACGCGGGCGGGGTGATCAAGGGCGAGGCGATAGGACACTCGCGCGCCGCGATCGTGCCCGAGGATATGCGCCGAAGGAATGCCGAGGGCATCCATCAGGGCAACGATATCTGTCGCCATCTGCCGTTTGGAATAAACAGTGTGGCCGTCGTCGTCGGCAGGCGCGTCGCTAGCTCCATAACCGCGCAGATCGGGAACGATCACGTCGAAATGCTTGGCAAACTCGGGCGCAACACGCTCCCAGCAGTGATGGTTCTGCGGATAACCGTGGAGCAAGATCAGCGGCTCTCCGGCACCGCCGCGATGAACGGAGAGGCTGACCTCGCCACAAAGGACTTGGGTCTGCGCGAAGCCTTCGATCATCGGGCGGGCCATCCCTTGGGCTGTTCGGCGTAGCCGATATAGAGCGGATGTTTGGGGTGGCCGTCTTTGGTGAGGCCAAGCGTGAATAGCGGCGCGCCAGTTGCCCGCAAGAGTGCCTCGACCGCAGGTCCGCGATCCAGATGCGTGCCGTGGGTGCCCCATGCGCAGATCACCTGATCGGCCCAGCCCACCGAGCCCCGGATCGCCTCGTCATTCGCCGGCCCGACAGGATCGGCGGCGGCGCGCATCTTGCGCGGGTCGGTATCGCGCCAAGCGAAGATATTGGTGACGCGGAAGGCGCCAAAGCCAAGGGTTCTCGCTCGCCGCTCGCAGCGTTCAACGGTAGGATCGTTCTGCACCTCGGTCGCCGTCGAGGGGTTGAGCATGACGAAAAGCGCCTTGCGCCCTGCCGGTTCCCAAACACGGGTCAGGAGATAGCGATACCTCTCGCAATCCGAATAGACGGCGGTCGAATGGGCATCGCCCTTTTGGAATTCACGCGTGATCATGGCCCTGCGGTGGTAGCCGCATTCGCCGCGCGTTTCTAGAGATTGAAAACGCGGCTGGGGTGCAATTCGCCCGCGCGATAGCTGCCGACGGCCACCGGCTGGCCTTCGAAGCTGGCCCAGCATTCGTCGCCATATTCAAGCCCGTGCGCGAGGACCATCGCCGGATTGCCGTTGCGCAGCTTGGCGATGCTTTCCGGCGGGCAGCGGACCTCGGGCAGATCGGCGAGGCCCACCTCGGTCGGAAGAAGCTGCGCGTCGAGCTCGGGCGTGCGGGCCAGACGGTCGATGTCCTCAAGGCTGATGCCGTCTTCCGCGCGGAACGGGCCCGACCAGATGCGCCGCAGCCACTTAACATGGCCGTAGCAACCAAGCGCCGCGCCCAAATCGCGGGCAATGGCGCGAACATACCCGCCCTTGCCGCAGGTCATCTCGAGGGCGACGTGATCGGCGTCGGGCCGATCGGTCATTACCAATTCCTCAACCCAAAGGGGGCGGGCGGCGATCTCGAATTCCTCGTCGTCGCGGGCGAGCTTGTAGGCGCGCTCGCCGTCGATCTTAACCGCCGAGAACTTGGGTGGCACCTGCATGATATCGCCGACGAAGGCGCCAAGGGCGGCCTTGATCTCGTCGTCGCTCGGGCGCGAGTCCGAGCGGGCGATGACCTCGCCCTCGGCATCATCGGTGTTGGTGGCCTCGCCGAGTTTGACCATGAAGGCATAGGCTTTGAGGCTGTCGTTCACGAAAGGAACGGTCTTGGTCGCTTCGCCCAGCGCCACGGCCAGAACGCCGGTCGCTTCGGGATCAAGCGTGCCGGCATGGCCCGCTTTCTTGGCGTCCAAAGCCCAACGAACCTTGTTGACGACCGCCGTCGAGGTGATGCCCGCCGGTTTGTCGACGATCAGCCAGCCCGAGATATCGCGGCCCTTGCGCTTGCCCATTGTTCACTCCGTTTGCGTGAGTGGCGCTGCTAGCCGAAGGCGGCGGGCGCGGTCAACCTATTCTAGCACGCCAACCATCGGCCCCATTCGGAAACCGATGTCGGACCGGCCCAGTGACGGGGCGTAGAGGCGCGAGATGCGGCCATCGAAATAGAGCGCCTGCGGCAGGCCAAGGTAATCGCGGAAGAAGCTGGCGAAGAGGTGAAAATTCACCGGCGTATCCGACACGGCAAAGACCGCCTCCGTGCCATCGTCGCTCGTGCCAACGCCATTGCGGATGAGCCGTGAGGTTCCAGTCGGCAGGAACCTCGGATGCAGCTCACCATCAATCACCAGCATGGGTCCAGACTGGGTCGCATAGATGCAATCGGGCGCCTCGGCCTTGAAAGCCAGGGTTTCAACAACCCGCGCGGAGGCGGTGCCAATGCAGAGGACGCCATTGGGCAAAAGGCCGAAATTGCCGGGGCCGGCTTGGGTCACGAGCCACATCTTCTGCTCGCCCTCCTCAAGGTAATAGCCGACGGGGCGCAGATCGTCGTGATACATCCCCGCATTCATCGCAAAAGCCAGTTTGCGGCCCGTTTCTGCTTCGATGCGAGAGAAATCGCCGAGAGGGGAGCCATCCGCGCCTGAATGGAAGAGGCGAAGGTCGTCCTTCGCCGGATCGACACGGCACAGGGAAAAACGCGCGTCCTGCCATGTGACTTGCTCGCAGGTGACGGCGTGGGCCGGTCCCGCCAGAAACATCAGCAGGGCGGCAAGCCGATACATCAGTCGTCGAGATCCTGCCGAACGTGTTCGTCCGCAAATAGGCGGCGGGTTTCGTCCATCCGGTCGAAGGTCTCGTCGATTTCGAACCGCAGATCAGGCGCAAATTTGAGCGCAATGCCCTTGGTCACAAGATGCCGGATCTCGGCCTTGTTGCGGCGAAGGGCGGCAAGGGCCTCGTCTTTGCCGTGTCCGCCAAGCGGCAAGACATAGGCTGTCGCCTGCTTGAGATCGGGCGAGCAGCGCACCTCGCCCACGGTGATCGATATCCGCGCCAGATCGGGATCGTGGATATCGCCGCGCGTCAACACATCGGAAAGCGCACGGCGAAGCACTTCGCCGACGCGAAGCTGCCGCTGAGAGGGGCCGGAGCCCGTGGAAACCCGGTTCTTTGCCATGCGCTGCACATATGCCGGTTCCGCCCTCTTGCCAAGCGAGGCTTTGGAGTGCAGGCAGGGACTAGCCGAAAAATGCGGAGACCTCATATGTCGCAGACACCGGGAATCGTAGTTACAGGCGCCTCGGGGCGTATGGGGCAGATGCTGATCCGCACGATTGGCGAGTCGGATACCTGCCATTTGGTCGGCGCGGTCGAGCGCAAGGGTCATGCTTGGGTCGGGCGCGATGTGGGCGAGGCGATGGGCGCCACGCCGCTAGGTGTGATGGTCACCGATGATGCGATCGAAGCCTTTGCCAAGGCGCAGGCTGTTATTGATTTCACCGCCCCCGCCGCGACCGTGGAATTCGCCGGCCTCGCCGCGCAGGCCCGCGCCGTTCATGTGATCGGCACCACCGGCCTCAGCGGGACCGACCTTGCCGCCATCAACGCCGCCGCGCGCCATGCTGTGATTATTCGCGCCGGGAATATGTCGCTTGGCGTCAACCTGCTGACCCAGTTGACCAAGAAGGTCGCCGCCGCGCTCGACGAGGATTTCGATATCGAGATCGTCGAGGCGCATCATAACAAGAAGGTCGATGCGCCGTCGGGGACGGCCCTTATGCTGGGTGAGGCCGCCGCCGAAGGGCGGGGCGTCTCGCTTGACGAGGTATCCGACCGTGGCCGCGACGGGATCACCGGCGCCCGCAAGCGCGGCGATATCGGCTTCGCTGCCATCCGTGGCGGAGACATCGTGGGCGAACATGATGTGATCTTTGCCGCCGCAGGTGAGCGGATCATCCTGCGCCATGTGGCGACTGATCGCGCGGTTTTTGCCCGTGGCGCCCTCAAGGCTGCGCTTTGGGGTCAGAACAAAGCGCCGGGCGAATACGATATGGTCGACGTTCTGGGGCTCTGAACCCTCAAAAATCGATCGCGATACCCTTCTTTTCCCAGTCGCCAAAGCGCACGGGATCGGGTCCATCGCGCCCGCCAAGTTCGGTGGGGCGCTTAGCTTCCTTCGCTTTCTTGCGCCGTTCCGCCGCCTCGGCCAGTGCGCGCTGGGCGGCAGGGGGGAGATTGGGATCAATGTCGGTCATGCTGGCGTTCCTTGTCCCGGATGATCCGGTGTTATAGGGCATGAGCCACCAGCTCAAGAGGACCAGATGACCGAACCCGGACTAGCCGCCCGCCGCGCCGCCCATGATCTTGTCGATCAGGTGACGATCGAGGGCCTGCTTTTGTCCGAGGCTCTGGCAGCTGGCACGCTTGCCCGCCTTGCGCCCGAAGACCGCGCCCGCGCCCAGCGTCTTGCGCTGCAAACCCTGCGCGGGATGGATCGCGCGGACCGGATGCTCAAACCCTTTCTGCAAAAGCGCCCACCCTTGACCGTTCGCAACGTCCTTCGGATGGGAACAGTCGAGATCTGGTCGGGCGAGGCGGCGCATGGGGTGGTGAACGCCTGTGTCAGCATCGTCGGGCAAGACAAGCGCACGCAAGGCATGAAGGGCCTTGTAAATGCAGTCTTGCGCCGGATTTCAGAGGAGCGGCCCGGCGCTTGGGATCGCTTGCCGGTCCCGCGCCTGCCCGATTGGCTGCGGGGGCCGATGATCGAAGCTTGGGGCAAGCCGGCTGTTGCAGCGATCGAGAATGCCCATTTCCTCGGCGCGTCGCTTGATCTGACGGCGAAGGGCGATGCGGCAGCGGTGGCCGCAGCGGTTGGCGGCACGGTTCTGCCCACAGGGTCAGTTCGGGTTCAAGGCTCGGTGCAGGTCACCGCTCTGCCCGGCTATGCCGAGGGCGACTGGTGGGTTCAGGATGCTGCGGCGGCGCTTCCGGTGAAGGTGCTCGCCCCCAAGACAGGCGAAAAAATCCTCGATCTTTGCGCTGCGCCCGGTGGCAAAACGATGCAGCTTGCTGCGGCGGGGGCCATGGTCACGGCGCTTGATCTCTCCGAGCGGCGGCTCGAGCGGGTGTCGGAGAACCTGACGCGCACCGGCCTTGCGGCCACAATTGTGGCGGGCGATGCGCTTGAGTTTGACGAAGGCGGCTGGGACGCGATCGTTCTTGATGCGCCCTGTTCCGCCACCGGCACGATCCGCCGCCATCCCGATCTGCCCTATGCCAAGGATGGCAGCGAATTCGGCGCCCTGATCGACCTTCAGGCCGAGATGATCGACCACGCGCTGACCCTTCTCAAACCTGGCGGCAGGCTCCTTTTCTGCACTTGCTCGCTTTTGCCGGACGAGGGCGAGGTGCAGGCCGACGAGGCCATAGAGCGGCATCCCGGACTTGAGGCAGATCCCGAGGCGCTTGCTATCGAAGGCGTCGATCCTTCGTGGATCACCGCCGAAGGCGGTCTCCGCCTCAGGCCCGACTATTGGCCCGATCTCGGCGGTATGGACGGCTTTTACATGGTCCTGTTGCGAAAGCCTGCGTGACTTGAACCGTCGGCCTCCCTATCATGCCGGCAAAAGACGCAGAAATACGCAGCAGAGGCAGTACGATTTGGCCAGACCGCAGACATGGCGTGCCCGGCAGACGGCATTCATGCACCGTTGGCACGCGCGCCGTGCCTCGCGCGCCAAGCTGCCCACAGGGTTTGTGTCTCAGCCCGAACCGCGCTCGATCGGCCTTTATGCCAAGGGCCGTCAGCTGATTGCCGGTAATTTCCTCTTCTCCGGCTATCTGATCGAGGCACCGGGAGAATCGATCTGGAGCATCGGTGCCGAGGCGCCCCATGTGATCGACGAGCTTCAGGGATGCAGCTGGCTCGATGATCTCGCGGCGGTGGGCGACGCCAAGGCGCGGTCGCGGGCGCAGGCTTGGGTTTTCGAGTGGATCGATCTTTATGGCAACGGGACTGGTCCAGCTTGGACTCCAGACCTAACCGGCCGCCGCCTGATCCGCTGGATCAACCACGGCTTTCTGATCCTGCGCGGCAAGGATCGCGAGGCGACCGACCGGTTCTTTCTTTCGCTCGCCCGCCAGACATTGTTTCTCTCGCGCCGCTGGAAAACGGCGCGCCCCGGCCTCCCGCGGTTCGAAGCGTTGACGGGAATGATCTATGCGGGCCTTTCGCTTGAAGGGATGTCCGGTCCTGTCGAGCAGGCCATTGCCGCGCTCGAAGAGGATTGCCGGACTCAGGTTGATGCCCAAGGCGGCATCCCAACCCGCAATCCCGAAGAACTTCTCGATGTGTTCACGCTTCTCACATGGGCGGCACAGGCGCTGAGCGAATCGGATAGGCACCCGCCCGAGGCGCTTGTCTCGGCGATCTCGCGGATTGCGCCCACCCTGCGCGCGCTCCGCCATACCGATGGCGGGCTCGCGCGGTTTCATGGCGGCGGACGCGGAATTGAAGGGCGGCTCGACCATGCCCTTGCCTCGTCTGGAATCAAGGCGCGGCCGGGCGAGGGGCTCCATATGGGCTATGCGCGGCTTCAGGCAGGGCGCACCAACATCATCATCGACGCGGCCCCCCCGCCCAAAGGCGAGGCCAGCTATGATGCCCATGCCTCGACCCTTGCTTTCGAGCTGACCTCCGGGCGGCGGCCGGTGATCGTCAATTGCGGCTCGGGCCGCAGCTTTGGCGCCGAGTGGCGCCGCGCGGGGCGGGCGACAGGGAGCCATTCGGTTCTGGCGCTTGATGGCTATTCCTCATCTCGGCTTGGTGCGCCCAGCCGCCTTGATGGCCTCAGGGGTGAGCTCTTGGCGGATACGCCCACCAAAGTTCCGGTCGAGTTCAGCCAGCTTGACGATGGTACAAGGCTCGAGGTCGCGCATGATGGCTATCGCCGCACTCATGGCCTTACCCATGCCCGCATCTTCGATCTGATTTCCGATGGTCGTGGCCTTGCGGGTGAGGAGCTTTTGGCAACCCTGTCGGACGCCGACCAACTGCGCTTTGACCGCGCGATGGATCGGGCCGGCCTTCAGGGAATCGCCTTTTCGCTTCGGTTCCACCTGCACCCCGAGGCCGAAACACAGGTCGATCTTGGTGGTGCGGCAATCTACCTGACGCTCAAGAGCGGGGAAATCTGGGTGTTCCGGCACGATGGGACAGCGGAAATGACCCTCGAACCCTCGGTCTACCTTGAAAACGGGCGGCTCAAACCGCGTGCGACACAACAGATAGTTTTATCTGGTCGCACGATGTCATATGCGACCCGCGTCCGCTGGTCTCTGACCAAGGCGCAAGATACGCCCAATGTCCTTCGGGATCTTGTGGAAGATGGCAATGCGGACGCTGATCAGGACTGACCCGAGGATCCCATGACCGAACCGATTCCCATCCGCCGCGCCCTGCTTTCCGTGTCTGACAAGACCGGCCTCATTGATCTGGCAAAGGCGCTTGATGCGCGGGGGGTCGAGCTTTTGTCTACGGGTGGATCGGCCAAGGCGCTGCGCGAGGCCGGCCTCGCGGTCAGGGATGTGTCCGAGATTACGGGTTTCCCCGAGATGATGGATGGCCGTGTAAAGACGCTGCACCCCAAGGTGCACGGCGGTCTTCTGGCTCTTCGAGACGATGCGGGCCATGTTCAGGCGATGACCGACCACGGCATCGCGCCGATCGACCTTCTGGTGGTCAATCTCTACCCGTTCGAGGCCACCGTGGCCGCCGGTGCCGACTATGATACCTGCATCGAAAACATCGATATCGGCGGCCCGGCGATGATCCGCGCGGCGGCCAAGAACCATGCCTTCGTGACGGTCGTCACCGATGTCGAGGATTACGAAAAGCTCATCGGCGATATGGACCAGCACAATGGCGCGACCTGCCGCAAGTTCCGCAAGAAGCTGGCGCAGATCGCTTATGCCCGCACCGCCGCCTATGACGCGGCGGTCAGCACATGGATGGCGGGCGCGATCGGCGTCGAGACCCCGCGCCGCCGCGCTCTTGCGGGCACCCTCGCCCAGACGCTCCGCTACGGCGAGAACCCGCACCAGAAGGCCGCCTTTTATACCGATGGCTCGAACCGCCCCGGCGTCGCCACCGCGGTTCAGCATCAAGGCAAAGAGCTGAGCTACAACAACATCAACGATACCGATGCCGCTTATGAGCTTGTGTCGGAGTTTGATCCCAAAGACGGCCCGGCTTGCGCGATTATCAAACACGCCAACCCCTGCGGCGTGGCGCGCGGCAAGACGCTGCTCGAGGCCTACAAGGCCGCCTCCGACTGTGACCGCACCAGTGCCTTTGGCGGGATCGTCGCGCTTAATATGCCGCTTGATGCCGAAACCGCGCGCGAGATCACCGGCATCTTTACCGAGGTGGTGATCGCCCCCGGCGCGAGCGACGAGGCCAAGGAAATCTTCGCCGCCAAGAAGAACCTCCGCCTTCTAACCACCGACAGCCTGCCCAACCCGCAGGAGGCTGGTCTGGCAATCCGTCAGGTTTCGGGCGGCATCCTCGTGCAGGACAAGGACAACGGCCACGTCGATCTGGCGGGCCTCAAGGTCGTGACCAAGAAAGAGCCAACCGCCGAGCAGATGGCCGACCTCCTCTTTGCCTGGAAGGTCGCCAAGCACGTCAAATCCAACGCCATCGTCTATGCCAAAGCTGGCGCGACCGTGGGCGTGGGCGCAGGCCAGATGTCCCGCCTCGATTCCGCACTGATCGCCGCCAAGAAGGCTGAGCGCATGGCCGAGGCGCTGGGCCTGCCTGAGCCGCTGACCAAGGGCTCGGCCGTTGCCTCTGACGCCTTCTTCCCCTTCGCAGACGGCCTTCTCGAAGCCGCCGCCGCCGGGGCGACTTGCGTGATCCAGCCGGGCGGGTCGATGCGCGACGACGAGGTGATCGCCGCCGCCGACGAGGCTGGGATCGCGATGGTCTTTACCGGAATGCGCCACTTCCGCCATTGACGAGAAAGGAACCCCCATGCGCCTGACCTTCTGGACCGGATTTTGGGTGTTTCTGGCTGACCAACTGTCGAAATACCTTGTCGTCCACTGGCTTGATTTGGCGAATGTCGGGCGGATCGAGGTTTTCCCGCCGTTCCTCGTCTTCCGCATGGCGTGGAACACCGGCGTCAATTTTGGCCTTTTGTCGGGCGCAGATATGCGCTGGGTTTTGATTGTGGTGGCGCTGGCAATCACTGGCGCAGTTCTTGTCTGGGTTCGGCGCGAGGGTGGCACCCACTGGATGCAGATCGGCGCGGGCCTTCTGGTGGGTGGGGCGATTGGCAATGTGGTCGACCGGCTGATCTATGGCTCCGTGGCTGATTTCCTCAATATGTCCTGCTGTGGGATCGACAATCCCTATGCCTTCAACATCGCGGACGCCGCGATTTTCCTCGGCGCGATCCTCCTTGTCATCTTTGGCGGCAAGGATGAATCCGGCGCAAGACACAAGACCCCGTGACGCGGCGGGGGTGACGCGCTAAACAGGGTTCAGGCAACCTTGGGGGATGGTATGCACGGAGCGAAAATCGCTTTGATGGCACTGGTCGTGATGGCTGCCTGCAGCCGTGCGCCGAACTCTGTCGACAAGGACGCAATCAACCAAGGCCCTGACGAGTTTTCGATCTTGCCTGCGGGCGCGCTCGAGATGCCTGAGAGCTATTCGACCCTGCCCGCACCCACGCCCGGCGGCACGAACCTCACGGACCCCGACCCCAAAGGCGACGCGATTGTTGCGCTTGTTGGCAATCCCGCAGCGGCGAGCGCAGGTGGCATCCCTGCCTCAGATGCCGCACTGGTCGCTGCGGCTTCGCGCTATGGTGTGCCGACCGATATCCGCGCAGTTGTGGCATCCGAGGACGCTGCGCTTCTCAAGCGCGCGACTGATGGCGGCTTTTTCGGCTTCATCTCCAGAAGCTCATATTTCAAGGTCTACGCCCAGCAGGCGCTTGATGCTTTTGCCGAGCTTCTCCGCTTCCGTGCTGCCGGTGTGCAGACCCCTTCGGCACCCCCGTCCAACTAGGGCGGCAGCCATTTAATCCCTCGCAGAATCGGCGGCAGCCATGCTAGGGATAGTGGTATGGCCCAGACCGACCTCAAGATGCGC
>Ga0181563_10005735_pt1 | contig 11304 bp, 9 predicted proteins | sample 011ome_25_FD_133759 | JGI IMG/M metagenome (GOLD analysis project Ga0181563, IMG submission 133759) | Coastal salt marsh microbial communities from the Groves Creek Marsh, Skidaway Island, Georgia - 011512CT metaG (megahit assembly) | ecosystem: Environmental > Aquatic > Marine > Intertidal zone... | reverse complement strand
TGAAATTCCGTACAACATTCACTTTCAAGATGAAGAAAATCAGGTTGAAATCATTGCAATGCCGGTAAACGATTATCGTTTAACAGTAATGGTTGATTATAATTCACCTGTTTTAGGCACTCAACATGCATCGATGACCCATATTGGTGACTTTGCTACTGAAATTGCGCCCTGCAGAACATTCTGCTTTCTTCATGAACTTGAATACCTGCTGAAAAACAACCTGATTAAAGGCGGCGATTTGAATAATGCCATTGTTGTTGTTGATAAGAAGGTGGACCAAGATGAATTAGATCGTCTCGCGAAGATTTTCAATAAAGAATCCGTGGAGGTTAAAAAAGACGGTATTCTTAATAATTTAGAATTGCGTTTTAGTAACGAACCTGCTAGACATAAGCTATTGGATATGGTTGGTGATTTAGCTTTGATTGGTATGCCTATAAAAGGACAAATCATGGCTGCTCGACCCGGACATGCCTCGAATGTTGCATTCGCTAAGAAAATAAAGCAGGTCATCAAGAAAGAAATGCGCAGGAAACAAGAGGGTCGACCCCAGTACAATCCAAATGTCAAACCCCTTTATGCAACAAAGGACATTATAAAGATGTTGCCTCATGCACATCCTTTTTTGTTGGTTGATAAGATCATGGAAATTTCTGACAATCATGTTGTTGGAATTAAGAACATAACATATGATCAGCCGTTTTTTGATGGACATTTTCCGGGTGATCCGATAATGCCAGGGGTTCTTCAAATTGAAGCCATGGCACAGGCTGGTGGTATTTTAGTTTTGAGCACGGTTGAAGATCCTGAAAATTATGCTACCTATTTCATGAAGATAGATAATACTAAATTTAAGGATAAAGTTGTACCTGGAGATACCCTAATAATGAAGTTAGAATTAATGGAGCCCGTAAGACGCGGTATCTGCAAAATGAAGGGAAGAGCTTGGGTAGGAGAAAAATTAGTTTGTGAATCTGAATTAATGGCGCAAATTGCCAAAATAAAATAAAAGGTTATGATACAGCCTCTAGCATATGTACATCCATCGGCTAAAATAGCTGATAATGTAGTAATAGATCCCTTCGTTACCATCCATGCCGATGTAGAAATCGCTGAAGGCACCCATGTTATGTCGGGCGCCGTTATTTTTAGAGGTACACGAATCGGTAAAAATTGCAAAATTTTCCCAGGTGCATCTATAGGAGCAATTCCACAAGATTTGAAATTTGATGGTGAAGAAACACAAACAATAATTGGAAATAATACCACCATCAGGGAATATGTAACCATTAACAAAGGCACAAATGCTTCAGGAGCCACAAAAGTTGGAAACAATGTTTTGTTAATGGCATATGTGCATTTGGCTCACGATTGTGTCGTTGAAGATCATTGCATTTTAGCCAATAGCGTTCAAGTAGCAGGTCACGTAACCATAGGTGAATGGGCTATTCTTGGAGGTGCGGCTTTGGTTCACCAATTTGTACATATTGGAAAGCATGTAATGATTTCCGGAGGTTCGTTGGTGAGAAAGGATGTTCCGCCTTACACAAAAGCAGCAAGAGAACCTTTGGCTTACGAAGGAATCAATAGCGTTGGCTTAAGAAGAAGAGGTTTCGCAAATGATAAAATTGCCGAGATTCAAGATATTTACAGAACTTTATTTGTGAAAAGCTCTAATACCGCAAAAGCATTAAAGTTAGTTCAAGCTTCATTCGCTCCATCGCCTGAACGCGATGAAATTCTGGCCTTTATTCAAGAGTCAGATCGTGGAATTATGAAGGGTTATCTTAACAAATAGATTGTATGAATGCGATAGAAGTCAATGGTGCTGGTAAAAGTTATTATCGCAGTTGGCTTTTTAAAGATGTCAATTTCAAATTTGACCTCTCTCCTTCTCAGAAATTTGCATTTTTAGGCAATAACGGCTCAGGTAAATCTACATTCCTACTTATGTTATGCGGTCAAATTACACCTACAATTGGAAGTGTGAACTGGAATGTCGAAGGCAAAAACTTGAAAGAAAATATTTGGCATCAGAATTATGCGCTTTCTTCACCTGGCATGGAGCTTCCTGAAGAATTAAATTTATATGAATGGTTTTCCTTTATCCAGAAGGTTAAGCCTCTTAAAAAGGAAATAGAATTGGGATACATTGCTGAAATCTGCAAATTCAATCAAAAAACGCTTTCAAAACCCATTGCCAATTATTCTTCTGGAATGAAACAAAGGGTTAAACTTTGTGGTAATCTATTAAGTGCCGTTCCCGTTTCATTCTTAGACGAACCGCTTTCCAATTTGGATACTGATGGTATTGAACTTTATCACAAACTCATAGAAATGGAAGAAGCCAATCGTTCCATATTTATTGCTTCCAATGATGAAAAGGAATACGATTTTGTGTCAAATCAATACAAAATAGCGGATAAACAAATTATTCAAGTACAATAACCTTATCAGTTATCAATCTATTACTTGTCAAATTGTAAGTATTGATAAAAAACACACCAGGTCCAATTTCATGGCTTGAAATAGACAACCCACGTTCGCCTCTATTTATTGCATTTGCAAAAACCACTTTGCCGTTTATATCGTAAATTTTGACATCCCATTTTTCCAATTTATTTGGAGATGTAATTTGAAATCTACTTCCTAAAGCAACAGGATTTGGCATTAGGCGATTTGTTACTATTGAGATATTCGAATTATCAATAGAAGTCTCAGACGATAAAATATGAGAAGCGAAATTTAAGCCACCCCTTAAATTGCCAATTACCAATTCAGGTATTGAATCACCCGTGATATTGGCTAGACAAGGCTGTAGCCTGCCTCCCACTCTGGTACTTACGGTATCACCGCCGAAGGACTTAAACACGATATTTTCATCCGCTAATAGTGAATCTTCAGGATTATGCCCGTCTACGTGATAGACGCGCAAAACGTCGTTGTAACCGCCAATGATAATTTCAAGTATTCCATCGTTATCAACATCGCCAACTGAGGGCGAGGCATATCCATAACTTGAAAATTTTGGTTCACTGGAATTTTGCAACCAATCATTGGCTTTCATCCCCCACGCATTTGAACTGATCCACTTGAAATTCGGCAAGCCTGTTTTATTCAAACCTTCAAATAAAGCAACATTGCCATTATAAAAACCAACCAACAGATCGTTGATTCCATCTTTGTTATAATCAATTACTGCCGGTGACCAGCTACTTTCACCAGATTGCTTTTCATAATTAAGCAATTGGTTGGTTTTGAATTTCCAAGAATTACCTTCATTGGCAAACCAATATAAGCTTCCATTAATCGTACCTATTAAAATATCTTCTTTACCGTTATTGTCTATATCGCCAACTGACAATGAAGCCCCAATCAACGAAGAGTCCGTCAACCCTAAAAAGTCGGAGTCTTTTAACTCAAAAATAGGCTCTTCTGCATCTCCGGTATTTTCAAATAAAGCTATACGGTCTTTTATCCCAAGTGATTCGTAATAGTCTCCATTATTCATTACCAACAAATCTTTATCCCCATCATTATCAATATCAATAAACGCGGGACTTGAATTCCCACCTAAATCAAGCATTTGTTCAATGATGAAGTTGGACCGATCAAACTTGAAATCAGCCTTGTTTTTACTTCCGGCATTTCTATAATACCTAATTTGATTTTTTTCTTTGGTCTCAAAAGCGGCATTGGGAGCAATAACCATGTCCTTCAATCCATCGTTGTCGACATCAATCATATAACCAACTGGAAATACATAGGAATCAAATGATTTTCCATCTAGAAACATAGTATCCACCAAAATCATGGTATCGTAGTCGTGGTTGTTGTCCGACTTTCCATTCACCAATCTGGTAATTCGCTTAAAATCTAAATTAGAAATATACATTTCCATATCGCCATCACCATCTTCATCAAAAAACCAACAACCAGCTCCACCAACGTGTCTGGGTTTAAGTTTCAGGGGGAAACTCAAGTCAAATGGACATGTATTCAGCCTAATTTCGCTATCAAAACCTTCCCAAAAATACCCAAAACAGTAATCCATATTTTGAAACTCGAACGTGTCCTTATCCCACTTCTTTTCCGCCCTAACATCCTTGTACATCATGTAAGTCAAGTTGAATTGATCGTAATTCACGATGTCAATATCACCATCGCCATCTATATCAACTATCCCTGGCATATCGGTAGACGCATTGGCAAAACTCAAAGGATTGTATAAAATTGGATAGTTATCGTCATACTGATTACGGTAATACCAAGGGCCAAGTCCTTCAAACTGCAATAAATCGTCATTTTCACTCGTGGTATTTTTATAAATCAGTAAATCTCCAGCTTCAGAGGTGGTAAATACATCAAGCAATCCATCAGAATTCATGTCTCTAAGTACATATATGTTCTCACCTTCCGGTAATTGAGATTCGTATTCTGGAGCGTATACAAATTGATTCTTTTGGGATCTTAAAAAGGTATATAATTTGAAATCAGCTCTGTCAAATACAACCAAATCATTTACCCCATCTCGATTCAGGTCGAATTCAGAAAACTGTGGTGAATTCAATCCACCCATAAATCCGTGCAACAAGTCAAAACCGGAAACCTTTACCAAGGGACCTTCTTTAATTTCATAGGTGAATTGGGCTTGGGAAATAAAGCTCCAAAACAAAAACAAAACCAAAATAAAAACACCCTTCTTCAACATAGACAATACCAAATATACGAAATAATACACTCAAGTTTTGTGAGATGACGTATTTTTGAAATTAGGATATGCAGCAACGTGATATTTCGCACATTTACGATTGTTTTGTATCGGTTGGCCAAAAAATAAGCACCGATACAAGAAAGGAACTAACCGATTCTATGTTTTTTTGTCTTTCGGGAGAACGTTTCAACGGAAATATTTACGCCGAAAAGGCAGTTGAACTAGGTGCTGCATTTGTAATTACGAATAATCCCAATTTAAATAACGAACGTATTTTATGGGTAGAAGACCCCAATCAGACTTTGATTGATTTGGCTACCTATCACAGTGAGCAATTGAAAACAAAATTCGTGGCCATAGGTGGCAGTAATGGAAAAACCACAACCAAGGAACTCGTGAATTCCGTTTTATCTACGAAATACAATGTAATAGCCACTCCTGGAAATTTCAACAATCATATTGGAGTTCCTCTTACCTTGCTTTCCGTAAAACCCGATTGTGAAATCGCTATTATTGAATTAGGAACCAATCACCCGGGTGAAATGGCTTTGCTCTGCAATATGTTCAAAGCAGATTCTGCTCTAATAACGAATATTGGATTAGAACACCTCGAAGGTTTTGACGATATCGAAGCGGTAGCAAAGGAAGAAAGCGAGGTCTATTTAATGGCTCAAAGGTCAGAGGCAATGGCATTTGTCAATTCAGACGACAAATGGTTGCAAAACATGTCTAAACGACTTTTGAAAAAGAAGACCTACTCCGTGCAAGATTCTCATTCTGATGTATACATTAAAATCAATCAAGAAATGCCCAATTTGAATATGGATGTATTTCTTGGCGGTGTACATACGGATACATTTGAAACGCAATTAGGGGGGGCATTCAATGCACAAAATATAGCTTCTGCAATTAGTGTAGGATTGTATTATGATGTGCCAGTAGACGCTATTCTTAAGGCTTTATCTAAGTATAAGCCAACAATGAACAGGTCTCAATGGATAACGGCAACAAATGGCAAACAGATATTATTAGATGCCTACAACGCCAATCCAAGTAGCATGGAAGCTGGAATCAAGAGTTTTTCATCTTTAAAAGGATCAAAAACTTTATTATTAGGAGATATGCTGGAGTTAGGAAAGCACAGTGAAAGGGAACATTTAAAAATCTTTGAACTCATTCAAGACTTAGGCATTTCTGATTTTTACCTAGTCGGTGGTGAATTTAAAAATGCACTTCCTTCCTACCCCTTCATTTTCGACAATGCAGAATCCTTATTAGCTTGGTTGGATACCCATCCAATTGAATCTGAATACGTATATATAAAAGGAAGTCGAGGCATCGCTATGGAGCAATGCCTCGACCATTTTAATTTATCGTAAAATAGGAATAGAGTATTTATTAACTTCCCCAAAGAAGTATGACTGCACCTGTAATCACCATATTTACTATGGCCAATGGAATCATATTTTTCCAACCTAAGTGCATCAATTGATCGTATCTAAAACGTGGCAAAGTCCAACGAATCCACATAAATACAAAAATGAAGAATGTAATTTTCGCAAACATTACAGCAATTTGAGCCAATCCCAATATGGTAGGGTCAGAAATCATTGACATTCCTGGGAAATTATATCCTCCAAAATAAAGGGTCGCCATTAACGCGCTTGATACGAACATGTTCACATATTCTGAAAACAGGTAAAAACCTAACTTCATAGAAGAATATTCGGTATGATAGCCTCCAATCAACTCCGTTTCACACTCTGGTAAGTCAAAAGGAGCCCTATTACATTCTGCTAAGGCAGATACAAAGAATAAAAGAAATCCTAATGGTTGGTAAAAGATATTCCAGTTCATTCCCTCTTGCTGTGCCACGATTTCGCGAAGACTTAAGGTTCCGCTCATCATAATTACGGCAATCAAGGCCAATCCCATGCTTAATTCATAAGAGATCATCTGTGCGCTTGCTCGAATGGCACCAAACAAAGAGTATTTGTTATTACTTGCCCATCCGCCGATCATGATGCCATAAACACCCACGGAAACAATTCCCATAATGTATAAAACACCAATATTTACATCGGCCACTTGAAGTTGTACATTTCTGCCGAATATTGGCAATTCTGTTCCCCAAGGAATTACCGCACTGGTAATAGTCGCGGTTATCATGGCTACAGCAGGCCCAAGAATAAATAACCATCTTTCTGCTTTCACAGGAATAAATTCTTCTTTAAAAAAGAGTTTACCTGCGTCTGCTAGTGGTTGCAACAGTCCAAAAATTCCTGCTCTGTTCGGACCGATACGATCCTGCATAAATGCTGCGACCTTTCTTTCACCGTATGTTAAATAAGCCGCTATACCCAGTGTAACCAACGTCAAGATGGCTACAAGGATGGTTTTTTCTAATAATAATGCACTATCCATTTTACGCCTTATTTAACAATGTTGTATGTTTAGGGATTTCCTTTGAGTAATGATTGGCAGAGATAACAGAATGTCTGCTAATTTTTCTCGGCCCTTCAATGGTCCATTGATTTTTGTCTTTTTTATCAAATCGACATTCGTTACAAATGAATTCTTTCACCTCACCGTAGGCATCTTTTCTTGCCGTAACACGAGAAATCTCATCGCCAATCATCCATAATACGGCATTTCCACTGCATTTTGTGCATTCACAATGAGCATCAACAGGCTTGGTATACCATACACGACTTCTAAAACGGAATGTTTTATCGGTTAAAGCACCCACTGGACACACATCAATAACATTTCCTATAAAATCATTTTTAAGATTCTTTTCAATGAATGTACCAATTTCTGCAGCATCTCCACGCTTCAATACACCGTGTTCCCTTGAATCTGTTAGTTGATTGGCTGTATAAACACAACGATAACAAAGGATACAACGCGTCATGTGAAGCTTGATATATTCTCCAATATCTACTTTGTCAAATTCACGACGCTTGAACTCATAACGTGTTTTACTCAACCCATGTTCGAATGCCAAATCTTGCAAATGACATTCACCAGCCTGGTCACAAACGGGACAATCCAACGGATGGTTGATTAAAAGAAACTCAACAACTCCCTTGCGTGCATCCAATACACGTTCAGAACTCGTATTTTTCACTTCCATTCCGTCCATAACCATAGTAGAACAACTTACTACTAATTTTGGCATAGGTCGTGGGTCTTTTTCACTTCCTTTGCTTACTTCCACCAAACAGGTTCTGCATTTGCCTCCGCTACCCTCTAATGAAGAATAGTAGCACATTGCTGGAGGAACAACATCACCGCCAATTTGACGTGCAGCATTCAATATTGTGGTACCTGGAGCTACCTCTATGGTTTTTCCGTCAATGGTTACTTTTATTTTCGCGTCTTCCGACATAATTATACACTTTCAGTTACAAATGATTTCTCGCTAATCAAACCATAATTTTGGGTTTGACTTAAACTAGGCTCTTTTACGTGCCACTCAAATTCCTCTCTAAAATGTCTTATTGCAGCGGCAACAGGCCACGCAGCTGCATCTCCCAAAGGACAAATGGTATTTCCTTCAATTTTACTTTGGATATCCCATAATAAATCAATGTCTTCCATTTTACCTTTTCCGATTTCTATATTGTGAAGCACCTTTTTCATCCATCCCGTTCCTTCACGGCATGGAGAACATTGTCCGCAACTTTCATGGTGGTAGAAACGTGCAAAATTCCATGTATTTCTAACAATACACTGATCTTCGTCATAAACGATAAATCCACCAGAACCTAACATACTGCCGCTTTCAAAGCCTCCTTCCGATAAACTTTCATATGTCATTAATCGATCGGTACCTGTCGCTGTTTTGCAAACCAAGAAATGGGGCAAAATAGGAACGGAAGAACCTCCCGGCACGCAAGCCTTTAATTTCTTGCCATTCTTCATTCCGCCGCAATACTGATCGCTGTATAAAAATTCCTCTACAGAAACGCCTAATTCAATCTCATACACACCGGGCTTATTGATATTCCCTGATGCTGAAATTAATTTTGTACCAGTGCTTCGCCCAATACCAATTTTTGCGTATTCATCTCCACCGTCGTTTACAATAGGAACAACAGCAGCAATTGTTTCAACATTATTAACTACTGTTGGCCGTTGCCATAACCCTTTAACAGCAGGAAATGGTGGCTTCATTCTAGGATTCCCTCTTTTACCTTCTAAACTTTCAATCAAAGCCGTTTCTTCTCCGCAGATGTAAGCACCTGCACCAGGAGCAACAGCTAGATCTAGATCAAAACCCGAACCTAAAATATTTTTCCCTAACCAACCGTTTGCGTAAGCCTCCTGAATCGCTTTTTCAAGGATTTGTAAGACATACATATATTCTCCGCGGATATAGATATAAGATTGATTAGCACCTAAGGCAAATGAAGAAACGATCATTCCCTCAATCAAAAGATGAGGAATACGTTCCATTAAGTATCTATCCTTGAAGGTTCCGGGCTCACTTTCATCGGCATTGCACAATAAATGTCTGGGAACTCCATCGGGTTTTGCAAGGAAGCTCCATTTCATACCTGTTGGGAATCCCGCTCCTCCTCTACCTCGAAGTCCAGATTTCTTAACTTCTTCAACAATATCGTCAGGAGACATTTTTTTGAGTGCTTTTTCAACCGAACGATATCCACCGTTTTTGCGGTAAACATCGTACGAGCGAATGCCTTCAATATGATCGTTTTCTAATAATAATTTCCTAGTCATTTTTCAATCCCATATAGTTAGCCACTGGATTCTGGCGATATAATTCGATTAACTCATCAACTTTTTCCTCTGTAAGATGCTCGTGGAATTTTTCTCCAGCTTGAAGCATTGGAGCATATCCGCATGCACCCAAACACTCTACAGCTTTAAGCGTAAAAATACCATCCTCCGTAGTCTCTCCTTCCTTAATTCCAAGTTTATTCTCAATGTATGAAATTATTTTTTCAGCGCCTTCAATCATACAAGGCCCTGTCCGGCAAACTTCAAGTTTTACTTTGCCGACTTGAGTTGTGTCGTACATGCTGTAGAAAGTCGCTACCTCGTATACTTCAATGGGTTGAATATGCAGCAAACGAGCTACATAATCCATTCTTTCAGAACTTAAATAACCCCAATGTGCTTGTGCAATATGCAATACACGCAATAAAGCACTTTTTTGCTTTCCTTCGGGATACATGGAAATTACACGCTGTACCTCGTCGAGTAATTCCCTTGGTAATTCAATATTCAATTTGGATTCTTCCACGTTCATATTTTTATGCGTCTAACTCACCTGCAATCACATTCATACTACTCATAGTTAAAATAGCATCACTCAATAATGAGCCTGTAATCATTTCTGGGTAAGCTTGGTAATAGATAAAACAAGGTCTGCGGAAATGCAAACGATAAGGGGTTCGGCCACCATCTGACACCAAATAATAACCCAATTCACCGTTTCCACCTTCAACGGAGTGGTAAACTTCACCAGCAGGTATTGGTGTCTCGCCCATCACAATTTTGAAATGGTAAATCAAGGCTTCCATGCTCGAATAAACCTCTTCTTTAGGCGGTAAATAAAAGCTAGGGATATCGGCATGGTAATCGCCTTCAGGCATATTTTCTAGAGCTTGAGTAATAATCTTCAATGACTCTCGAATTTCTTGCTGACGAACCATGAAACGATCGTAAGTATCGCCATCATTTCCCACTGGAATGGTGAAATCAAAGTCTTGATATGAAGAATATGGTTTCATAACGCGCACGTCATAGTCTACTCCTGCAGCTCTTAAATTTGGACCTGCGAAAGAATAACTCAATGCTCTTTCTGCAGTAATAGGGCCTGCACCTATGGTACGATCCATGAAAATGCGATTGCGCTCTAAAAGTGCACCAAATTCATCAAATTTCTTTGGAAACTCCTTTAAAAAGGCTCTTAATTTGGTGATGAATTCTTTATTGAAATCGCGATCGAAACCGCCAATTCTTCCTACATTGGTTGTCAATCTAGCGCCACATATTTCTTCGTAAATGTCGTAAATTTTCTCTCTTTCCTGGAACATATAGGTAAAACCTGTTAATGCACCAGTGTCAACGCCAATTACGGAATTACAAACCAAATGGTCTGCAATACGCGCCAATTCCATCACGATAACACGCATGTAATCCACACGCTTCGGCATTTCTGCTCCAATTAGTTTCTCAACTGTCATATGCCACCCCATATTATTAATAGGTGATGAACAATAATTCAATCGATCGGTAATTGGAGTGATTTGATTGTAAGGCCTTCTTTCTGCTAACTTTTCAAACGCACGATGAATATAACCAACCGTTTGCTCTGCGCTTAATATTCTTTCACCGTCTACTTGTAGAATGTTTTGAAATATACCATGAGTAGCAGGATGGGTTGGCCCAAGGTTTAACGTAGCAATCTCTCCGTCTATGGTTTCAGTGCTCGCTAAAGCGGCAACTTTCTTGTTTTGTAGTTCTAATTCGCTCATCGTCCAAAAAACGTATCGTCTTTATCAGTTCTGGTTTCATCTTCCAAGGCATATTCCTTTTTCATTGGATGATAATCC
>Ga0181563_10005724_pt1 | contig 11319 bp, 10 predicted proteins | sample 011ome_25_FD_133759 | JGI IMG/M metagenome (GOLD analysis project Ga0181563, IMG submission 133759) | Coastal salt marsh microbial communities from the Groves Creek Marsh, Skidaway Island, Georgia - 011512CT metaG (megahit assembly) | ecosystem: Environmental > Aquatic > Marine > Intertidal... | reverse complement strand
GCAACGTGCGCCAACTGATCAACGTGGCCGAAAGCGCCGTGCTGCAAAGCCGTCGGGGCACCGGCTCGATCGCCTCGCTTCTCATGGCCGATACCGACGACGCGCGCCCTGCGATGACCACCGAGGGCAAGCCGCTCAAGGAATTTGTCGAGGCCTTCGAGCGGATGCTCATCGACAACACCATGCGCCGCCACAAGGGCTCGATCGTGGCGGTGATGGACGAGCTGTGCCTGCCGCGCCGGACCCTGAACGAGAAGATGGCCAAGTATAACCTGCAGCGCTCGGATTACCTCTAGGCACTTCAACTCTTGGTAGTCGCACCTCTCTACAGCGCGTGGAAAACTTGCCCATTGTCTCCGGCCCCCTTTCCCCCTTATGTAGGGTCTACGGGCGTTCGCACGATGGAGTGCGGGATCGTCCGGTGAGTTTCACTGTTTTGGGTTGCGCCGGCCATAGCGCGTCGGTTCCCGAGACAGAGGATTTGGCCCCTCGGGGCCGGAGAATTGCCCTGGGCAGCGCGAGGTTTCAGACGCGTCCGGGCACATGAACGGACCCCTGTTCGGGGTCGGAGTGTAAACGCGATGAACTGCGCTTTGGCGACAGGATGGATGCGACAGGCCCTTTCGGGCCACGCCCCTGCCCATGTGCATCACGCTCAGACAAATCACGCCGTATCCACAGTCGCTCCACCGGGGCGGGCTGAGGCAAGGCGTGTGAATGGACAAAATGGCAAAGAAAATGCTGATCGATGCCACGCACGCGGAAGAAACCCGCGTTGTTGTGGTGGACGGAAACAAAGTCGAAGAATTTGATTTCGAAAGCCAGTCGAAGCGCCAGCTCGCTGGAAACATATATCTCGCAAAAGTCACGCGCGTAGAGCCGTCGCTTCAGGCCGCCTTCGTTGATTACGGCGGCAACCGGCACGGCTTTCTGGCGTTCTCGGAGATACATCCCGACTATTATCAGATCCCGGTCGCTGACCGTGAGGCGCTGATCGCCGAAGAACGCGCCTATGCCGAAAGCATGCGTGATGAAGGCGATGCCGAGGCTGAGGAAAGCGAAAAGCCCCGCAAAGTGAGCCGCTCGCGCCGTTCGCGCTCGCGTTCGAAGCCCTCCGCCCGCGAGTCGGGCGATATCGTTGCGACAGCCGAAGTAGACCGCGATGATGTCGGTATTGCCGGCATGGAAGTCGTCGATCTTGGCGAGGATCAGGACGAGACCGAAGAGGTCAACGGCGCTGATGGCGTTGGCGAGGGCGAAGCCCTGAGCCCGATGGAGACCGTGGCCGAGACGCCGGTTGAAACTCCGTCTGCCGAGGACGACGACGGCGAGGATGACAGCGACAGCATCGTCGAGACCGTCGAGAAAGACGACACCATCGAAAGCGTCGCCGAAGAAGACGATAGCGAAGATGTGCGCCCCGTCCGCAAACCGCGCCCCAAGCGCTACAAGATTCAGGAAGTGATCAAGGTCCGGCAGATCATGCTGGTACAGGTCGTCAAGGAAGAGCGCGGAAACAAGGGCGCAGCCTTGACCACATATCTCTCGCTTGCGGGCCGCTATTGCGTCTTGATGCCGAACACTGCCCGTGGCGGCGGCATCTCTCGCAAGATCACCAACGCAGCCGACCGCAAGAAGCTCAAGGAAATCGCGGCCGAGATCGATGTGCCCGATGGCGCCGGCCTCATTATCCGCACCGCCGGAAGCCAGCGCACCAAGGCCGAAATCAAGCGCGACTATGAATACCTTCAGCGCCTGTGGGAGCAGATCCGCGAGTTGACGCTGAAATCCATCGCGCCGGCCAAGATCTATGAAGAGGGCGACCTCATCAAACGCACGATCCGCGATCTCTATTCGAAAGAGATCGACGAGGTGATCGTCGCGGGCGAGGCGGGGTATCGCTCGGCCAAAGACTTCATGAAAATGATCATGCCGTCCCACGCCAAGAACGTGAAACCATACGGCGAACAGATGCCGCTATTCGCGCGCTATCAGGTTGAAGGGTATCTGTCGGGGATGTTCAACCCGACCGTCCAGCTTCCCTCGGGCGGCTATATCGTCATCGGCGTTACCGAGGCGCTTGTTGCGATCGACGTGAACTCAGGCCGTGCCACCAAGGAAGGCTCGATCGAACAAACAGCGCTCAAGACCAATCTTGAAGCCGCTGACGAAGTCGCTCGCCAACTGCGCCTGCGCGATTTGGCCGGTCTGATCGTCATCGACTTTATCGATATGGACGAGCGCAAGAACAACACTGCGGTCGAAAAGCGCCTCAAGGACAAGCTCAAGACCGACCGCGCCCGTATTCAGGTGGGCCGGATCTCGGGTTTCGGCCTTCTGGAAATGAGCCGCCAGCGGCTGCGCCCCGGTATGCTCGAGGCGACGACCCAGCCTTGCCCGCATTGCCATGGCACCGGCCTTCTGCGCTCGGACGACAACGTGGCGCTTTGGATCCTGCGTCAGCTCGAAGAAGAGGGTGTGCGCGGGCGGTCGAAAGAGGTTCTGGTGCGGGCGCCTGTCGGCATCGCCAACTTCCTGATGAACCAAAAGCGCGAGCATATCGCCGCGATCGAGGCCCGCTATGGCATGGCCGTGCGGATCGAATGCGACGTGACGCTGGTTTCGCCCGATTTCGCGATTGAAAAGTTCAAGACCGCGACCCGTGTGGTGCCTGAGGCCGCCCCGATCACCGCTTCGACCATCGTGATCGAAGAGGACGAGGATGATCTGGTGGCAGACGAGGCGGAAGAGGCCGATGACGAGGCCGAGGCCGCACCCGCTGCTACGTCGGGCGAAAACGGGGATAAACCCAAAAAGCGCCGGCGCCGTCGGCGTCGTCGGCGGTCGGGCAACGGAGCTTCGGGCGAGGGGCAGGACAGTGCCGCCGATCAAGGGGACGAGGACGAAGGAGACGAGTCCGAGGAGGCCGAGGCCTCCGAAGCGCCCGCCGCTTCCACCGAAGAAGCCACTGTGGCAGTCGAACCCGAGGCCGACGCTCCGGCATGGTCCAAGGTAACCCGCAGCCGCAAACCAAGAACCTCGGCCAAGAAGGCACCCGCCGAGCCGGTCGCCGAGGCGGCGCCTGTGGAGCCAGCTGCTGAGGAAGCCCCGGCAAAGCCCAAGACGACCCGCACCCGCAAGGCCCCAGCCAAGAAAGCCAAAGAGCAAGAGGCTGTCGCCGAAGAGGCCGCGCCCGTAGCAGAGGTTGTAGAGGCTGAACCGGCTGCCAAGCCCAAGGCCACCCGCAGCCGAAAGGCCCCGGCGAAAAAGGCGGCCGAGGCTCCGGCTGAAGCTGCCGCGGAGGCTCCGGCGCCCGATCCCAAGGCAGAGGCCAAGGCCGAACCGGCATCGGCGCCCAAGGCCGAACCGGCGCCCGCCGAGCCCGAAGACCCTTCGAAGCCCAAGCGCAAGGGCTGGTGGTCGCTCGGCCGCTGAACCACTGACAACAAACATCACGCTGCCCTCGCGAAATCGGGGGCGGCGTTTTGTCGTGGGTAACCCTCTCGTGAGGCGGGTATTTCCGGCGTGACCTTCGCCCATCCCTCGCATATGTCGGGGCAAAGGAAACCCGAATGCTCGACACCGCAACCCTTCTTGATGCCTCAATTCTCCCTGCGATGCTGATCGCCCTGACGGCGGGCCTCTTGTCGTTTCTCTCGCCCTGCGTGTTGCCGATCGTTCCACCCTATCTGGCGTATATGGGCGGTGTGAGCCTTTCAGATATGGACCAATCGGGCCGCGCACGGCGGCGGGCGCTTTTGTCGGCTGCGTTCTTTGTGCTCGGGCTTTCGACTGTCTTCCTGCTCTTGGGCTTTGCCTTCTCCGCCGTCGGGCGGCTTTTTCTGCAATGGCAGGATTGGTTTCTTTTCGGCGCGGGCGTCCTGATCATGGTGTTTGGGGCCCATTTCCTCGGCGTGTTCCGCATCCGCTTTCTGGATCGCGAAGCGCGGCTCGATGCGGGAAATCAAGGCGGTTCTGCCTTCGGGGCCTACCTCCTTGGATTGGCCTTTGCCTTTGGTTGGACACCCTGCCTCGGCCCGATCCTTGGCGCGATCCTCGGCCTTGCAGCCTCGGAGGGAAGCGTAGCGCGGGGAACCGTCCTTTTGGCTGCCTACGCGGCAGGCCTCGGTATCCCTTTTCTGGCTGTGGCGGCGTTCTTTCCGAGCCTCAAAGGCGTGATGGGCTGGATGAAGCGGCACATGGACCGGATCGAGAAAGTCTCTGGCCTCCTTCTGTGGACCGTTGGCCTCTTGATGATCACCGGTCAATTCAGCGCCCTCAGCTACTGGCTTCTTGAAACCATGCCGGGTCTTGCCGCCCTCGGCTAGGGGCTGTGCTTTGGCCGCGTCCGCGCTAGTCTGTGGTAGGCATTGAAGGCGGGCTTGAGGCGTGAACAAGACAGCAGGGCAGGTGAGGCGCAGGCGGGTGATCTATATTCCTGGCTATGACCCGATTCCCACGCGCCGCTATCGCGAGCTTTACCGAAAGGAAGGCGCGGCTCAGGCCGAGATCAGCGGTTATGATCTGGCGATCCGCCCGCGCGAGGCGGGGGGCACCTATGGATGGAGCGTGACGGCGACGATCGAAGGGGCCGAGGTTGTGGCCGAAGTCGATGTTTTGGTCTGGTCGGATATCGTGCAGTCCAGCATGGCCCGCTCGATCCCGGCGACCTATTTTCAGCTTCTGCGCACCGCGTGGATCTACATCTCGACCGGCGCGCTCAAGCGGCTGATGCGTCTGCGCAAAGGGCCGGTGATCGCCGCGCTCTATCCGGTGGGGATGCTGATTGGCCAACTTGTGGTGGCGGCCCTTTCGGGATGGCTAGTTGCACGGCTTGCCGCTTGGACGTTTGTGCAGCTTGGCCTTGGTGGGATGTTCTTTGGCGGGCTCTCCATCGGCTTGGGCCTTTTTGCCGTTGTAGCGCTTTTGCGGGCATTCAAGCGCCTCGATCACCGGCTTTTTGCCTATTACCTGATGCATGATTATGCCTTCTCGGCCCGCTGGCGTGGGGCGCATCCGCCGGTGCAGAGCGCAAGGATCGGCGAGTTTGCTGCGCATATCGCCAGCGCTTTGGGGGGCGATACCGACGAGGTTCTCGTTATCGGCCATTCCTCTGGCGCGCATCTGGCGATCTCGGCCCTTGCCCAGCTTTGCCGCGAAGGTCGGTTGCCACCAGAGCGCCCGCCCTTGGCGCTTCTCACGCTGAGGCAGGTGGTTCCGATGGTGTTGTTCCTGCCGGATGCCGATGAACTGCGGGCCGATCTGAATCTCCTCTCGGCCAGTGCGGCGATTACATGGGTCGATGTGACAGCCCCCGGCGATGGCTGTGCCTTTGCACTCTGCGATCCGGTGGCGGTTTCCGGTGTTGCTCCCGACAATCAGCGCTGGCCGCTGGTGATCTCGGCGGCCTTCACCCAGACCCTCAGCCCCGCGCGCTGGAAGGCGCTGCGCTGGCGCTTCTTCCGGCTGCATTTCCAATATCTCTGCGCCTTCGACCGCCCGGGCGATTATGACTATTTCCGAATCACGGCGGGGCCGCAAACCCTCGCGCAACGGTTCGCCGGGCGCCCCCCGTCGAAAAGCCAGATCGTAACGCCGACCTCGGGCTATAGGGGGATGACGCCTTGATCCCGCCCAAACCCCCCGCGCGGCCGCGACGTATCCCGCTTTGGCGCTACCTGCGGCTCTTCCGGCAAGACATCCTCTCGGCCCAGCCCGAGCACCTATACCGCACCTGGATGGCCGAGTTTCGCACGCCCTTCTTCCGCTCGTATCTGATCAACGATCCGGCGCTGGTGCGACGGTTCTTGAACGAACGGCCAGACGATTTCCCCAAATCCAGCCGCGTCACCGAGGGGCTGCGGCTCCTGCTAGGGCAATCGGTCTTTGTGACCAACGGGGAGATTTGGAAGCGCCAGCGCCGGATTATTGATCCGGCCTTCGAAGGCGGACGGCTGCGCGATACCTATCCGGCGATGCTGGCTGCCGCAGATTCGGCGGTGGCGCGGCTGGGACGTCTGGGCGAGGGGCCGGTCGAGATCGAGGCCGAGGCAAGCCATGCGGCAGCCGATATCATCTTTCGGACGCTGTTTTCGATCCCCATCGAACATCAGATCGCGAGCGAGGTCTTCGCCGCTTTTCGCGCCCATCAGCGCGCGCAACCGATCCTCAATCTGGGGGCATTTCTGCCTTTGCCAAGGTGGATGCCGAGGCTGTTCCGGCGGGACGCCAAGACAACCGCCGCGCGGATCCGCAGCCTGATCTATGAGCTGACGGCGGCGCGACTTGCCGAGATCGCCAAAGGCACCGCTCCGAACGATCTTGCCACCAAGATCATGACCACCTCTGATCCCGAAACCGGCGTGCGGTTTGATTTGCGGGAGATGGTCGATCAGGTCGCGATTTTCTTTCTCGCGGGCCACGAGACCAGCGCGTCGGCCCTTTCCTGGGCGCTTTATCTTCTGGCGACCCATCCCGAGTGGCAGGAGAAGGTAGCCAGCGAAGCGCGGGGTCTCGGCCCGGGATTCTCGTCGCTGTCAAACCTGAAGGTGACCGGCGATGTCTTTCGCGAGGCGCTCCGGCTCTATCCGCCGGTGCCGATGATGGTCCGCGAGGCGGTCAGGCCCGAAGAATTTCGGGCCCGCCACGTTGAGGCGGGGGCTCAGATCGTTTTGTCGCCTTGGCATATGCACCGGCACGAGCGTCTTTGGGATAACCCTGACGCTTTTGATCCGGCCCGCTGGCAAAGCGATGCGGGCCGCGCCTCGGCCCGTGAGGCATATATGCCTTTCTCAAGCGGTCCACGGGTCTGCACCGGCGCGGGATTTGCGATGGCTGAGGGGGTCGTCTTGCTGTCAAAATTGGTTGGTGCTTATACCTTCGCGCCGGTGGAAGGCAAAATGCCTGTGCCGGTGGCGCATCTGACGGTGCGAGCGCAGGAGGGAATCTGGCTTGCCCTGACCCGGCGCGATTCGAACTAAAGCTAGCCCCCGCATCGAACAATCCGCGGCGGTGTTATTAATTGTTCTTCATATCGCGGCAATTGTGGCCCTTGTCAGAACGGGCGTTAACTAAATTGTGTGAAAATTGTGGCGACACATCTTAGCAAAATTAAATGATAACAAACTGTTAAGGTTTTTTGCGGCAGACGGGCGAGGCAAAATAGGGCAATTTTGGGGCGCAATCGGCGCCAAAGTTGGTATCAATTCGGGCAGCGGTGGGGGCCGCTAAGTTGGATTGATGTTATGTCGTATATTCGTAAACGGCGCACCCAGGTGGGATATTGGCGGAGAGTTCATTACACGGCCGCGAACTGGCTTTTCAAACTTGGCCTGCGCCGGACTTACTATGGCCTTGATGACCTGTTCAGCTATCAGCTGACGCCGAAGCCTGTTCAGGCCTATCCGAGCAAGCTCGACTCCAAGCTCGAGCGCATCGATATGCGGACGATTCGCGAGTCGATCTATCCGTCGGATCGGCGCTGAAGCCGCTGCAATATCCAGACGCGGATTGCTGAGGCAAGGCCAACATCGCCTCGGCCCGCGTCGATCTCGGCGGCGAGGGAGTTGAGGGTCCGGCCCTCGTCCTCGGCTGCCGCGCGGAATGCCCGCCAAAACTCATCCTCAAGCGAGACAGAGGTGCGGTGCCCCATCAGCGTCAGGGATCGTTTGACGGGGCGGCCGCTCATTCGTCGTCAAACTTCAACTGATCGAGCCGCCGCGCCGCGAGATCCTCGCGTGCAGCTTCGAGAAGCCGCTGCGCCTTGGTGCGGCCAAACTTGACCGCGTTGGCATCGGCCTGAGCCTTCGCCTCGGAGCGGCTCTTTTCTTTTCGAACCTTGTTGAGGTTGATCGGCGTCGCCATGATCAGCCCTTGGGGCCGATCATGTCTTCGGGGCGGACGATCTTGTCGAAGGTCTCGCCATCGACAAAACCAAGGGCGATGGCCTCTTCGCGCAGGGTCGTGCCGTTCTTGTGCGCGGTCTTGGCGACCTTAGTGGCGTTGTCATAGCCGATGGTCGGGGCAAGCGCGGTGACGAGCATCAGGCTCTCCTTCATCAGCTTGTCGATCCGTGCGGTGTTCGCCTGCGTGCCGACCACCATGTTGTCGGTGAAGGACGACGCTGCATCGCCCAGAAGCTGCATGGATTGCAGGACGTTGTGGCTCATCATCGGGTTATAGACGTTCAGCTCGAAATGGCCCTGACTTCCGGCAAAGCCGACTGCCGCGTCATTACCCATGACATGGGCGCAGACCATGGTCAGCGCTTCGGCCTGTGTCGGGTTGACCTTGCCAGGCATGATCGACGAGCCGGGCTCGTTCTCGGGCAGGATCAGTTCGCCAAGGCCCGAACGCGGGCCGGAACCCAGAAGGCGCATATCGTTGGCGATCTTGAAAAGCGATGCGGCCACGGTCTTGAGCGCACCCGAGAACATCACCATCGCATCATGCGCGGCAAGCGCTTCGAACTTGTTGGGCGCAGTGACAAAGGGCAGGCCGGTGATCTCTGCAATTGCGGCGGCCACGCGGGCGTCAAAGCCTTTTTTGGTGTTCAGGCCAGTGCCAACAGCGGTGCCGCCCTGCGCCAGCTCATAGATATCTCCAAGGCAGGAGTCGATGCGGCGGATGCCCTTGTCGACCTGAGTGGCATAGCCTGAGAATTCCTGCCCGAGGGTCAGGGGAGTCGCGTCCTGCGTATGGGTGCGGCCGATCTTGATGATGTCGCGGAACTCGGCCGATTTTGCCCAAAGCGCGCCGGAGAGTTTCTCAAGGCCGGGGATCAGCACATCGCGCGCGTGCACGGCGATAGCAACGTGCATGGCCGTCGGGAAGGTGTCGTTTGACGATTGGCCCATATTGCAATGGTCATTGGGGTGAACCGGCTTTTTCGAGCCCATTACACCACCCAGCATCTCGATCGCGCGGTTCGAGATCACCTCGTTGGCATTCATATTCGATTGCGTGCCAGAGCCGGTTTGCCAGACGACGAGGGGGAAGTTGTCGTCAAACTTGCCGTCGATTACCTCGGTTGCGGCGGCGCTGATCGCATCCGCAATCGTCGCATCCAGATCGCCTTGCGCCTTGTTCACCTGCGCACAGGCTTTCTTGATCACGCCAAGCGCGCGGATGATAGGCACTGGCTGACGCTCCCAGCCGATCGGGAAGTTGATGATCGAGCGCTGGGTCTGGGCGCCCCAATACTTGTCGGCGGGAACCTCCAGAGGGCCAAAGCTATCGGTTTCGGTGCGGGTCTGGGTCATGGCACAATCCTGTGGTATGCAATTGTATGCCGTTTAGCGCCGGGCGGGGCGCGACGCAACTGCGCAAACGCAGCCTCCCGGCTATTTGCGGAAGCTGTCGAGCCGGACGACCTCGGCCTCGTGCGGCTTTTCAGCCTCATCCTCGGCCATTTCCTGCATCGGCGCCTCGTCGGCTTCGGCCTCGTCCACGTCGTCCTCGTCGTCCTTGCCGTCGTCCTGTGTCTCGAACCGCAGGCCGAACTCGACCGAAGGATCAACGAAGGTCTTGATCGCGTCGTAGGGGATATACATCGGCTCGGGCTTGTTGCCAAAGTTCAATGTGATGGCAAAGCCTTCGTCGGTCACTTCTAGGTTGTCGAACCAGTGCTGGATGACGATGGTCATCTCGGTGGGATAACGGTCGGCGAGCCAGTCGGCGAGTTCGACATCGGGATGCAGCGTGTCGAAGGTGATGAAGAAATGGTGCTTTCCCGGAAGGCCGGTTTTGGCGACGCCTGCAAGAACCTCCTGAATGAGGCCGCGCATGGCCCTGTGCATCAGGTTTCCGTAATCGATGGAGCGGTTCAACGCAGGTCTCCTAGCAGCTGACTTCACCATAAAAGATTCGTCCCCGGATGAAAGGGGCGATGGCATGGCTCAGCCAAGACCGGCCCAGCCGCCCAAGACAAACCCCAAGGCGGCGGAAATCGCGAGCACCTTGCCAAGCCCCAAATGACGTTTGAGGAGTAGGAAGCTCGCAACGATCGCCAGAAGAATCGCCAGCATATCGGCGCTGGCGGGGTCGGGCAGGGGTAGGTGAGCAGGGCCGAGATGCACCTCGCCCACGTCGCGGAAGCCGACGTGAAGCGCGAACCAGACCGAGAGGTTGAGGATCACACCAACCACGGCAGCGGTGATGCCCGAAAGCGCCGCCGACAGGCGCGGCTTACCAGCGAGCCAGTCGATGTAAGGCGCACCGGCGAAGATCCACAGAAAACAAGGAACGAAAGTGACCCAAAGGGTCATGGCGCCGGCAAGTAGGGCGAGGGGGATGCCGCCTTCGACCGCACCGGCCAGTATGGCGACGAACTGGGTTACTAGGATCAGCGGGCCGGGGGTGGTCTCGGCAAGGCCGAGCGCGTCGACCATCTGAAGCGGCGATAGCCAGCCACGCCCTGTCACCACCTCCTGCGCTATATATGCGAGAACCGCATAGGCGCCGCCGAACGTCACCACGGCAAGTTTGGAAAAGAAGATGCCGATCTCAAGAAGAAAGCTCGCGCCTGCTGACTTTGCGGCCAGGAGCGGGGCCACCCAAAGCGCGCCGGCGATCGATGCGACGCGGAGGGCAGCGCCAAGTGGCGGGGCTTTTTGAGCCGCGGTTTGGACCGGCGAAACGGCGAAAGCGCCGATGAGGCCGGCGGCGAGGATGACAATCGGGAAAGGCAGGCGAAACACCGCCAGAGCCAAAAAGGCCGCAGCCGCAAGGGCGATGTGCAAGCGGCCTTTGAGCGCCCGTTTGGCGACACGCAAGAGCGCCTCGATGACGATCGCGATCACCGCCGCCTTGACCCCGACAAAGGCGGCGCGGATGAGTGGCTGATCTCCGAAGGACAGGTAGAGAAGCGCCAGCGCAGTGATGACAGCCGCGCCCGGAAGAACGAAAAGCAGGCCCGCAAGGATGCCCCCGCTAATACCGCGCAGCTTCCAGCCGGCGTAGGTCGCCAGCTGCATCGCCTCGGGGCCGGGGAGCATCATGCAAAACGACAGGGCGCGGAGAAACTCGGCCTCGGTCAGCCATTTGCGCTCGTCCACCAACTCGCGGTGCATGAGCGCGATTTGAGCCGCAGGCCCGCCAAACGACAGAAGGCCGATGCGGGCAAAGGCGTGGAAGATGTCTGCGAAATTCATGCCGCCATAGCGCATGGGGCGCGGCAACAGATCAAGAGCGGACAGGGGGAAAGTGCAGGCTTCTGTTGCCAGGTGCCTGCGAACCCCGCCTTACGCTGCTAGGCGCAAGGGCTTAGATTTCGGCTTTTCGCACCGCATTAAGCGGCGAGAGCGACCGGAGCACGGTTGT
>Ga0181563_10005722_pt1 | contig 11320 bp, 9 predicted proteins | sample 011ome_25_FD_133759 | JGI IMG/M metagenome (GOLD analysis project Ga0181563, IMG submission 133759) | Coastal salt marsh microbial communities from the Groves Creek Marsh, Skidaway Island, Georgia - 011512CT metaG (megahit assembly) | ecosystem: Environmental > Aquatic > Marine > Intertidal zone... | reverse complement strand
GTTTGATGAGCACAGTGGCAACTGCTTCGTCAGCTGAAAAACCAAGAGGAATTTCCCGAAGTAGAAGCCAAAATCACCGCCAAAATCATGTTTTTGAGGCGGCTTTTACCGTGCCACACACTTCAAGCCCCACCACTCATGCTGACATGGCCAATGAAGAACCAGCAACCATTTTGGCAGGCTATCGTTTCGATGGACCATCTACAGCAACCCCCGTGCCAGTCTTAAAAAAACAGCCGTAAACTATTTACAATTCATGACTTATAGCCTTCGAAATATTTCAGAATCACCTCGAAGGTTCAGAATGGCAGCCCAAAAGCGGCAAAACGCTCCGAGACTACGAATCCAGTGACTCCATGCCGATCGGTATCCAATTTAGCTTTCTCTACGTTTTGACAGCTTCGCCGCGCCCAACCAGAGACGGCAACGCCGCAACCAACCCCTCTTCGCAAATAAGTCGCCAGCCGCCGGAACACTCTCCGCGCTGTCGGAATGACATTCGTCTAGGTGAAATCCAGTCAACGGCATAAACTTGGAGCTGAGACGCAAAAAACGAAACTCAAAATTGATCAAAAGCGGCTGCCAAGGTAGGCGGCTCTATTTTGTTCGCTGCCCTAAGCCCCCAAAACCGGCATGGAAGCCACATTGAATCCCCGCAACCGCGGATGTTTCCGACAATGGTTGATTCAGGCACACCGCCTAAAAAAGCGGGGAATCAGTGATTTCGCTCCCTGCCTCCTTCCCATCCAAAAACTGTCGGAACTTCGCATCCACACGCCCTCTGGACGTGCTTATTTTGGTGCAGCGAAGCGATTGGCCAGTGTCATATGGCTTTTAGGGTTCAGCATTCTACTGCTCACATTGCCCTTGAAAACGAGCCGGGCAGCCGACTACCGAACGGCCAATTTCCTCGTGCAAGCGCCAAACCAGTCGCTTGCCTATCAAGTGGCTCAAGCCGCCGAAGCCTATCGACATGACCTAGCGGTCTATTGGCTGGGTACCCCCCTGCCCAATTGGCCAAACCCTTGCCCCATTCTCGTCACTTCGGGCGATAATTTACCGGCCCAGGGGGTCACGACGTATAACCCTATTCCCGCCCGTGATTTTCAAATGCAGGTGGTAGGTAGCCCTGAAAGAATTCTTGACAGTGTTCTGCCGCACGAGATCACCCACACCGTTCTGGCAACCCACTTCCGACGTCCATTACCAAGATGGGCTGACGAGGGCATCTGCACGACCGTTGAGCATCACTCCGAAAAATCCAAGCACGAAAAGAAGCTGATCGAATTCCTTCAATCACATCGTGGAATCGCGATGAACCACCTGTTCTTGATGAAGGAATACCCGCAGGACGTTCTTCCAATGTACGCGCAAGGGTATTCCGTTTGCCAATTTTTGATTCAACAAAAAGGCCCCAGAGAATTCATTCGCTTCCTCGGAGACTACCTGAAGGAACCATCTTGGACATTGAACGTGAAACGCCACTACGGGTACGCTTCACTTCAGGAATTCCAAGATTATTGGATTGCATGGGTCGCGTCCGGCAGCGGACCTACCGATGCGTTTGCCAAACTCACGGCCACTGCGACCACGGTCATGCAGGCTTCCCTCAACGTCCCGGCCGGCGAGCCTTCTCCAAATCAAAAACAATCGATCGGATTGCTTGAAAGCCGATTGCTGGTTGAAACAGGAGAAACTCCAACAAAACGCGAAATCGCCGGTCTCTCGCAATTCAATCTCTCGAGTGCCAAGTTTTCACATAATGTGCAGTTCGCCCAAAACCTGCAACCAGCACCGCAAACCGCGATTGATTCACTCGCTCCACCACCTCGCCAGCTCGCCCTGACGAGGCAATCGGATCACAGCGAATCGGACACCACCTTCAACCAAACGATTAGCGAACCTGTCCGATTGAACTCAGAGACATCGACAAAGCCTCAAACGCCGGCTGAATTCACAACAACCAATCGTTCGGGGGGCTCAGAACGCAGATCAGAACGCGAGGAGGCGAATTTCACCAGCACAAACTCGTACTTCTCACCGCTTACCCAACTCGTACCCGTCGCGACCACCGGCACTCCACCGCCAAAATCCCAGTTCACTGGTGCGTTAATGGGGCATTCTTTTCCGGCGAAGCAACCCAAAAACAGGGACACCCGACCCCAAAAAGCTGACGCTCAAACCGATCGCACTGAGCTGGAAAATAGAAAAACGCCGCGATTCCCCAAAACGGTCAATGATGAGCAGCAAGACAGCGGGCCCCCAGACAACGGCCACTTGACGAGCCCGTTTGATCCAATTTCCTTGCCGCTCAACAGCGGCAGCCGACAAATGTGGCGTTAAGACTACCGCAAACGGCTAAAACTTGTTACTTTTCCCCCTTCGTCACGTGTCCCATCGCGGGTTCGTGGCTCCTTGTCGCCCGCCAGCTCGGATGACAGAATCTCGATGGATTCGACAATACTGAGCACGTTTGATTACGTCGATTCGCGGCTGACACATGCAGTCAGCGTGAAACTCAGCGGTTTCCGACCTAGATCCCAGACGAGACTCACGAGAACGCATCAACTTGCCCGTTAGACAGAGGCCTATTTGGCCGATCTCAGAATAAAACGCTAGACACGCGTTAAACTCTGAAACGAGGCCAACGAGCAATACACGATTTGACGATAAAATTAGCTAATTAGATTTCACTTTTACCTCACTGGTACCCTTCGATGGCAAAGCCACAACACAAACTGAAAAAAGCGAATCATGGCCGGCGTCCGGCGAGTGCAAAAGCTCGCAAAGCGAAACGCAAGAAGATCAAAACCTGATTGGGCAGCGTCTTCACGCTACGCATTCCCCAATCAATAAGTATCGCTGATCTTTTCCAACAGGCGGTAACGAGATGCGTCATGAAACCTTAATCGATCTGTCACTGTTTGATATTGATGCTCCGATAGCAGACATCGAAGCAATTAGGAAGTTCAATCCACAGCGACACGAGATGGAACAACTCACCGCGATTCTCTATGAGGATCTCGATAGCTTTTGCTGCGCAGCGGTCAAAGAGTTAAGCGAGCAGGAGTTTTGGGTGCGGGGTCACATGCCCGGAATGCCATTGATGCCGGGCGTGGTGATGCTTGAGGCCGTCGCGCAATTGTCGAGCTACTTTACCCAAAAGCACGATCTACTTGGCTCGGAAATGGTTGGTTTTGGTGGCTTAGACAATGTCAGATTTCGTGGCGTCGTCTCGCCCGGTGATCGCCTGATCCTTCTTGTGAAAATGGTAAAGACTCGGCGCGGTCGAATGATCATCGCCGATTTCCAAGGTGTCGTTGGCGAAAATGTAGTTCTCGAGGGAACACTTCGAGGAATTCCCATTCCCGTCGATGCATTGACCAATCGCGGTGAGTGATCTCTCTTCGCTCGACGAGAGACTCAAACCAAGCGGTAAACCTTTAAGTAGGCCTGATCGCTAACCGCGACCGCTAAGGATCCGCGGCATTCTCTGGATGTTCATGGTATGACAACGATTCGAACTGAACATCCGGCTGATTTACCACCCACCGAACCGCTCGATTTTCTTGTAGTCGCGCCGCACCCAGACGATGCCGAACTGGGGATGGGTGGGACAATCATGAAGATGATCGAACAAGGCCAGCGCGTCGGCATCCTCGATCTCACCAGTGGTGAACCGACACCTCATGGAAGCGAAGTGATTCGCCGCCAAGAAACCGAAGCTGCCACCAAGATTCTTGATGTCACTTGGCGAGGGAACGCAGGGCTGCCCAACCGATCACTCGAAGCAACTTTAGAGAACCGAGAACTTCTCGCGAGCTATTTTCGCGTCCTGCGACCGCGATGGCTGTTTGCACCCTACTGGGAAGACGCGCACCCCGATCATCTTGCTGCTACTCAGCTAGTCGAAGCGGCTCGCTTCTGGTCCAAGCTCAGCAAAACGGAGATGCCCGGCGATCGGCACCACCCGGAACGTCTCTACTACTACTACTGCATCCATCTCCGACTTGCGATCACACCGACTTGGATCACCAATATCACCCAGCAGTGGGATCGCAAACTCTCGGCGATTCGCTGCTATGAAAGCCAGTTCATCACGGGCCGCCCCTCAACCTCGCCTACTTTGATGGACCGGTTTCGAGATGATGCAGCTTATTGGGGCAAGCTGATCAATCGCGACTACGGCGAGCCGTTCACGACGAGGGAACCCCTAGCGCTCGAGTCAATCCGGGATCTAATCTGATCAAACCTGTTTTCGGTTTTGCGATGACGGTCCAACCCGTGAATGTCACGCTCTTCCAGCTAAGATCAGCTTGACTCACCCGGCTTCTTTAAGGTCTTGATGCAATCGACCAAGCGTTCCACACCCAATTGCGATAACGCTTTGGGTAACTCATCTACCAATCTCGTTGAGATAGTCGGGTCGTAGTAGTTGGCGGTTCCAATTTGCACAGCACTCGCGCCGGTCACCAGAAACTGCATCACGTCATCGATGTTCGCGATCCCTCCGATTCCAATGATCGGGATATCAACCGCTTGCGCGACCTGATGAACACACCGTAGCGCGATCGGCTTGATCGCTGGACCACTCAATCCTCCCATACCATTTCCAAGCATGGGTCGCTGCCGCTTCCAGTCCACAACAATTCCCAAAACGGTGTTGATCAGGCAGACCGCATCCGCCCCGCCATCGGCGGCACCTTGCGCAATCTCCGCAATGCTCGTGACATTCGGAGTCAATTTGGCGAAAATCGGTGTGTCGGTTACCGCACGCGATGCTTGCACCACCTTGCGACAAGACTCGGCATTGGTACCAAAATCAATCCCACCGCTGACGTTAGGACAAGAGAGATTGAGTTCCAAAGCAGAGACTCCCGGCTGCGATCCGACTCGCTCAGCGAGCGAAACAAAGTCCGACTCGCTACGCCCCGCCACACTCACCACCACCGAAGTTCCGACGTCTCGAAGATAAGGCAGATGATGTTCGAGAAACGCATCGACCCCATCGTTATCGAGTCCGATCGCATTGAGTAGGCCAGCCGATGTCTCAACGGTTCGCCATGGTTGATTGCCAATCCGGGGCTCGGCCGTAATCGTCTTAGGAACAACCGCACCAAGCCTTGAGACATCCACCACTTCTTGCATCTCCCGCGCATAACCAAACGTGCCCGAGGCGGTCATGATCGGATTCTTGAGTTTCAAGCGTCCCAAATTGGTGGATAAGTCCATGATTCTCTTTAATTCAATCGCCTACGGAATATCTAATACGTTTCCCCAAGGTCTGCTCCCTATTGTCTGCCTCCGCGTTTCAAACGCTAGTGGGCTTGTTTAGGCAAAAACCGCAGCTTTAATCCGAAGAAATCAGTCGCGATGAGATCTCCGCGATCAGTCGCTCTGCAACAAACGGTTTGGTTCCATCGATGCTCGCAAGCACCTCTCCGGATGCATCTAACAATTCAACCTCGTTATGATCCGCATCAATCGCAGCGGGTCCATTGCTTACCATCAGATCGCAGTGTTTGCGTTCTAATTTAATGATTGCCCTGAATCGCTGATCTTCGGTTTCTAAAGCAAATCCAACGACCCATTGGCCGGGCCGCTTGCGTTGTCCCAAGGTCGCGACCACATCAGAGGTTTCAACAAGTTCGATTCGCAGCGGTTTCCCTGTCTTCGATATTTTTTGCGACTGCACATGACGAGGCATATAGTCACACGGCGCCGCTGCTCCGATCGCTCCTTCGCATCGCGTGAAAAGTTCGCACGACTTTTCCAACATTTCGTCCGTCGTAATCACCTGATGCACTTCGGCTTCGACCGGGTAATCCACCACAACTGGCCCCGAAACAATCACCACTTCATGACCAGCGTCGAGAACCGCTCGCGCAAGCGCTGCCCCCATTCGCCCACTGGAAGCATTGGTGATGTAACGCACCGGATCAAGGTACTGCCGCGTCGGTCCGGACGTGATCAGAATACGAGCCACTTCAACAACCAATCGAAATGCAAATGAATAGTTAAAATCTTATATAGTCGGATCGTGCGAACTGCCGCAACAAAAATGCCCCTGAAGCGACGGCGGAGACCATTCATTCAACAAAACGAATCGATCAAACGAGCAAGAGTAACCGTTTCTTGCGAAGTGTGCCCAAAACGCAAACATCACTTTAAATCTCTACCGAAACCAACAGCGATCGGGATTAGCAATGAACCGAGCACCCTTCGCCGGAGGACCATAAGGATATCCGCCAAAGCCATCGACTCAAAGAGGCAGATAAGCCGTCAAAAACGAGGGGTTTGAGGAACTCGTTTTTTGCAACAATTCGAGAATCCATTGCGGGGATGAATGATTCGCACGAGGCAAAGTCAATTGAGAACGCAGATACCTACTTGTGTATTCCCAAAACCATTTCACGATTCATGCTTCACCAAAATAGTTCGTCTTGAAATCGTTTTGTTGACGAATGAAACAAACTTGATGACGATCGCGACTTTGCCCGCATTACCGATCCATGCGAATCGCCTGGGTGACCATCAGGTGAGGTGTATCGAGACCAGCGATCGAGCCGACCGTGCCGACCACGCCGACCTGCTGATTAAGAAGCGACCGAAGATTGACTCCGGGCATTGGCGACAAATAGGCCACCGTTCGACCAGCCTTATCGGTCAACGCATAAGGTGGACTATTGCTACGTGCCGAATAGACTTCAACCAAATAGCCCTCTTGGCGAAGCACTTCTCCTTGATTAGGAAACGCGTCCGCTGGCTTGAGTGGGTTGTTTCGTGCAACCGGCGACTGGGACCAACGATCACCCGACGCTGTCACGACGCCAGCGGTAAGGCTGTTCAAGGATCCTGAATCTGCCGTGACAACACTTCCACCGTCCCGTCTCATCGCCACTCGTTGGTATCGCTGCGCAGTTTCGACGACCAAGCGAGCACGCTGCGTTGCAAGCGAGTCGACCCCGGATGTAGCGATTCGCTCGGCTGCACCTGCGACCACTGCGATTTCTTGGCCACTTGCTTGAATCGCCATCAGCCGGGCGAGTAATAAATTCAATTGATCCGCATCGGCACCCTGAACTTGTTGCTCAATCGCAGCAACACGTGCCTGGATCAGCACCGGGTCAACCGAGGTAGTTGCGCCGACCTGAATGACTGACTCATCGTTAGAAAAACGACGCGGAGAAACTTGAAACCCATCATCTAAAGTCGATTCAACAGCCATCTCTCCGCCAACGTCTGCATAACGTGGATTTCGTGTTCCTCGGTTTCGGCCCGACACCCAATTGGAATCATCGCCGCGAATTCCCGCTTCGGGAAGCGAACCGACGGAACGGATACGATCCGCCGTCATGGCCGATGGATTGGTTTGTGGCTGTGCTCCGATATCTTGAATTTTGGGTCGTGTCATGAACTCCAACGACGCCAGTAACCCTTCTTCTCGAAGAACATCCATCGCAGTTTGGCGATTCGGTGCGTCAGTGTTTTGATCCGACGTGAAAGCTTGATCACTAGCGTTGGCCGGCCGAACGCCACTACCAACGGGCCGAGATTGATCGAGGATGGAGCTGCCAAAAACAGGGTCATCGGAGACGATAGAACCTGATACCCCGGACTCGTCCTGAATTGGATATGCCGCAACGGCTGACGGTGCATTGGAACCAGATTGCCGAGCAACTTCAACTAACTCCTCGGTGCTTAGCACGACCGCGTCGCGATGCACCCAACGATACTCGCCCGACGGCGGCACAATTCGCAGCCATAACTGCGGACCATCGGGGCCCTCTCGTTCACTGCGACCGATCACGGTGACCTGCTCGCCTTTGGCCAATTGAACCTGCCAGCGATACTGTCTTGCTCGGCCCAACTGAGTTCCAATCCAAGAGACCGTGCGATCCTCGATTACCGTCCCTAATTCACCAGAGTCGTCCATCTGGACCGTCTCCGCAGGTAACCAGCAAAAGCTATCCGCAGGTGGACGAATCCCCAACCAACCGTCTGATGTCTCGGTATAAACCTCCAGCGTCTGCCCGAAACGCAAAGGGTCGGTTCGATAATACTCAGTTGATGGTCCACAGTGAGCAAACGCGTCGGTGTGGGCAACAAAAACTTGGTAAGGATCAAAATCGATCGACATTGAACCGGCGTCCGGCTGTGCTGCCGGCGACTGCGACTGACTCTGCGTTGTCGTTTTCGTCCTGGCGTACCGCGGGACTTCTCGAACGTCACTGCCGGTCAAGTCACTCTCAAGCACGGATTGCGGTGAAGCAGGTCGATCTTGAGCTGACGTGATGTCTGGCCCCACCACGGCGGGCGTCACCCACGCGAGGGCAGCAAGGAGAAAATAAAAAGGATTGCGAGACAGGGTGCGCATAGCGACCGGTCCTTGAAAATGTACGGTTTTCGCATGACCACGAAATCAGTGGGGTATCGTCTAAGGAAATAGTCAAGAAACGCATCAAAGCACAAGAGGAATCACTCCGGAGATGTTTCCCGCTGCGTTTCACGACAATTCGACGAGGACGAATCGATGCTTCGTTTTCATTGACAAACACCTTCATCCACCACCAAGATTTTCGTGAACGGTGTGGAAACGACTGTGACGACGGCATGAAAAAAGGTTTCAAGGTTTACGCCGTTCCGCCATTTGCCTTACGATTTCGCCGGATCCAAAAGTACGCCGAAGCGGGAGGCGACCAATGAGTTTGCTAATCACTTGTGAAGTAGGGGGCGATGCAATCCCGCATTGGCTCGTTCCCCATCTGCAGCTTATCGAGCATCAAACGCCCGACAGACGTCGCAAGAGGAAACGTTCTCGAAGCGATCAAGTCAAAGCCAAACGAACCACATCAAAAAACTGGCGAGAACTCTCGGCTCAGCCCCAACGAATATCGGCGCAACTCAGCAAATCGCACGAGAAGGCAGTTGACGATTCAGTAGAAGAGCAACCTACCGTGAGTGCGGTGCGACAATTCACATCGGAATCTCCAGCGCGTGATGATAGGAAAATGGATCGAGCGGATCGCGACCCGTCAAACGCAATGAGCGTTCGAGTGAATGCTTCTTCGGATCCGGAAGCGAAGATTTTGAAGCGATTAAGAATTGATTACCACAGCTTTGAAATTAGTCGCAAAATGGCTCAAACACTCAACTCACATTCATGCTTCAATCCGTTCGCAAACGAACTGGTAGATGTCACCAAAGATTTAAAGCAACGAAACCTGTTTAACGGACCGTTTCAAAAATTCACTCGCGATGTCCAACAGCGACTTCTCTCGGAAATACACCAACCCTACTTAGAATTGGTTTCACGTGCTGTGGAGACATTATTGGGGGAAAACGAATTTGTGATTCATTTTTCAGTGCGAACATTTCCCCTGCGACAAAAAGGTGCGGCGCGACGTACGGACGTGGGATTACTGTATGACCCATCCAGATCCGACGAGGTTGACCTATGTGCGGACCTAGTCGATGACATGTGGTATCGCGCTCCGATGCTGAAAGTTCGCCGAAATTATCCCAGACGAGGACCGGAGGTGGGGATCACTCGCCAACTGCGTTCTCGTTTTGCGGGGCGTGATTACGTTGGAGTAGAACTCTGGTTGAACCGAGCGTGGGCGGGCCGGCGAGTGGGCTTGAGAGAGGAAGCGATTGCGGCAATGACTGACTCCATTGCCTCGGTGATAGGACTTGATAACATTCCGCTGCATGATGACATGATGATTTACGAGGCAGCTTAAACTCGTTTACCCATGATCGTTTGGCGGGCGGGCGAGACGGGGACGCACACAGCAAGGGCTACGGCCTTTCCAAGCGAAAATCACTCCAGCGCGGATCATCCCCAGTCGAATCAAGAACGTTCCAGTCGCCGTGATTCCGAATCTTTCCAATGCGGATCACCCAGTAGCCGATCACCCCGTAGCGAATCACGCGATTTCGAAAAATATTTTTACTGCGGTAACAAGCGTCATCAAACCCAAAGTTAAGGTTCGCGATAAGAGCCTGAAAACACTCACCGCTGATCGGGTAGTTACTTCATCATGATTGAGACATTGGGAAGAATGATCTTTGCTTCAGTTCTGTGCATCATCTTTATCAACTGCAATCTTGCTTGCGCTGACGAAATCCATCCAGCACCGCCAACGCAGCCACTGGGGACAACGACACAGACAACGCAAGACCCGAACACGAAAGAACCGAACACGAAATCACCATACACCTTGGTACTGGGGGTGGCGCAGGATGGTGGTTACCCGCAAGCGGGTTGCAAAAAATCGTGTTGCCAAAGAGCGTGGGCCGACGCAAAGAACCGAAAGCATGTTTCCTGCTTGGCGATCATTGATCCGATAACCAATGAGCGATGGATGATTGATGCCACGCCTGACTTTCGTGAACAACTGCGAATGATAGACGAAGCCGTTCCATCCAAGTCGTCGCCTGGATTATCAGGAATCCTTTTAACCCACGCGCACGTCGGGCACTACGCTGGACTCATTCATCTAGGGCGAGAAGTGTTAGGGGCAAAAGAGGTGCCAATCTTTGCGATGCCACGCATGCGTCAGTTCCTTGAGACCAACGGCCCGTGGAATCAGCTCGTCGAACTTCAACAAGTCAGACTTCGGCGGATTGCATCTGCACAAGAAGTACGACTCAACGACAGGATCAGGGTGGTACCTTTTCTCGTTCCGCATCGCGATGAGTACTCGGAGACGGTTGGCTATAAAATCATGGGCCCATCCAATGTGGTTCTTTTTCTTCCCGACATTGATAAGTGGGAACGTTGGGATGTTGCGATTGAGGATCTGCTGAAGGATGCAGACGTGGCGTATCTTGATGGAACCTTTTTTGACGCGAATGAACTTCCGGGTCGCGATCTTTCGGAGATTCCCCATCCACTGATTGTCGAGAGCATTGAGCGGTTCAAGACGTTACCGCTTGATGAACGGATGAAGGTGCGATTCATTCATGCCAACCACAGTAATCCAGTGATCAATCCAGAATCCGAGTCAGCCGAAAGGGTGCGAGATGCAGGCCATCGGTTTGCCGCACAAGGGGAACGAGTCGAACTCTAATGGCCCCAATGGAATCAAGTGGACCAGTCGAATCGAGCGGGAAAGTGGAATCGAGTGCGAAAGTGGAACTCCGTGAAATCACCTGAACACGATGAACTTCTGAGAACTCCAGTGAGCTCAGCGGAAGAGTTATCCATTTCATTGAGTGCGCCGAGTGTACCGGGAGGATTCAAAGGAATTTAGGATTCAGTTGAACCAGGGAACTTCCACGGAGAGTGGGGGACGAACTCGAAATTCACCAGCGT
>Ga0181563_10005717_pt1 | contig 11325 bp, 16 predicted proteins | sample 011ome_25_FD_133759 | JGI IMG/M metagenome (GOLD analysis project Ga0181563, IMG submission 133759) | Coastal salt marsh microbial communities from the Groves Creek Marsh, Skidaway Island, Georgia - 011512CT metaG (megahit assembly) | ecosystem: Environmental > Aquatic > Marine > Intertidal... | reverse complement strand
TAACTCTCGCAGATTTTATGACTTGCGGAAGAAACATTTTGCCAGCACCAAACAAATCCCCAACTTTGTTCATGCCATCCATCAGCGGACCCTCAATTACCTCTAGTGGTTTTGCTACAGCCAGCCTGGCCTCTTCCACATCTTCAATAACAAAAGTATCTACCCCGCTTACTAGGGAATGATTTAATCTTTCGTTAACATCAAGGCTTCGCCAATCTTGGTTGGCGTTGCTGGTTGCCGAGCTTTTATCGCTGGCATATTTGGGCGCAAGGTTTAAGAGTTTTTCTGTGGCATCGTCTTTGCGATTTAAAATAACATCTTCAACCGCTTCTCGAAGCTCACTTGGCAAATCATCGTAAATTGCAAGCTGTCCAGCATTGACGATTGCCATGGTGAGTCCATTTTTAATAGAGTGGTAAAGAAAAACTGAGTGCATGGCTTCTCGAAGCACATTATTGCCTCTAAAGCTAAAAGAAACGTTTGATAGACCTCCAGACAAAGAGGCTCCGGGACATGTTTTTTTAATTTCCGCACAGGCTTGAATAAAAGATAGCCCGTATTCATTGTGCTCTTCAATGCCGGTAGCAACAGCAAAAACATTTGGATCAAAAATAATATCATGCGGATCGATGCCAACTTGTTGGGTCAAAATGTCATAGGCTCGCTTACAAATCTCTACTTTACGTTCGAGAGTATCTGCCTGGCCCTCTTCATCGAAGGCCATTACAACAACAGCTGCTCCGTATCGTTTAACCAGCTTTGCTTGTTCAATAAACTGCTCTTCTCCCTCTTTCATGGAGATTGAATTTACTACAGCCTTTCCCTGTATACGTTTTAAGCCTTCTTCGATGATGTCCCACTTGCTTGAGTCAATCATGAATGGAACTCTTGAGATATCTGGCTCTCCTGCAATAAGATTCAAGAATTTAATCATTGCAGATTTTGAATCCAGCATCCCCTCATCCATATTGATATCAATTATTTGTGCGCCGTTTTCAACTTGCTGTCTGGCAACTTGAACTGCGCCTTCGTAATCATTGGCCTCAATTAATTTTCGGAAAACGGCCGACCCGGTAACATTTGTTCTTTCCCCTATATTGATAAAAAGAGAATCTGCATCAATCCCGAGAGGCTCCAGACCACTTAATAACATTGCCTTGGGCGAACTAGGGATTAATCTTGGGGGCAAGTCGTTGACAACATTTTTAATTTTTTCAATGTGCGAGCAACAGGTTCCGCAACATCCGCCAACGATGTTGAATAGCCCTTCTTCTCCAAAACCTCTGAGAATTTCTGCCATCTCATCAGATGTTTGGTCATACTCACCAAACTGGTTAGGCAGCCCAGCATTAGGGTGTACGCTTATGTAACAATCAGCTATATCTGAAAGCTTTTGTAAAAATGGTCTAAGCTCAGCCGCTCCTAAAGCACAATTAAGCCCCACTGAAACAGGGTTTGAATGGCGCATAGAATGCCAAAATGCTTCTGTGGTTTGTCCAGATAATGTCCTTCCTGAGGCATCAGTGATTGTACCGGAGATCATAATTGGGATATCCATATTTCTCTCGGCTGAGACCAGGTCTATAGCAAATAGAGCCGCCTTTGCATTAAGAGTATCAAATATTGTTTCAACCATTATAAGATCGGCTCCACCGTCAATAAGCGCGGAGGTAGCAACCTTAAATGTTTCTACAATTTCATCAAAGGTTATGTTTCTAAACGAAGGATCTTCTACATCTGGGCTCAATGAACATGTTCTGTTGGTTGGCCCCAATACACCAGCCACAAAAACTTCTTGAGAATCGTTTTTCTTAAAATCATCAACAACATTTCGAGCAATCTTAGCTGACTCAAAATTTAGCTCATGAACCAAATCCTCCATCTCATAATCAGCCATAGAGGGAGCATTAGAGTTAAATGTATTGGTCTCGATAATATTGACGCCGGCTTCTAAGTATTCTCTATGAATATCAGCAATAATTTTTGGTTGAGTGATGCTAAGAAGATCATTATTGCCTTTCAGGTCAATGGGCCAATCGGCAAACCTATCTCCCCTGTAATCTTTTTCCTGCAAATCATGACCTTGAATCATAGTTCCCATAGCTCCGTCTAAAAGAGCAATTTGTGAATCTAATAATTCTGTTAGTCTTTTTCTTGACGTAAGAATGGGGCTATCTTCCATTTGGCCCTCCGGCAAAGAAACTATTTATGTACATAAGGTTTATTATCAAGTTAAAAAATTTATGTTTCTTGTGATTTGATCTTGAAAAGCTTTTCCGTTTTAGCACCTTGTTTTAAATCGTAGCAATAGGATCAAATCACGATGTATGCATTTTATAGCTTCTAGGCTTATTTGCAAATGTTTGGACTGCGAAAACTAATTTAAGTTGACCTAGGTTTAAAGTCGAGCACTGTGGCGTTGATACAATACCTTGGCATGCCATTTGGGCCATCGGGAAAGACATGCCCTAAATGTATGTCTGACGTAACCGATCTAATTTCTGTTCTTCTCATTCCGTAGCTATTATCAGGCCTTGAATAAACTGATCCTTCTACAGGTTTAGTAAATGAAAGCCATCCTGAAGAAGAATTAAATCTGTCTCTAGTATCAAATAAAGGAGCGCCGCTCAACTTATCAACAAAGATACCATCTGGTGTATTTTTAAAAATTTCGTATTCCTTACAAAACCTTGCATCTGTACCTTGCTGAAAAGCAACTTTATAGGCCTCTGAGTCACCTAACTTAAAATACCCAAGAGCTTCATAAAATTCTTTGGGGCTAAGATATCCTTGATAACCAAAAACCTCTTGCCCATTTTCTAGAAACAAAATGGTTGGGGTTGCCCATGTGGGTGTTTTAATTTCTAGGTCCTGAAGTTGATTGGCCATTCTAAAAACAAGCGGGATATCGCCAAAATAATTATTTACTACATTGGCACGGAATTTATCACAGTATGGGCAATAGCCTTCTGATTCAATGACGATAATTTGCTTTCCTGTGAGCAATTCAGAATTATCAAGCGTAGGCGTTACTTTGCTCTTGGCAAATTTAACACCTGTGGAGTGATCTGGACAATATCCATTTGGATTTTTTGCTATGTAGTCCTGATGGTATTTTTCAGCTTTATAAAACTTTCTGATTGGCTTCACTGAGGTTGCAATGGAGCCATAGCCAGCAGCTGATAAAAGCTCTTGGAAGGTTTGAAGAACTTTATCAATTACCTTTTTTTGTTCTTCTGTTGAATACAAAATGATGGATCTATACTGGGTACCGATGTCGTTTCCCTGACGATTTTTCTGAGTAGGATCGTGAGACTCAAAATAATGCATAAGAAGTTCTTCAGTAGAAATAACATTCTTGTTATAAGTAACCTCAACCACTTCAGCATGATTGTTATTGTTAAACTTATTTTTAAGTTTAGTAATTTCTCTATAAGTGGCCCTTACTCCCTCACCGTCAGCATAACCAGAAACAGCGTCGATTACTCCAGGCAAAGATTCATAACCCTTTTCAGCTCCCCAAAAACAACCTGAGCCTAAAACAATCTTTTCTGAATGTAATGTGGCCTCATCAATGGTAGATGCAGAAAGAACACCCAAAAAAAATAGAAGAGTGAGTGAATATAAAGAAAGTATTAGTTTTTTCATTAAGTTGAAATTTTATCAAATAAAATTGAATGCCATATCAAACAAAGCCACGATTGATAAAGCCCAAACAAAGCTTCTTAACGGTTGAGCTTGATGCCCAGAGTCATTGGCAGGCTTTAAGTTAAAGCCTGAAATATAGATTGCTGCAAAAATAACTCTTAAAAGAAGCCAGTAACTTGCAGCCAAAGTGTTAGTCTGAACATCGAGGAAAATTGAAAGAATTGCTAATGCTAAGAATGCTGGCAATGATTCTTTTAAATTTTCAGTTGCGCGCCTTGACCTTTGAAACATCCCCTTTGAAATTTTTCGCTTAAGTGTTACTGGAAGAAATAGCTGCAAAAAATATAAGAGCAAGGTATATAAGATTATTTCAATCATGTATTTAATTTATATGCTGAATAAGAAGCGTGGGAACATTTTGGGTATGAGATTTTACGGTGGCAACCAAAGTTTTTTCCTTCACGCCTTTTTGAATGGGTGTGACTTCGACCCCTTCGTCTAAAAGTCGCTGATGGGCTTTTTCTATGTCTTGCACCTCCCAAGCCAATCCCCACATTTTATCGCTGGGCGGCAAATCATCTTCTTGCTCTATAACTTCTATAGTGGTTTTATTAAGCCTAAAAAAAAGCATCCTTTTTTGCCAATGCTCTATGGTTTTATCGAGGGCAAGACGGATGTTAAAAATATCTTTGTAAATCTCTGTAAAGCCGTCTGCGTCATTTGTATTAATCACCACATGATCAAGTTTGTGAGGAGATGATGGCTCTAAACTTTTGGGCTGAGGGAGGCTTCCCTCAGTGTGCTCAATAACAAATGAAAAGATGCCTCTGGTGAGCTCAGGAGGAAGAAATAGGTTTTTCCATTTTCTAACCTGCTGATCAGAAGAATTTATGCCCACCCCATCAGATGGATCCCCCATAAGAAAGTTCCTCTCTTGAAGAGAGCTGTGAACACTAGCAATATCCTCTGTGGCAAAGACCATGCCAATCAGACCTTCGCCAGTGGTATCTAAGTAATAATTTACAAGATCAGCGCCTAACCCCTCGCTGGTTGGAGCTAGTAACTCAAAATAAGTATTTTGGAAATTGAACAAAGAGTTGCTTGTGCCTAATTCTTTATGCGTGCCACTCCAAACAGGCGCCATGCCGAATAATTTTTGGTAATTGTTTTCAGCCTTCTGCAAGTCTTTCACTGCAACAATGAGGTGATCTAATTTATTAAACATTTTATAAAACTATTTTTTTCCGGTTAAAACCAAAGTCCCTGCCCAGTCTTTAGATTGATTGGCTCGCCAGCTTGTCACATCATCAAAACCCGCTTGCCTAAAAAAATTGATCCACTCTGTCTCTTTAAACATCAGCATTCTAGTGCCCACTTTATCCTCCCAGGAATGTGAGTCACTGTTTTCATAGTACAAATCTATACCGACAATAAGTCTTGCCCCTTCATTTAGCCATGAGTTAGCTATTTTCTTTAATATAGCAGCAGGATTTTCCAGATAATAGAGAACCTCCATGGAGTGAATTAGGTCATACTGTTGAGAAGGCTCATGCTCGTCAATGTTAGCAAGAGTGTACTCCTCCCGACCTGCCTGTTTTCTTGCAATTTCAATCATTTGAGAGGCCCCATCAATGCCGTGAGCATCAGTACAGTTTGAGTTTTCAGCAATCTTTCTTACCACCCAACCATTACCGCAACCCAAATCTAAAAATGAAAAATTTTTATTTAGCTGCTCCCTTTCCTTAATTGCAAATTCAAGCATTTCACTGACTGCTGCAGCATGACCTTTTTCCATGCCTACGTCTTTGCCTTGTTCGGCCCAAACTCCAAAAACTTCAACTGCTTTTCGTGGTTTCATAAGATTGTTATTTTTTAAAATTAGATATTTTTAATTACGATTCCTCATTTTTCATAAAAAATAAAGTTATGCCAGAGATAGAAGTTAGCAAAGCTAGCAAAGAAAAAAACTTTAACAACAAATTATCAATGTTATCTCTATCTATCCAATCCATTATATGTAAGCCCCACATCAAATCCCAGATTCTCCATTGAGACGATCTGATGGCAACGATTTCACCGGAAAATGGGTCCTGGTAAACATTAATTTCTTTGCCCTGATCAGAAAAAGAGACAACTTTATACAAAGGCAGTTTTCTTCCACGATATTCTGAGCCTCGTTTTGGCTTTTCAATAATTTCTATGGTTTGTGGCCGAAGAATTGTTCTTTCTTCTACAATTCGCATTGCGGATTCGAAGTCTAACTTTTCTAGTTGAGGTTTATTGGGTATCTGGTCTTCTGTGCTAGAGATACGATATTGTTCACCGCGAACATTTTCTATTTTATTAAAAGAAAAATAAATGCCCGAGACAGTCCATAAAAGTAACTGAACTGCTATAAGCAAACTGATGTATCTATGAAACTTTCTTAAGGTGATTTTCACCATCACTCATGGCATGAGCAATCAAGTTCTTTGCATGCTTTGTAGTTTTTATAATGCGAAGAGGCAACTATAAGTGAGCCCAACAAAGTTAAAGACTTTTCGGCAAGCTCTCCAAGCACGCCCTCTCCAAAAAAAACTGCAAATATAAGAATCCACAATCCTGAGGCACCCAAATAAAGATATGAAAGAATCTTGTGATTTCTGTACCCGGTGATCAAAGCATATAAACTGACAGGAAGCACTATTATTAAAAATGCCTTATGAATAAACTCGTTATCTATCGATAGAGCAAAAAACCCAGAAGTCAAAACTAAAAATGAGGGCATTAAAAGGCAATGAACCATACATGCCAGTGATAATGTGATTGACGCCTTATCTGCGTTTACTTGTGTATTCATATCGTTTGAGGGCATGATTCTATTGAACAAATTCATTTACTGCAACCATTAAAGCATACTCGTCAAGCAGTGTATTGCTTTCTACCAACTATCCCTTAATTTACGCAAACCAATAAAAGTTTTTTGATTGTCTAAACTTGCCACATCTAAATCAAGGCTTAATGCGAGTTCTGCCCTAACCTGATTTTCATTCAATCTAAAAAAAACATTAATTTGGCGCTCTAAACCAATATCGCTGACAAAACTTTCTGCATCCAGACCGTTTTTAAATTTATCTCTAAGAGAAAGCGCAGCCTCATTATTAGCCTCTCGATCAAGAGTGAACTCTAAATTGTTTTCAATGTAATCATGGCCGGGGAAAATTCGTACGTCATCAGCAAGTGGAAAAATATGATCTTCAAAAGTCTTATGGAGAATTTTAGGCTCGCCACCAAAATCACATCTGCCCACTCCTGCATTAAATAAAGTGTCGCCACAAAATAATGCGGGTCGCTCATTTGCATTGCCAGGATAATACAAACAGATGTGGCTCATCGTGTGTCCAGGCGTGTCCAATACTTTTAGAACAAAGTCGCCACACTGCAACTCATCTCCAGCCATTAAACCTCTGTTAACATTCGGTATTGCATCCATTGCATCTTTGTGAGAAACCAACTCAGCACCTGTCGCAGCGATCACTTGGCCATTGCCACCAATATGATCATGATGATGATGGGTATTAGCCACGATGGTTATTTTCCACCCCATTTCCTTTGCCGTCTCAAGGCATAAGGCGTGATCCAATGGATCTATGGCTATAGCCTCAGATGTTTTTTCACATGCCATTAGATACATGTAATTTTTTAAGTCGTTTCGGATGGGTATTTGCTTTATTAGCATTTTATTTTTGATATAGAAATACGAAAACCGTTAAACAGGGGGTATAAAGAAAACTTTAATCGTTGCTTATGAGCAACAATCGCAGGTACAGCAGCTACAGCATTCACACATACGCATAATATAAACTAAATTAGCAATTATTTCATTTCTTGCTAATTGGCAATCTAAAAATTATCTTACTTTTTTATAATGTAACCTTTACTTCTCATAATAATGGTGATAAGTTTACGTTACATTTCAGCAAGGAGAAATAAATGAGCTACACCTCAAATGAAAAAGGAAATTTTATGATGTATGTAGGACTTGGATTTAGTCTGGTTGGTATTGTTTTATATGACCCCTTAGGACTGTTATTTGAAGGCGCCGGTTTAATAATTATTGGGCTGGGTTTAATTTGCATGTTTGCTGGTTATAAATATCTAAGCGAAATTGAAAGAGTTAACAAAGCTGTTGAAAACTTTGAAAAAAAATAGGGGGAAATAATGAATGCGGAAACAATAATACCTGTACTGGGAATAATGACTGGAATAATAGTGCCTGTGTCAGTATTTATTTGGTTATATTTTGAGAGCAAGGATAAAAATAAAACAATCCTAGAAATATCTAAAAATATTGATGATCCCTCAAAGATAGAAGACTTAATAGGGATGCTTGATGAAAGAAAAAAGGAGCCAATTGATTACAGAAGAACTGGTGTAGTCACTCTTTTTACTGGTATTGGCCTTTTTCTTTTTGGTGTCTTTTTTCTTGGTTCAATTTTGAAAGGTGTTGGAGCGCTTGTGGCTGCAATTGGCGCAGGTCAGATTCTTGCTGGCTATCTTTATCCAAGGGAAAGCGAAGAACTTACAAGTGCTGTTGATGCATTTGAAAAAAAGTAAGAGAGTGGGAATGAAAAAATTCGTAGTTATGAATTGGACTAAAATTTCACAGGGCCTTGGCGTAGGAATTGGTTTTATCAACTTTTATGTACTTTATTACTCATGGTACATTTCCTGGGAAATAAGCTTTGCTGTTGCCTTTGGACTGGGCTACCTAGCTAGTGCTTTTTTTGATGATTATGTTGGCGATAAACTTGATAAGACCGAAGCCAAAGATCTCTCTGATACTGTTGAAGAGTTTGAGGCCAAATAAATGACTTTTTTTAAACGTTTTTTAATACTTTTTATATGTGGCGCCGTGCAAGTTTTTTTTGCAACATACTTGCTGCTTGAATTGCTTGGGGTTGGTTTGTCTTGGCATCTTATGAATCACGACATTATGTTTATTCCCGGCATTTTAGTTTTTTTAGGATCTGGGTATTTAACACTCTCCTATTATTTTCTAAGTGACGAAACATCCAATAATGCTTTATATGATGAATTTACAGCGCTTAGATATTACAAGCTTGCTACAGCAGGATATGTAATTAATGGGATTGGTATTTTTGTTCTTTTCTCGGTTCAGGATTGGCAAAATTGGAGTTTTGAGCTGGCCAACAATATGATTTATCAAATAGCTGCCTTTGCATGGCTTATTTTTGGGATGCTGCTAGTTTGGTTTTCTATAGGTGACTATCGGGAATCAAAAAGTGGGTAAAAGTCACGAAAAACTTTTAAATAATTTAGAGGAGCTTAGAAAGGCTGCAAACCTTACCCAGCAGGAGCTATCTGAAAGTGCTGAGGTTTCTAGAAAAAGTATTAATGCCATTGAAAACGGTGTTTATGTACCCTCCACTGTTCTGGCATTAAAAATAGCCAAGACATTAGATTGTAGTGTTGAGGAGATTTTCAAGCTTCCTTAATATTTGCTGACTCAGCTTTATTTATAATAATGTAATAAAGCGGAGTGAGCAGAACACTGTAAGCAATAACTTCGGGGCCAATTAATTCAAACAGAGCAAAAGTGCTTAGGCCAGCTCCAAAAAGCAAAAATAGCTCTTTACAGCTTCTCAAAAAATTTTCATTAAAAGCAGATCTAATAATTAAAAAATTAATTGGTAAATAAAGCAATGCCGCGGTGATTGACCCAGGACTGAAGTCATAAAAATAAAAACTGAAGAAAAGATGAAAAAAAGCATTAACTACTTGGGTGGTCATTAAAAAAAATAAAACTATGTGGGCGCTACCTCTATTGCTTTTTATTAAGTGAATAAAAACAAAGACTAAAAGAAGTGCAATTAATCGTATTAACACTTCCTCTGTTGGAATGGGATTATTGTCAGCAAAGTAAGTAAGGCGCCACTCTCTAAAATTAAATATTACATGCTCTTCAAAGTGGTGAAGCGCATATATCAATGGTCCCAAGACAATTAGATTACTAAACTTATTCATAAATTATTTGCCTTAAAATTTTAAGGTCATTTTGGTGTTCCCTCTTTCATATCTCTCATCATCATACTCGTCTGTTATTTTAAATCCGCAAGATAAATAAAGGTTCAGGGCTGGCTTCAGAACATCATTGGTTAAAAGGAAAATTTCATCTGCCTTTCTTTCTTGTGCAAACTGAATGCACTTCTTTAATAAAATTTTGCCAACACCCCTTCCTTGAAAATCCCTCATGACAGACATTTTTGCCAGCTCAAAAACGCTTTCTGAGAAAGGTATCATTGCTGCTGTTCCTATAACAGTTTCATTGCATAAAGCAAAAAAAATTTCACCATTCTTTTCTATTACATGAGATTCAGGATTTTGTAGGGTATAAAAATCTTCTTCTTCCATCTGAAAATACTCTTCTATCCATTCTCGGTTAAGTCTTTCAAAATCTGCTTTATATTTTTTTTGAAAGGGAACGATCTCTAGATTTTTCATTAGTTTTTCTTTCGCAAGATTATAGATCTAGATTGTAATAATGATCTTAAGTATTGTTAAGGCTCTTCCATAAGTAGAGGCAAAGGTAAGTACGATAAGGGGAATAGTGGTTTCCTAAATAGCTATCGGAACTAAAAAAATTTTTAAGCGCTTTGTTAATTCCTAAATCGCCCTCAAGAAAAACATCTGTGTCTTGTATAAAAAACATTCTGACAACGCCCAATGTCCAAGGCCCCACACCCTTAAGTTGTAAAAAAAATTGTGTTAAATCTTCTAGGGTTAGCTGCTTTAATTTGTCCGCTGTCATATTTTCAATTCTTTGATCTTGTATGATGCCGAGAATGTATGATGCTTTTGGTTTTGATAGACCCTGATCTTTTAATATATCTAGTGTAATTTTTGATTGGTATTTATCGAGGGCAATTTTGACTTTTTTCCAAATAGACTGTGCTGCTTTGGTGGAGACTTGCTGGCCGACAATTGTTTTAACTAAAAAATATTTTAACGTTAGAGAACTATCAATTCTTGTCTTTATTGATAAAACCTCTGAGCTTTGCATAAATTTATAAAAAGCATGGTGCTTTTCTTTTTTGGCGGTTTGCAGCAAAAAAGCATGGACTTCACTTGCGATCATTGGCTCACCTGAAATTTTCTGGCTATGAGATGGCTGCCTCAAAAATGCAAAAATAAAACAATCATATAAATTATCTTACTATTCTTTTAGGCTCAAAACAGAGCTAAAAAGCCTCATTTTTTGAGCGCCCTTTATATTAAGTTATCAGCTTGGGTATTATCCCCAGTTGAGCAAGAATACCAAAGATAATCAACAATATAATGCTAGAGAGTATTTGAAGATTCTTCTTTTGAATCCATTCAAATGATTTCTCTATAAATATTCTTATCCATTCATCAACCTCACCCATCCATTGAATAGCTTTTCTTGTCCATATATCAGTCACATCGATTAATAAAAGAAAAATTGCGGCGATAACAAGCCAAACAAAGCCATTAAGAGTCATGTCGATTAACCAGCCTAAGATCACCCAATTTATTTCCATCTTATAGTCTAAAAACTAATCTTTATTTACTCGACAGTAAAGGAGTGTATTGAAACAGTGAATAACTTTTTCACGGTGATAATGTTTTTTTATTCCAGTAAGAGATGATTGGCGT
>Ga0181563_10005710_pt1 | contig 11339 bp, 8 predicted proteins | sample 011ome_25_FD_133759 | JGI IMG/M metagenome (GOLD analysis project Ga0181563, IMG submission 133759) | Coastal salt marsh microbial communities from the Groves Creek Marsh, Skidaway Island, Georgia - 011512CT metaG (megahit assembly) | ecosystem: Environmental > Aquatic > Marine > Intertidal zone... | reverse complement strand
TATCCTCCTGGAATTTTTCCTGCAGCATATGTTTTTTCTTGATAATTTACTGTTAGAGGAAAAAAATCTCTTGCCTGTCCGTCATTTTTAGCAACCACTGTTGTTAATACAACAGTTCCTTCTATGTTTACGATAACGGCTGCATTAGCCTGTCTTGCAATCTTTCCTGTTTCAATTATTACTTCGTGTTTTCCATACTGGAAATTTCTTTTTATTGGTTTCATTTTTTTCTCTTAGTTTATCTTCTTAATCCTAAAGAAGAGATTATTGTTTGATATCTTTCTGCGCTTTTTTTCTTTAAATAATCAAGAAGTTTTCTTCTAGTATTCACCATCTTTAACAAGCCATGTCTTGAATGATGGTCTTTTTTATGAACACTAAAATGCTCACTAAGAAAATCAATCCTTTTTGATAATAATGCTATTTGAATTTCAGGAGACCCAGTATCTGTATCTCCTTTTTGATATTCCTTTATAACTTTACTTTTTTCTTCAGTAGATAATGCCATATTTTTTTCACTTAGTTTCTTATTTACAAGGCCGCATTCTATCACGATATATTAATCATACAAACATTAACTTTTAAATTAAGATTTTTCTAGGTAAAAGCTCATAATTTTCATTAATTTCGCCGATACCAAGAAATACATTGTTCTTATCATACATTTTTACAATATTTAATGGTTTTTCCTCAGTTTTTATTGAATTTCCATTTAGTATCTTTGGCACATCGTAATCAGACAAATAATACGATTTTGTATCAATTAATAATTGATCTACATTAATCATATATTTATGAAATATTTCTTCTTCTGAGCTATTTAAAAATTTTTCTAATTCAATAGAATTATCTAAACTTACATCGTTTATACTTGTTCGTGTTAGTTTTGTTACAGTCCCACCCGAACCAAGATCTTTGCCAATTTGTTCTGCTAAAGTTCTTATGTATGTACCTTTTGAGCATTTAACTTGTAAAAATAATTCTTTATCATTAAGTGCTGATAACTTTAAATCATGTATTACAATTTTTCTGGGCTTTCTATCAATACTAATTCCTTTTCTAGCGTATTCGTATAAACGAACACCTTTATACTTAAGAGCAGAATACATTGGAGGCACTTGTAAAACTTCACCTAAATATTTTTTTTCTATTGTGTTCAAATTTTTAAGATTGGGTGTAATATTCGTTGTTTTAATTTTACCATCTAAGTCACCTGTAGATGACGTAAGGCCAAGTTTAATAACAGCCTCATAACTTTTACTAGAATTTAAAAAAAATGAACAGAGCTTTGTGGCTTTATTAAAAAATATTATTAATAAACCACTTGCTAACGGATCTAATGTTCCCGAAAAGCCAGCTTTTTTTTGATTTATTTTTTTCTTTACCTTCGTTAAAACCTCATTTGAAGATATACCACAGGGTTTATTTAATAATAAACAACTTTGTCTATAATTATTCATTAATTTAAGCTTTTGTTTATAAGTTCTTCTAATTCAAAAGCTTTTGATTCTGTGTCATCATAAATAAATTTCAACCTCGGAACAGATCTCAAGTTGGAGTTTTCTGATAATTTTTTCTTAAAAAACTGTTTTGAAGAGTTTATCGCATTAGTAATTTCTTCAATCTCTGAAACCAATCTATCTTTGTTGTTAAATATTATAAAAAATATTTTAGCATTTTTTAAATCTTTCGACATATCTACTTCGGTAATTACTACGTCTTTTATTCTCGGATCGTTAATATCGTTTCTAATAATTTGTGCGATTTCTTTTCTAATGACTGAGCCAATTCTATGTATTCTTTGATTATCAGAATCATATTTCATTATTCTATCTTCCTAGCAACTTCAATCCTTTGAAAGACTTCTATATTATCTCCAGGCTTTACATCATTATAATTTTTAACTGCTATACCACATTCTGTACCAAGCTTTACTTCTTTTACATCATCTTTATGTCTTCTTAACGACTCAAGTTCCCCTTCATATATTACAATATTATCTCTTAATACTCTTATTGGGTTGCCTTTTTTTACAGATCCCTCTATAACTTGACACCCTGCGACTGCACCCATTGCAGACGATTTAAAAACATCTTTAACTTCTGCCAAACCTATTATTTCCTCTTTTGTCTCTGGTGCAAGCAGACCACTTAAACCCGCTTTAACGTCATCTATCAAATCATATATAATACTGTAATACCTTAAATCAATATTTTTTTCTGTAACAGTTTTTTTTGCTTGGCTGTCAGCTCTTACATTAAACCCTATTATCATAGCATTTGAAGCCTCAGCTAAAGCAATATCAGATTCATTTATAGCACCTGCTGAAGAACTTATAATTTTAACCATTACTTCATCGTTATTTAATTTAACTAATGATTCACATATTGCTTGTGAACTTCCTTGAACATCTGTCTTTAAAAGTATATTAAATGTTGGAATTTCACCTTTTTTTAAATTACTAAACATATTATCTAAAGTTGGCGCTTGATATTGAGATGCAAACTTGGTATCTCTAATCTTTGTTTTTCTATATTCGGCAATGTCTCTGATTTTCTTATCGTTAACTGCTGATAAAACTTCATCACCTACTTCAGGAGCTCCTGATAATCCAAGGACAACTACAGGTGTTGATGGTGTTGCTTTATCAACTCTTTTACCATCCTGATCAATCATTGCTCTAATTCTTCCAAATTCTTTACCGCATAAAATATTATCACCAGTATTCATACAACCTTTTTGAACAAGAACAGTTGCCGTTGCACCTTTTCCTTTATCTAACGCAGACTCTAAAACAATACCAGTAGCAGAGCCTTTTGATATTGCTTTTAACTCTAAAACTTCTGCAAGCAAAGAAATTGATTCCAGTAGATTGTCTATACCGGTACCCTCTTTTGCCGAAACCTCTACAAATATATTTTCTCCGCCCCATTCTTCAGGAACAACCTCATGTTTTGTAAGCTCTGTTTTTATAGCCTCTACGTTAGCACCTTCTTTATCTATTTTATTTACAGCAACAATTATAGGTACTTCAGCTGCTTTTGAATGCTTTATGGCTTCTATAGTTTGAGGTTTTACTCCGTCGTCAGCAGCAACAACTAGAATAACTATATCAGTACAATTTGCTCCTCGCGCTCTCATTGATGTAAATGCCGCGTGGCCAGGAGTATCCAAGAAAGTTAAAACACCTTGTTTTGTATTTACTTGATATGCGCCAATGTGTTGAGTTATTCCTCCAGCTTCACCAGATGCTACTCTACTTGACCTAATATAATCTAATAATGAAGTCTTTCCATGGTCAACGTGCCCCATAATTGTGATCGCAGGTGGTCTGGATTCCAATTCATATTTATCCTCTGGCTCAATTGTTAATAAATTCTTTTCTAAATTTTCGTAATCAATTGTTGTAACTTTGTGCCCCATTTCTTCTATAACAATAGTTGCTGTATCTTGGTCCAAGGTCTCGTTTATAGTTGCCATTACACCCATTTTCATAAGCGCCTTTATAACTTCAGCTGACTTCACTGAAATTGCTGATGCTAATTCAGCCACAGAAATAAATTCACCTAACTCTACGGTGTAAACAACTGGTTCCGTAGGTTTTTCAAACTGATGCTTATCTTCAACTTTACTATTATCTTTGTTTTTCTTACTAGAATTTTTTCTTACAATGCGATTCTCATCTGAAATTTGAATCTTTTGCCTACGATTTTTTGACTTTATAACAACGTTATTCTTTTCTTCATTAATATATTTTGTCTTGGATTTTTTTCTTCTTTTTTTACTATTATCGTTTGATTCATTATTTTCAAAAGTTTTTGTTTCAGACAAAGGTATTTCATTTTTAATATCTTGCGCGCTTATGTCCTGTGTCTCAACAAAATCTTCACTCGATAAATTATTTTTATCTTCATCGATTTTACTCAAATCCTCATCATGTTTTTCGCTAGTATCAGCTTCTATTTTTTTTGTTACTTGGTTATTAACTTTAGAAAAAACTCTTTTTTTTCTTATAACTGTCTTTGTTTTTTGCTTTTCATCAATAGAGTCTTCTGATTTTTCAATATCCTTTTTTATCGTTTTGTTTTTAGCCGGCTCATTTCTATAGAACTCTAATAACTGCATTTTTTCTTCATCACTAATTAAGTCATCTTCACCTTTTTTTTCAATACCTGCTAACTGTAATTGCTCAATTAGTCTTACAGATGATAATCCTATTGTTTTTGAAAATTCTTTAACTGTGATATTAGACATTTTTTTATTTTAATCCTCAAACATTGGTGCTCTTGCCGTCATAATTAGTTTACCAGCAAGATCTTCTGTCATATTATTTATCGGCATTAATTCATCTACAGATTGGTCTGCTAAGTCATCAATTGTTATAATTCCTCTACATGCAAGTTCAAAAGCTAAATCATTTGTCATGCCTTCCATTTCCAATAATGCTTTTGAAGGCTCTGCATCCATATTTAAAGACTCTGGATTTATAGCTTGTTTTAACAAATAGTCTCTTGCTTTATTTCTAATATCTTCAACAATATTTTCATCAAGGTTATCTATCTCTGTCATATCTTTTGGTGGGGCATATGCAATTTCATCAACACTAGAAAAACCCTCTTGAGCTAAAATTAGCGCTATATCTGGCTTAATATCTAAATATTTAACAAAATTTTCGCTTATCATTTGTGTTTCAACTTCACTTTTTTCATCAACCTGTCCTTCGGTCATTACATTTAAATCCCACCCAGTTAATTGACTTGCTAATTTAACATTTTGCCCACCTCTACCAATAGCTTGGGATAATTTTTCTTCTTCAACAGCTATATCCATGCTTTTTGATTCTTCATCCATAACTATTGATAATACTGTAGCAGGTGACATTGCATTAATAACAAATTGAGCTGGATTTTCATCCCACAAAATAATATCTATTCTTTCTCCTGCTATTTCATTAGAGACTGACTGTACTCTCGAACCTCTCATGCCAACACAAGCGCCAACTGGATCTAGCCTTGGATCATTTGATTTGACGGCAATTTTTGCTCTTATGCCTGGATCTCTTGCTGCACTTAATATTTCTATTAGATCTTGGCCAACCTCTGGAACTTCTAAACTAAATAAATTTATTAAAAAATCTGGATGTGTTCTAGATAAAAATAATTGTGGGCCTTTTGACTCCGCACGAACTTCTTTTAAATATGCTCTAATTCTATCACCGTTTCTTATTGCTTCTCTGGGAATTAAATCTTCTTTTTCAATGAAACCTTCTGTATTATTTCCTAAATCTATAAGTACACCATTATGTTCAACTCTTTTTACGATACCCATAATAAGTTCACCAACTTTATTTTCAAAAGATTCAACTATTCTCAAACGTTCTGCTTCACGTACTTTCTGAACAATTACTTGTTTAGCTGTATGAGCTGCAATTCTTCCAAATGGAACAGATTCAATCTCTTCCTCAATAGAATCTCCAATTTCGATTTCATCATGCTCCTTAGTAGCATAAGCGTGAAGAATTTGTGCGTCAGGTGATGTAAACTCTGGATCATCATCAGAAAGTACTGTCCATCTTCTGTATGTCTTATAGTCGCCAGTTAATCTATCAATAGACACCCTAACATCTACATCTTTTGTATATTTTTTTCTTGTTGCTGTCGCTAATGCAATTTCTATAGCATTAAAAATTATTTCTTTATCAACATCTTTTTCATTTGAAACAGCATCTACAACATTTAAAATCTCTTTACTCATCTTAATCTCTCCAGATTATATCTTTAATCTTGCATTATCTATTGAATCATACTCAATTTCGTAAATATCATTTTTATCATTAATAACTACAAAATTATTATTAACATCTTTTATCATTCCAACAATATTTTTTCTATTTTTTACTAACCATTTTAACTTTAGCTTTACCTTCTTATTTATATATTTTGCAAAATGTTCTTTTGTCATTAATACTCTATCTAAGCCAGGCGATGATACCTCTAATATATAATCACCATTACAAATATTTTCGATATCTAGTATATGTGTCACTTGATTACTAACTTTTTCACAATCATTAATATTTATTCCACTTTTGCTATCAATATATAATGTTAATTTGAGAGAATTATTTTGCTGTCCTATATTTAGACCCCATAGTTCATATTCCATAGATATTATTATTGGATCAATCAATTTCAATATTTGTTCTTTCAAGCAACTTATCCTCAAATTTACATAAATTATATTCCTAGACGAAAAAAACCCCAAACGGGGCTCTAAAAAACCCCTAAAACTGGGGCAGCATTTCTCTAAGACAAAATATTAATATAGTATATTTTGGATAAGGGTAAACATCAACTTATTTCAAAAAATCACTATTTTCATATATTTCCAATAATTTTCTACTTTATTTTATAAATTAAACCTCTATTCATTTATCTAAACTTTGTTGTCTCTTAAAAATCTTTTTCTTTGATTTGGGCACAAATATTTTTTTCTCAATCTTAAGTTTTTTGGCGTGACTTCTAATAATTCATCTTCATTTATATATGACATCATTTGTTCTAAGGTCATAACTCTTGGAGGGATTAGGGTAACTGCTTTGTCCGTTCCAGAAGCTCTTACATTTGTTAATTGCTTTCCTTTTAAAACATTAATACCAAGATCATTTTCTTTACTATGCTCACCAACAATCATGCCTTGATAAACTTTTGTTTGAGGTTCTATAAACATTATGCCTCTATCTTGTAAATTAAAAATTGCATAAGCAACTGCAGTACCAGTTTCAGTTGAAACTAGAGCTCCATTTCTTCTGCAAGACATATCTCCTTTAAATTTATCATATTTATAAAAAATTCTATTAATAACACCCGTGCCACGAGTATCAGTTAGAAATTTACTTTGATAGCCTATCAAGCCTCTTGATGGTGCGTGAAAAATTAATCGAACTTTATCTCCTTCAGCAGTTTTCATGTTTACCATTTCAGCTTTTCTTTGATTCATGCCATCTATTACAGAGCTTGAAAATTCCTTATCTACATCAATAGTTACTTCTTCAATTGGCTCAAGTTTTTCGTTATTCGCATTTGTTTTATATAATACATTTGGTCTTGACACAGTTAACTCGTAACCTTCTCTTCGCATTGTCTCGATTAATACCCCTAATTGAAGTTCACCTCTCCCACCAATTTCAAATGAGTCTTTGTTATCATTTTCAGAAAAAGTAATCGCAACATTTGTTTCAGCCTCAACTAGTAATCGTTCTCTTATCATAGTAGATGTTACTTTTTTACCTTCTAAGCCAGCTAAGGGTGAATCATTAACAAGTATTGTTATTGCCATAGTTGGTGGATCTATTGGAGATGATTGTATTGGGCTAGTTTCAATGGGACTACAGATTGTGTCTGAGACAGATGTTTTTGCTAACCCTGCTATACAAATAATGTCGCCAGCAAATACCTCATTGACAGGAACTTTTTCAGCCCCATTAAATCTTAACAGTTTTGTAAGCCTACCTGTTTCAATCTCATCTCCGTTTAGATTAATTGATTTAACACTATCATTTACTTTTGCTGATCCTTGTTCTATCTTACCTATCAAACATCTTCCTAAATATGAATCATAATCTAAAAGCGTTGAAAGCATTGCAAAAGGTTTATCTTTTTCTACGTCAGGAGGGCTAACGTAGTTTATTATCAAATCTAGTAATGGGTGTAAATTATCTTTCTTATCATTTATATCGTTTACACACCAACCGTCTCTTCCAGAAGCATACATTATTGGAAAATCTAGTTGTTCGTCAGTTGCATCTAAAGATACAAATAAATCAAATACTTCATCGATAACTTCATCGGGTCTTCCATCTGATCTATCAACTTTATTGATAATTACTATAGGCTTTAAACCTTGAGACAATGCTTTTCCTAATACAAATTTTGTTTGTGGCATTGGTCCTTCTGCCGCGTCTGTCAACAATATTACACCATCAGCCATATCTAAAACTCTTTCAACTTCTCCTCCAAAATCAGCGTGTCCTGGGGTATCAATTATATTAATTCTTACATCCTTCCATTTCACAGATGTAGGCTTAGCTAAAATTGTGATGCCTCTTTCTTTTTCTAAATCTCCAGAGTCCATTAATCTTTCTTCAACCTGTTGATTGTCCCTAAAAGTTCCGCTTTGTTTTAAAATTGAATCAATTAATGTTGTTTTTCCATGATCAACATGGGCTATTATAGCGATATTTCGCATATCTTCTGACATAAGCACCTAAAATAAAGAAGTGTAATTTGGTAGCGGAGGTAGGATTCGAACCTACGACCTTCGGGTTATGAGCCCGACGAGCTGCCAGACTGCTCCACCCCGCACCGTAAGTATGAAGTTTACTTAAGAAATATAAATTATCAAGCAAGTATATTAAAAAAATACTTAAAAAATGTATTAGGTAATAAAAATATAATAAATAATAAAATTGGTATGATAGATAAAGTAAGTATATGAAACCTTCCACCAAGATTTATAAGACTATTTGAACCCTGCTCAAAGAACATAAACCATATAATTCTTAAATAATAATATAAGCCAACCACAGTCATTAGCACTGTAATAACAGCAACATATACTAAACCACTACTAATTAAAGCGTCTAATACTAAATACTTAGCATAGAATCCAACTGTTAAAGGTATTCCAGCAGATGATAACATTGTTACCATTAATAATAATGAAATAAAACCAGCGTTAGAAGATAATCCTTTTAAGTCATCTATATAAACGAGATCAAATTTTTTAGAAGATAGGAATGTAATTATTGACAACGAAGAAACTATTGTGAATGAATAAACAATTACATAAAATGCAGATACAGAAAAATTAAAATCCTTGGCTGTATATAGTGCGATAAAAATAAATCCTGAATTAGCAATGCTTGAATAAGCAAGCATTCTCAAAATTTTTCTTTGTGCTAACGCAAAAATATTGCCAATGAAAATAGAGAAAACTCCAAGAATGAGGATTAAATTATAAAAATTTTCGTTCTGAAAAATATCATTTTTATCTAAAAATCTGTAAGCAAAAACAAAAAAAGCTATTTTAGGTATTGATGAAATAAAATTGGTTATTGGTATTGGCGCACCTTCATACACATCTGGCAACCACAAATGAAAAGGAGCGACAGCAAATTTAAATGCAACACCTATAAAAATTAAAACATATGAAAAAAGGTATAAATTAGAAACCTGAAATTTATTTGGATACGCTACAATATCTGAGATTATAATTGAGTTTGTAATACCATAAAGATATGAAAATCCGAATAAAATTATAGCTGATGCGATTATACTTAATACAAAATACTTAATTGCAGCTTCACTAGAAAAAATACTATTTCTATTAAGAGCTATTAATGAGTACAAGCTTAATGATGATAATTCAATACCTAAAAATAATATTATTAAATTGTTTGAAGATATTATTATTAAACAGCCTAAAAAAGCAAAAATTAACAATGAGTAAAATTCACCTGAAAACAGCTTTCTTTCTTCAAGATATTTTCTTGATATTATGATTTGTAAAATAAAAATTATATAGCAAATATATTTAAAAAATTCAGTTAGTTCATTTTTTACTATCGAATAATTAAATAAATATAAATTATCTTGAGGAAAATATTTTATACTTACTAGTAAAGCTAAAAATACTGATAATAGAGTTGTAGCAAAAATATAATGTTTTGTAGTTTTAAATATTCCAAATAATAACACTACCATTGCCATTATTGATAAAATAATTTCTGGTATAAAGTTCAGCAAACTGTTTATTATATTTTCTACAATCATAGTCTTGTTAGTATATTATTTGTCATATTTTCTAAAGTTGAGTTCATAAACATCATTAAATAATCTGGATATATTCCAAGTATTAAAACTATGAGTGCAAGTAATGCTAATATAACTTTTTCTATAAAGTTTGCATCAATATATTCACCCTTAATATTAATTTCCCCATATATAACCCTTTTTACTAACCATAGCGAATAAAATGCTGACACTATAAGAGTAGTTGAAGCAAAGAAAGCATATAAAAAATTTGCTTTAAAAGATGAAATTATTATTATTAATTCGCCTACAAAACTCGAAGTGCCAGGAAGACCACAGTTTGCAAGTGCAAAAAAAACGAAGAACCAACTATATATTGGCATTTGATTTATTATTCCACCTAAGTCAGATATTTTTTTTGTTTTATACCTGTCATATATTGAACCTACACATATAAATAATGCCGCAGAAATAAAGCCATGTGATAATATTTGGTACATACTTCCGGATAAACTAATAACAATATCTTCATATGAAGATGTATTTTCAAATAATTGAAATATTATAAAAAAACCAAGTGTTACAAAACCCATATGCGATATTGATGAATATGCTATAAGCTTTTTCATATCATCTTGTGTGATTGCAACTATTCCAACATAAACAATTGCAATTATTGATAAGATAATAAAGTAAATATCAAAACTTAAAGCTCCTAACGGTACAACAGGAATTACATATCTTATAAATCCATAAGCTCCAACCTTTAAAAGGATGGCAGCTAATATTACAGAGCCAGAGGTAGGTGCCTCAACATGGGCGTCAGGCAACCAGGTATGAAATGGAAACATTGGTATTTTTACGGCAAAAGCAATTGCCATAGCTATAAAAAGCCACTCTTGTTCTTTTAATGAAAAATTTGCATCATATATTGTCAATATATTAAAAGAAGATATTTGGGAATTAATATAAATAAAAGATATTAAAAGTAGAATTGAACCCAAAAAAGTGTAAATAAAAAATTTAACAGTTGCATAAATTCTATTAGATCCCCCCCATATACCAATTATTAAAAACATTGGAATAAGTAAAGCTTCAAAGAAAATATAAAAAAGTATTGCGTCTATTGCCGAAAAAACACCTATTGTTAATCCATTTGCGATTAAAAAACTTGCATAGTAATAGGTTCTTTTTTTTATCTTAAGAGTTGAATTATATAAAGAAACTATAAAGAAAATTAGAGTATTTAAAACTATTAATAAGACTGAAATAGCATCTACTCCTAAGTAATAAAAAATATTTAATGATGGTATCCAATTAAAATTTTCAATAAATTGAAAATCAGAAATATTTTTATTAAAACTTACTAAGAGAAGTATAGATAATATAAAAACAAATAAATTAATACTAATATTAATTATATTTAAATAACTGTTCTTGTTATTATAAAATAGAATTAATAAACCAGATATAATTGGAATCCATATCAGCGCTGATAATATATTATCTATCATAAAACCCTCACTA
>Ga0181563_10005706_pt1 | contig 11341 bp, 8 predicted proteins | sample 011ome_25_FD_133759 | JGI IMG/M metagenome (GOLD analysis project Ga0181563, IMG submission 133759) | Coastal salt marsh microbial communities from the Groves Creek Marsh, Skidaway Island, Georgia - 011512CT metaG (megahit assembly) | ecosystem: Environmental > Aquatic > Marine > Intertidal zone... | reverse complement strand
TGGTGAAACCTCTATTGGTGTTTATCCGCTTCCAAAAAAGTGGGCAGATATTATCGCCGCAAAGATGAAGCTGGTGTTTCTTACCAAAACGTCTTCAGAGTGGGGAATTATTTTCGGTGAGCGTGGCATTCCCGGTGCACCACACCGCACCACTGCAGAGTGGGTTAACAGTGAGCACTGCAATCGCGCAGGCCTGATTGTTGAAGTTAATGATCCAGAGTATGGCGTGATGAAGCAGCCCGGCCCAGTGGCTTGGTTCGAAGAGTCTGGGCACCTGATGTTGTCCCCGGTTCCTCGCAAGATGGTGAGCTTTGCGCAAGCACTACAACTTTTAAAAGATGTCGCGGCAGCAGAGGTTGTTACTCGCCCCAGCGTATCTGCAGATAGCAGCGAGCCGAGCCTGATGGACAAAACCGGCTGGCTGGATGGCGTGCGCATACTCGACCTCACCAATGTTATTGCCGGGCCCCATTCATCGGCCTTTTTATCTCGGTTTGGTGCAGAAATTGTCAAGCTTGAACCAGTTGTGCCAACCTACGATCCACTGATTGGCACTATTTATGCTTTTCAGTCTGATATGGGTAAGCGCAGTGGTTTGCTGGATATCCATCAGCCACAGGGAAGAGAAGCCTTCGAGCGCCTGATTAAGACGGTCGATATGGTGGTGATTAATGCCCCCGAGCGTCAGCTCGCCGGTTTGGGTCTCGATCATGAAACCCTGCAAAAGATCAACCCGGGTGTGCTGTTTTGCCGGCTGGACTGTTTTGGTGGGCCACTGGTTGGTCCAAAAACCAACTACATAGGCTATGACGATATTATTCAGGCCAACAGTGGGATTATGTCGCGCTTTGGTGGTGAGGATACGCCGGAAGAACACGCCCATATCGGCACGCTGGATGTGAACTGCGGTTTTGCCGGTGGTCTGGGAATGGCATTGGCGCTGTATCATCGACACAAAACCGGGGAGAGCATTCGTGCGCGCACCTCGCTGTCGGCAGTGACCAACCTCGCCCAGTTACCGTTTTGTTTCGACTACCCGGGCCTGGCGCCTTTCAATGAGCCCTCTGGCCGCGGAGTGATGGGTAATCACCCACTGTCACACTTTTATAAAACCTCGGACGACTGGATATTTATCGATGCCGACGAACATCAGCTCGATTATATTGAGCAATCGGTGTCAGGCCTGCAGGGCATTACCGCGACTGCCGATATTCAAACGTTCCTCACAGTGGCGTTCCAGCAGGCTTCGTCAGAGGAGTGGATGAAGCGTCTTGTGGCAGCCGATATCGCAGCTGCACAGCCACAGTCAATCGAGACTTTACGGGCGCTTTATAGTCGTGAGGCCGACGGCTTTGTCGGTACTGATATGGGCAGCTTTGCGTTTTCAATTCACGCCAACCACCCCAGTGGGCACTGCCTGACCCAGATTGATCACTATGCTATTCGACCGGTGAACAGTTTAATTCGATCAGCCTCTTCAGCTGAACGCCACGGTCATTCAACCCGTGAAATTCTCGCTTCGGTAAACTATTCGGCCGCTGAAATTGATGCCATGATCGACGCCGGAGTTGCGTCGCTGGGTTGGACTGATGAACACTTGCCGTCAGATACAGGTGACCAGCGCATTGCAATTTCGCGAGTGAGCATTGCACCGCAGCAGACGCCGGAGTTGCTCAACGATTGGGATATCGATCCAGATCCGGAACTGATCATCTAATAAGTGTTTTGCGCAGCCTTAACAGCAGGGCCTATATTGCCGGCATTTCGTCGATAGCATAGGCCTGCTGTTTAAGCCAGGGCGCAATCTTTTCCAGCTGCGGAACAACCTCGTTGCTATACAGCGTGCGACAGATTTCGGCGCTCTTTTGCGGCAATTTCCCCAATTCATCGGGACGGCAGAGCAGGGTCAGATAGCGGGCGTGATTGCCCTTGGCCAGCTGTATCACACTGACGTCGTCCAGCAGGTCGGGATAGCGGACCATGCACAGCCCGGTAACAATTGCCCAACCGTGACCGGACTGAACAAAACGCAACAACGTTTGCGTGCTATCCAGCTCATAGTTAGTCATTAGTTTGATATTCATACGTCGGGCGATCAGATCAGTCAGGGCACCGATCCGTGATTGGCGGTTGTACTGGATAAACGGCAAATTCTCTGCCAGCCACTCGATATTTAAATCGCTGCGCTGGCTGTATTTTTTTGGCACCAACACCACATATGGGTCGCGCAACAGCGGATAACGCTGAAGTTGCGGATGCTCATCCAATGGATCACCCGTGATTAGCAGATCGAGGTCGCGGTTCAGTAGCGCCTGGGTCAGGGGTGAGACCAATCCGGTCCGCAGTGCCAGGCGCGAGGTAAAGGGTTTGAGCTGCTGCATAAATTGCAGCCCGGCGACATCACAGAATGAGTCAACCATACCGACATTCAGCGGAATCAAACCGCCCTTGGAGGCCATTCTGACATCCGACAGCATACGCTGGGTGTCTTCGATCACCTGCATAGCGTAATCTTTGAGAACCTGTCCGCTGGGGGTGAGTTTGATCGGTCTGGAGCGGGTGATAACCAGCTGTGTGTCGGTTTGAATTTCCAGCTGTTTGATCGTCTGTGAAACCGCAGATTGGGTAATGCCAAGCTGTTCGGCAGCTTGGGTAAGGGTTTCAGAAGTGGACACGGCGGCGAATATTTTCAGCGCGCCGATTTCAATATTTTTATTATTTTTCATGCGCGCCAGTATTATATGCGGCTGTTGAGTTTGCAATCGGCACGACCGAAGTTGCTGTTAATTAACAATCTCGCAGCGCCTGAACACCCACTGGCGCGCCATTAAATTCTGCCATCGCATCGAGGAGGCTATCCCACAAAAACTCCACCGAACTGCTGTCGCTAAAAATAGAGTAAGCCAGCGTATCGCCATAATCGTTGCGAATCAGCACTCCATTAATTTTTGCGATTGATGTCTGTGCGACCTCACCATTGGCAAACTTATGCGGTCGTAAATCAACACCGCAGACCTTGGCCAGAGTCTCCGCCGCGAGATCGCCACACAGCACCAACCAACTGTGGCTGTCGGCGCGCGGCAGGCTGTAGACTCGCTCAGCAAGCGTCGTGTCAGCTACTGCCGACACGGCCACGGCACTATGCGTCGATGCGCCACTCAGATTGCTGGCGATCAGCAATTCGGTTTGCGAGAGGCGGGCGATCAGGGTGCCGTCGTCCTGCAGCGTCGCGCGGTTGGGTTGAGCGGGTAGAGTCATGCCTTGAGCCGCCGCCCAGTCCGGTGCGCCGAGGCCTTTAAAACCAATCCGGGGCAGTGCCGACAGATCTACCAGCGCGAGTGTTTTGACCTGCGCTCGTTCTTCCTCAACTGAGCGATAATGTGATACCAGCGTACTTTCAGCAACCTGCTCAAAGTGGCCGCCGAGATCAATATGTCGGCGGTAGAGCTGACTGCGACGCAAAGCGGCGGTGACCGTTGTAGCTGACATAATCAGAGCTCCTGACGCTGTGTTTCGGGATCGTAAAAGGGCAGCTCCACCACCAGTGCATCGACCATTACGCCGCCGCTGGACTTAATGGTAAAACGACTGCCGACCTCTGCCTTGTCTGGTTCTACATAAGCTAACCCGACAGGTTTGTTGAGGGTCGGTGAAAAGTGACACGAGGTTACGCGGCCGGTCATGCGGTCGCCATTCAGCACCAGATGACTTTCCAGCGGAATCGGTGCGCTGAGATTATCGACCACAAAACCCACCAGACTGCGTTTGGCCGGCAGTTTGTCGAGTTCCTGGATGCTGCGGCTGCCAACAAAAAAGGGTTTTTGTCTGGCGATCGCCCAGCTCATCTGTACCTCAGCGGGCGTCGACATAGCGTCTGTATCCTGACCGATTATAATGTGGCCCTTTTCAAGCCGCAGCACTCGCTGCGCTTCAATGCCAAACGGCTTTATGCTCTGTTCGGCGCCAGCTTCGATTAGCGCATCCCAGAGCGCCTCACCGCAGTGCTGTGGCACATGCACTTCATAACCGAGCTCGCCGACAAAACCGACCCGAATAACTCGCGCGGCGATGCCTGCAACAGTCCCTTGGCGCACACCCATGTAGGGAAAGGCTTCGCTGCTGAGGTCGATATCGCTGCAGACTTTGCGCAGCACATCGCGGGCTTTGGGGCCGGCAATGTTGACGCCGCAGTAGGCGGATGTGACATTGGCGATATCCACATCCAGGCGCCACTGGGCATTCCACTTAAGCATATTTTGATAGACACGATCGACACCGCCGGTGGTAGCGGTAACGTAGTAATGTTGTTCGCCAAAGCGACAGGCAACACCGTCGTCGATCACCACGCCGGCTTCATTGGTCAGCAGTGCATAGCGCGCGCGCCCGACCGGCTGCTTTAAAAAGCCAAAGGTGTAAAAACGATTTAAAAACTCTGCCGCATCTGGGCCGCGCACTTCCAGGCCACCGAGAGTCGAGACATCGACCAGGCCGACATTGGTGCGCACATTGTTGACTTCACTGTTGATGCAGGCCTCGCGACACTCTGCACTGCCGTAATAGGCAGGCCGATACCAGGCGCCGGCCTGCAGCATCTGGGCGCCGGCCTCGAGGTGACGGTAATGCATAGAGCTGCGTCGGGCAGGGTAAAAACTGCGTCCGGCACTATGCGCCAAATGCTCGGCAGAAAATGGTGGTCGCGCGGTGGTAACGCCGGTCTGCGCCACGGTGCGATTGGTCGCAGCGGCCACCAACCTCGCGGTGGCCAGCGCCGAATGGCGGCCCTGTGATGGGCCCATGCCGCAGGTGGAGTAACGCTTGACCAACTGGATATGTTCATAGCCATCACGGGTGGCATTGATGATATCGGCAATCTGCAGATCTTCATCGAAGTCGACAAATTCCTTGCCCTTAGGGTGGGCAAAGATCGGCCAGCTAAAATTGGGGCTGTGTTGCAGGGAGATGTCCAGCTGCTGGTCTGGTGTCTCATTACTGAGCCCTAGCGCGTTGCTGGCGATTATGGCGGCGCGCTGTGCGTCAGCGATAACATCATCGATCAGCCAGTGACTGTTGACAGAACCGGCGATCTGACAGTTCTGCGGACAGTTGGTGAGAGTAAACATTGAGGTATTGTCGTTGTAACTGAGTTGGCCTCCGCCCTGACAGACCAGCTGATAGGTTGGGGTATAACCCACTGCCATACACAAAGTGTCGCAGAGGATGGTTTCACTCTGATCACCACAGACGCCTTGACGGATAATTTTGCGCACCTCCACCGAGCCCAGATGCAGGCCACTGCGATCTTTGTGTGCGGCAAAAACCGCATGTCCGGTTTTGATCGTCAGCTCTTTACTCGCAGCCTTTTTGGCCACCGCATCATATTCGGGTTGCTCGCGCAGATCGACGATTGCTTTAACCTCGACGCCGGCATCGAGCAGATCCAGTGCAGCGGCATAGCCATCATTGTTGCCAGTGACAATGACCGCGGTTTTGCCGGGGCGCACGCCATAGAGGTGCATCAAACGCTGCGCGGCGCTGCTCATGATTACGCCAGGCAGGTCGTTATTGTGGAACACTGCTTGCTGTTCGAGGGCGCCGACACAGAGGATGGTCTGTTTGGCGCGTACTTTATACAGCCGTTTACCACGAATAATCGGCAACCAGTTGTCGGCAAACCAGCCGTTGCAGGTGGCGTTGGTCATGGCGGTAATGTTGTCGCTGGCTAAAACTTCTGCCACCAGACGTTGGCGCAGTTGGCGGGCTTTTTCGCCCTCGGCATCGAGGCGACTGTAGTTAAGCGATCCACCGAGACTGGGATTTTCATCCACCAACAGCACCTCGGCGCCAGCTTTAGCGGCAGCCAGTGCTGCCGTCAGACCGGCCGGCCCGGCACCGATGACGGCGACATCGTAGAACTGATATTGCTTGTCAAAATATTCTGGCTGGAACTGCTGATCGATCACGCCGAGACCGGCCTTTTTGCGAATCAGCGGCGCCCAGCGTTCCCACATGCCGCGGGGCTTAAAGAATGCTTTGTAATAAAAGCCCACCGGTAAAAACTTTGCGACCAAACCGAGCAGGGCACCGCTGTCTCGATTAAGGCTGCCGCTGTAGTTTTGTCCCATCACCTCGAGGCCATCGCTGATGGCAACTCGATCTGCCAGGGCATTGGGGTCTGAGGGCAATTGGATCATGGTGTTGGCATCTTGCCCGGCCATGGTCAGCGCGCCGCGCGGGCGGTGATATTTAAAGGATCGACTTAGCAACCATTGATTGTTGGCGGCGAGCGCGCTGGCGATATTATCCCCGGCAAAACCCTGATAGGTTTTGTTTTCGAAGCGAAAGCTGATGGTTTTGTCGCGATCAATCAGCGAGCCAAAGGGTGCGGGTAGACGAACGTCATTGGACATTAATTTGACTCCCCACTGCTGGCGGGCTGATTAAATTCGACACGTTGATTAAAAATTTCATCCGCCGGGAAAGTACGTATCACCTGATCGCTGATGGTGTTGCGTTCGGCCAGAAACCAATAGGAACTGGCGGTGTGACACCACCACTCGATGACCACGCCGGCCGCATTGTCATGGAAAAAAACGTGTTCAGCCCATTCGCGGGGCGTCACCAGTTGGTGATCGGGGGTCGGGTGGTATTCGCCGCCATAGGTAAATTCGCTGATATTGCGCGGGCCATTCAAAGGGCAGGTTAACAGTTTCATCGCAAGTACCCGTTAGTGGCTGGCGGCAGTGGCGCCGGCTTCGTTAATTTGTTCAAAGCGATAAAAGCGCTCCAGCTCAAACGGCTTGATAATCTCAGGCACTTTTTTCGTTGCTACCAGCTCGGCCATGGTTTTGCCGCAGATCGGTGTCGCCTTAAAGCCCCAAGTTCCCCAGCCGGCATCGAGGTAATAATTGTCTACCGGACTGAGACCCATAATCGGGCTGTAATCGGGAGTCATATCGGTGGTGCCGGCCCACTGCCGCAACATACGTGCCTGGGCCAGAAACGGAAACAGCTCCAATGCTGCGGCACTCAGTGACTCGCGCTGGTCCAATGTCGCTCTGGTGTTGTAGAGCGGGTAGGGGTCGGAGCCGCCACCGATAACAAACTCACCACGTGAGGTCTGATGCACATAGACATGCACATGGGGAGAACTGACATGGGGTGTCAAAATCGGCTTGTAAGGTTGGGTCACCATTGCCTGCAATGGGTAGGAGTGAATCGGCAGCTTAATGCCGGCCATCTTGGCAACCACGGAGCTGGCGCCGGCCACAGCCTGAACCACACAGCCACACTCAACACGGCCACGGTTAGTTTTTACTGCGGTCACTCGGCCCTGGGTGATTTCGATATCCTGCACTTCGGTCAGCTGATGCAGTTCTACGCCGCGTTCACACGCGCCCTTAGCATAACCCCAGGCCACTGCATCGTGGCGAGCCGTGGCGCCATCGGCATGCCAGAGTCCGGCCATAATTGGGAAGCGTGAGTCTTCAGACATATTCAAGTTGGGTACCAACTCGGCAATCTGCTGGCGGTCGATCAACTCAGAGCGCACGCCCAAATGCTGATTGACTTCGGCGCGCCAGCGAAAGCTGCGGATGGCAGCATCGCTGTGGGCCAAGGTCAGCTGGCCGCGATTTTCCATCATCACGTTGTAGTTAAATTCATTGCTCAGGTCTTGCCACAGCTTGACCGACTCTCGGTAAAAGGTGACGCCCTCTTCGGTGAGATAGTTGGAGCGGATTACTGCAGTGTTGCGTGCGGTATTGCCACTCCCGAGATAGTTTTTTTCCAGCACCGCTACATTGGTGATGCCGTGGTATTTGGCGAGATGGTAAGCGATGCCGGTGCCGTGACCGCCGGCACCGATAATCACCACGTCATAGTGCTTTTTGAGCTCTGTGGCTGGGGTGAAGTGATGTTCGGCCGGGTATTCACTACTCAGTCCGTACTTTAACAATCCAAATGGCATACAGCCTCCAGAACGGTGTCAGCAATATCTAGCTGCCGAGAAACACCACGGTTTTATTGCCGTCGAGAAACACTCGACGCTCAATGTGATAGGTAATCGCCTTGGCCAGGGCCATGCTCTCATTGTCACGACCCACGCGTACCAGATGTTCCGGTTTGTAGTTGTGATCTACGCGAGTCAGGATCTGCTCGATAATCGGCCCTTCGTCGAGATCTGAAGTGACATAGTGCGCTGTGGCACCGATCACTTTTACGCCGCGGTCATAAGCTTGATGGTAGGGCTTGGCACCTTTAAAGCCGGGTAAAAACGAATGATGAATATTGATACAGCGACCGGAGAGTGCGGCAGACAATTCGTTCGAAAGAATCTGCATATAGCGCGCCAGCACCACCAGCTCGGTCCCGGTTTCGTCGACGATTTCCAGCAGTCGCTGTTCCTGTTGCGCTTTGGTGTCTTTGGTGACCGGCAGGTGGATAAAGCGTATGCCTTCACGTTCAACCATCGCGCGCAGGTCGAGATGGTTGGAGACCACGGCGGTGATTTCCATGTTGAACTCACCTTTGCGGCGCCTATAGAGAATATCGTCGAGGCAGTGATCGTATTTGGATACCATGATCAGGGTTTGAACCGGCACCTTGGGGTCGTGGATATGCCACTCCATAGCAAAGGTGTCGGCGACGCTCTTAAATGCGTCTCTGATGCTGTCTATAGAGGGTGAATCCTGTTGCGGACGAAAAACCGCGCGCATAAAAAACTTGTCAGTGGATTCATCATCAAACTGTTCTAGCGCGCAGATGTAACAGTTGCGTTCAGCCAGATAGCCGGTGACGGCCGCGACAACGCCACTGCCCGCGCGGCAGGTTCCGGTGAAGATGAAGTTGTTGGACTCTTGTGGCATGGTCGTCATGGGTGCTGTCCGCTAATGAATTCGCCGCTGAGTGTACCTTAATTTAGCGCATGAATAATGCCCGGAACTCTGTAGAATGGTCAATTGAATCGGGAGGTAATTAGCAAGTCTACTGTTGACAGACAGCTGTGCTAATTATCCGTGATATGGGAATTTTCAGATCACATGATGGCAAAAAAAGAAATATTAAAAATGCGTCTAACAAAGATTTTCTTGCTCTCTGTGGCTTTCGCGTTGAGTGGCTGCGCGACCTATAAACCTTCAAATACCAATGACGTATGTCAGATTTTTCGTGGTGAAACAGATTGGTATAAAGCGGCGCGCAGTGCCAATAAACGCTGGGGTACGCCCATCGGCGTGATGATGGCGATTATCAATCAGGAATCCAGTTTTAGGCACGATGTTCGCCCCGATCGCCCGAAGTTTTTATTTATTCCGCTGCCGCGCAAGTCATCGGCCTATGGATATGCTCAGGCGCAGAATCCAGCCTGGAATGATTACCGCAAAGATACAGGTAGCTGGAGTCATGATCGCGATAACTTTGCCGACGCGATTAATTTTGTTGGTTGGTACACCGACAAGAGTCAAAAGAACCTTGGTTTATCGAAGTGGGATGCCTATGCGCAGTACCTCGCCTATCACGAGGGCTGGGGTGGGTATAAACGCGGCACCTATAAAAAGAAAAAATTTCTCAGTGGCGTTGCGGCCAAGGTCAAGGCTCAGGCCTCAACCTACAATACGCAGTTAAAAAAGTGCCAGCCCGGATTGGACAAAGCCGTGAGAGGTTGGTGGCCATTTTGATCCTGTGTCGCGATTGCCTGCAGGGAAAATCCAATAACAATTAAAAAGACTGATCCGCTATGAACCATTTCGATGTCATTATTATTGGCGCCGGCCTATCCGGAATTGGTGCAGCCTGCCATCTTCAGCTGAACAACCCGGGCAAGACCTACAAGATTATCGAGAGCCGCGCGCGCATGGGTGGTACCTGGGACCTGTTTCGATACCCCGGTGTGCGCTCCGATTCAGATATGCATACTTTGGGATATAACTTTAAGCCCTGGTTAAAGGCTAAATCGATCGCGGATGGTCCGTCGATTCGAGACTATATTCAAGAGAGCGCAGCTGAGTATGGTGTTGAGGAGCATATTCAGTATCACAGCAAAGTCGTGCAGGCCGACTGGGACAGTGGCTCGGCAAAATGGACACTAACTGTCGAGAGCACAGCTGACGACAATCAAACCGCGACAGAAACGGTGAGCTGTAACTTCATTTACAGCTGCACCGGCTATTACCGCTACGATAAAGGCTACACTCCGGAGTTCCCTGGTGCCGACCAATTCAAAGGTGACATTATTCACCCGCAACTGTGGCCGGAAGATCTCGATTACAGCGGTAAACGCGTAGTGGTGATCGGCAGCGGTGCTACGGCAATTACCCTGGTCCCCTCAATGGCTAAGACTGCTGCCCATGTCACGATGTTGCAACGTTCACCTACCTACGTAATCTCTGCTCCGGCTGAAGATAAAGTCAGCCAGCGCTTGAGGCGTTGGTTTTCCGAGCGAGTCGCGTATGGCCTGACTCGTTGGAAAAATGTTTCAACGCAAGCGTTGTTGTTTCAGCTTAGTCGTCGCTACCCCAACTTCGTGAAAAAGATTTTGCGCAAGGCGGTTCACCAGTGGATGGGTGACGATTTTGATATCGACACGCACTTTAACCCCCGCTACAACCCCTGGGATCAGCGCCTCTGTCTGGTACCCGACGGTGATCTGTTTCGCTCGTTGCGCAAAGGAACATCAAGCATCGTCACTGACCACATTGAGGCCTTTACCGAAAAAGGGATACAGCTCAAATCCGGCGATTTTCTCGAGGCCGATATTGTTATCACTGCAACCGGTTTGGAGTTGTTGTTGCTCGGTGGTATCGAGCTCAATGTCGATGGTGTGCCAGTAGATCTCTCAAATAGTCTTACCTACAAGGGTATGATGTTTAGCGATGTGCCCAATTTAGCGCTGGCGGCGGGATACACAAATGCGTCCTGGACATTGAAATGCGATTTGACCAGTGCTTACGTATGTCGTCTCTTAAGTTATATGGACCAATACAAATTTCAATATTGTATGGCGAAAAACACTGACTCCAGTGTCGAGAAACTGCAGTTTTTAGACCTCGCCTCCGGGTATGTGGATCGTGCCGTGGACCAGTTTCCCAAACAGGGTAACAAGGCGCCTTGGCGCTTGCACCAGAATTATCTGTTGGATATTTTTACCCTCCGTGGGGGTGGCTTGCAGGACAAGGTGATGGGATTCTATCGCGCTAGCGGCAGCGCAGAATAGTTAGTTCTTCGGCTTGGTCCAAACACCTGTCGGTGTTTGTCGAACCTTTTACGGTTCGAGCTTCTCAAGGCGACTAAACCAAAAACCCGGCACAAGGCCGGGCTTTTGTTTAGATGGTGCACTCGGAAGGAT
>Ga0181563_10005703_pt1 | contig 11344 bp, 6 predicted proteins | sample 011ome_25_FD_133759 | JGI IMG/M metagenome (GOLD analysis project Ga0181563, IMG submission 133759) | Coastal salt marsh microbial communities from the Groves Creek Marsh, Skidaway Island, Georgia - 011512CT metaG (megahit assembly) | ecosystem: Environmental > Aquatic > Marine > Intertidal zone... | reverse complement strand
GATACCTGGGAACTGGTTATCCGTAAAGTCCGCACCGGCATGATGCCGCCTGCCGGCAAGCCGCGTCCGTCCCGTGCTGTGCTTGATGCGTTCACCGATGATCTGGGTGAAGCCCTTGATGCCGAGTATGCCCTGAACCCTGATCCGGGCAGTGAAGGACTGGCCAGGCTCAACCGCCAGGAATACCAGAACGCGATTCGAGACCTGCTGCATTTTGACGCCTCCCATATCATGGCAGTTATTCCGGCCGAGACCGATGGGGAAGGGTTTGACAACAATATTGATTTACTCAGTGTGTCCCCCACATTGATCGATGCTTACGCCAGTGCAGCCATGCGCATCAGTCGCGAAGCGGTGGGTGACCTGACGCTCATTCCGTCCGAGAAAGTGTTTGATGCCAGCAACGGCACCATTGACGGGCTGCCTCTGGGTACCCGTGACGGCCTGGCGGCTACGCATAATTTCCCACTCGATGCCCGCTACCAGTTCAACATCGGCGTTTCCGTTGGCGGCTTCTTCGGTGGCAACCTGTACTGCTCCCAGGGATACAAGCTGGTGGTCAGTATAGATGGCGAATTGCTGGAGGTTGAAGACCCCGGTAATTTCCAGCTGCCGATCAGCGCCGGCAGTCACACCATCGCGGCAGCCTTGCAGGATGTTGAACGCTGCATCGGGGCGGATGATTATTTTGACAATTACCTCAAGTTGGGTTCGGTCAGCAACATCAAGATCAATGGCCCCTTTGACATCAGTGGTCCAGGTGACACGCCCAGCCGCCGTGCCATTTTCAGCTGTTATCCGCGCACCCTGGAAGCAGCCCAGCCTTGTGCCCGCGAGATTCTCACCAGCCTGGCGACCCGTGCCTGGCGCAAACCGGTGGCCGCCGACGCGGCGGAGGTCAACGAACTGATGGCTTTTTATGACAGGGGCGACAAGCTGGAAGGTTTTGAAACCGGTATCCAGTACGCCATTGCCCGCCTGCTGATGGATCCACGCTTCCTTTACCAAATAGAAGATGCGCCAACCGACCTAGCGCCTGGACAGATTTATGCCGTGAATGACATCGAACTTGCCTCGCGCGTGTCGTTCTTCCTCTGGAGCAGCATCCCTGATGCCGAACTGCTGGAACTGGCCAGCGCCGGACGCCTGCGTGAAAGCGCTGTGCTGGAAGACCAGGTGCGCCGCATGTTGCGTGATGACAAGGCCGAAGCCCTGGTGCGAAATTTCGCCGGCCAGTGGCTGATGCTGCGTGAGCTTGATGCGGCCCAACCTGAAGACCGCGCCTTCAACCCGCAATTGCGCGATGCTTTCAAGCAGGAGACCGAATTGCTGTTCATGGACATCATGCGTGAGGATCGCGGCATTCTTGGTTTCCTGGACAGCGATTACACCTGGCTGAACAGCCAGCTGGCCAGCCATTACGGTATTGAAGGTGTCCGCGGTGACTACATGCGCCGTGTACCGCTTCCCGAGGACAGTCCTCGCCGCGGCCTGCTGGGTCACGGCAGTGTGTTGACAGCCACCTCCGTGGCCAACCGGACATCGCCGGTCGTGCGCGGAGCCTGGATTGTCGAGGACTTGTTGGGTGCGCCCGTGCCGACACCGCCTCCCGGTGTGGAAACCGATCTGACCAATGAAACAGCGCCCGAGGGTGCAGTCATCAACACCCTGCGCGACCGCCTGGAACTGCATCGGGCCAATCCCACTTGCGCCTCGTGTCACCAGATCATGGACCCGATCGGTCTGGCGCTGGAAAACTTCGACCTGGTCGGTCGCTGGCGCACCCAGGAAAATGGCTATGACCTGGACACCAATACCAACCTGATTGATGGCACGCCAATCAACGGCCCGGTTACCCTGCGCAACGCGCTGCTGGAACGGGGCGATGCCGTGGCATCCACCGTTATCGAAAAGATGTTGAGCTATGCGCTGGGTCGTCACCTGCATGCGCATGACATGTCTGCCGTGCGCAAGATTGCCGCTGAAACTTCAGGCAGTGATTACCGCTTTTCTGATATCGTGATGCGTATTGTCGAAAGTGATCCCTTCCGCCTTAAAATTGCTGAAACCCCGGACACTGATGTGGCCGGTCGTTAATCGAGACAAGAGCACCCTATGAAATTCCTGACCAAGAAACATCTGTCACGTCGTCACTTTATTCGCGGTGGCGGCAGTGTCATTGCCTTGCCCTTGCTGGAAGCCATGATTCCGGCCGGTGCCTCTGCCCAGAGTCTCAGCATGCCCAAAACACGACTGGCCTGTATTTACATTGCGCACGGTGCGGTCATGAAATACTGGACACCATCAACCGATGGCACCGGTTTCGAGTTTCCGCAAACACTGAAATCGCTTGAGCCCTTCCGTGAACACCTGAATGTCATCAGCGATCTGCGCCTGCCGGCAGCCTACGGCGATGACGCTTCAGCCGGTGCCAACCATAACCGTTCATCGGCGACCTGGCTGACCAATGTGCCTGTAGGCACCGGCCCTTCGCCGACCTCCTTTGACCAGTTCGTGGCCCAGCATATCGGCCAGGAAACACCGATTCCGACACTGGAACTGTCACTGGACGAAGGCAGCTCGATCTCCTACCAGACGCCGGAAACGCCGCTGCCCATGGAGCAGAATCCGCAGATTGTGTTTGAACGCCTCTTTGGTGACGGCAGCACAGCGGAAGAACGGATTGCCCGTGCCGAACTGAAGCAGAGCCTGCTGGATGCCGTGGTCGATGATGTGGCCAAACTGCAGCAGACCTTGCCGTCTGCCGACAAGTATCGACTGGAGCGCTACCTGGAGGACGTACGTGAAATCGAGCGTCGCCTGCAACTGGCCAGTGCCTCCGGTGTGAATGACCTGGATGTGCCGGGCAAACCGGTGGGCATTCCCAACAGTTTTGTCGAGCATTCCAAACTGATGTTTGATCTGCTGACGCTGGCCTGGCAGGCGGAAATTACCCGTATTTCGACCTTCATGGTGGCCCGCGAGGTCAGCAATGAGGTGTTCAGCGAAAGCGGGGTCAACGAGCCCTTCCATAACCTGTCGCATCATTCGGAAGTGCCGGCCAATATTGAACGCCTGGCACAACTCAATGCTTTCCATACCAGTTCCACTATTGCCTATTTCCTGAAGAAGCTCAGTGAAACCCCTGATGGTGACGGAACATTGCTTGATCACTCCATGGTGGTGTACGGCAGCGGCATGAGTAATTCCAACCAGCACGACCATGATCCGTTGCCGTTGCTGCTTGCCGGTGGCGCTTCCGGCCGTTTGCAGGGTGGTCGTCATATTCGGGCCGGCCATGGGACAACCATGGCCAATCTGCTGGCAGGCATGTTTGAAAAACTCGATATTCCGGCCAATTCTTTCGGCGACAGTACTGCCGCACTGACAATCTGAGGTGCTTGCGATGAAAAGACAGCTTTTCTGGTGTGCCCTGGCAGGCAGTGTGTTGCTGCCGCTGGCTGCACAGGCCGATGATAGGCTGGCCGTTGCCGCCATGCAGCGCGAACTTGACGTCGTTCGTGCACTGCTGTCAGAGCGTGGTGCCGATGCGAATGCCATGGGGCCGCACGCCACGCCGGCCTTGCACTGGCTGGTGCAGTATGAAGAACTGGAATTGACCGAGCGTCTGCTGGAAGCCGGTGCCGATGTGAATCAGCTCAATGGCCTGGATGTGCCGGCCCTGAGTCTTGCCATCCAGAATCGCGATGTGGCCATGGTTGAACTGCTGCTGGCCCACGGTGCGGATATCAGCACCCCCGATGTCGCAGGTGAAACACCGCTGATGTTGGCCGCCCGCAGTGGCGAGCCTGGTATCGTCAAGGCCCTCCTTGCCAAAGGTGCGGACGTGAATTACCGCGAACCGCAACGTGAACAGTCCGTCCTGATGGTGGGTGTGCGTTCCGGATCGCCTAAAGTCGTCGCCATGCTGCTGGCAGCAGGTGCTGACGTGAACGCCCAGGGTCTGCCTGCTGAGCCGCCATCCTGGCGCCTGCCCGAAAACGTCAGGGCATCACATGGTGTGGGTGTGAACTGGGGCGGTTACCCGAAACATGGTCAGCGCGAAGCTCTCGGCGGTGCCAAAACACCGCTGCTGTATGCTGCCCGCCAGGGTGACCTGGAAACAACCCGATTACTGGTCGAGGCGGGAGCCGACCTGGAGCAGGCTGATGCCAATGGCACGACACCGCTGCTGACGGCCATCATCAATGGCTCCGTGGCGGTCCAGCCCGGCGAACACACAGATCACCTCGATGTGGCCTGGTACCTGATCGAGCAGGGTGCCGATATCAATGCCACCGACTGGTTTGGTCAGAGTCCGCTGTATGCCGCAGTGGATCTGCGCAATCTCGAAAAGCGCGGCCCTCTCGCTGACAATGGCGTCGATCGCAAAGCCGTTCTGGCCCTGGTCAAAGGCTTGCTGGAACGGGGCGCTGATCCCAATGCCCGCATCCAGGAAGTGCTGCCGGTCAAACGCTGGATCACCCGCCTGGGTAACCTGCAGTGGAACGATGTCACTGGCCAGACTGTTTTCCACCGCGCAGCCCTTTCCGGCGATATCACCACCATGAAACTGCTGGTTGAACACGATGCCGACGCCACCATCAAATCCTTCAATGGCACCACGCCGTTAATGGCCGCTGCCGGCATCAACTGGACCGTGGCCCAGACCTTCGACGAGGGTGACGAAGCCCTGCTCGAAGCGGTCAAGCTGGCTCATTCCCTGGGCAATGACGTGAATGCCCAGAATGATCTGGGGCTTGCCGCGGTTCATGGTGCAGCCAATCGCGGCTTGAACGACATCATTCGCTGGCTGGCTGAGCACGGTGCCGAAATGGATATCGAGGACAATGTCGGGCGCACACCAGCGACCTGGGCGCATGGTGTCTTTCTGGCCACCCACCCGCCGGTGGATCGTCCCGAAACGGTCGCGCTCATTGAAAGCTTGCAGGCCGAGCAGCAAGATCGTCTTTCAGCGGCAAATCCCTGAAGCAATTGAGTTCAGGCAATACCCTAAAAGCCGGACATTTTGTGCGGTTATTGTGAGCAATTCGCTCGCCAGCAGAGAATATTTGACAAAAATACATATTAAAATCAGTATGATAGCGTTTATGGCGGTTTTGGTCCTGAGGCGCATAAAAACTGATCGGTCAGTCCGGAATCCTTTGCGCCTTTCACTACCATATGGCATTATTTGGGGCATTCCGTGGCTTTTCGGTGCAGGGGTATAGACCGGAAGACCAGACAAAGCGGAATGAGCACTGTTTCTTGCAGTAGCAAGCAGTATTAAGAAGAAGAAACAAGAATTACATAAAAAAGAGAAGTGCAGTCTGTCCAAGGCTGGCATCATTAAGCATTAGTTGCAAAACCCTGGTCTCGAGACTGCCATCATTTACAGATGGGGGATTGCATATATGCGATTCGTGCATATTCACGAAAGGAATTTGGCTTCGGTTCTGGCCGTCACATTACTCCTGCTGACCGCCGGTTTTCATCAAGATACCCATGCCTCGAGCGCGATTGCCAAGGCCGCTAGGAATGACGATCTGGCGCGGTCCCGGCAATTGCTTGCCGACGGTATGGATGCCAACCTGTCTGAACCCGACGGTACCACGCCACTGTTGTGGGCCGTGTACAACAACTCCATCGGGCTGGTGCAAATGCTGCTTCAAGCCGGCGCCGATCCCGACATGGCCAACCACCTCGATCTTTCTCCTCTGGTCCAGGCCAGCCGTTACGGCAATGCTGAAATGATTGCCACGCTGCTCGACAGCGGTGCCAGCCTGGAACGTCCCGACCTGAATACCGAACCTGCCATCATGGCTGCCGCCCGCTCGGGTAACCGGGCAGCGTTGCAGATTTTACTGGATGCCGGCGCGGACCCGAATGCCATCGAACCGGTGGATGAACAGACCGCCATCATGTGGGCCACAGCGGAGGGGCATATCGAGATGGTCCAGTCGCTGCTGAAAGCCGGTGCGAACCCCAATCAGCATGCCCGGGTCAATTCCCTCATTGAACGCAAAAATGCTGATTTTCCCAGTGGCGGCTTTGTCCCGCTGCACTGGGCATCCCGCAATGGTGACGAAGCCATGATGCGTTTGCTGCTGGAAAATGGTGCGGATATCAATGCCCGTAATGGCGATGGTTCCACACCGATGATGCTGGCTATCGTCAATGACCGTTTCGATACTGCGGCACTGTTGCTTGAGCTGGGTGCAGATGCCAATGACGGTTCCCTGTTCTATATCACCGAGATGCGCGATGCCACCACGGACTGGCGTGCCAAAGACGGCACTGTCTACCGCTGGGATCATGAGAATTCCCTGAAAGCGATTGAACTGACCGCCATGCTGCTTGATGCCGGTGCCGACCCGAACAAGGCTTTCAACATGCAAATGCATAACGAGTCCATGTGTTGCGACATCAAGGTCGATGCTACACCGCTGTACCGTGCCGCGAAGGCAGCGGATACCGAGGGACTCAAGCTCATGATTGCCCATGGCGCGAATCCCAACTGGAAACCGGCGAGCGAAAGCAAGTCCACGGGTATCAACATGAGCGTGGAAGTGGAAAGCCGCTCGGCCCTGATGATGGCGATCAATGGTGGCAAGGGCGTGGGCGTTTCCGGTGGCCCCAACGACCTGCGTAATGGTCCTCCTGAATTCCGTGAAGCAGGCACACGTGATCCGGTGACCGCTGTCAGCATGTTGCTGGAGGCCGGAGCCGATGTCAGCGTGCGTGGACCCAACGAGGATACCGCCTTGCACATTGCGGCCAAGGCACTGAACCCGGATATCGTGCGCGCCCTTGTCGAGCACGGTGCTGACCTGAACGCCAAAAACAAGGACGGTAAAACCGCCCTGGAACTGGTCGAGGCCATGGATCCGCCGGAGCCCAGACCGGGTTTCTACTTCGAGCCGCCACCTGCACAACCGATTGAAATCGCCGTTCTGCTGAGAGAGCTGGCCGGACAGAGTTGGGATAGCGCGCAATGAGCAAGACAAGTAGTTCACGGCACCTGGGTGCCGGGTTCAGTGCGTTAACGGCACTGACCACAGCAATCTTCTCCGCCAACGCTGGAGCGCAACAGGCTGCCCTAGAAGACCAGTGGGGTCTGCTCGACGAATACTGCATGGAATGTCACTCCTTTGACGAATTCCGTGGCGGGCTGGCCCTTGAGGGCATGGGCCCCCAGGATGTCCATGACAACGCCGGTATTTTTGAAGAGGTGTTGCGCAAGCTCAAGATCAAGGCCATGCCGCCGCGTGAGCAGCCGCAACCCAGCGCGGCCGAACGCAGCCGTTTTGTCGCTGCGCTCGAACAGACCCTCGATGCTGCCGCCATGGCAGAACCTTATGCAGGCACTACCACGATTCATCGTCTAAACCGTGCTGAATACGCTAACTCAATCCGTGACTTGCTGGGCGTGGATATCGACCTGAGTGAAATGCTGCCCAGTGACGGTGGTGATTACGGTTTTGACAACATTGCCGAGTTGCTGCGCACATCACCCATGCTGCTCGATCGTTACATGACCGTTGGGTTGCGAGTCTCTGATCTTGCTCTGGGCAATACTGAAGCGGCCCTGAGCACAAGCACCTACAACATTCCGTTTGATACCACGCAGGACAAACACCTGAAAGGCTTCCCGTTGGGTACCCGGGGTGGCGTCTCTGCAACCCACTATTTCCCGGCCGATGGTGAATACGTGTTCTCCGCTCGTCCACTGCAGGGCGTAGCAGAAGGCTATTTCGGCATTGAAGGCCACGATAAACCTCATGAATTCCTCGTGTATATTGATGGGGAAATTGTGTATTCCAGCATGATCGGCGGTCCGGAACAGCACGCAATCAGTGTCGAGGAATTCAACAATGTCATTCCGATCGTCAATGACAAGCTGACCTCGCCGCAGATTCCGGTCAAGGCTGGTCCGCACGAAGTCATCTTTACCTGGCGTGAGCGGGTGACAGCAGAACAGAATTCCTGGCAGCCGACAGAACGTGACACCCTGGAAATCCATAATACATCCGGTATGCCGCGCTTGGAAAAGGCCATGGTGTCAGGTCCCTATAACACTTCCGGAATCAGCAACATGCCGCCGCGGGAAAAGATCCTTACCTGCCGGCCTGAGGCCGAGAATGAAGAAATGGCGTGTGCCCGGGAAATTCTGCTGAACCTGGCCCGCGAAGCTTTCCGCCGTCCGGTCACCGATGCTGATATTGCTGCACCTCTTGCCTTCTATGAAGACGAACGTTCCAGTGGCGGCAACTTTGATGAAGGGATTCGCGCTGCTGTAGCCCGCGTCATTGTCAGCCCGTTCTTCCTGTTCCGCGTGGAAACCGATGCGCCAGATGCGGCACCGGGGATGGACCATGCGCTCAATGGCATTGAACTGGCTTCCCGGCTCTCTTTCTTCCTATGGTCATCGCCGCCGGATGATGAGTTGCTGGCCCTGGGTGAAAGTGACGCAATTACCGAGTCTGATGTGCGTGAAGAGCAGGTTGTCCGCATGCTCAGTGATTCGCGCTCCGATGCCTTCATCGACAATTTTGTCGGGCAGTGGTTGCAGCTGCGCAACCTGGACAAGATGGCGCGCCCGGACCTACTCATGTTCCCGGATTTTGATGACAACCTGAGGCAGTCTTTCCGGCAGGAAACGGAAATGCTGTTTGCTCATGTGTTGCGCAACAACCTGCCCGTGCATGAATTGCTGACGGCTAATTACACCTTCGCTGATGAGCGTCTGGCACGTCATTACGGTATTGAGGGTGTCTATGGCGCTCGCTTCCGCAAGGTGGCGGTTGAGAATTCGAATCGCTGGGGCCTTTTTGGTCATGGCAGTATCCTGGCACTGACCTCAGCCACCAGCCGCACTTCACCAATCATGCGCGGCAAGTTCATCCTGACCGAATTCTGGAATAACCCGCCACCACCAGCTCCCCCCAATGTGCCGGCACTGGAAGAAAGCTCGCCCCATGACAGGCCGTCAACGGTGCGTGAGCAGCTGGAAAGACACCGTGCCGATCCGGCTTGTGCAATTTGCCACAATGTCATTGACCCGGTTGGCTTCGCGCTGGAGAACTTTGATGTGGATGGCTCCTGGCGTGAAACCACACGCGCAGGCTTGGCCATTGATGCCTCCGGCATCTTGCTGGATGGCAGCCCTGTCGATGGCCCAGAAGCACTGCGCAAGGCGCTGCTGCGGGACCCCGAGCTGTTTGCCAGCACCGTCGCCGAAAAATTGTTGGTATACGCATTGGGTCGAGGCCTCGATCCGCGCGATATGCCGGTAGTACGCAGTATTGTCAGAAACGCTGCCAAATACGATTACAGCCTGCTGTCCATCGTGCTTGGCGTGATTGACAGTTATCCGTTCCTGATGCGAACCAACAGTTCGCCATCAACTATTAATACCATTGCAACGACCCTGGGAGGTTAACCAATGTTTATTACCAAAAAACATCTGAGTCGCCGCACACTTCTGAGAGGAGCGGGCGTCGCCGTATCACTCCCTCTACTTGACGCAATGGTGCCTGCCGCAACCGCTCAGTCGCAGACTGCTGCCGGACAGAAACTGCGATTTGGTACCGTGTACGTGCCCAACGGGATTTATCCGCTGGATTGGCATCCGGACAAAGTCGGCAAGGACTTTGAATTCAAACGTGTCATGAAGCCGGTGGAAAGAAACCGCGATTACGTGACCACCATCAGCCGCATGAAATCACCGGATGGTGCCCAAGACATGGGTGGTATCCACATGGGTGCCAGTGCTGCGTTCCTCAACGGAGCTGGCCCGCTGAGTGAAAACGGCAACTTCAACCAGCTGCGTTCCAGAAAATCCCTCGACCAGCACATTGCAGATGTCATTGCAGGTGACACACCGCTGCGCTCACTGGAGGTCGGTACTGAAGACATGGGTACCTCTGCCGGTGCCTGTGACAACTATCCCTGTTTGTTCTTCAATACCATGGCCTGGTATGACGATGAAAGCCCGCTGCCCGTGGCGATCAGCCCGCAGGTGACATTCGAGCGCATGTTTGGTGATCCGGGGACAGCAGAGCAGCGTCTGCGCCGCCTGGCTACCAAGCAAAGCATGCTGGACTCCATTCTGGATGAATCCCGCCGCCTGGAGAAAATGCTGGGGTCCGGTGACCGTGCCTTGCTGGATGAGTACCTGACCAACATTCATCGTATCGATGACCAGATCCAGAAACTGTCCACGCGTTCCACCGTTATCGCCAACACGACCGGCGGACCGGTGGGTATTCCGGAAGATTTTGATGAGCACATGGCCCTCACTTACGACCTGATGCACCTGGCGTTCCAGGGTGACATGACCCGTGTCTTCACGTTCATGACCGGTCATGAGGCTACCGGCCGCAGCTATGCCCACGTTGGGGTAAACGAGCCGCATCACAATGTCTCGCATCACCAGAACACCGAGGAAAGCATCGACAAGTATTCACGCATCACGACATACCAGATGCAGAAGTTTGGTGAATTCGTCGACAAGCTGCGGAACACACCGGAAGGTGACGGTAATCTGCTGGATTCCTCGCTGCTGTATTTCGGTGCGGGTATGAGCAACGGTCTGCTGCATGATCGCCACAATGTACCTGCCTTGCTCGTCGGTAAAGCCGGTGGTCGTCTGGAAGGCAATCGTCACATCCAGGCGAAGGAAGATGAGCCGACATCCAACCTGTTGCTCGGTATTGCCGATGTCATGGGGGCCGAAATCGATCATATCGGCATTGCCACTGATCGCTTTGTGCTCTGACTCCAAGCGCTATACGAAAAAAACCAGGCTTCGGCCTGGTTTTTTTATGACTGTAAAAAATGTAAAAAGCTGATACACCTGGCCCGTTTACCTCGCGTGTTCATGCGAAAATTGGCGGTTAATAAGCACGAAACGACCGGTATATCGTGGACACACCATGGTTCGGGGGCTATTCTTGGTCACTAAAATAAAAACACATGACGACAGCTCATAACAAAAAGTCATTTATTGCTTAAGAGGGGATGGATCATGAAACTTCTCAGGACTGCCTTGCTGGGCATGCTGGCTTACAGCTGTCTTTTATCGCTGGCCCAGGCGCAGGCACCGACACCACCGAATGCACAACGAGCCTGGCCGGAAGGCTACATCACCGGGCAGGTGACCAGCATCAACGGGCCGGAAGCCGGGGTCTGGGGTATCGCCGAGACCAATGAACTTAACACGCCCTATCAAGATTGTCGTCACCGATCACGACGGTCGCTACACACTGCCGCAATTGCCTGAAGCCACCTATAACGTATGGGTCCGTGGTTACGGCCTAGTGGATTCCGAATCTGTGGAAGG
>Ga0181563_10005702_pt1 | contig 11348 bp, 7 predicted proteins | sample 011ome_25_FD_133759 | JGI IMG/M metagenome (GOLD analysis project Ga0181563, IMG submission 133759) | Coastal salt marsh microbial communities from the Groves Creek Marsh, Skidaway Island, Georgia - 011512CT metaG (megahit assembly) | ecosystem: Environmental > Aquatic > Marine > Intertidal zone... | reverse complement strand
TTGGGCGCAGCCGGTCGACATGGTCGAAGTAGTGCGGCAGATGCCCGTCCTTGGGCTGCATTTCAAAAAATAATCCGTGCATGGTGCCTCCGCGTTTGTGGCTATGTATCCCGTGTAGCGGGATGTGGGTAAAGCCCTGAATGGGGGGTCAGCGTGGCGATGTGCCGGGCTGGGCCATAGCTGCAATCAATTCGGCCACCAGCGGGTTTGGAAAGCGCCGCTCTAGGGTGACGGCATAAAAAGTTTCTGAAATTTGCGGGTGCTCGCGCGCCTCGACCAGCACACCTTGGACCAGCTCGTCGCGCACCACGATGGGCGCCACCAACGCCAAGCCCACGCCCTCGCGGGCCAAAAGGCGCATCATGGCCATATCATCCACCTCGGCCACGATTTGTGGGCGCAGTTGCAGCCGCGCGGTTAGCGCGTCAAAGGCGGCGCGCACGCCAGATTCGGGTGTGGGCAAAATGACCGGCTGCTCGGCCAATAGGGCCTGCAGGGGCCGGGTTGCATCCAACCTTTCTGGAATGCCCACCAAGCCCACGCGCTGTCCGGCCAAGCGGTGGGTGATATATTGGGTCAAGGCATCGCTGGCCGCCTCGCGGGTCATCAGCGCCACGTCCAAATTCAGCGTGGCCAATCCATCCAGCAATTCCGCTGGGCTGCCCGACCGTAAAATGACCTCGACATCGGCGCGCCCCAAAACCGGGCGCAAAAAGCCGATCTGAAAGTTGCGCGACAGCGTCGCCTGCGCCCCAATACGCAGCGCCTGCCGCCTTTGGCCGGTTTGCTGCAACGTGGCAATCAGCTGTTGGCCGGTGGCAAAAATTGTATCGGCATGGTCCAGCGTGATGCGCCCCACCTCGGTCAGGTGCAGCGCGCGCCCGCGCCGCTCGAACAGGGGTTGGCCAAGCCGCTCTTCCAGCTGCTTAATCTGGGCCGAAAGCGCCGATTGCGACAGGTTCAACCGCTCGGCCGTGCGGGTGAGGTTGCCGTCATGGGCCACAGCCCAGAAATAGCGCAGATGATGATAGTTTAGCGGCATACGTTCTGATTAATAGAACGATATATGAAAAACAATGTATTTTTATTGATTAAAGCGCTGGCCTATCCCTGCCCCACCCGCCTTGGCGGGCTTGGCAAGGGGAGACAGACCATGAGCTATCATTTGCTGCCACTTTTGGCGCCTTTGTTACTGCTAAGTATCGCAGCCTTTGCCGCCCGCGGCGATGCCCGCGCAGCGGGGCGGCTGCCGCGCGTGGCCGAATATGGCGCTTTGGCGTCTGTGGGAATTGCCCTGCTTTCGGCACTGATGCTTGGGCTTTATGGGCCGGGCAGTTCGGCTTTGCTGGGGGCGGCGGGTGTGGGCCTATCGGTGCGGCTGGATATTGTCAGCGCCACGTTGCTGGTGCTGGTCAGCTTTATCGGCTGGGTGGTCTTGCGCTATAGCGCCACCTACATGGACCGCGAGCCGCACCACGCCCGCTTTACCGCGCTGATGCTGGCCACGCTGGCCGCCGTGCTGGTTTTGGTGATCGCGGGCAACCTGTTTCAGCTGTTGTTGGCATGGGGCGCCACCAGCGTGGCCCTGCATCGCTTGCTACTGTTTTACCCCCAGCGGGTGACGGCGCAGCGCGCGGCGCGCAAAAAGGCGGTGCTGGCGCGCGCCAGCAAAGCGGCCTTGGCGTTGGCGGTGCTGTTTTTGGCGGCAGCTTATGAAACCAGCGATATTGCCACTATCTTATCCCAGGCGCGCAATGATGCGCCAACGCTGGCGGCGGCAGGGCTGTTGGCGCTGGCGGCGGTGTTGGCCTCGGCGCAATTTCCCGGCCACGGCTGGCTGACCGAAGTGATGGAGGCGCCCACCCCGGTTTCGGCGCTGCTGCATGCTGGGGTGATCAACGCGGGGGGGTTTTTGCTGATCCGCTTTGCCGATGTCATGCTGAGCGCGCCCGCCATTCTGGCCGGGCTGGTTATGCTGGGCGGCTTTACAGCCCTTTTTGGCGGGTTGGTGATGCTGACGCAGGCGGCGGTAAAAACCTCGTTGGCGTGGTCAACGATTGCGCAGATGGGTTTTATGATGCTGCAATGTGGGCTGGCGCTGTTTCCGCTGGCGCTGCTGCATATCGTGGCGCATTCGCTGTATAAGGCGCATGCCTTTTTGTCGGCGGGCGAGGCGGTGCGCAATATCGCTGCCATCGCCCGGCCCGGGCCTGTGGCGGTGCCTTCGCTGGCCAAGGTGCTGCGCGCCTTTGGGGCAGGTATCGTGATTTACGGGCTGGTGTCGCTGGGCGTGGGGGTCGAGGGCAAGTCGCCGCAATCGCTGACGCTGGGGGTGATCTTGATTTTCGGGGTGGCCTATATTCTGGCCCAAGGCTTTGCCGATACAGCCCCCGCCGCGCTGACCAAGCGCACGGCAATTTACGCGCTGGCCACATCGGTGGCCTATGTGGTGCTGCAAAAACTGGCCAATGTGATGACGGCAGGCACCCTGCCCACCCCCCCCAGACCGGGGGCACTGGAATGGGTGTTGCTGGTCTTGGCGCTGGTTAGCTTTGGCGCGGTGGCGTTGGCGCAGGCCACGTTCCCGCTGTGGGCCAGCCATCCTGCGGCGGTGGGGCTGCGGGTGCACCTGTCCAATGGGCTTTATGCCAATGCCATATTCGACCGGCTGCTGGGCGGCTGGCGGCAAAAACCAACGCTTTAAACCCCAAGGAGCGACACCAGATGTATATGCAACACGCAATCTACCCCGCCGCCCTGTTGGAATTGGTGGCCGAGGGCGAAAAGGCAGCCCACGCCATTCCGCCGCTGTTTCCGCTGGCCTCTAGCGTTGCGGTGAACCCGTTTTTGGGCCAATCGGACGAACCTTTGGCCAAAACGGTGGCGCGTATCGCGCGTGTGGCCGGGGGCCGCATTGTGCCACAGCGCGCGCATTTTGCCCAGAAATGGGCCGCGGGCCAGATCGTGCACGAGGATATGCAAGCCGCGCTTCAGGCCTATCCCACAGGGCCCGCGCGCCCCGATATGGCCACGCTGCTGGCCGCGCTAGAGCGGCCCGCGCCCCAGCCGCAGGCCCTGCCGACGGTGGCGGAACTGGCCGCTGATGTTTCCGGCATCGATTGGCCCGGCATCATTGCCGAGCGGGTGGGCCATTGGGCGGCGGCCCATTTCGACCAAGGCCAAGCGCTGTGGCAGCCCAGCCGCGCAGGCGGGGCCTTTGTGGCGTGGCGTGAATTTGCCCTGCGGGATCTGAGCGTGGAAATTCATGGGCTGTCTGGCTTTGGCGCCTTTGTGGCGGCCAGCAGCCGGGCGCCGTGGCGCGCGATTGGCAGGGCCGCTGAAACGCTGGGCCTACCCACCCAGGCCGTGGGCAGCGCCTTTCACTGCTGGCTGATGTCTTTGGGGGGATGGGCGCAATATGCCCGCTATCTGCTGTGGCAGGCCGAATTGCAGGGCCAGCGCGATGGCACGGTGGCCGAATTGCTGGCGATCCGCATGCTGTGGGACGAGGCGCTGTTTAAGCGCTATAAAGATCAGATTGAACCGAAATGGCGCCACGTGGTGGACCAGCACGCACAGCCCGTGCAGGCCAGCGCCGATGATCACATCGATGCCATCTGGCAAGAGGCCGCTGAACGCGCCGCCCAGCGCCATTTGGCGGTGGCCTTGCAGGGTGCCGCGCCTAAAGCGCCGCGCGCCGATACCCGGCCCGCGCTGCAGGCAGCCTTTTGTATCGATGTCCGCTCGGAAGTGTTTCGCCGGGCGCTCGAGGCCCAAGACAGCGCCATTGAAACGCTGGGTTTTGCAGGGTTTTTTGGCCTGACCGCGGCGCATCGGGCGGCGGGCAGTGACGTGGTCGAGGCGCGCGGCCCGGTGCTGCTGCAAATGGGGTTGCACAGCCATGCTGCTGAACCGCAGGCTGCAGATCTGCAACGCCGTTACGCGGCGCGGGCGTGGCGGGCGTGGGGGCGGTTCAAGCTGGCGGCTGTGTCCTCTTTTGCCTTTGTCGAGGCAATGGGCCCCGTCTACATGGGCAAGCTGGTGCGCGATGCTTTGGGTCTGGGTGGCGCGGCGGGGGCGGGGGCCCCTGTGCAACCCCGCCCGCAGCTTTGTGCTTCGGTTGATACGGCCCAGCGGGTGGCCATGGCCGAAACCGTGTTGCGTGCGATGTCACTGACCAAGGGCTTTGCGCCGGTTGTGATCTTGGCCGGCCACGGCGCTACGGTTGCGAATAATCCGCATGAAAGCGGCCTGCAATGCGGCGCCTGTGGCGGCTATGCGGGGGATGTGAACGCCCGGCTGCTGGCCGGTGTGCTAAACGACAGTGCGGTGCGCCAAGGGCTGCTGGCGCGGGGGCTGAGCATTCCCGCCGATACCGTTTTCGTGCCTGCCTTGCACGATACCACCACCGACGGCGTCACCTTGTTTACCCAAGACCTGCCCCCCGATGCCCCGATGTGGGCCTTGCCGCAGTTGCAGGCGTGGTTGCAGGCGGCAGGCGCATTGGCACGGGCCGAGCGGGCCGCGCGCCTGCCCCGCGCCAAGGGCGGCGCCGATGTGATGCGCCGCGCCAGCGACTGGGCCGAGCTGCGCCCGGAATGGGGTTTGGCGGGCTGCAATGCCTTTGTGGCCGCCCCCCGGGCGCGCACCGATGGGGCCAATTTGGGCGGACGGGCGTTTTTGCACAGCTACGACTGGCGCGCCGACGATGGGTTTAAGGTGCTGGAACTGATCATGACCGCGCCGGTGGTGGTGGCCAGCTGGATCAGCCTGCAATATTACGGCTCGGCCGTGGCGCCACAGGTGTTTGGCGGCGGCAACAAGCTGTTGCACAATGTGGCGGGTGGCATCGGTGTGCTAGAGGGCAATGGCGGCGCCCTGCGCCCCGGCTTGCCTTGGCAATCGGTGCATGATGGGCAAGCGCTGCAGCACGAGCCGCTGCGCTTAAGCGTGGTGATTGAGGCCCCCCGCGAAGCCATGAGCGCTGTTTTGCAGCGCCACCCACAGGTGCGGGCCTTGTTTGACAATGGGTGGCTGCACCTGATTGCCATGGACGAGAACGGGCATTTGCGCTGGCGCTATGACCGGGCGCTGGGCTGGCAGGATATGGTGGCGCCCACAGCCCCCAGCGCGGTGGCTGCAGAATAACCCGCCCGCCCCTGTTGACCCTGCCTGTTAGTGCGGCAGGGTCAGCGCCTGTCTGTCGATCTTGCCGGTGCCGGTTTTGGGCAGCTCTGGCAGAAACTCTATCATGCGGGGCGCTTTATAGGGGGTAAGGTGCTGTTTTACATGGGCGCGCAAGGCCTCGCGCATGGGGGCATCGCCTGTGCGGCCCGCTTTCAGGCTGATCACCGCACGCAATGCCATGCGCTGATCGGGCAGTTGATGGGCCAAGACGGCGCATTCCTGCACATCGGGGTGGTCGTTCAGGCAGCGCTCTACCTCAAGCGGCCACACCCATTGGCCTGATATTTTGATCAGGTCGTCGGCGCGGCCTTGAAAGTAATAATAGCCGTCCTTTTCCAAGAACCGATCGCCTGTGTAAATCCAGTCGTCGCGCATGGTTTCGGCGGTTTTGTCGGGGCGGTTCCAATAGTGTGGGGCGGTAGAATGGCCGCGCACCAGCATCACCCCCTCTTGGCCGGGTTCTGCCAGGTGGCCTTCGGGTGTTTGCAGGCGTATCTCGTAGCCCGGCACGCGCGCGCCTGCGGCGCCCGGGCGATGATCGGTCAGGCGGTTGGACAGATAGACGTGCAGCACCTCGGTAGAGCCAAGCCCCTCGGTTGGGCCATGGCCTGTCAGGCCCTGCCATGCGGCATACACTTCGGCCGATAAAATTTCGGCCGCCGACATGGTTTGCCGGATCGAGGACAGATTGCGCTGTTCAATCTCGGACGCCCCACACAGCGCGGTAAACAGCGTGGGCAGCCCAAAAAATACGCTGGGGCGGTAGGTTTCGATTGCCCCTAGCACGGTGCTGGGGTCTGGGCGCCCGGGCAGCAGCACCGCGGTTGCGCCCACGGCAAAGGGAAAAACCAGCGAATTGCCAAACCCATAGGCGAAATAGGCCTTTGGCACCGAATAGCAGATATCATCCGCCCGCAAGCGCAGCACATGGGCGCCAAAGCTGTGTTGAATATAGGCTGGATCATGGTGCAGATGCACAATGCCTTTGGGCCGCCCGGTCGAGCCCGAGGAATACATCCAAAACGCCATATCATTTGGGTGGGTGGGGGCCGCGTCTAGGGTGCTGGGCTGGCCTGCCAAAAACTGCTCTGCTGCCAGCAGCGTGGTGTCATCGTCTGGCCCCGCGCCATTGGCCACGATAATACGCCGCAAGGGGGTGCCGGCACGGGCCTCGGGGGTGAACAGGGGCAAAAAGCTGGCATCCACCACGGCCAATTCGGCGCCCATATCTTGCAAGAAGTAATTCAGCAGATCGGGGCGGGTTTGGGTGTTTAAAAGCACTGGCACATAGCCCGCGCGCACCGCCCCATAAAAGGCTGCGGCAAAGCTGGGCGTGTCATCTAGGAAAAACGCAATGCGCGCACCACGCGGCAGGCCCATCGATAAAAACCCATGCCCCCATGCCGCCGCCAAGCCCACCAATTGCGCATAGCTGAGCGTGCCCAATGGCCCCGTCACTGCCACGGAATTGGGGTTGCGCGCCAGATTTTGCCATAAGATGTCAGCGCAATTGGCATGGTCTGCGCGCTGGAACCCGATTTCGGCGCAGGGCGGGGCGGTATCTGGGACGGGGTCGTGCAGGGGATGTGGGGCTGTGGTGGGCATTGCGCGTCTCTTTATGTGGCAGATTGGGGCGCAGATGCGGCGCGGTGCTGCATATAGCGTTGGGCAAATTTCGGCGCGATTTGCTGCAAACGCTCGTCCGATATACGGCCCGAGCGCATCAGGTAATCATGGGCAAATTCCAGCGGGGCCAGCGCCATTTTCTGGCCAAACCCATCATACCACTGTGCCGATGTATTGGCCGCCTCTACGATCTTGCGGGAAATGGGTGGGCGGGTGTGTTGGTAGCTGTGCAGCGCCTGTGGCAGATCGTGATGCGAGGCCAAGGCCTGCACCAGCGCGATGGCATCTTCAAAGGCAAGCCGCGTGCCCGAGCCGATGGAAAAATGCGCGGTATGCGCAGCATCGCCCAGCAGCACATAACGCCCCGCCACCCAGTTTTCGCACCAAAGCCGCGGAAAGCGGCGCCAGTTGGATTTGTTGACCACCAGCTGCGTGCCTTGCAGCACCTCGGCAAACAAAGCCGCGCAGTGGCGCGCGCTGGTGGTTTCATCCATGCGGCCAAAGCCAAAGCTTTCAAACGTGTCTGGCCCACATTCCACGATGAATGTGCTTTTGCCCGGTGCGAAGCGGTAGTGATGCGCGTTCATCGGGCCATGGCTGGTGTGGATGAAGGTTTGGCTAAGCGTATCAAAGGGCACGGTGGCCCCGAACCATGCGAAATGGTTGTCGAAATGCGCCATCTGGGGCCGAAACTGTGCCTCCATTGCGCAGCGTATGGCCGAATTCAGCCCATCGGCGCCGATGACCAAATCGCCCGGCAAGGTTTGCACATCGGTGATCTTGTGGTCAAATTCGATTTCCACCCCCAGATCCAGCGCGCGTTTGGTCAGTAGCTCGATCAGGTGCAGCCGCCCGATGGCGGTAAAGCCAATCCCATCTAGCACCACTTGGCCTGCGGGCAGGTTCAGCGCCATATCTTGCCATTTTTCCATCTCTGGCACGATCAGCGCGTAGGTTTCTGGGTCGTCGGCCTGAAGAAAGCTGAGCGCCTTGTCAGAAAATACCACGCCAAAGCCGAATGTGGCACCTTTGGGGTTTTGTTCGAATATGCGCACCCGCGCCTGTGGCAAAAGGCGGCGGAGCAAAATACCCGCGTAAAGGCCGCTTGGGCCCGCGCCAATGATGGTGACATTGCGAAGATCTGCCATGGTCTCCCCTGATAAAGCTGCACCGTTCATCTACGAGAAAAGCTAGACACGTTTTTTGAAATGTGCAAACAATATCGTATTACAGAAAAGATAGACGGTAGTTTTGGGGGAAAAATGGCGGGCGATGCTGGCGCTGGGCTGAAATCGTTAGAGGCCGCTTTGCGGGTTTTGGCGCATATGGCGCGCCGCGATGGGCCATTGGGCCTGTCCGAAATTGCCCGCGACTGCGCCATGCCGCCCAGCAAGGTGCACCGCTATTTGGCCTCATTTTTGGCGGCGGGGCTGGTAAGCCAAGAAATGCGCTCGGGCCGCTATGATCTGGGGCCAGAGGCGATGCAGCTGGGGCTGGCGGCGCTATCGCGGCTGGATTTTGTGAACCACACCGCCGATGGGCTAAAGGCGCTGGCGGCCGATACCGCGAGGACCGTGCTGTTGGCCGTCTGGGGCAGTGGCGGGGCCACGGTTGTGCGCTGGCAGCGCGGCATCTCGCCCACGGTTACATCGATCGGTCTGGGCACCAGCCTGCCGCTTTTGAATTCGGCCACGGGGCGGGTGTTTTTGGCATGGGCACCGCCAGAGGCCACGCAAGCCCTGCTAGATACAGAACTGCGCCGCGTCGCGCGCAACCCATCGCTTTTGCCAGATGCAACACCCAGCAAAGCCGGCGTTGCCGCCTTGGCGCAAGGGGTGCGCGCGCAGGGCTATGCCTCGGTTGATGGGCAGTTCATCCCGGGTTTGGTGGCCATTGCGGCCCCCATCTTGGATTGCCAGGGGCAGGCGCAGGCGGTTGTCACGCTGGTGGGGGTTGACCCAAAAGCGGCCCACCCGGGCGCACCCGAGGTGGCCATGCTGCGGGCCTTTTGCAAGGCGCATTCGGTGCCAAAAGGGCACTAACCGTGCATCAATAGGCCAAGGCGGCAGGGTGTTAAAAAACTGGGAAGGTAACAGGAAACGCAGTTTGCTGGCCGCTGCCCCTGCAACAGCGCGGGCCAGTGCAGGCCGCGCCAATCGCGCAAAAATCGGCGGTCGCACCCCGCCGCGCATACCTGCGCGCGTGCCCGCGATCTTTGGGTTTAGGGGCACAGGCAGGTTCCCGCCACCCGGCCCGCAAGCTGGCAAAAGATGGTAGACAAGCGGCGCTGAAACAGGGCCTATAGGGGCCGCCGGGTGCGGGCTGCATCTGGCTTTGTTTTGTATGTTTCTTGCATTTTTCCGCCAAAGCACTGGTTTTCGGACAGGAAAAACAAAAATGCCGTCGCTCCTTGAACAGGCCATTGGCCGCACTGCCCCTGCAACGACGCGCACCGCTATGGCGGTGGTGCTGTGCTGCGCTGCCGTCTTTTCCGGCACTGGGGCTTGGGCAAACCCCTATGCGCAATGCGTGCAAGCCGCGCGCGCATTTGCCGGGCTTGCGCTGCCTGAAAGCGGCGCGCAGGAAACGGCGGTCGGGGGGGGCGCCTATCGGTTGGACTGGCCCACGCAGGCGGTGCAATGCCAAGCCACGGCAACCCAAGTGCAGGCCTTGGCCGTGGCGGGGCAAATGCTGGTTGTCGATGGCTACGCCGGGGCCGAAGCCGCCGAATTGCGCAGCTATATGGACGGGCAGATCAACCTGATGGCCAACCAATGCTGGGCACAGGTCAATGGCATAAAGGCCTCGGTTGCGCAGGGGTTTGACCCAAAGCTGCGCGCGCCCAACCCAAAGCTGGCACAGATCAAGGCACAGTTTCAACGCAACCTTGATCTGGCCTCGGGCGTGTTTTACGCCCGCGCCTACAGTGAAAGCGTGCCAAAACTGCGCCGCTTAGAAGCGATCGAGCAGATTTTGGCCAAGGCCGAACCAGACCAGCGCGATAGCGCCCAATGTTGGAAACTGGCCGATGAATATAGCCAGTTGCAACTGGGCGCGCAGGAAAATGAAACCGCGCTGGAAGGGGTGATTGCCGAAATGAGCGCGCAGTTAGAGGCGCAGAAAACCGAACTGGATGGCCTGCGTGCCGAATTGGCGCGCGCACAGGCGGCATTGCGCGACACGGCCGACGAATTGCGCGATTATCGCCGCCCCAAACGCGTGCAGGCCTTGGCCCAGGTGATTGGCCGCAAAGATCTGGACGCCGCGCAAGATCTGTTTGCCCAGCTATCGCGCGATTATCAGCTAAGCCCCAAAGAACTGCGCCTGCTGGAACAGGCCGCGATCGAGGCGATAAAGCCCATTCCCGCCACCAACCGCCGCGCCAATTTTCAGGGCTACAGCCTGTTGTCGCAGATCAACCCGGACGAGCCTTATTACCAGCGCAAACGCCAGCAATACGACCCGGCGCGCAGCGACTAGGCCGATCCCGTAGTTTCCGGTGCTTGGCGCGCTGCCTGCTTGCCCCTAGGGTAGGGCAAACGCGTGCAAAGGAGCCAAGGGGAGGACCTAGATCTGGCAAATGGGGGCGGCAGAAATTGCCCAAGCGGTGCGCCAAGGCGCGCTAAGCGCCACGGAAGTGACTAAGGCCCATCTGGCGCGGATTGCGGCGGTGAACCCGGCCATCAACGCCATAGTCCAGCCCTGCGAGGCCGAGGCACTGGCCACCGCCGCCCAGATCGATGCGGCGCGGGCCCAAGGCCAGAACTTGGGGCCAATGGCGGGTGTGCCGGTGACGATCAAGGTGAATGTCGACCAAGCAGGCCACGCCACAACCAACGGTTTGCGCCTGCAACAGGGCTTGGTGGCCGAAGCTGACAGCCCCGTTGTGGCCAATTTGCGCCGCGCGGGGGCGGTGATTGTGGGGCGTACCAACACGCCAGCCTTTTCGATGCGTTGGTTTACCAACAACCAGCTGCATGGCCAAACCTTGAACCCGCGCAACAAGGGGCTCACGCCCGGCGGCTCGTCTGGGGGGGCGGCCGCGGCTGTGGCGGCGGGGCTATGTGCGCTGGGCCATGGCACAGATATCGCCGGCTCGATCCGCTACCCGGCCTATGCCTGCGGCCTGCATGGGCTGCGCCCCACGGTGGGGCGTATTCCGGCCTATAATGCCAGCGGCGCAGACAGGTTTATTGGGGCCCAGATGATGGCCGTATCGGGGCCGATTGCACGCAGCATGGCCGATATCGGGCTGGGGCTGGCGGCCATGGCCCAGCCAGACCCGCGCGACCCGTGGTATGTGCCCACACCCTTGCAGGGGGCGGCCTATGAAAGGTGCGCTGCGGTGTGCTTTGCCCCCGATGGCATGCCCGTTGTGCCTGCGGTGCAGGAGGCTTTGGCCACAGCGGCACATGCGCTGCGCGATGCTGGTTGGCGCGTCGAAGAGGTTGATTGCCCGCCCATGCGCGCCGCCGCCGAGCTGAACGCGCAGCTATGGATGGGCGAGACCCAGTTTGGCGCGGCACAGCTGATTG
>Ga0181563_10005698_pt1 | contig 11353 bp, 9 predicted proteins | sample 011ome_25_FD_133759 | JGI IMG/M metagenome (GOLD analysis project Ga0181563, IMG submission 133759) | Coastal salt marsh microbial communities from the Groves Creek Marsh, Skidaway Island, Georgia - 011512CT metaG (megahit assembly) | ecosystem: Environmental > Aquatic > Marine > Intertidal zone... | reverse complement strand
TCATCTGGCCGTAGGCTTCAACTGTATAGAAATCGTTGAATATCTCGTCTTGGTGCTCAGGAGCGATTCCTATTCCAGTATCGCGCACTTCAAACCTATACATCCCGCCCGCGCCAATCTTCTGGACCGACAAAGAGATAACACCATCTTTGGTAAACTTAATTGCGTTGCCTATCAGGTTGACCAGAATCTGGCGCAGCGCCTCGGGATCCCCTCTGACAAACTCATGGGCCACCGAAAGGTTCTGTAACTTGATTGAGTTGTTGTTCTGCGCCGCCAAAATCTTGTTTGAATCCAAGATGCTTTTGACAAGCCAGCCAAGGTGAAAATTCTTTATGGCCGCGTTCGGTTCATTCGACGTTTCCCTGGCGACACGAAGCAGATTGTTCACTTGGGTGAGAAGGTTTGTGGCCGATTGCTCGGAAATATTGGAAAGCTCCTTCTGCCTGATGCTCAGGCGCGTTCGACCTAGCATCTCAATCGCACCCAGGATCGCATGAAGCGGGGTTCGCATCTCGTGGCTGATCACAGCGAGAAGCCTTTCCTTCGCTCTCTCGCCAGCGCGCGCCTGATCTCGAGATTCCAAGATCTGCTTTTCGTACTTGAGCGTTTGCGAAATATCCCTCACAACCATAATCTCGACGCTGCCTTGGCGCTCTATCGCGTGAGAGCGTAGGCTGATGGAGTGGAACGTCGTTCCGTTACGGCGTTTTGCAAGCAGCCTTTGTTGAACCGTTTCCTTTCCGAGTGTGGTTTCGTCCTCCGAGCGGCTAGACGAATAATTGAACTCGCCGTCCGTGGCTTCTAACTCAAACATATCTGGGAGACTAAGATCTGTGAACTCCTCCAGGGCGAAACCGAAGGCGGTTTCGGCCGCCTTGTTGACATCTAAAATTCGCTCATCTTGACCGATAACCAGAATTGGATAGGGGGAGGCGTCGAACACAGCCTTTAGTCGCGCAGCATTTGCCAGCGTCTCGACCGTCTGCTGACGTAAGGCTCTGGCAGTTGTCCATAGGAGTGAGGCAATGAGAGTCAGTGCCAGAAGTAGTCCAGAAATGGAAAACATATACTGACTCAGCGTCGAAAAGAGCCCTTGCCGAATTTCTTCCGATTGTATGGCGTGCAGATTTACCCCAACCAGGCTGACTTTGCGCACAGTGGATTGGATTTCGTAGGTTCTTGCGATCAAAAGATCGACGGACCCTTGTATTTCGTTTTCAAGATTGTCGATATAGCTTGCGGTATCGTTGGTGTAAGTCCGCAGCGCGCGAAAATGATCCGCACTTTCAGGCGCATTTCGAACGAGACCGTAGATGTCACTTTCTGAAACCGTCACGACGCGGCTGTAGAAGATATCAAAGCGGGTCCTCGCTTCAGCCAATAATTTCTGTATTTGCTCACTGTCGCCTTGTCCGAGGACGTCTGAGTAGTGATGCAGACTGCTTGCAAACTCCAAATACTCGACTTCAAGCTGAGACAGGTTCCAAGGAACGACATCGTTCTTGGCTTCGGTCATCTGGCCGATTTCGTTCCAAACCCGCCAACCGCTGTATGACCCGAACAATGTAAGAATGATGGTCAGGCCGACGAGCAGCTTGCTAACTCGTCCGCTTTTGTCATCGGGGCTGGAAAGCTGCTCGTGCCAGCTTCTTCTCATCTTTCGACAACCAAGCGATCAAGTTGCCAGATGCTGCGTGAGTATATCAGTTCTGTATTGGTGGCTAGGTCGAGGTCATACGGATAGATCATCCACAGAGGCCCCTTGTCTCGAACAGACATAAATGCCCCGTTACGTTTGTAGGCGATGATGGGCTCATAGTCATATGCGTCGGTGACAGGGATCTTAACGCTATAGTCGTTGATGGCGAAGGCAACGAGATCACCCATCTCGACGCCCAGAAGTTCGACGAGCTTGGACAGTCTCACGCCTTCGAATTCTGAAACCCCATCGGTCCAAATCGTCGATGTCACGATGAGGTCGCCGCCAAGTTCTTCTAACATGGGGCGGTCGAAGGCCGCGGTATCGCCTTGATTGGTGACAGCAATCTCACCGCTGACGATCAGCACCACGTCTTCGGTGGGCGCACGCATCTCAAATGCTGATGCCGGCGAGGAGGCCGCCAAGATGGCCAGAAAAAGCGGAAGTATTGCTCGTATCATTTGACCTCGGTCTCTGTTCTTCAGGCTAGGCTTCGCCCCTTTTCGGCAGTCATAGCTGATTTGCAGAAAAGGGCTATCATTTGGGGGGAGATATATACTTTGGTATTAAGCGCCGTCGACCTATACCTCCAAATCGTAGAGAAACGCCACAGGAGAGATCCAAACCCGCCGTTTGGCCGTATGCGTTATACTTTGGCGGTTCAATGACAGTTGGCGACTCCGGCCAGCAGGCAGATTTTGGTGGGTTCGAGCTTTGAAGATACTGGTTGCGGATGATCATGCACTTGTACGGGAGATGATTTCCTCGTTCCTCGAGAGTCAGATTGATGCTGGCATGGAACGAGCAAATGACTTCGGCGAGGCGTTGGAAAAGGTTAAGTCATCGGGGCCGTTTGATCTTGTTCTGTTGGATTACGAAATGCCGGGAATGAACGGCCTCGACGGTCTTCGGCTTATGGTAGAACACAACCAAGGCAAGCCAGTCGCAATCTTGTCGGGCGCCGCGTCCCGATCAGTTGCAGAAGCCGCCCTTCAGTTCGGCGCAGCTGGCTTCATACCCAAGACAATGGGCGCAAAGTCGATGGTATTTGCTGTAAAGTTCATGATTGCGGGCGAAAAGTTCGCTCCGTTCGAATTTCTCTTCAAGGACAAGTCCGAAAACATTTTCAATCTTTCAGGCCGCGAAAAAGAGGTTCTTATCGGAATTTGCGCCGGGAAATCCAATAAGGAAATAGCGCGTGATCTCGATCTACAGGAAGTAACCGTTAAAATGCACGTCCGGTCGCTCACGGCGAAGATGGAAGCAAGAAACCGCACCCACGCGGCGATGTTGGCTCGGGAAAACGGCATAGTCTGATAACAGGCCGCACAGCGCACTGTGCTATCGTCCACCTGCGCCGAAAAGCAACGTTCCACGGGACCATAGACCAATGATGCTCTAACAACTAAACCGGACCACCTGATGGGGACATGCCACTGCTTTCGGCATCTCTAATTACACTTGATGTGAAAAACTGAGCGTACCGTTGGCGTGGTTACAAGGGGCGGTCCGGTTTGAGTGTTTGAACGTCTTCGGCTTCGGATCTTTCGGAGGCATGCTCTATGGAACGGGCGGGCAATACCGTAGTTTGCAGCGCAGGACAAAGTTGCCCTTCCCAACTACGTCGGGTTCATTTCAACGGCATCCGCCGCTCAGCCATTTCCGCGTACCAGCTGCAACCCACAGGGATCAGATCGTCGTTGAATTCATAAGCCGGGTTGTGCAGAGCCGCGCTATCGCCGTTACCAATGAAGAGATATGCGCCAGGACGTACGGCCAGCATCTCGGAAAAGTCTTCGCCGGGCATAACTGGGTCGAAGTCCCTGATCACATCTCCGGTAATGGCCCGAGCGACTTCCGCTGCGCGCTCGGCAGCGACTGGATCGTTGATCGTAGGCGGCACGCGCGGGGTGTATTCAAGGTGCATCTCGGCGCCGTGGGCCTGTGCGGTTAGTTTGGCTATCTCGTAGAGGCGTTTTTGCACCAGTTCATGCACTTCGGAATCGAAGTAGCGCACCGTTCCACGCAAGGTGATTTCATCGGGGATGACGTTGAAGGTGTTGCTGTCACTCCGCAGACCGCATGTCGAGACGACAACGGTCTTCAACGGATCAACATTCCGTGCTGCGATCGTTTGAAGCGCCACAACAACGTGGGCTGCGGCAACGGTCGCATCAACGGTTTTGTGGGGAAGCGCGGCGTGACCACCCTGCCCCTTGATCGTCATTTCAAAGAATGCAGTCGCAGCCATTTGCGGCCCGTTCCGGACTGCAAACTTGCTTGCGGCGATACCGGGCCAATTATGCATACCGTAGATTTCCTGAATGCCCCAGCGGTCGATAAGTCCGTCCTCGAGCATAGCTCGTGCACCGCCACTGCCTTCTTCGGCTGGCTGAAATATCAAGACCACGGAACCATCGAAATTGCGCGTTTCGGCCAGATATTTCGCAGCGCCCAAAAGCATCGCTGTATGTCCGTCATGGCCGCAGGCGTGCATAATGCCGGGCCGGGTTGAGGCATGGGGCAAGCCGGTGGTTTCAGGAATAGGAAGCGCGTCCATATCCGCACGAAACCCGATCACTTTGCCCGATCCTCTGGCACGTCCATGGATCACCCCGACCACACCTGTCTGACCTATGCCGGTCGCCACTTCGTCACAGCCGAACTTCGTGAGGAGGTCTGCCACCAATTTCGCAGTGCGATGCTCTTCGAACCGAAGTTCGGGATGTGAGTGTATATCCCGGCGCCAACCAGCGATTTCGGCATGCAGTTCGGCAAAGCGATTGCGGGTGGGCATTGCGCGCAGACCTCCTAATTGATTTGGGAGAACTATGGAGCCGCCCTACAGACTTCGCAACATGCCGCACAGACCCAGACCAATTCCCACGGCCTCCAAAGCTTTGCGGAAAGCATCGGCTCTCTGCGGCTTCGAAGTTTGGCGTTCGAAACTGGAATCTAGCCAACCTGGCTTTGCAGATGGGGCGGCTGCCACATGCGCGAAACCAGAGATCAATACTTCTCGGTAAGAGTGGGCGAGCGCAGGCGAACCAGTTCTTGAACAAGTTTGCAGGGGACGCGACACAGGTGACGAAATTATGACTTCTGCAAGAAGCAAGGGAACCTGGATCGGTACAAGGATCTTTGATCCAGTTTGCTGTCCCGAAACGTAGACTGACCAACGGACCTAAGCAGCGAGACATAAAATGAGAGAGCTATTCCTGGCGGTGACGGCCGGCCTTTTGGTCCTGCCCGCTGTAGCGCAACAGATGGACCATTCCTCGAATGCGCATGATCACACGAGCATGACTTCGACCGTTGTTGAAACCTCGGCTGCTACACTTGCCTATGCTGAGATCAACGCTCGAATGCACGAAGAAATGGACATCGAGTTCACAGGAGACCCAGATCTTGACTTCATATTGGGCATGATCCCGCACCACGCGGCGGCAGTGGAAATGGCAAAAGTGGTTCTTGAGCACGGAAAAGACCCAAAAGTCCAAGAATTCGCGCGCCAGATCATACGGACCCAAGACTCGGAAATCGAATGGATGCGGCTTTGGCTGGAGGCCCGGTCGGCAGCGCAGCAATGATGTGAAACGTGCCTCTACAGAAATCTCGTGCGAGTGAGGATCGGAAGGAAGCCTATGGCCTACGAGGAGCCAAAATACGAAGTAGTTGAGGTGGCCGCCGGCTACGAGGTTCGGCGCTACGAAGATCGGCTTGCGGCGGAGGTGGAGCAATCATCGAACGCAGACCGAGCATTCAGCAGGCTATTTCGCTACATCTCAGGCGCCAATCAGTCGTCAGCGAGAATCAACATGACCGTCCCAGTCGCGCAGTCTGAAAAGATTGCGATGACGGTACCGGTGGCCCAGTCAGCCGGTGCTGGAGGTGGGTTGATGCAATTCTTTTTGCCTTCGAAGTATACGCTTGAAACCGCACCTGTGCCTACGGACCCAGCTGTGCGTATTGTCACCGTTGGCGGCGGACTTTACGCGGTTCGAGGCTTTGGTGGCCGCGCCACTATTGCAAACTTCGAGCGCGCAAAAGGTGTACTGCTCACCCTGCTAGCAGAAGGTGGTCACCGTCCAACTTCGGAACCAATCAGAGCCACCTACAACGGACCTTTCACCCCCCCATTCCTACGCAGAAACGAAGTCATGGTCCGTATCGACTAGCTGGGCCCATACAAATATTGAGTTGCTCCTACAAGGTGCTGACCAATATCAAATGTTGAGCGATAGCTGTCCAGTTTCAAAGCTTTTCGAACATTATCGAGACATCGCCGAGCGCTATTCCAGCGCGGCTCATGTACGCTTTGTTAAACACCCGATCCTCGGCTATTAGCCACATCCAATCGTCGAACGCGACCTTTATTGTGTCTGTTGAGCCGACTGCAGAAGGGATAGGCAGGTTAATTGTATAGCGCCAATTGAACCGGTCGCCGTCTTCTTGGCCACGTGCCTCCCCAAAGACCCCTGGCGCAGTGCCAATCCAAGTGTCTTCTCCAGACTTGTTCAACGTCCAAACTCTCTGTTCGGTGGATCCGTCTTCGTAAACAAAATTCTCTGTAAGGCGGAGAACTTGCCCATCCCATTCGCCCAAGATGTCGACGACAAAGCTCCTTCTGGCTGTTCCGAATATGTCCTGAAACTGCCCGTATGCGCGTGTTTTGCCTTCGAAGAACTCCTCGAGGTTAAAGTCACGCTCCGAAAGTGCCTGATCTTCAAATGAGGGTTTGGCGGTGCAGGCAGCAAAAAAGGTCAATGCCGAAACGCTCAGTATTAGTCTTCGCATCATTTTCGAAAATCCATATTGTGAGGTTGATGAACCTTAGACCCTCCTTGTGCATCTCGCTGCTTAGTTGAGTCCTCTAAGTGCTTTGCTGGCAGCCAATTCTCTTGATTTGTCCGAAAGCCAAATGCCAAGGAAACGTTCGCGGATGTCGTCGTGAACCAGCGTGCAAGTTTGGTCGCTGTTTAGAAAGAAACGGACCGAATTCTGGTCAAGTGCCACCGCTGAATAGGTGTCGGAAGGCTGCACGTCGCGAAAGCAGTCGCCTAGCTTTTCGCCAATCTCGTCGTGGTCAGAAGACCTTCCCTCAACCCGCTCCATCTCAAAGAGCGTAGCCTTTACCAAAGCTGAACGGCTGAATTCTCGTTCGTAGGTTAGGTCCAGTCTGAATGGCCTCTTCCAATCAAATCCTTCACCGTTTTCGGTATAGAGATCTGCACGGTACAATTTGATCCCAAGCCAGCGCAGTTCGGCTGACCCGATACGTTCCGGGGCCGTGATGAACGATGCGGCACTCGTGGCTGCCGTATTCGCGTAGGCAGAACTCCCAAGAACAACGCCAAAGGCCACAACTATCCCACTAAGCAGACGCACTGTCATTTTCGATTTCCCTTCCGAAAGGACATACGAGCGAGTGGTGGAAATGGATCACTGGATTGCTATTTGCCTAGCGAAGACCTTCTCCGAGATTAACCAGCGCTAGGCGATGCCTTTCCTCAGATTAGGCGCAAGAACATGAAGAAGCACAACTATTGCAAAAGCTTTCAGAACCGAGGGGACGACCGCGTAGAGGAAGCCAAGCATCGCCAGCGCCCTTGGTTCGAGATATGTGCCGACCTGAAAGCCTGACCACTCGAGAAGTGGTAGAACAATTCCTGCCGAGATCGCCAGAGTGGCCTTTCCGGCAAAGTTCCAGAATCCAAAGGCCAGCGAGGCATCGCGTTTTTGCCTCGCCTGCTGTTCGGAGAAGAGGGCGGGGAGAAGTAGAAGATCTGCGCCCAAGCCTGCGCCCGAGACGATGCAAACAATCGCGAATTGGATTCCACTGCCAGAGCCGAGGAGTGAAGCCCAGACAAATCCGGCAATCGAGATTGCCATGCCAGTCGCCAGAACTTTGATTGGGTCCACCCTGCTTGCCGCGATTTTCCAAGCAGGGGTTGATACCGCTGCGGCGAAGAAAAACAGCAGAAGAAAGACGCCAGAGAGGCTTCCAAGTTCCAGCCTGTACTCAACGAAGAATATGAAAAGCGTCGATGTGATGGCGACGGGTGCCGCGTTGAGGAATGCCAAAAGCAAGAAGCGACGAGTAGTCTGATCCCGTAAGAAACCACGCACCGTTCCAGAAGGAGATTGAACCGGATTGAGCTCTCGTGGAGCAACGACCGAGACAACCAGTGCACAGACAGCGAAGATCAATGCAAACCCGAGATACCCGTCACCTGGCAGCACAAAAGGCAAAATGCACGCTGCCGTGATTCCCAGCAATGTTGCCGCCTCTCGCCAAATTGCCACGCGAATATGTCCTTCCGACGCTCCTCTTTCGACGCCTTCGGAGTAGATGACGATTGATAGCAGCGAGAAGGTAGTAAAGGTCAGGATCAAGAAGAGCGTGACCCAAATAATCGGTGAAATCGGCGCGGCAATGCCGAACAACCCAAGGACGCTGGCCCCAAGTACGACAAGAGTGGTAGTGGCGATGGCTGCACGGTGACGGGCATATCTTGCCAACAACCACCCCAGCGCCGGGTCCTGAGCGAAATCAATAAGGCGCAGCGCGAGTAGCAATGCGCCGAGTGTGTCCAAGGCTATTCCGTATTTCTGAGCAAGAAATGCAGGGAGATGAATGTAAAGAGGGATGCCAATTGCGGCTACCAGTCCCGCAAAGGATGCATAGCCGATGAGCGATCTGCTCTCCTTCGCCTGATTGCGCACTGCAATCTCCCTTTAATGGATTCGTTGGGTGCGCCTCAAAGCTGTATCGATGCCTGCACCCCTGTCGTCTTGCTACGACGGGCGGCGCCCGATGGATCATTTCTGAAATAGAGAAAATGTTGGACGAAGCGATTTCGAATGCAAGAATTGCAGCGCAAGGTAAGAATAGAACAGCGAGATGCCGAGCGTGGATAGTCGTTGGCTGCGCGAAGCTTCGAGTGCGATCATTGAGACGAATGCCGGTTGTAGAAGCTCGGAGTTTGATCCGATTCTTGTTTGGGTTTCACAAATCGGCACTTCAATAACCTTTGATCGCTTCCTGGAAGGGAGCGGGAACAAACAGAGGCAATGGGGGCTAGGGCTGTAATATCAAGACAGGGTCCTGAACGTCGGCTGAGGGTCGAACTCTACTCCGCTGCTTTTTCAGAAATTCGCCTTTGAAGTTCGCCACAAGTTGCCTCCATTGACGGGCGCAAGGCCGCCAGTGACGGCTTTGTATAGCGCTGACCGGTGATTGAAAGTGGTGTGTGGTTGAGGAGCCGGCCGACGACCTCTTCAAACACGCCCGCCTCCATCGCAACAGTCGCAAATGTCCGTCGATGTGCATGAGGACTCCACTCCATTCGCTGAGGCCCAGTCAGGTGCCCCACTGCGGACCGCGGCGAGGGGAAGACCCAAGTCTTGCTCAACCCACGGAGCGGCGCCAAGATCTCGTGATGCAGCTGAAGTATCGGAAGATCAAAACTGCGACCGTTCTTGGTCATCGGCAAGTGGATGCGATCCTCATGCACATTCTTCCACTCCAGAGTGAATGCTTCTGACTTACGAAGGCCTGAGAAGAGAAGCAGTTCATAGAAGGCCGTGTGGATCGGGTTGTCTAGGCTGTCGATACGTTTGCGCCAAGCCTGTAGGTCCTCAATGATCGTGCCCGCTTGGCGCTCCTCAAACCACTCAATCGCCATGGTTGGACATTCCGGTAGGTCGTGGACCCGCCTGGCATGGTTCCAGACAGTTCTAAAATTCTTGAGGAGATGGTTTGCACCGGAAGGGGTAGAAGACATCGATCTGTGCCGGGCCACCACCATGGACTTAGAAATTTCGTCGAGCGGCAATCGCAGCCAGTCTTTTAGGTGCAACGCGAACTGTTGGCGGAGGATGGTCTTGTGTGTGTCCGACCTAAGCCTCGGTCTGGCCAGGTAGGTCTCCACTGCAGACTGCAAAGTTGGAGCCCCAATTTGAAACTGCTTTCCCGCGCCCCTACCCCATTCTAGCGTAAACTCCAGCGCAGCCTGCCTGGCTGTCTCTGCGGAGATCGCCGGATAACGGCCTATGAGAACACGGCGGGTCTGACCCCCAAAATCCTTCTGGAAGTACCAAGTCTTGGACCGCTTGCCAACGAACAGAACTAGCCCTCTAACATCGCTGTCCCAGTGCTTGTCAGTGGTCCCATTAGTCTGCGGCAACTTGCGGGCGAACGTTTCTGTGAGCTTCGGCATCTTGTCCGTATTTTGTAGGTATTTTGTAGGTGATAGTACGATACGACATGCAAACAGGCGATACGTCGTGAAGTATCTTATTCAATTAAATGAAACAGTTAGAAAGTGCACGATACTACATGAAACTCGGGACACTTCCTTGGAAGGCTAAGGTCTTACCATTACACAACGCCCGCCAGGTGGATTGTGCCTAAGACATGGGCAAAGGATCGTCAAGCCGCTCCGAATTGCCAGATAGGTTTCGGCGCGGCCTTTCCGGATCTTGGCAAACAAAGGTCGAATGCCGCAGTTTCGGTCACTCTATTCCTTGGGCAAGTGCTTCTCCAAATCGCCCTGAATGCTCCGCAACTCTTCGATCGCCTCGCGGATATGACGGGTATCGGGGATATCGACGGCCACGTGCCTGCCTATCCGCGTCATCCTTTGAACCGCCGCCTGATCGTCGTCTTTGACAGCGTTGAGTTTGAATGTGGCGACGGGCCGCGTGAACCCTTATACGATCAGATCCGGCATTCGCACGCAATCGGCCAGATCCTCGATCAAAACGTGGGTAGCTTCGCTCATCAGGATCGTGTCGGCCTCGGCGGCGGTCTGCAGCCGCGACGCAAGGTTCACCGGCCCGCCGAGCACTGTGTATTCAAGGCGATGATCCGAGCCAAAGTTTCCGACGGTGCAAAAGCCGGTGTTAATCCCCATCCTGACCTTCAAGGGTTTGGAAATACCGTTCTCGTGCCAAACCGATTCCAATTCCTTGACCCGCTCGCGCATCCTAACAGCCATTCGCGTGCATCTTAGGGCGTCGTTGCGGTCTCCTTCCGTTTCGGGATCGCCGAAGAAGACGAGGATCGCATCGCCGATGAATTTGTCGATCGTGCCGCCGTATTGAAGCGCGATATTCGACATCTCGCTGAGATAGGTATTCATGAAAAACGAGAGCCGCTCTGGCTCCATCGAGTCGCTGATATCGGTGAAGCCTTCGATATCGGAGAAGAAGATGGTGAGGTTCTTGCGGGCCAACGGATCGCGCGTCTCGCTCTTGCCCGCGAAGATCGTGTCATAGATCTGCGGCGAGAGGTATTTGGCAAGCCGCCCCGCAAGCCGCTCGAGCTGCCGAGTCTTGTCTTCAATCAACTCCCTGTCGCGGAGTTTTTCCTCAAGCAACCTTTCCCGTTCCTTGCGAAGATCCCATTCGGCGGTTCTGTCGAGAAACTGCCCTTGCACCCCATTGAGATAGCTGAAGCTCGGATCCTGCGTGTAGGTCGACATGAGCGAGAAGACCTTGTCCGTGCCGTCCACACGGATTGGAATCTTGGGAATAAAGACATGGCCATCGGCTTCGAGCTGCGATGTGAAGCTGTCGATGTGCTCGGCCTCGACGCCAAGCTGTTCCAGCACGCTCAGGAATGGCGCATTGGCAACATTTCCCAGT
>Ga0181563_10005686_pt1 | contig 11370 bp, 8 predicted proteins | sample 011ome_25_FD_133759 | JGI IMG/M metagenome (GOLD analysis project Ga0181563, IMG submission 133759) | Coastal salt marsh microbial communities from the Groves Creek Marsh, Skidaway Island, Georgia - 011512CT metaG (megahit assembly) | ecosystem: Environmental > Aquatic > Marine > Intertidal zone... | reverse complement strand
CGCGATCATCGGAAACCCCAAGATCCTGCTCCTCGACGAAGCCACCTCGGCGCTGGACAACGAGTCGGAGAAGCTCGTGCAGTCCGCGCTGGACGGGCTCCTCTCCGGTTTCAAAAAACGCACCACCGTCGTCATCGCGCACCGGCTGTCCACCATCCGAAACGCGGACAAGATCTGCATCCTGGAGAACGACGGCGCCGGCGCGCGCGTCGTCGAGGAGGGCACGCACGACGAGCTCATGCGCGCGGGCGGGCGGTACGTCGCGCTCAGGGCGGCGTACGACGACGACGGCGGCGTCTGAAGTGAAATACGCGTGGTCCCTGAAGTGAATAAATACGCCACCCAAACGTACACGCGTCTTCGCCAAATTTCTTCGGAGCATCGTCGTTCCTTCGTCGCCGACGGAGACCTCCGCGCGCGTCAGGCGAGCACGAGGCCGACTCGCGCCCTGGTGGCGGTGGCGCCGGGGCACACCGCCGTGGCGATGAAGCGCGTGGGCGGACGCGGTCGCGGATGGAGCGACGGCGGCGATGGCCGGGTCGGGTTCGGCGCAGAGCCCAGCGGGTCGCACCAGTCCTTGCCGACGCGCGCGCCGCTTCGGTCGCCGCGGTCGCGCGAGGCGCACGACCGAGGGACGCGGCGTTCCCGCCGGTTCCTGGCCGGGCTCGTCGTCGGGTGCGTGCTGCTCGCCGCGGGGCGGCCTGTGTACGGCCCGTACATCGACCGCTTCGGGGAGACCGGGGACAAGGGCGTCATCGCGGTGGTGAAGACCAGCTTACGAAAACGCGCGGAGCGCCACGATCTGACGACGCTGCCTCGCTCCTGGGGCCACCACCGCGACGGGCCGGACGGCGAGGGCGAGGTGGTGGGCGCGCACGTCTCACAGGGCTTCTCCTGGCGCCGCGCGTACGACGCGCTGAGCCACTCCACGGTGGACGAGCGCGAGCGCGTCATACGCGCGCTCTGGGACAAGCTCGTGGCGCCGCACGACGACGAGAAGCGACTCGGTGAACCGTCGCGCGCGTCTTCCGAGACGCGCGCGAGGAAGCCTCGTCGTCGCCGTGACGACGACGCGTCGTATCATCGCTGAGCGTGGGTGGTGCGATTCATCAAACCCACGTAAGCCCACGTGTGGGTGGTATACTTAAACACTACGTAGATACCGCGGTCGTCACTTCTCGCGCGGCGCGCCGACGAGCTCGACCGCTTCGCGGCTTTCGTTCGCGTCGCGCCCTATATATGCGCGCGCGAAAAACCATACGGCACCGCCGACTCGCCGCGCCGACTCGACTCAACTCTTCTTGGCGCCGCTCGCCCTCGTCTCCGGCAGCGCGATGATGTTGCTCTTGGGCACGCCGTGCGTGTCCGCGAACACCGCGAACATGGTCTTCGTCTCCTCGCGCGTCAGGCCCGCCATGAGCACCGTCACCGCGCTCGGGTCGTCGCCCAGCGCCTTCCGCCCCTTCCCTCCGAACTCCGCCGCCGCGCCGCCGGCGATGGCCGTGCGCACCGCCAGCACCGCCGAGGACGCGTCGGAGAGCGCGGAGCTCATCGCCGCGTTCTCTTCGCCACCGTTCGTGTCGCCCGGCTGGTCCGTGAACCCCGGCTTGTCGCCGTACAGCGGCACCACGGCGACGCCGCCGCCGCGCCACTCGTCCCACTCCTGCACAAACGCCGAGGACGCGCCGTTGCTCTCGCGCGCGCCCGCGTGCAGGTAAAAGAGCGTCACGGGGTGCTTGTCCGCGTGGCTCGCCACGATGGGCCACTCCAGCGCGGCGCGCATGGGGCCCATCCCGCGCGCGCCGCCCGCCAGGAGCACGATCGCGTGCCCGGCGTCGACGGCGGCTTTGAGGTTGAAGTCCTTCGGGAAGAGGGGGTTCTCGAACCCCGAGCCGTGCACTCGGCTCACGACCAGCCGCGCGGGCGGCTGCGTCTTGGCGAAGAAGTTCTCGTCCCCGTCGTCTGAGTCGGCGTCCAGCAGGAACTCCACAACGGAGACGTCGGCGTTGGGCGCCGTCGCGCGCGCGCGGTAGGGCGACACCGAGACGGGCAGCGTGACTTGTTTCCCCGAGTCCAGATCCACGAGCGTGACGTGCTGGCCGGGGACGACGTAGTCGTCCAGCCACCGCCTGTGCTTGAACAACGTGCCGCTCGTGGGATTGCGGTGGTTCAAACGCTCGTCTCCCTGCGCGTCCTCGACGCCGACCACCAGCGTGCGGAGCTTGCCGTCCAGGGACGCCGCGTTGTTGGCGATCACGGACGCGTCCGCGAATTCGCTCGCCCGCTCGTCCGCGGCGGCTCCCGAGGAAACGTCTCCCCGAGGTCGGGGCGCGCGGCGGCCGAGCGCGCGCGAGTTCGCGCGGGGAACGCGCGCGCGCGCGCGCGCGCGCGCGGCGACCACGGGGGCGGCCAGAACGTTCTGTGTGTGCGGCATCGCTGCGCGTGCGGCGGTGTGCGAGTGCCTCGTTCCTCGTTGTTACGTTTCCACGTGATCGACTCGCGCGCACGATCCGCGTCTTCGTCCGGATTTTTTCTTTTCGGTTCTCCAGAGTCGGGGTCGCGATGCGGGGCGTGGGCGATGGGGCGTCCCCCTCGACGTCGGTTCCCGACGCGACATGCGGGCCGCTTGACGACCTGTGGGGCTCGCGCGCCCTGGCGCACACGACCAGAGACGCCGTCACGCCCCTGGCGAACGAGTCGCATCTGTTGCGCTGTTTGCGGAAAAAGGTGGGCCCGTTCGCCGACGCGGAGTGCCTGAGGCAGCACCTTCGGGCCGCCAGGGGGAAGCTGCACTGGTCCGCGAACGGGTACTTCAGGGAGGCGGTGACCGCGACGGTGATCCCACCGCGCGTCGGGCGCGCGCGGAGGGACTTCGAGCCCAGACCTTTGGCGCGCGACCCGCTCCGCGACGACCGCGAGGCGGATGAGACGAAACCTTCTTTTGCGCTAAAAAAAGAAAAAGAAGCGCCTTCGCTTTCCTTGCCTCCTCTGGCGTGGGAGCGCGTCCTGTCGCGCGTGTCGCTGGCGGACGCGTGCCGACTGGCGCGCGTCGCGCCGGCGGCCAGGGAAGCCGCGGGCTCGGAGACTGTCTGGCGCGCGCAGTACGCGGCGCGCTGGGGCGCCCGCGCCGCCGCCAGCCTGGAGACGCGCGCCGCCGCTCGCCGCGACGCGCGCGAGGCGCGCGAGACGGGGTGCTTGACGGTTTTTGTCGAGCCTCCGCCTCCGCCTCCGACGAACGCCGCCTTCGACTCTTTTCCGTCGTCTCTGATTCGGTGGCGGGACGAGTACCGCGCGCGCCACGCGCGCGACGCCGACATGACGTGCCCCGAGTGCCTCACCTCGAAAGTCACACCGATCGTGTACGGCTTCCCGAGCCCGGCGCTGGTCGCGGCGATGCGCGGCGGCGTCGTGGCGCTGGGGGGCGACTACCTGGTCGAGGGCGACCCGAACTGGGCGTGCAAGGCGTGCCAGTCGCGGTGGCGCGCGTGGCCGTTCTCGTGGCCGGACGACGCGCTGGTCGCGGCGGACGAGCGACGCCGCATGCGCGTGAGCTCGAGGCCGGGCGCGGCGGGCGCGGGCCACGGCGGCGGGGGAGGGCGCGGCGGCGGCGGCGGCGGCCACGAAGACGCGTTTGGGGATTTGGACCGCGCGACGCCGATCGAGCCGAGCGCGGCGGACGGACGCCTCCGCCGCGCGTCGTTCGTTCGCGACGATTCGAACGGCGATGACGCGTAGCTCTCATCATATGCGTGGCTCTACCGCTACGTACGTAGAATCAAATGAAATGCGTCGTTCGTCGTTCGTCGTTCGTCGTTCGTCGTTCGTCGCCGTCACAGCCCGTAGCTTTTCCAGAGCACCCCCAGGTCGACGTTCCCGCCGCAGAGCACGACGCCCACCTTTCGGCACCGCGCGGTTTTCCCCCAGCCCGCGCTTTTGGCGTTGAGGTCCGCGAACGCGGGGCTCAGCGCGGCGGCGAGGCCCGCGGCGCCGCTGGGCTCGACCACCAGCTTCATGCGCTCGTAGATGAGCTTCATGGCGCGCACGATGTCCACGTCGGAGACGACCAGCACCTCGTCCACCAAGTCGCGCACGACCGGCCACGTGCACCGTCCGAGCCGAGCGCGTAAGCCGTCCGCGACGGTCTCCGGCGGCGGCATGTCCATCTGGACCTCGTTCCGCCGTTTGCTCTCGGCGCAGTCGGCTCGGTTTCCCATCTCGCCGCCCGGCTCGGCGGCGAGCACTAAGCAGTCCGGGTTGAGCGCCTTCACCGCCAACGCGATGCCGGAGATCATGCCGCCGCCGGAAACCGGGACGACGACGGCGTCCAGATCGGGGACCTGTTCCAAAAACTCGACGCCGATGGTGCCCTGGCCGGCGATGACGTCGGGGTGGTCGTACGGGGGGATAAAAGTGGCGCCCGTCTGCTGACGCAGCCTCGCGCACGTCGCCTCTCGGTCGCTCACAGTCGCCGCGCACCTGGTGATCCTGCCGCCGTACGTCTCGATGGCGTCGAGCTTGCACCGCGGCGCGCCCTCCGGCACGACGATGTACGAAGGGACATCCAGGGTCTTCGCGGCCAGCGCCAGCGCCGCGGCGTGGTTCCCCGAGCTGTGCGTGACGACGCCTTTCTCGCGGTCCGCCTCACCCAGCCGAAGCATGGCGTTGATGGCGCCGCGGAACTTGAACGCGCCGCCCTTCTGGAACGTCTCGCACTTGAAGAAGAGCGAGACGTCCGAGTCGTGGGGCGTCTCGAGATCGACGCGGGCTGGGCGCATCAACGCGTCGATGGTGGCGCAGCGGTGCACGGGGGTCTTCTTCGCGTACGGCGCGATGCGCTCCCGCGCCTCCTGGATCATCTCGAGGTCGGCGGCGTAGGCGTGCGAGACGCCCCCGCGGGGAGAACCCGGAGGACCCATCACCGGTGAGGCCGTCGCCGCGCAGGCGGACCTGCCGCGCAGGTGGACTGAGTAATCTAATCCATAGCGCGGTGCCGTCTTGCATCTGCCGGGTGCGATTTCACAAAATTTTTAGGGCTGGACTTTCGATCTCGTCGCCATCGGGACCCGCGCGCGCGCCTAGCACGCCGCCGCCGAAGCCTTTCCGTCGCCATGGGGAAGAAGGACGAGACCCCCGAAGAGCGGGCCGCTCGTAAAGAGAAGGAGAAGAAAGGTACCCGTCCTCCCGACGGTTCCCGCCCGGCGCGGCGTCGTCCGTAGTCGGCCTCCGCTTCAAACGCGATCGCGGCGTCCCGGCAGCGACCCTCCGCGCGCTCCTCCGACGCACTCGGCTCACCTCCCTCTCCCTCTCACCGCCTCGTTCACGCGCCCGCAGAGAAAAAGGGAGACAAGAAAGAGAAGGACAAGAAGAAGGACAAGCCCGAGGAGACCGCCGAGGAGCGCGCGGCGAGGAAAGCCAAGAAGGAGGCGAAGAAGGCGGCGGAGGATGCGAAGAGCGCGCGACCCGCGCCTCGCGGCCCCCCCTCGGGCCGCGCTCCTCCCGTTTTGAAGAACGCCAAGAAGGGTGGCGGCGGGTACATGGACGACATGGACCTGCCTTCCTCCGAGTCCGAGGGCGAGATGGAGACCGTCGAGCGCGAGCAGAAGACGATCGTGCTCGGAGGCAAGACTGAGAAGGAGGAACGCAAGGCGCGGCAGAAGGAACTCGAGGCGGCGCGGAAGGAGGCCATGGCGAAGGAGCAAGCGATGCAGGAGGACGACGACGCGTTTAACGTGCGATGCGCCAACTTGACGGACGAGCACCGGGAACAGATGGCCAACTCCAAGGACATCAAAATCGACGGGTTCAGCGTGTCGGCGCGGGGGAAAGAGCTCCTCACCAACACCGACTTGACGATTGTGCACGGCCGCCGGTACGGCTTGGTGGGCCCCAACGGCATGGGCAAGACCACCGTCATGAAGCTGCTGGCGCGCCGTAAGCTCCCCGTCCCCGACTTCATCGACATCCTGTTGGTGGAGCAAGAGGTAGTGGGCGACGACCGGTCCGCGCTGGAGTCCGTCGTGGCGGCGGACGTCGAGCTGCAGCAGCTGCGCAAGCGCAAGATGGAGCTCGAAGCCGCCATGGAGCGCGTGGCGGCGGCGGAGGAGAAGGGCGGCGAGGAGGGCTCCGCCGAGCGCGACCGCGCGCTGGCCGAGGCGCTCGAGGCGTGCCGGATCTCCGAGGAGGACGACAGCGGCATGCAGGGCAAGCTCGCGATGGAGGCGAAACGCAAGGAGGCGGGCGAGCTCACCGAGGAGACGTTTGACCTGAGCGTCGAGCTGAACAAGACGTACGACCGGCTGGAGGAGAAGAACGACGCCACCGCCGAGGCGCGTGCGGCGAAGATTCTACACGGCCTCGGTTTTACCGTGCCGGAGTCGAAGACCAACGTCGGGCCGGAGCGGTTCAGCATGCACAACACCACCAAATCCTTCTCCGGGGGGTGGCGCATGCGCATCTCCCTCGCGCGCGCGCTGTTCATCGAGCCGACGTGTCTGTTGCTGGACGAGCCCACCAACCACCTCGATTTACGAGCCGTGATCTGGCTCGAGGAGTACCTGATGCGGTGGAAAAAGACGCTGCTGGTGGTGTCGCACGACCGCGACTTTTTGACATCGGTCACGACGGACATCATCCACCTGCACGACCACAAGCTGTCGCAGTACCGCGGGTCGTTCGAGTCGTTCGAGGAGATGTACGAGCAGCGCCGCCGGGAGGCGAACAAGCAGTACGAGAAGTACGAGAAGCAGATGAAAGCGGCGAAGGCGGCGAAGAAGGGGCAGGCCAAGAACGCGCAGGCGGCGGTCAGGGACGCGGCGGCGAAGAAAGCCGATCAGAAGCGCGGGGGGAAGAACAAGGGCATGATGCAAGACGACGACGACGACGGGCGAGGTGGCGACGCCGCGCCGACGCGGTGGAACGACTACTCGGTGGAGTTTCACTTCCCGACGCCGAGCGAGCTCCCGCCGCCGCTCATCTCGCTCACGGACTGCCACTTCAAGTACCCCAACCTGGAGGGCTTCGGCTTGGACAACCTCAACCTCGGCATCGACATGGGCACGCGGGTGGGCATCATCGGGCCCAACGGCGCGGGCAAGTCCACGCTCATGAACCTGCTCGCCGGCGACCTGGAGCCAACCAAGGGGGACTCGCGGCGCTCGCACAAGCTTCGCATCGGTCGGTACTCGCAGCACTTCGTGGATGTCTTGTCCATGGACGAGAACCCCGTGCAGTACTTGCTTCGGCAGTACCTCAAGCCGGAGGGGGGCTCGTACAAGCCGGAGGAGATCCGCGCGAAGCTGGGGAAGTTCGGCTTACCGGGTCACAACCACCTGACGCCCATCGTGAAGCTCAGCGGCGGCCAGAAGGCGCGCGTGGTGTTCACGAGCATCCAGCTCTCCAACCCGCACATCCTGCTGATGGACGAGCCGACGAACCACCTGGACATGGAGTCCATCGACGCGCTGGGGACGGCGCTCGATGAGTTCGAGGGCGGCGTGGTGCTCATCACGCACGACGCGCACATCTGCGGCAAGGTGCTGGACGCGGAGACCAGCGAGATCTGGGTCGTGGACGAGGGCGCGGTGACCAAGTTCGACGGCGACTTCGACGAGTACCGCAAGCAGCTCGTCGCCGAGATCGGCGCCGAGCTCGACGACGAGTGACGAGAGACGATGACGGACAAAAAAAAATTCGCGCGGCGTCTCCTACGAGTATACGTAAGGACTCACGGACTATCCTACACCGCTTTACATCACGACACACACGACTGCCGTGACGACCGCATAGGTATCGCGTTCGCTCGCGTTCACAACGTCTTGAGCAGGTACTCCAGCGCCTGTTCCTGCGTGTTGCCGTTGGCGACGAGGTAATCCACCATGCGGCGCATGTTCTGGTCGGGGTCGAGGCCGAGCAGATTCGGCCGGCGCGTCAGGTTCGCCACGACGCCGTCCGTGTCCAGGCCGAGCTCGCCCAGGTACTCGAACAGAGGCTCGAGGCGTGTCTCGACATCGTACGCCAGCACCGGCGGGTGCTTCGCGACCAGCGCGCCGACGTCGTCCTTGCTCACGCCGCGCGCCTCCAGGAAATCGACGACCTGCGCCATCTCGCGCACGCCGAACGACGCGTTCGCCGCTCCCCCCCGCTTCGCGTTCTCGTACTCGAACCACTCCCCCGCCTTGCTCTGCACCTGCAGCGCGTTCACGCGCGGGACGCCGATGGACTCCAGGTACTCGTACACGCCCATCTGCGCCTTCTCGGAGGTGAGGCGATAGATGCGCTGCACGCCCTGGCGGCCGGGGCGCAGGCGCGCCTCCGTCGAGGGGGCGCGTCGGCCGCCGACCGAAGAAACGCGCGGCGGCGCGCGCGCGCGGAGGGAGGAGACGCCCGCGCCGAGGCGCTGCGCGGCGCCAAGCGCGCAGGGGCGCGTCGAGTGCATGTCGAGGGGCGGAAAGAACGGGCCGGCGTGAACGCGGGCTCGTGGCGCGCGGGGCGCTGTGCGCGGACGCGGAGGATAACATGCAAAAAGCGAAACGTCGACGACGAAAAAGCGATTTTCACGAATAGACACACGCAGCATTCTTCTCGTCGTCGACGATCGTCGCTCGCAGACGCGGAGACGCGGGCGTACCGACGCGATGGTTCGCGCGTACACCTCCGCGACCGCGCTTGGGGTGGATGAGCGGTACGACCTGCGACTCCAGCGTCGGAACCAGAAGCGGCTCTCCGTCGCCGCGGGGTCGTGCGCGCTGGTGTCCCTGTTTTTCATCGCGTGGGTGTTCCACCACTCGTGGAACATCGCGTTCAGAGACGACGCCCCCTCCAACGCGGAAGAGGCCGTGCTGAAGCGCGCGACGATGCTGGCGCTCGCGCAGCAGCGCCAGGGAAATGAAGACGCCGGCGGTGACCTCGCGCTGAGGCGCGAGACGCCGGAACTCGACGCGCGCGCCGCGCTGGAGCGCGGAGGGCGTTCGGCTGACGAACCACACGAACCCGTCGCGACGCGCGCGTCGAGCTTCGGCGTCCGGGACGTGCACGTGCGCGTGCACGTCGTGGTGGAGAGCGCCGAGTTCCACACCACGGAGCTGTTGCTCGTGAAGGACCCGGAGACGAACACGTGGGGGCCTCTGCTGTCCAGCGCGAAAACCTCCGCGGCGCGGCGCGCCGACTACAAGACGCTCACCTCGGACCGCCCGGTGGCGGACGCGGCGGCGGCGGTGCTTTTCCAGCGGCTCGGCCTCGGCCAGCCGCCCGACATAGAGTTCATGCAGGGCATCCCCGCGACCGGCCACGACGACGACGGGGACGCGGACGACGGGGACGATGCCGCGTTCGTGGTGGTGGTGCGCGACGAGAACGTGCGCGACGACGACGACGGGTACATGCTCCACGCGAAGGACGGGAGGGCGGGGGGTTTTTTTGCCGGACAAAGGAAAGACGTTGCGGACAAAGGAAGGAGCGCTGACGTTGAGACGCGCGATGAGACGCTCACGACGCGTCGCGTGCCTCTGCGTTCGGCGCTGAGCGGCGGCGCGTCCGTCGGGAAGCGGCACGCGCTGCGGTACGACGTCAAGTCGCTTCGCGTGTTCCTGCAGCCGTGGGTGCTCACGGACGGGAAGGACCCGAAAGCCGCCTGCCGCGACCCGCGCGTCGCCGCGGCGCGCGCCGCCGGGGACGAGGCCGAGGCCGAGGCCGTCTACGCCGCGCTACCGTTCGACCAGAGGACGAGGCCGCTGACGCTGCAGGAGCAGATTCACGGGTGAGACGTGGCGTGTTTGATTATTTGATTAGCAATCGTTCCGTCACGCTTCGTCGACGCGGCAGTACACAAACACCTCCCCGTCCCTGTCCGCCATGATCCTGAAGTCCTCGTCCAGGTAACGCACGTACGTGGACGCCGCCGGGTCCCGCCCTTTGTTCCACGGCAGGAGCTTCCACACGAACTTCACCGGGTAGTCGCGGTTGAGGAACCAGGGCAAAACGAGCGGGGGCTTGGGTATGCCCTCCGCGAGCTCGACGCGCGTGCGGTCCAGCACCAGACTCAGTTTTCCCGTGTTCTGGTCCAGCGTGACCTCGTCCGCGTACGTCTTTATGCGCCCCCCGAACGTCGGCAGGAGCTTGAACCAGCCCACGATGGGAATCACGGTGAGTGCGAACAGGATGGTGTCGAAGTAGGACTCCATCGCGCCGCTCTCGAGGTCGATGCGCTGCGCGACGCGGCCCACCGTGGACGCGCCCCACGACTTGACCTGCAGCTCGTGCAGGCGGAAAAACACCTCCGAGGACTTGCGCTCGCCGAACATCGCCTCCCCGAACGCGTCCTGGATCGCCATGAAGAAAGGAGACGAGCGGAACAGCTGTTTCGTCGCCAGCACGCACTCCCAGTCGCCGTTCATGAGGCTCGCGTTCGCGACGGGTCGGCCGGGAGACGCCTCGTCATCGACGGTCCCGCTCTGCGTCGCGACCAGGGCCTCGACCGCCTCGGCGATCTCCTCGCGATGTTTCCGGCCGTAGTCGTCCAGCGGGGCGTACCTGTTTGCGTTCGACGAGCGCGAGTGTCGGGGACGGACGTCGGTCAGGAACCGCGGCCTTCCTGATGACGCGCGAAGGATGAGAGGAAGAGACGAACGGAGAGATTATGAACGCACGCTTTCTGCTGGAACAAAAGCTGGCCGCGGTCGGTGAGCGCGGAGAGCCGTAGGATCTTGCGTTTCAAGGTCTCCGTGGATACCGCGGTCGCGGCATCGGCGACGCAGCGCACGGGCGCACGGGGCGCGGGGCGCCGCGAGACCGCCAGCGAATGCCGCACGGGGAGACGGGACGACAACGACATCTCGCAGCGACGTGTCCGAAAGAATGGGTGAGGTGCCCACGCGGTTTCGGCTGAAGCTGTCCAAAACTTCGGCGTGCGAATCGCGCCAACCAATGGTTCGTTTTCTTTCCGGATTTAGCTGGTCGCGCGCACCTTCCGAGGCCGTCCCATCACAAGGCGCAGCGGGTCTCCCGGCTCACCGGTGCGCTGTAGGGGCGACTCGTCGACGCGCGTCGGTCACCGTCCACTCTCAGAGACTCGGACGCGCCTTCTCGCACGAGGAAGCGGGCGAGCACGACCCGGTCGTTCCGCGCCTCCTTCCCGAATCGGCATCACGTCGCGTTCGCGTCCATCATGTCAAGCCGGTACCAAAAGGGGTTCACCATCCCCGATGGGTTCCCGCAGATCCTGAAGTCGTTCACCAGAGAGGTGCGCCGCGTAGCTGACGCGCGCGGACGCGCGCCCGTCGCGAGCGGGGCCGCCGCCCGACCGCCCCCCCCGACGCGATCCGGTAATTTTTCTCGCCGTTGCGAACCCTCCCGCGTCGCTGACCGAGCCGCTTT
>Ga0181563_10005681_pt1 | contig 11375 bp, 12 predicted proteins | sample 011ome_25_FD_133759 | JGI IMG/M metagenome (GOLD analysis project Ga0181563, IMG submission 133759) | Coastal salt marsh microbial communities from the Groves Creek Marsh, Skidaway Island, Georgia - 011512CT metaG (megahit assembly) | ecosystem: Environmental > Aquatic > Marine > Intertidal... | reverse complement strand
TTATAGTGTTTTATTAGGCACATTTTAAGGCAAAACATTATGGCACATAAAGGAGAAATACACTATGGCAAGTTTAGCAGATATTAGAGCAAAATTACAGGCCGCGGAAAGCAACCAAGGTCAACAAAATCGTTCAAGTGGCGGTGATAACGCAATTTATCCACACTGGAACATCAAAGAAGGTGATTCAACAACAGTAAGATTCCTTCCAGACGCAGATCCAAACAACACATTCTTTTGGCAAGAACGTAACATGATACGTTTACCATTCAACGGCGTTAAAGGCGAAATGGATAATAAGAACGTATTAGTTCAAGTACCATGTATAGAAATGTGGGGTGATTCGTGTCCTATTCTAGCAGAAGTTAGAACATGGTTTAAGGATTCATCACTGGAAGAAATGGGTCGTAAGTATTGGAAGAAGAAGTCTTACATATTCCAAGGCTTTGTTAGACAAAATCCATTAGCAGATGATACTACACCAGCTAATCCTATTAGACGTTTTATTATGAGTCCTCAGATCTTTACTATTATCAAGTCAAGTTTGATGGATCCAGATATGGAAGAATTACCAACAGATTACACAAATGGTTTAGACTTCCGTATAACTAAAACACAAAAAGGTGGCTATGCTGATTATACAACATCACAATGGGCAAGAAAAGAGTCTGCATTAACAGAAGCAGAACAGGCCGCAGTTAACGAACATGGCTTATACACACTTTCTGACTTCTTACCTAAGAAGCCAAGTGAACAAGAGCTTAAAGTTATGAAAGAAATGTTTGAAGCATCAGTAGATGGTAGACCATATGACGCAGAGCGTTGGGGTGCATATTACAGACCAGCAGGTATGATGATGTCATCACAGTCAGCACCAACTGATACAGCAACAACTGCACCTGTAGCAGAAACTGCTCCAGCACCTACTCCTGAGCCAACAGTTGCTCCAGCACCTGAAGTAGCAGTAGCACCAACACCTACTCCAGAACCTGTAGCAGAAACAGCGGCGGCACCAGCAGGCGGTTCTAAAGCAGAAGACATTCTTGCTATGATCCGTGCAAGAAAATCATAATAAGTAGTTATGACATTGGGCGGTAATTTAATTTTACCGCTCAATCTTTCTTTATAACTATTATTATGAAAATAGCAATTACAGGTCACACATCTGGCATTGGCCAAGCACTGGCACGTCAATATGAACAACGTGGGCATACCATTGTGGGTTTATCTAAGCGTGACGGTAATGACATACGCAACATACAACGCACAGCAGATTTAATAGAATCCTGCGACATGTTTGTTAATAATGCACAACATAACTTCGCACAAACAGATCTGTTGTTTGAAGTACATCGCAGATGGAAAGATCAACAAAAAGAAATTATAGTTATTAGTACTATGATGACCATGTCTGGTCCAATAAACAACGAACACATTCCTTACTATACACAAAAGATTGCATTAGAACATGCGTCGTTAGAACTAGCACAAACTAGTTTATGGCCTAAAATTACACTAGTCAGGCCTGGCGAAGTACACACAGGAGATCATAGTGGACCATTGGCTTTTAAAGATGTTAATACCTATGCTGAAACAATAATTAATATAATTGAAAGTGCACCTAAGGGTTTAAGAGTTTATGAGTTTAGTTTAGGTGTTGATTATGAATAAAAAAGATTATCTAACCAACAAACACTTTTGTCCAATTCCCTGGACTGGTTTTCAATATAACGGTAACGGAGATGTGTTAAATTGTATTCGTAGTCAAAAAGCAATTGGTAATCTTAAACGTGATTCTATACATGACATTATAAAAAATAATCAAAAAATTAGACAAGACATGCTAGATGGCAATCCAGGATATGGTTGTGATGGATGCTATAACCTTGAACAAGGTAAAAATAGATTCGATATTGCCAGTGATCGTATTTTTTATCTTAAAGAACTAAAAGATGTTCCGCTAACAACATACGAAGATAGTAATAATTTTGAATTGCACCAGATTGATCTGCGTTGGTCAAATGTGTGTAATCAAGCCTGTGTATATTGTGGACCACAATATTCAAGTAAATGGCAAGCAGAAAAGAAATTTAATTATTACATTGAACCTAGTAACGAAAGAATTACAGAACTTAAAGAATTTGTTTTTAGTAAAATTGATCAACTTAAACATGTTTATCTAGCAGGTGGTGAACCACTACTAATGAAAGAAAATGAACAACTATTAAAATTATTATTAGAACACAACCCAGATGTTAATATCAGAGTTAATACTAATCTAAGTAAAACAGGAACGCCTGTATTTGACTTAATTTGTCAATTTAAAAATGTACACTGGACCGTTAGTGTTGATGAAATAGAAGATGAGTTTGAGTATGTTAGATATGGCGGTAGTTGGCAAGACTTTTTAGCTAATCTTAATATTATTAATAAACTTGATCATAAAATAAGTTTTAATATGTTATGGTTTCCTTTAAATTTTAAAAGTATTTTTGCCACAGTTGACTACTTTAAACAACTAGGATATCACAATAACAGTTTTGTAATTAACACAATTAAAACACCACGACCATGGGATATAAGACATTTACCTAGCTGGGTGCTTAAAGAATTAGATCAAGAACTACAAAAAAGAATTGACGAACAACCAGGATATCTATTAGAGGATAGTTATCGTAATATGTTATCAAATATACAACAACCGTTTGATCGTAAACCAGAGATATTATTAAACGCTCTTAAAGAATTAGATCAACGCAGGGGCTTAGATAGTTGTAAATTGTTTCCGGAATTATACAAATGTTTACAAGACTAGACGACATATTATTTCCTAATCGTGTTGAAGTTTATGACTTTCATGAAATAAACAAATTCTTTTATCCTATTTTTAAATGCGGTAGCAGTACATTAAAAGAAATAGCAAAAGACCGAGGATTTAAAACTTTAATAAATGAACAAATAAAAGACTTAGATGAAGTTGATGTGTTTATTAGAAATCCTAAGGAAAGGTATATTAGTGGAGTGCAGAGTTATTTGTTTCATAACCCTGGTTTAGATATTGAAACTGTAAAACATTATTTAATACAAGGTATTATATTAGATAGACATTTTGCACATCAGTTTCAATGGATCGTTAACCTTGCTAGATATTTAAAACCCACAGCAAAGTTAAACATACATAGTATGGCAATGATGAATGAGTACTGTCGTAATATTAACTTAACGTCAGACAAAGATACATCTATAGATGTTACAGACATTGTTGAATCACCAGCACTGTCAGTATCTTTTAGTTTAGATCAACTTATATTAGATGAGCTAGTAGGACAAAGTTGGACCGTAAATCAAATAATGACACATCTTATGAATAGAAATCCAACAGCCTACTTTACTATTATTGGTAAAACACAACACCTAGCGGAGGTAAGTCATGTTCTGCCAAAGGTTTAAACACTTTGCTAGGTTAAATGAAGACGGCTCTGTTAGTCGTTGTGGGCATATGGTTGAAGCACCACGATTTAGTTCTTATGAGGAAATGGAATCTAGTACGTGGAATCAAGAACTACAACAAGCAGAAGCACACCCAAAAGAATGTGTACGCTGTCAAATAACAGAACAAACAGCAGGACAAAGTATCAGACTTGATACTGATAAGCGACATAAACTATTAAAAGGCTTTAGAGATGATTACTTAATTATAGGTGGTGTGTTAGATAATGTTTGTAACTCTGCTTGTCAGTTTTGTTACGAAGGATTATCAACTACAATAGGTAGTTTAAAAAAGAACATAATCAAACTAGAAAATGTTTCAGCGTTTGATTCACTACCACAAGAACAAATAGTTGAATTAGATATAAACGGTGGCGAACCAAGTTATAGTAAAAACTATAAACGGTTGTTAAACAACTTACCACCTAATGTAAAAATAGTCAGGATTAATACTAACGGCACAACAGTAATACCAGAAGTAAAAATGCTGTTAGAACGCAAGATTAAAGTTACAATTACTTTAAGTTTTGATGGAACTGAACAGGTTAATGAATATGCACGTTGGCCTGTAAGTTGGAAAAAATGGGACCAGGTAGTTAAAGAGTATAAACAATTAGCACAAGAAAGTAATTTAATTGAGCTAGGGTTTTGGAGTACTCTTAATGTGTTTACTATCTGTGATTTGGAGAATATGTTGCGTTACGCAGACTCAGTAGATATACCGTTTAGTTATGGTTTACTAGAGTTTCCTGAACAACTTAACATAAAGTACACAAATCCATTTACGCAAAGAGCAAAAGAACTTTTCCAAAAAACGGACATATTGTTGCTCAAACAACTTGAACCTTTGGTTGCATCAAGTTATAATAATACAAAAGAACTAGTGGACTTTGTAACAGAGCAGGATAAACTGCGTGGTATAAGTTACCAAGACTACTTTGATATAGAACTAGGAGAATAACATGGCCAAACCATTTGATGTAAGTAAATTTAGAAAGAGTATCAGCAAATCAATTGCTGGACTATCAATAGGATTTAATGATCCAACAGACTGGGTAAGTACGGGCAACTATGCTTTAAACTACCTAATATCAGGAGATTTTACAAAAGGCATTCCATTAGGTAAGGTAACTGTGTTTGCAGGAGAGTCTGGTGCAGGCAAATCATATATCTGTTCAGGTAACATAGTTAAGGCCGCACAAGAACAAGGTATCTTTGTTGTCTTAATTGATAGTGAAAACGCATTAGATGAAAATTGGTTACACGCCTTAGGTGTAGATACGTCAGAAGAAAAATTGCTCAAACTCAACATGGCCATGATTGATGATGTAGCAAAAACTGTCAATGACTTTATGGCAGAGTATCGTGCTATGGCAGAAGAAGATCGTCCTAAGGTTTTATTTGTTATTGATAGTTTAGGTATGTTATTAACTCCTACAGATGTTGATCAGTTCCAAAAAGGTGACTTAAAAGGTGACATGGGTCGTAAGCCTAAAGCCTTAACAGCATTAGTTCGTAACTGTGTTAATATGTTTGGCTCTGCTAACGTAGGACTTGTAGCAACTAACCACACGTATGCTTCGCAGGATATGTTTGATCCAGATGACAAGATATCAGGTGGACAAGGCTTTATCTACGCTAGTTCAATTGTAGTTGCTATGCGTAAACTAAAACTAAAAGAAGATGAAGATGGTAATAAAGTAAGTGATGTTATGGGTATCAGAGCCGCTTGTAAGATTATGAAAACAAGATTTAACAAGCCGTTTGAATCTATACAAATTAAAATTCCATATGAAACAGGTATGAATCCATATTCAGGACTAGTTGACATGGCTGAAAAAGCTGGACTATTAGTTAAAGACGGTAACAGGCTACGATTTGGTGATGCAGAAGATCCAAATGCTATTAAACAGTTCCGTAAAGCATGGGAATCTAATGAAGAAGGTTGCCTGGATAAAGTTATGGAACACCTCAAAAATCAGACAAAAGAAGTAAATATAGAAGATGTTGAGGCAAGTATGGATGTTGCTACTGAAATGGAAATGAAAGCAATAGACGAAGCCGAGGCAGTTCAACCAGAGGAGACCGAAGAATAATGTTGAACGCAGTTGCAGAAATTTTTGAGGCACTAAAAAGCCACATTAACGAAGGACTACACAAAGAAGCCGCTATTGATCTAGTGCATACACTAGTTGACGTACAAGGTGTTAGTCCTAAAGAAATTAGAGACTCAAATCTCATGGAAGATGATGACGTTAAAGATGCTTTATTAGACTATGATGATACTGTTGATGAAGAGGATGATGGATTGGATCCTTGGGGCGATGAGTATGATGATGAAGAGGAAGATGAGGACTATTAATGGGTTGGTATAGTGATGTATCAAATGATATTACTAAAATTCCTGACATGCTGTTGTACTATGAAAACGAGTTACTGACAGCAAAGAAAGAATGTTCAGTATACGGTAAAGTTGAAAAGAATCTAGCAGACTTGCCTGGTATTACAGAACATAGGTTTAACCAATTACAAGAAATAGAAGCAGTGTTAAACTATCTTAACATTCAATTACGTAAGATTAGACGTAAGCACTTTCAAAAGTATTTAGAAGCATATCAACGAGCATTAACAAGTCGTGACGCTGAAAAGTATGTTGACGGTGAAGATGAAGTTATTGACTTTGAAACACTGATCAATGACGTTGCTCTACTAAGAAACAAATGGCTTGGCATACTAAAAGGATTTGAAAGCAAAAACTTTATGCTAGGACACGTTGTACGCTTAAGAACAGCAGGTATGGAAGACATCAGTGTATAGACAGTTATTTGACAAAGAAGCACACCAGCTTAGTTTACAAACATTAGAATTATTAAATCAACACCCAGACTTTATGGAGTCTGTGGCCACTGTATTAGACATTGGTTGTGGACTAGGCCATGACTTACATTGGTGGGCAACACGTACAGTTGAAGATAACAAAGGCCAAGAGATTCCCTTAAACATTAAATGCACTGGTGTTGATCATAAAAATAGATTTGATAAAGATCTAAAACATAGAAACATTATAGAAATAGTTGAAGCTGACATGGAAAACACTGGCCTTAAGCCAAATTCATTCGATGTTATTAACGCACCTAATATACTTCAACTTGCAGTTAATCCTTTACAAACACTAGGACATTGGTACGATTTATGTCGTGACAATGGTATGTTAATTGTTAGTGTTCCCGAAACCACTACTGTAGAAAGAACTAAAATCGTTTCTGACCAATATTCAAATGAATACTATCACTGGACATTGGTTAGTCTAATGCACATGTTAGCAGTAAATGGTTGGGATTGTAGTGGCGGATTTTTTAAGAAAGATCGGAACGATCCTTGGATACATGCTATTGTCTATAAACAACCTAACTTCAAAAAATTAGACTACAAATCTGCTACTTGGTTTGATCTAGCAGAACAAAATCTTATTCCTGAATCAGCAGTAAAAAGTCTTAATCAACGTAACTATGTTAGTCAACAAGATCTAGTGCTTATGTGGCTAGATAAAAGCATAAGAGACTTCCGCACATACTAATAAATATAAACTTAGTAGTTAATTATTAAGTTTAATGTCAATACCTCATACAGTAATCAATGTTTTTATAGGATGGGATTCACGTGAACCCATAGCCGCAGATGTTTGTGCTTACAGCATATTAAAACACGCTTCTGTTCCTGTTAACATACACTATCTTAAACTAGATGAGCTAGAACGTGAAAAAATTATAACACGTAAGCGTGATCAAAGTGCGTCAACAGAGTTCACCTATACAAGATTTTTAGTTCCATACTTTATGGGTTATCAAGGTAAAGCAATATTCTGTGACTGTGATTTTTTATGGACTCAAGACATTAAAGAATTATATGATCAAATTACCAGCAACAAAAGTGTTTACGTAGTACCACACGAGAAATACGGATACACTCCAAAAACAAAATTAAAAATGGACGGCAAAGCACAGTCTGTTTATCCTAAGAAAAATTGGTCCTCAATGATGGCATTTAACTGTGGCAGTCTAGACTGTCAACGTTTAAGTTTAGATGTTGTTAATCAAAAACCTTTAAGTTATCTACATAGGTTTGAATGGGTTACACAAGAAAAGAAAATAGGTTACCTAAGACCAATTTGGAACTGGTTGTCAGGATATTATGAAGAAAAGGATTGGGGTAAACCAAGTGCAATACATTATACTGATGGCGGTCCTTGGTTTAATGATCAAACATTACCTAAAGAATATCAAAAAGCAGGTATTGGAAGTTGGAGTCAAGTGCAGTATGGTGATGTTTGGTTAAAGTACAAAGAAGAATATCAAGAAGAATTAGAGCAACGTGATAAGAGAACATTAGTTAATATATCTGATTTAACGTTAGGAAAAGCAATGACTGATATAGTTAATGAACTTGAGCATATATTATTAGATCCATATAACTTATATGAAGAAAAACATAATGTTACGCAATTAATTAATAAAATTAAACGTTATCACAACAAAGGAATTATAGGAGTAAGTGACATGGCGGATTTACCACAGTCGGTAATTAAACGAGGATTTAAATGGGATAGAGTGGTTGATGCTTTTGTTAAAGGCACCGGAGGATTTATATCTGATTGGGATGCCGTACTTAAAAATATGGATGAACAAAAACATCCTATAGCATTCAGAGGCATTACTAAAAAATATATCTATGACTTCTGTAAAGAAAATGGAAGAGACTTTTACTTTATTGACACAGGTTATTTTGGCAATGGTAAAACTAAAAGCTGGCATAGGGTAACTAAAAACAATTTACAATATTGTGGCGAACTTAGAGATGTTCCTGCTGATAGATATATCAAAGCACATGGCTATACTAAAAAGTTTACTTCAGGTGGTAAAATACTATTGTGTCCACCAAGTGAAAAGGCTATGAACTTTTATGGTGAGAATTTAGATACCTGGATGGAAAAAACAGTAGCAGAAATTAAAAAGCACACAGACAGACCTATTGAAATAAGACTAAAACAAAAAAGAAGCGAACGTGTCACTGAACAAGGTAGTATTCAAACAGCACTACAAGATGACGTACACTGTCTAGTAACTTATAATTCAATTGCGGCCATTGAAGCACTTATGGAAGGTAAACCGGCTTTTGTACTAGGACAGAATGCGGCATCGCCATTATGTTCAGATGATCTAAGTAAACTTGAAACACCTTTAATACCAACAGAAGATGAAGTAATGTATCTGTTAAGTAACCTTGCTTATCATCAATTTAATCACAACGAACTAACAACAGGTCGTGCCTGGGAAATATTACAGGAGTGGTACAGTAAGTGAAAGTAGCCGTTTACATGTCCGGTATTCCTAAGCGAAGTCGTAACGAGGCTAAGAAAGCAATTCTTAGAGCTTGGGCTCACGGTGTAGCATCACAAGGCGATCATGTAGTTTTAGTTGACGACAATCGTATAGTACCTTGTGATGTTGCTATAATTCAGGGCTATGTACACGAAGGCAGTAAACAAGCACCACACTTAATGATTAGACGTCGTGCTATTGATTATCAAGCATCAAAAGGTAAACATAGTTTAATACTTGACAGTAATCTATATCAGTTTTTACTCCCAGAACACCAAGACAAATACCTACGTTATAGTTTAGATGGTATATTTGCCAATGACGCTTGGTACTTTGATAAGAATAGAGACATGTCAAGATGGGACAAGATTAAACGTAGTTACAATTTTACAGAAACAGAATGGCACACAGGAGAAGACATTTTAGTTTGCTTACAGCGTAATGGTGGCTGGTCAATGAATGGGCGTGGTGTTGCAGACTGGGTTACACAGACAGTTAGTGAAATAAGATCATATACACAACGTCCTATTATACTACGTGGTCATCCAGGAGACCTGCCTAGTCTAGATCAATTTGATACAAGCCCTTGGCCTAATGTTTACAAACAATATCCACGAGAGGTACCATTGGTAACACAATTGGCCAACACACACGCCACAGTAACTTATAATAGTTCACCCGGCGTTGCTAGTTTATTATCGGGGGTTCCTGTGTTTGTTACAGATCCTGTACCTGAACGTAGTCAGTGTTGGCCTATATGTAATACTAATCTTAAAAAAATAGAATCACCTGAATTATTTGATAGACAAGACTTTTATCATAGACTAGCACAATCACATTGGACATTATTAGAAGTGCAAAAAGGTGAAGCCTGGAAGTTTATGAAACAGCGTTTACCTAACTCTTAGTTACAGACTTCCAGTAGTCAACATCTTGATTTAATCCTTGATTTTTTGTAGTAACATCATCAGACAAACTGTGTCCTAGTTCTTTACGACGAGTACCTTTCATGTGATCCATTACTGTTCCTAGACGACTAGCAATAAAAGGATGTCCAGGGCCTTTACCTGGAAGTTCAGGAGATAAGTTAAAAAACTCTGTATTCCTTGTTTGTTGATATTGTTGACGTAGTACATCAAATACATAACTGTCGTGGTATTCTTTTAAATCAAATACACCTTCGTTGACATATAAGTTACGCCAACTGTTCATAAAGTCCTGACAGTCACGATGTTTTAGATTGTATGCTACCCATCCACATTCACTATGATACTTGGCTCTACGTCCTAGATAACTAACAAAATTACCACCTGGACATACTTCTGCTAAAAATGATTCTGTTACAGGTGCAAACGTTTTTGAGTCAGCATCTAACCATATTACCCAGTCATAATTTAGTCTAGTACAAGCATCTATAACGGTAAATACTTTATTACTAAATCTAACGGCATCCCATTTGAAGTTATTAGTTTCAAATGGCCAACCAGACTCTTTCATTTGCATACCATTAGCCCAAGGAACATCTTTAAATTTATTTTTAAATGCTACCAGGTCTTGGCATTGTTCGTGTAGGTCTACTACGTGTACATTAGGTTTAGTAGTTGTGGGACGGCAGTTTTCTGCATAGCAGTATAAGTCCACCGTGTCTGGCCAATATTGCTCAAACGTGTCAATCATTGTTTGTGCGTATTGTGTTAATCCTGGTGGGTGAAATGTAGTTACAACAGCATATCTCATATAAGTATTTACACACATATGAAAACACTTACGTATTTTCCGGAATATTGTAGTTTAAACTCAAAGCCGGTTATAGAAGCATTCTTAGAGAGTGCAAAAAAACATTATCGAATAGTTGAAAACGACTTAGACGCAGACATAGCAGTAATATGGTCGTGCTTATGGGCAGGCCGTATGCGTGGTAATTATGATGTTTATCAGCACTTTAAAAACTCAAATAAACCATGTCTAATCCTTGAAGTAGGTGCCCTACAACGCAACTTTACCTGGAAAGTAGCCGTAAACCACATCACAGCACAAGGTCATTACGGACATACATTAAATTTAGATTGGGACAGACCAAAGAAACTAGGCTTACCAGAACTAGCACCACAGCGTAGACACTATGCCAAAGAACCTATACTAATTTGTCTACAACACGAAAAGAGTGAACAAGTAAGTGAACTACACGGGATTGAACATTGGTTACACAATGAAATAAAAACAATTGAACAGCATACAGACAGGCCTATAGTTATTAGACCACATCCTAGATCAGTGTTTGATAGAACAGAGTTTTTAGATTACGAGTTTGAAACACCTCAAAAAATATCCGATACATATGATGACTTTGATCTTAAGTTTAACTATTGGACAACAGTAAACTATAATTCTGCAGGACCTGCTGTACAAAGTTTGATACAGGGCTGTCCTGTTATAGTCAACGAAACTAGTCTGGCCTATCCTTGTAGTAATAAGTACACTGACTTAGACGATCCTGTTATTCCAGAT
>Ga0181563_10005672_pt1 | contig 11388 bp, 4 predicted proteins | sample 011ome_25_FD_133759 | JGI IMG/M metagenome (GOLD analysis project Ga0181563, IMG submission 133759) | Coastal salt marsh microbial communities from the Groves Creek Marsh, Skidaway Island, Georgia - 011512CT metaG (megahit assembly) | ecosystem: Environmental > Aquatic > Marine > Intertidal zone... | reverse complement strand
TCATCCGCGATGCGGTGACCTACACTGAGCACGCCCGCAGAAAGACCGTCACCGCCATGGATGTCGTCTACGCGCTCAAGCGCCAAGGCCGCACCTTGTACGGTTTCGGCGGTTAAATGCTTTGCGTTTAATCACTGTCTGTGCTTTCAAAAAAACAAAAATTTCAAAAATCTGAACGCTTCCAATGAACGTTCTCACAACCATATGGTGTTCATTTAACACCACCACACGTAAAAGATTTTTCAAAGTAACTCAATGCGCGCGCTGCGCACTAATATAATAAACTGCTCTTCGCGCGTGTTTGTAAAATCTCAGCTCTTCCTCTCTATCGATGTCATTTCAAGTGCGTGGTGCTGAAGTGAATAATATCAAAAGCGTGTATACATGTCTACTAGTCGTACCTATGTGCGTCATTATCGCGTCGGTGTTGGAACTTTCTTCGCATCGAACGCAGCCTGCATCTCACGCCATCTCGACGCCATTTGGTGCACGTGCGGCCCGTTGAAGATGCACATCACTGTGCAGTCTTCGCTGTACGTCAACTGCGTGAGCAATTTGGGTGTGACAACGAAGCATTGCGGCGTGCCCGGCACGCTCGCTGCCTCGACCATGCGTTTGAACACCTTACGTTCGTTTCTTGCATCCATACCTTGATTGATTTCATCGACGACACGGAACGGAGCAGAGGTGAAACCTTGGAGAGCAATCATGTACAACATCGTACTCACCGAGCGTTCGCCACCCGACTGTCGATGCGAGTCGAGCAAGTGCATTTCTTCATTAGCACGAAACTTGACACGGATCTCCAAAGAATAATCCTTGAATTCATCACCAAATCCACCGTGCTCGCGCGAACCATCACCAGCGAGAGTGATTTGACCCGCGCACGCGATGTGGGCAAAGTTGTCCGCAAAGCGTTCGCTAATCTTCGCGATTATGCGCTGCAACTTTGGTAACCAACGATCTTTCACAACTTGAATCTCACTTTGCTTTCCAGCTAATAATGAGCTTTCGGTTTCAAGCGCCTTCGTAAGATCCGACATTTCCTTGGTTCTATTCTTGTATTCTTCGAGCGCGCTTGGATTTTGACATAAAATTGCATCCGCTTGCTCCCTTTTGGTTTTAATTTCATTGTCCAACTCCTCGATGGTTTTCGGCCAACGCGCGAATTGCTCTTGAATTTCGGGCGTGAGCGGGGCGATGTCCATTGCCTCTTGCTTTTTGGCCGCCAATTGATCGCGAGCGGTCTTGAGCCTTTCCTTGAAATCGTCCCGCTTTTCACGCTCTGCGGTGAAGCGCAGTTCAATCGCACTGATGATTTCAGTCTGCCTTTGAGTTCGCACCAATCGCTCAACGCCAATCAGGCACTCCACATTTGCTTCACTGCAAATCTTATGCGACAAAAGCACTTGATCAATGAGATCTATGGCTGCTTCGACCCGATTTCCTGTGAGTTTCTTGCTTTGCTCTTCATATCGCTTCTCAATGTCTTCCACGCTCGCAGCCTTTTCATCCTCCTTGAGTAACTGCTTGTTGTGCGAGATTTTGGTGAGAAGCTTCTTACGTTTGGCCTCTGGTTCCTGCGCTTTCATATTCAAAAGTTTGCGGTCGCTCGTGATTTGCTGAAGCTCTTGTCGAATCCCCACAGATTGCTGCGTGAGAGCCTTGATTTCATCATCGACTTCGCGATACTTTTTCTCCGCTTGCGCGAGCTTGTTAACAATATCTTGCCGAGAAGTAGAAGATTCAGAAACGAACAATCGAGACGGACGAAGTTCGGACTGACTCATCGTCGACGCACTACGATCGTAACGAGATCTACGATGCATGTACACGCCCTTTGCACAGTAAATGTTGTCGCTCAATCCAGCTTGGAAAATGTCGTTCACCGATGACGAGGTCAGAGAATTGTCACCAACGTGCACTCGGCAAATACGATGCGTGTCATTCAACGACTGCTTGACAATGGGATCAGCTTTAAAAACGTTATCCATCGTGCAAAGTACGCCGGCGTTGCGAAGCTCTGAGCTGATGACACCAGGGACAAAATTGTTGATTTGTCGCGGCATCCAAACGTTGATGTTATACTTTTTCATTTGCTCGCTCACCATTCTTTCATCGCGCGGATCAGTGACAATGAACGTCCCCAAAACGTGCGGACCAAGATGTTGCTCGATCATGTTTTGATGCACCGGATCGGAGACTTCGATCTCTGCAATCAATGGACCAAATACCCTACCGTGAAACGCTTGCTTTTTGCTTTGCACCCAGTCATCGGCTTCTTTGAGTCTGGCAAAGTGACGATGCTTCGATAACTGCTCAACCTTCTTGTCTCGCACGGAGTCGATGCGGCGTAATTGGTCCTTGAGGCCTTCGAAGGCTTGCTGGTGCGGACGCACCTGGGCACGCAGGTCTTGAATTTTCATCTCGACGGAGCGCATCTCATCATTCTTCGCATTGCTTCTATCCTTGACGTCTTTCAAGCGATCGGCCAAGTCTGTGGGAACCTCGGGCACATTTTTCAACTCCTCCTCGTTTTCTCTGATCATTCGTAAACGTCGTTGAATCTTTTCCTTGAGTTCACTCGCATCCTTGCGTTCGCCGGCCAACTTTCTATCCAACGCATCTTGTTCGCCGGAGAGCTTGGTAAACTTACCATCACATCGCTTGATCTTATCTTTCGTCGCATTGTGTGATGCGATTATAGCGCTAACCCGAGCCACGGATTCTTTGCTCATCGCGTCAATTTCAGCATGCTTGGGTTGATGCTTTGCGTGCTCAGCTCTGATGTCCAGGACTTTCTGTTTTTGCGCCTCGTGTGCATTCTTAATCAACATGAACTGTTCCTTCTGCGACTCAAATTGTAACCACGGTATCTTCGAAGACATCGCATCGGCTTCTTTAATCAAATCATCGCGCTCTTGCAAACGATCAACGTCACGTTGAAGCGCTTCGTTGTCGCGTGTTAATTTCTCCATGCGATTCTTCTTTTGTTCCACCGAGCGCTCTAAATCTCGAATAGCCTCCTTCATTGCCTTCAGCTGCTCGTGCTCATTGAACATTTCTGCGTTTCCGATGGCCTTCTCTGTCTCAATCAACAATTCCTGCGGATTGAGCGTAGAAAACGCCACGACGCGGTCTTGCGGCAAAAACGAGCACAAGTTGTTCAACTGCATATTTAATCCAGCCATCTCGCTCATCACGCGTTCGTACTTCACCACGACACCATTCAAGCGCCATACAGAGCTCCCACCATCACGATTCTTAAACTCTCGTCGAACCACGATCGGCTGACCAACCTTGCGTCCGCGCAACGCAATCTCAGTGTACGCCGAATCCTCCCCGCGCTTCACGAACTCCCCCAACTGACCCGCGCGTCCAAGTAACTTTGGATGCCCACCGAGCCCAATACACACCGCACACACGAACGCGCTCTTCCCCGTCCCATTCGGGCCTAAAATCACATTCAACCGCGGACCGGGCTCGAAAACCACGTCCCGATGCGTCATAAAGTTGTGCATCTCCACGCGCATGATCGCACCCGGCACGTACGCCTCCTCATCGTGTCTGGGCGAATGCTTTGACCGCTTCGCCGCGGGCGCGGTGACGTCGTCATCCACGACGTCCATCACCGTCGTCATCCGCGCGTCACCCGCGCGTCACCCGCGTGCGGGGGATACTGTCGCTCGCGACAGACGGGCGGTTTTGAAATGTTCGTTTCAAAAAAAAAAAATCAAAATCGCGCCGCTCCAGGTCCAGGTGCAATACAGGACGACCGCACGTGTGGTTTCGGCGCCATAGCCATTGTATGCGTCCATTACGACACAACCGCCTCCGTGTGTCAAACACATAAACCGTCATTCGTGTTTACTCGAGGGTATAGAGTGACAGTACACAATGCCTCGTCCCAACACCATGTTTACTCGAGGGTATAGAGTCACAGTACACAATGCCTCGTCCCAACACCATGCCGGCCGCGGCGTCGCCCATCACACGCGCGCGCGGCGATGTCGTCGTCGGCTGGCGACGACGACGCCATCGACGACGATGCGAAACGCCGCAGTAGTGGACGCGATGACGCGAGTGTCGCCGTCGTCGATGACGTGTACAGCGTCGGCGGTGACGGCGCGGTGATGCCGCGCTGGGACAAGGCGTCGCTCGAAGGCTCGCGCGACTCGGTCGCCGCGCGCGTGGCTTCGCGCGTGCACCAAGCGTCGGCGCTGGCGGAATTGAAGCGCAAAGAGAAGCTCGATGCGGTGCGGGTGTCTATTGTGCAGGCACATAAAGCCACGGCGGTGTTGGTGGAGAATAAGGTGGATAATTATGCGTTGGAAGAGACGCAGATTATGAGCGATGGGACGTCGGGGACGTGCGCGTGGCTGTTGGCGTGCGCGATGATTGAAGGCGCGAGTGCGAGTGAGGTGAAGCCCATGTTTTATGATTTAGTGAAGATGGAGTGTGATTTAAATGCCAGAGGGAATAGGATTCAGCATGGGAAAGGGATCACGCCTTTGACGTTGTTGTGTTCGATGCTCGAGAAGCGACGGGTGTCGCCAGAGGAGCAGCGCTTGCGCGACCAGTTGGACATGGAGATCGAACAGCAGCATGAAGATGCGATAAGGGAGATGGAGGTGCAAGGTGCGTTGTATGTAGAAGCGATCGAAGCTATTCGATCGCAGATGAAGGATCGCGAGGAACACTTTACACAAACTTCAACTGCAATTGTGGATTTCGCGACTGCGTTGTTAGCCGCCGGCGCGAGCCCAGACGGGACGTCTCGTATGCATCCAGAGACGAATGCAATTGCGGACAGCCGTATCGCACCGTATATGGGAATTTCAGGTACAGAAGGGTCTCCACTATTTTATTGCGCACTGGCGGTGATTTCTGGAGCCGGTGATGAAGTGCTCGAGCTTGCGTCTCGGTTGATTGTGGCTGGAGCGAGTGCAAATACGAGCTGTTCGCGCCCAGGTCCACACACGTGCTGTGGCACCTACCTCACTCCACTCAACGTGTTATGCGCTGCTTTAGAGTCAAGCCAAGCGTACGACATGTCTTTCACGCACAAGGCTAGGATTGCCAAGCTCGGTGCCATGATTGTCAAAGGGTGTGGCGACATAAATTTCACGCTTGAATCGTCGTTTTCGCATCGACCGTCAGTAGCAGAACTTGAGTCGCGCAGAATAGCACCGGTTGAAGTGCACACCGACTTTAAAGGCCCAGCCATATTCATACTAGCATGCGCCATTGCAGAAGGCGCTGGACCACCAGCGGTGGCACTCATGGATATCATTATCACCCGCATGAAGAAAATTCCTGATATTAGCGGCAGCCGTCCGCATCATGGACGAAAACTTCCGTTGCTCACGATGGTTATCGATGCTATCGATGCGTCAACGGCGTTTACGTCCACAGGATTTTTAGAAACTGCATCCTGGTGGCCCGATGCGACGAAAAAAATGGGCGTGTCTGATACAGGGAGCATGCTTGGATCAGATTTGGTGAGTGGCGGCGGTAAGCGTCGACTGGCGAGCGTCGAAGAGGACGACGTGCGCAGTATTTCGAGCTTTTTACCTGACATCAATGATGCAGCATTTGACGGTCAAGGGGCAATCGCTCGTCAAGAGCAAGCTGAAAGAGATAGATTGCAAAATCTTCAGAAAACGCAAAGTGAAATTGCCGCAGAAGAAGCACGCGATTTGAAGGCTCAGGAGATTGCCTTTCGTATCGCTCAGGCAGAAAAACAAGCGAATCAACGAGCGGATAATGATGACGAAAGTGAAGAAGATCATGAAACCTCGGACGACGATGGCGATACGGAATCAACTCTTGCGAAGAAAGGTGCGACAACGTATACGGATGAAGATGGTCAAACGTATGTCGTCGGTTTCACAGAGGAGATGCTGAAATCCTCGTCGGGGGTGTTTGGAAAATATACCAGTACGGAAGAGTACGAACGGAAGCGTGTTGAGGCCGAAATCGAGCGCATTGAAAAGTGGGAACAAATGATGGAATCTGCAAAGCGCGCTACTTTTGCCTACATTGACCATTCCGCAAAGGAGTTGGCTGAAATTCAGGATGAGATGGGCCTCGCGGACACGGAAGGAGACCACGCGATGACATTCGCTAGACCCAGGCAAGCGAAACTAGATTGCATTGATCTCGCAACACAGCTCCTGAATCACGATGCGAGCCCAAATATGAAAATGCAGCTTGCACGAGAGTGCAGTCACCAATGTGCTGATATTTTCACCACGCCGTTGAATATGGTCGCTGGGTATATCTCGAGAGGCATGATTGAAGTATACAATCTTTTCAACTTGCTCCTTGAAAAGAACGCCGACGTCAACACTCGAGGTCTCGGACCTTATCCGATATCTTGTACACCGCTTTTTGCGGTCGCACTGGCAATTTTCAACGGAGTGGAGGGCGCAGATGATATTTTTGAGGACCTTTTGAGGAGAAACGTGATCGTCGATAGAAAAGCTTTGTTTCCCGGCGATAGCTCGAGCACCGCACTGATTCAGCTCATACACGCTTTGCGTGCGGGACGAATGAATCGTAAACGTATTCTGCAGCTGCTTAAAATGTTACTCAAGGAAAAGGGTGCCGATCCCAACCTTTGCTGCAGAGAAATGTATCATGAAGAAATCCCCGCCCCATACTTGGAAGCGCTCAAGCTCACAAACACAAACGTTACACCTGTGACATACATCATGACGCAGGAACCAAGTTTGCAGCAGCATCGCGCGGTGGAAAATGCAGAACTCGCGTCAGTTGTGCATCGCACTCGTGATCAATACGCCGACCTTGTGCCTAGCGCCCCTGGTGAACACGAGGATCTGACGGATGGCGAACTTGGCAAGTTGGAGTTTGCTAAACTTTTCGATGAAATCAGCAAGTTGAAGGAAATTCAAGAAACAGGCATTGACGACGTAGAGTCAGTTAAGTCATCTATGTTTGGAACTGTGGCGAACTTTGATTTTGGAGCACCTTTTCCGTCACTTCCGCCTCGCTCTGGGGCGTGCGAATATCCACCTCTTTTTTGGGCTATTGAGGCAGCGGCCAAAGAAGGACACAAAGAAGCGCTCGAGTTAGTCGAACTTCTTTTAGACTTTGGAGCGGCGGTGAATACGTCAATCGATAGAAATAATCACTCTTGGATTGAGGGCTCTCTTGTCGCCATGGCTGTAACGGCGGCAATTGAAGCCGCGGCTCCGCTTCCTCCACCCGACGAAGGCATTGACTATGAGCAGCTGAATGTAGGTGAAGTTCTTCTCAGATTAAATCAAGCAGCGAAGCAAGCAGATACAGAAGAAATAGTTAAACTGGATATGCAGTTACCAGAATCCATGCATCACAAAGCTGCAGATGAACAAGGTGCTCTCGGAAACGTGAAGGTGAAGCATAATTTGGGTGGCGAGCTCACGTGGGACGAAGGCACGCGTGTAGAAGTTACTGGCGGCGAGCACGGTAATATGGAACGTGGCACTGTCCTTGACAGACTACGTCCACCTCGAGCTGAGAATCAACGATACTTTGTCGATGAAGGAAACGACGTTTCATCTAGCACGGTTGAAAAACTCGAACTCGAGATGAATACTCGGGATAGGGTGATTCGTCCTGAAGGGTCTCGGTTTGGTCATTCCCACGTCGCCGCTCGTCGTGATATTCCGGGACTCGTGCGTACAACTGCAGTCGTGCACACATCCATGGAAAATAGAGCGTTGGAAATCGCGCGAAGAGAAAATAAACGTAGAGAGGATGAGATTAGGCAGAAGGCATTGAATGTCGGGAACAATATAGTGGTAGATTCAGTCTTGAGCGCCGACGGAAGGCCGAGTGATGATGACACAGATGCGGAAAACGGTGCCGTTGAATATCAAGCTGTGGATACTAAAGCCCTCGACTGGGACATCGCGGAGAAGGAAGAGAAGCTGCAAGCCGTAGCGGGGAAGATTTCCATAGTTCCCAAAGCACTCGAAGTGGTAACTGCTGGAGCCATGATTCCAATGGTGTCCGAGCATGGTGATTCTAAAAACAGCGACGACGCAAACGCATCAGAGCTCATGTACGAAGACTCTAAGAGCGCTGAAGACAATACAAAGATGGACCAGTTGTACGAAGACGTTGACGAGTTGGGTGCGCCGAGCGAAGTTGGCGATGACAACGTAAAAGTTGATCGAGCAAAAGTACCAGAGTATGTGTCGAACGAACAAGTTACACGCGAAGAACTAGAGCTTCGATACGCTTCTAGAGTCAAAACAACGATGGCTGTCGCTGCAGAAATTATCGAACGCTGTAGCGAGCAGGATATTAATCAGTTTGCGAGAAATCCACTTCTCGCAGAGTATGGTGTTGGTCTCGTTCCTTACGAATACACGCCGCTTTTTGCCGCCTTGTATGGTGCGGCGACGGCAAAGTCTCAAGAACAACTCGCTACGGGCATTGTTCTTGCCAAAATGTGCATCAACAAAGGCGCGCGCATAGACAGAGTAGGCTTACATTCTATGCTCGCTCCAGACGTCAACTTGAATATGCGTCAGCAGTTGAGAGCACATCGCGTCGCGAGATATAGAGAGTTGCGAACACGATATGTCGACGAGGGTGACAATTCGGCTTTACATGAAAACTTAGATGATAATTTCGTGCCAAAGGCTGAAAAATCAGTCAAGCTCCGAAGTTATCCGCTCATGTGGGCTGTGACGGCAGCCTTACGTGCCGACTCTAGAAAACTTGGCTGTGAGCAGCTTGTTCGTCACATGCTCATGGAAGGTGCGGATCCGACTTCAATCTCACTGCAGCCTGTGCATGGTCCGCAAGGCGTAGACATGCGCGCGCTTCACGGGCAAGTACTTTATTTATGGGGTACAGCTGAGGACCTCTTTCGCGTCTCGCAAGCGCGCTATCAAATGGTGATGAGCGTGCGCTTGAACATAGGACGAATGCTCTCAGAATGCGGCGCACGTTCGACGTATCGGTCACAAACTAACGTACCATATGTCACGAGTCGTGGTGAATCAGCTGGTAAGTGGCTCATTCAAGGGTCGTCTGGATTTGGCATCGTTGCTCCGCCAGACGCGACGCCAAACGCGATGCCAAACACCGAGCGACGCATTGACAAGTCTTTCGACGAAAGAATCACTCGTGCGCTTCACGCAACTGGTTCACGAAAGCAACATACAACAATTGAATCAGTCGCCGATCGCCGTGCACATGCGGTTGTACATGATCAGGGTGCGGACAAAGCGATAGCGACGTGGATGTGGCCCACTCCCGACGAAGCCAAGAGTGCTGCTCCGCCCGAGGATGATTCGAGAGTTATAGGTATCCGTCCCGTCCCAGATTACTATCCGAATAAGAAACTCGGCGAAATCGAGCTTATCGCTGCAGACCACACTGTCCTTGATGGCGGTAAAGATTTTATACCGCCTACAAAGCATTCGTACAGCACCGCTGAGGCGATCGACATTGCTGGAAAATCCGATGGTGCAAAGGAAGCTTACATCACTCGTTCCCTTCGACAGATGCAACTCGAAGCGATTCGACACGCATTGAAAGGCGACGAGTCAGACGTTCCCCAGAGTATCATCGAAGACACGCTGCTACCTACAAAATTTGTCCGGTAAAACAAGGTGTTACTTGTGTATGAGTTAAAAAAAATGTACATATCAAAGTTGTTTCTAAGATCTCATCTTGTACTATACAATCAACGTAAACTATTGATGAGAATGACGATAACGAAAGTTATCCTCGCTTTGGATCCTTGAAAACATCGTTGACTTGGCCGGCTGTGCTGCTCCGTCGCCGCGCTCGTTCATTTTATCACGCGGCGTCTTGTTCTGACGCTTCCCAAAAAATTTCCGCAAAGTCTGAGGAAATCTAGCAAAAAATCTAGATCGCTGTCTTGTTCTGGCATCACTCAAGTCAATGACATCAGAATTTCCTCCTCGTCTGTACTTGCTCTTGAGCGTGTTCCCCTTCCTACCACGTTTCCGTCCCTCTTTCGCGTCGTTGGCTTCCTCGACGGTGTCTAAAGACCCATACAATTCATCAAGTTCCCAAGTCCCTGTTTCAAGCATGATGTCCGCCATGTCGTTCTCACTATGTGCTCTATTCCTATCGTAACCAGCGCAAGGCTGGACAAATGGTGCAAAATCCTCGTGCAAATGGCGCACCAACGTGGTGTGAAAGAGCTCTTTTGAGCAAATTTTTGGTATCCGGTCGTCGATGACACCCTCTATAAGCGCAGGCAAAACAACTTGCAGCTCGGTAGTATACATGACGATCGGAACACGCCGACACTTCACCTTTGTCTTTCCTTCGATGCTCAAAGTAGACTCTGCGCTTTGCGATGAAGCATTCGAACCTTCGCCGGCGCTTTCGCGCTTGAATTCTTCGCCCAAATTCATCTCCTCCAGCGCGCGTATATACCTCGCCGCCGTTACACCATCGACGTTTGGCATGTTAAAATCCATCACAATCATCGCAAGCTTCTCATCCGGCTCTTTCGCTCGCAACTCCTTATACTTTTGCACGCCTTCTCGCCCATCATTCGCCGTCACCACGCGCGCCGACGTAAACAACGCGCGCACCACGCGCGAGACAATTTTCAAATTAAAATCCGAATCATCCACAATCAACACCGTCGGTGGCACGCTCCTGCGCGATGCCGTGCTCGTCCCATCGACCTCGGCGAAATCCGGCATCGACGCCGCGCGCCGCATCGCGCTCATCCAACGTCGCCCCGCCCCTCGGCGCGACGATATCCGCGCGCTGGATCTGGGCAATCTTCGCCCCCGACCCCCTACGCGCACGAGTCAGTGACCAGGGAAAATCACCCAAACGACACACGACTGGGCGGTGTGTGTCGCGCGTCGCGCCCAGCGCGCGCGCCACGTACACCACCACCACCACCACCACCACCGACGACGACGACGACGACGACGACGCGTGCGCTATCCTCACCTTTACCACGCACGCCTCGCCCCCGTGTGCGCGCGATGCTCGACGCACCGACCACGCGCGGTCGTGCCTCGAGTGCAATCCACCCTTTCCACGTGGACCGCACGAGACGAATGAATTCGCGAATGAATTCGCACGCGCGCGCGCGCACCACCAAACCCTACGCGGTCGCGTCCGTCGCGTCCGTCGCGTCCGTCGCGTCCGTCGCGTCCGTCGCGTCGCGTGCGTGCGCGCACCCGACCGCGTCTGGCGTCGCCCCGTCGTCCGCGGCGTCGCGCACTGGCGCCACGCCCGCGCGCCTCGAGCGCGGGACCCCCGAGGGGCGTCGACGGGCGACGTTGGACGCCGGATGTCCGAAAAGTAAACACGCCGAATGTCCGAAAAGTAAACACGCCGGACGTCCGAAAAGTAAACACGCCGGAT
>Ga0181563_10005671_pt1 | contig 11389 bp, 9 predicted proteins | sample 011ome_25_FD_133759 | JGI IMG/M metagenome (GOLD analysis project Ga0181563, IMG submission 133759) | Coastal salt marsh microbial communities from the Groves Creek Marsh, Skidaway Island, Georgia - 011512CT metaG (megahit assembly) | ecosystem: Environmental > Aquatic > Marine > Intertidal zone... | reverse complement strand
CGCTTGGGCCAATTGATCGTCGTTAGGTGCTTTGCCGTGCCAGGCGTGGGTATGCATCATAAAGTCAACCCCATGACCCATCACCGTATGCAACAAAACACATACAGGTTTTCCTTTACCTAAAAGCGCTTGAGCAGCTTCATAGCCTGAAATAATGGCCTCAACATCGTTTCCTTGGGTTACGTCAACTACATCCCAACCAAAGGCCAAGAACTTAGCTTTTAAATCCCCCATGGCTAGCACATGATCTGTTGCCCCATCGATTTGCTGTCCATTTAAGTCGACTGCTGCAATGAGGTTATCTACCTTTTTGGCGGCAGCAAACATCAGTGCCTCCCAATTTTGTCCTTCTTGAAGTTCTCCATCTCCAGTCAACGCGTAGACGGTATGTGTGTCTTGGTTCAGTTTTTTGGCCAGTGCGGCTCCGATCGCTACAGACAACCCTTGTCCCAATGATCCAGAGGCCATGCGGATCCCCGGAAGACCCTCGTGGGTAGTGGGGTGACCTTGCAATCTAGAGTCCAACTTTCTAAACGTGGCCAATTCTGCTACATCAAAATATCCTTTTCTAGCTAGTGTACTATAAAATACAGGAGAGATATGTCCGTTGGATAAAAAGAAAACATCTTCGCCGATCCCATCCATCGAAAAACCAGGATTAAGTTTCATGATTTTGTGGTACAAGGCAATAAAAAATTCGGTACAACCCAAAGAACCTCCTGGGTGTCCTGAATTGACTTGGTGTACCATGCGCAAAATATCTCTGCGTGTCTGAATGACAAGGTCGTTTAGTGTTGGCTGTTGATTCATTGATCTCGGGATTAGTTTCCTGGGCAAATGTAACGGCTCTCATTAAGTTGACCAAGACAGCAGGGGTGTTTTTATCCGGTAAATGTCAACATCTTATCACCACAGAGGGAATTTGATTCAGGGTGAAGACCAGCGGCTGAATCTTCCCTATATTTGTGCCCATAATTGAGCCAAGTGCAGTTTACCTTAGACCATAAAGATCCAGAAACCAAAGCAAGGGCGGGGGTGATTCAAACAGATCACGGATCGATCGAGACACCTATATTTATGCCTGTTGGTACAGCCGCTACCGTCAAGGGAGTACACCAACGCGAACTAAAAGAAGAAATCAATCCAGACATCATTTTAGGAAACACCTACCACCTATACCTGAGACCTGGAACCGAAATCATCCGCAAAGCGGGTGGGTTGCACCAGTTCATGAATTGGGATCGACCCATATTGACAGATAGTGGCGGTTATCAAGTTTATTCTTTATCGGCCAATAGAAAAATCAAAGAGGAGGGGGTTAAATTTAAATCTCACATTGACGGATCTTACCATGTATTCACCCCTGAAAATGTGATGGAAATTCAAAAGGCCATTGGGGCTGACATCATCATGGCTTTTGATGAGTGCACCCCATATCCGTGTGACTATCACTATGCCAAGCGATCGATGCATATGACCCATCGATGGCTCGATCGATGCATCAATCACTTGGAAAAGTGCCCAGATTTATACGGATATTCCCAAGCATTTTTCCCTATCGTACAAGGATCTACCTACAAAGACCTCAGACTCCAATCTGCGGATTACATCGCTAACAGTGGAGCCGTGGGTAACGCCATAGGTGGACTCTCCGTGGGAGAGCCCGCTGAAGAGATGTATGCCATGACTGAAGTGGTGTGCAGTGTGCTTCCCGAGGACAAACCGAGATATTTAATGGGTGTGGGAACCCCTATTAATATATTGGAAAATATAGCCTTAGGTATCGACATGTTTGATTGCGTGATGCCTACGCGAAACGCCCGAAATGGTATGTTATTTACAGCCCATGGCACCATCAATATCAAAAACAAAAAGTGGGAGGATGATTTTTCTCCCATAGATCCTATGGCCCTAACCTTTGTGGATACGGAGTATTCCAAAGCCTATCTGCGTCATTTGTTTGTATGTAATGAATATTTAGGCAAGCAAATCGCCACCATCCACAATCTTGGATTTTACCTTTGGTTAGTGCGCGAAGCGAGAAAGCATATTCTCGCAGGTGACTTTAGAACATGGAAAAACCAAATGGTGAAACAAATGGATAAACGCTTGTGATGAAAAAAATCGACCGCTACATATTGCGTCGTTACCTCATCACATTTACGGTGATGCTTTTTCTGTTTATCCCCATTGGAATCATGGCCAATATTGCCGAGCAAATCGGTAAAATGATCGATAATCAAGCGCCAACAGCGGAGATTATTCAATACTACATCAATTTCACGCTGTATATTGGGACACTCTTGTTCCCCATATTTTTATTTCTCTCCGTTATTTTTTTCACCTCAAAACTCGCCAACAACACAGAAATCATAGCCATTTTAGGCTCCGGGATTTCCTATGAGCGATTTCTGCGTCCCTATTTGATTGGAGCAGGGATATTAGCCAGCGCCATTTTCTTACTTTCTATGTTTTTGGTCCCTAGGGCCAGTTTGGGATATAATGAGTTTGTTTTTAAGTATTTAAAAGCAGGCAAACAGGATCGACAGACAGAAAACATTTTCACTCAAATCAACGAACAAGAGGTAATCTACGTGAGTAATTACGACCATAACCGTCAAAGGGGGTATCAATTTACGTTGGAGCATTTTGACTCGACAGGTACCTTGTCGTTTAAAATTAATGCATCCTCCATTCGTTGGAAAGAACAGGACAGCGTATATCAAATGATTCCATACACCAAGCGGATCATCAAAAACGATGAGGTACTACGTGTAGAACACCAAACGAGTTTTGACACTATTTTCCCTTTTGCACTTTCCGATATGACCCCAGTGTCTTACGTGGCAGAAACGAAGAATTTGTTTGAGTTGAACAGTTTTATCGAGGATATGAAGAAAAAAGGGGCTTCCAATATCAACGCTTATGTATTGGTAAAATACAAACGATGGGCGCTGCCTTTTTCTATTTTCGTACTGACCATCATCGGCGTATCTGTCTCTGCCAATAAGCGCCGGGGTGGCATGGGAATTAACTTGGCCTTGGGGGTACTGATAGCTTTTCTCTATATATTTTTTGACCGAGTATTCTCGACGATGGCCCAGCAGTCAGGCCTTCCACCTCTTTGGGCTGTTTTGATCCCCAACGCTATTTTTGGCGCATTGGCCATTTATCTTCTTCACGATGCCAAAAAACAACACTAGTCACATACTTCAGTTACACGGAATTGTGTTTATCTGGGGTTTCACCGCAGTTTTAGGTGCCCTAATTTCATTGGGAGCTCTTCCTTTGGTTTGGTATCGAATGGGTATAGCGGTTTGTTCCGTCGCCTTATTTATGGCTTTCAAAAAGAAATCTTTTTTACAGCCCTGGCCAGTGATACGTCACATGATGGCTACTGGAGTGGTGATCTCCCTGCATTGGTTGCTGTTTTTTTATGCCATCAAAGTGTCTAATGTTTCCATCACCTTAGCGTGTTTATCTACAGGTGCTTTTTTTACGGCCTTGTTAGAGCCTTTGATTTACCGAAGAAAATTACTTTGGTATGAGGTAGGGCTGGGGGTGTTAGTCATTTTGGGATTACTGCTGATTTTTGGCATGGACATGACCTATGCAGAAGGTATGTTAGCGGGTCTGGGCTCCGCGTTATTAGCCGCTATTTTTTCGCTAAACAACGGACGATTAATTCAAAAAACCGAGGCTTCTGTCATTTGCTTTTATGAATTAGGTACCGGCTGGCTTTTTTTAGGTGCGGTTTTGCTCTTTACGGGTATGATGACACCGGAGGTATTGACGCTTAGTGGTTGGGACCTTCCTTATTTGGTTATTCTGGGAACAGCCTGCACGGCTTATGCTTTTATAGAATCCATTCGTTTGATGAAGTTCTTGACGCCTTATACAGTGATGCTCACCACTAATATGGAGCCGATCTACGGAATATTACTCGCTTTTTTTATCCTGGGAGATCAAGAACAAATGCACGCTTCGTTTTATGTGGGGGCCCTTTTAATTTTGCTAGCTGTTGTGGCTGACTCGGCCATTAAGTATCGTGTGAAATCCAAATTAAAACAGCAATCTGCAGCATAGAGAACATCATATGTTTATATTTGTGGGCTATATTTAAGTGTCAAAGATGGAATATTTGGATTTTGAACTTCCGATTAAAGAACTGGAAGAGCAGTTAGGCAAATGCCGTTTGATCGGGCAAGAAAGCGATGTTGACGTCACAGAAACTTGTCAACAAATCGAGCAGAAGCTCAAAGAAACCAGAAAAGAGATTTACAAGAATTTGACCCCATGGCAGCGGGTACAACTCTCTAGGCACCCTAATCGCCCCTATACCTTGGATTACATTCAAGCGCTTTGTGGTGATTCTTGGCTGGAACTTCACGGCGATCGCAATGTCAAAGATGACAAAGCGATGATCGGTGGTTTAGGTAAAATTGGCGATCAGAGTTTTATGATTGTCGGACAGCAAAAAGGGGTGAACACCAAAATGCGTCAGTACAGAAACTTTGGTATGGCCAATCCTGAGGGCTACCGCAAAGCACTTAGATTGATGAAATCTGCCGAGAAGTTTAACCTGCCTGTTTTGTGCATTATTGACACCCCGGGGGCATATCCTGGTGTGGAAGCAGAGGAGCGTGGTCAAGGTGAGGCTATCGCTAGAAATATTTTAGAAATGACTCGATTAGAAGTGCCGATTATTGTGGTGATTATCGGGGAAGGAGCTTCTGGTGGTGCTTTGGGTATCGGTGTAGGAGATAAGGTGTTGATGCTTGAAAATACCTGGTATTCTGTAATCTCTCCAGAGTCTTGTTCTTCCATCCTTTGGAGAAGTTGGGAGTTTAAAGAAAAAGCAGCAGAAGCCCTTAAACTAACGGCTCCTGACATGAAAAAATTAAACTTGATCGACGAAATCATCAAGGAACCAGAAGGTGGCGCTCATACCAACAGAGAAAAGACCTTCCAGACCGTAAAATCCAAAATACTCAAGTATTACGAATCGTTAAAGGATTTGCCGAAAGATGAATTGGTCAACCAGCGTATGGATAAGTATTTAGCCATGGGCCAATACTCAGAGCCTAAAGCATAATCACTCGTGCTGCGCAGTATTTTTTTTGCGTTATACACAATTTATTTAGGTTATCAACAGGCTTAATGTTGATGGGGTGTAGATATTTAGGTGTCTGATTACCCCACCTAGCTGTGTGTAAATATTTACTTTAGCCTTATGGAAAGACCGATGACCCATTTAGATACTGCTCGTTCAAGCGCTGCTTCATTAATTCAACTCGAAAGAGGCAAAATTCCGCCACAAGCACTTGATTTAGAGGAGGTTGTATTGGGCGCCATGCTGATCGATAAAAAGGGTGTAGATGAAATCATCGATATTTTGCATCCTGAGGTTTTTTACAGAGAAGCACATCAACATATCTATCAGGCGATTTTCACGCTTTTTGAATCCTCAGAGCCGATTGATTTATTAACGGTTTCCGCAGAATTAAAAAAATCAGGTAAGCTTGATGCAGTAGGAGGGAATCATTACCTAATCGGATTGACCCAAAAGGTTGCTTCTTCAGCTCACATTGAATTTCATGCCCGCATCATCCTTCAGAAATATATCCAAAGAAGTTTGATTAAGATCTCCAATGAAATCATTCAAGAGGCTTATGACGAGTCGACCGATGTATTTGATTTATTGGACGCTGCAGAGTCTAAGTTATACGATGTAACTCAAGGCAATATCAAAAGGTCTGCAGAAACCGCCCAAAATCTGGTGATACAAGCCAAGAAAAAGATCGAAGAAATTGCCAACAAGGAAGGTTTGAGCGGTGTGCCCTCTGGGTTTGATCAATTGGACAAGTTAACCTCAGGATGGCAGCCCAGTGATTTGGTTATTGTTGCGGCACGACCAGGTATGGGTAAAACAGCGTTAACCCTGTCCATGGCGCGAAATATTGCGGTGAATGGGCAAATAGGCGTAGCTTTTTTCTCCTTAGAGATGTCCTCAGTTCAATTGATTACACGTTTAATCTCTGCTGAAACTGGGTTATCTTCAGAAAAACTAAGAACAGGAAAACTTGAAAAACACGAGTGGGAGCAACTCAACGTTAAAGTTAAAGCGCTGGAATCTGCTCCTTTGTACATTGATGATACGCCTTCACTTTCCATATTTGACCTCCGGGCCAAAGCGAGACGACTGGCGTCACAACACCAAATTAAGTTAATTATCATCGATTATCTTCAGTTGATGACTGCGGGTTCTAACCAAAAAGGCGGGAACCGGGAACAAGAGATTTCAACTATTTCTAGAAACTTGAAAGCATTGGCCAAGGAACTCAATATTCCCGTAATTGCCCTCTCTCAGTTGTCTCGAGCTGTGGAGACTCGTGGAGGTACAAAGCGACCAATTCTTTCGGATCTTAGGGAATCGGGTGCTATCGAGCAAGACGCAGACATCGTATCGTTTATTTACAGGCCTGAGTACTATCAGATCACCGAATGGGATGATGAGGAGCGCAGTTCAACAACTGGTCAAGCGGAGTTTATTGTCGCCAAACACAGAAATGGTGGCTTAGGCAATATTCGACTTAAGTTTATTGGTAACCTAGGTAAGTTTGACAACTTAGACTCATTTGACACACCTTTTGAGTTTCAGTCCAAAATGAATCAAGGGGCAGAAAACCCCTTTGTAACCCGTAAACTACCTCATCCTAATGAGGCGTTTGACGGTGTTGAGGACGATATGCCATTTTAAAGACTGCGTGTTATATCCTGGATGATTTTCTCAAGCACCATTTCTACACCAAATTGGTCGTTACTGGCCGTTTGATATTTGGCGGCGCTTACCACGTCAGGGTGTGCATTGCCCATAGCGAAAGAATAATGACTCTGACCCAACATTTCTAAATCGTTTAAATAGTCTCCTAGGCATAATGTTTCCGCGGGACTTATGTTTAATAACGATTGAATTTTGGCCACGGCAGTTCCTTTGTGCGCATCTTTATGTGACAAGTCTACCCAATTAGGTCCGGATATTTTCACCTTTAATTCATCGCTTAATTCTACTACGTGGGGATAGATATGTTTTTCTGAGCCCTCAGGATGGTACAGTGCGATTTTAAGCACTGGTTCGGTACAGTCGCTCAAATGCGCTATGGTTTCGTAGGCACTGTAGTATTGAATTACAAATGACTCGAATTCAGGATGCCCGTGTTTAATAAATGCTTTCTCTTTAGTGCAAAGCACCGCATGAATTTCTGGCCTTTTTTCCAACAGGCTTAGTGGCCGTTCTAGCAAATCGCTCGGAAAGTCGGCCTGGTGAATTTCTCGATCCTGGTACAGCGTATACCCTCCGTTTTCAGCAGCGATATAAATTTGGTCAGCTATGCGATACAATTTGTGGTAAATGCTGTGGTATTGTCTACCAGACGCGGCTACAAAGGCTACCCCCAGAGACTTCAGTTCTTCAAAGGCAGTATAAAATCGCTCGCTGACTAGATGATGACTGTTTAATAAAGTGCCATCCATATCGGTGACCACTAGCTTTATGTTGGATAAGTTTGGAAAATTCATGAGGCAAGGATATAAAAAAAACCCGCGCATGGCGCAGGTTTTTTCAAAGTGAGTATAGGTTGACTTTTATTTGTTGATCTGATCCACCACCGCTTTAAAAGCTTCTGGGTGATTCATTGCTAAATCAGCTAGTACTTTTCTGTTTAACTCGATGTTGTGCGCTTTAGCTTTACCCATAAAAACTGAGTAAGACATGCCGTGCAAACGAGCTCCAGCGTTAATACGGGTGATCCAAAGCCCCCTAAATGATCTTTTCTTGTTTCTGCGGTCTCTGTATGCGTATAGCATCGCTTTTTCAACCGCGTTTTTAGCAACAGTCCAAACGTTCTTTCTTCTTCCGAAGAAACCTTTGGCTTGTTTCATGAAATTTTTTCTGCGTGCTCTTGAGGCAACGGCGTTTACTGATCTTGGCATAGTTGTTTGTTTTTTTGTAGCAGGCGGCTTTTGCTCTTGTTAGGGCCTGACTCCAGGGTTAGACATTACCGATTTGGATTATTTTAATCCTAGTTGCTCTTTGATGCTGTTCACATCAGACTCGTGTACCAAGCCTGAGTGGGTCAACGCCAATTTGCGTTTTTTTGATTTTTTAGTCAAGATGTGGCTTTTAAAAGCGTGCTTTCTCTTGATCTTTCCAGATCCGGTCACCACGAAACGTTTCTTGGCGCTGGACTTAGTTTTGATTTTTGGCATCTTTTTTATTTAGGGTTAAACTCACTTACTTTTTTACTTTTGGGGCGAGGAACATGGTCATTCTCTTCCCTTCTAATTTGGGCATCTGTTCTACTTTTCCAAGTTCTTCCAATTCAGAAGCCAGCTTGAGCAATAAGATCTCTCCTTGGTCTTTGTAGATAATCGAACGTCCTTTAAAAAACACATAAGCCTTTAATTTGGCGCCTTCTTTTAGAAAGCTTTCTGCGTGTTTCTTTTTAAAGTTGTAATCGTGGTCATCGGTTTGTGGACCAAATCTGATTTCTTTGATGACAACTTTGGTGGCCTTAGCTTTTAGGGCTTTGTCCCGCTTTTTCTGCTCGTACAAGAATTTCTTGTAGTCTAGGATCTTGCACACTGGAGGTGCTGCATTGGGGGAAATTTCCACCAAATCCAGCTCGAGTTCCTCTGCTTTTTGGAGGGCGTCTCTCAATGTGTATATGCCCACTTCAATGTTATCCCCCACAAGTCGCACGTTTGGTGCGGTGATGCGTTGGTTGATGTTGTGAAGGTCTTTGTTTTCCTTCCTGGGCTGGGGCGTAAAGCGTTTACGTATGGCTATGGCTCAATAAATTTAGTTCAACTTCTATTTAAACGACTTCAAGGTCGATTTTATCTCTTGGTCAATAGTCGAGACAAAAGCCTCGAGGGTGATGCTTCCCAAAGATTCACCACCGTGTTTGCGCACGGAGATGGTTTGGTCTTGTGTTTCTTGGTCACCTACAATAATCATGAAAGGAACCTTGCTCATCTCCGCTTCTCGGATTTTCTTGCCAATTGTCTCGTTTCTAGCGTCAATGAGGCCGCGAATTTCGTGATTTTCTAGGGAATTTAAAACTTTTTCCGCATATTTTTCGTGTTTCTCGCTCACAGGCAAGACCATGACCTGATTTGGTGTGAGCCACAAGGGGAAATTACCTCCAGTATGCTCCAATAAAAGCGCGATAAATCGCTCCATAGAACCAAATGGCGCTCGGTGAATCATCACGGGTCTATGTAGCTCATTGTCGCTGCCCTTATACGTTAAATCAAAACGTTCTGGTAAGTTGTAATCTACTTGAATAGTACCCAACTGCCATTGTCTACCTAAGGCATCGCTGACCATAAAGTCAAGTTTTGGTCCATAAAATGCCGCTTCACCAGGTTCTATAATATAGTCCAGCCCTTTTTCTTGAGCGGCGTTGATGATGGACTGCTCTGCTTTTTCCCAGTTTTCAGGGCTTCCGATATATTTTTCAGGTTGACTGAGGTCTCTGACTGAAACTTGGGCCCTAAAGTTGTCAAATCCTAGTGAATTTAACACGTAGAGCGACAGATCAATCACATTTTTAAATTCTTGATCCAACTGTTCAGGGGTGCAAAATATGTGGGCGTCATCCTGAGTAAAGCCCCGTACTCTGGTGAGTCCGTGCAACTCTCCACTTTGTTCGTACCGGTAAACAGTCCCAAACTCAGCATACCTTTTGGGCAGCTCTTTGTAGCTAAATGGCTTGGTGTTGTAGATTTCACAGTGGTGTGGACAGTTCATCGGTTTTAACAAAAACTCCTCATCCAACTTAGGTGTTTTAATCGGTTGAAAACTATCCGCTCCGTATTTGGCATAGTGACCAGAAGTGACGTAGAGTTCTTTTTGACCGATGTGTGGAGTAACCACCATCTCATAACCCGCTTTTTTCTGGGCTTGCTTTAAGAAATCTTCCAACCGAGCGCGCAGTGCAGCTCCTTTGGGCAGCCATAGCGGAAGACCTGGTCCTACTTTTTGTGAAAACGTAAATAGTTCCAGTTCTTTTCCCAGTTTTCTATGGTCTCTTTTTTTTGCTTCCTCTAAAAGAGCTAGGTAATCGGTCAGGTCTTTCTGCTTGGGAAATGAAATTCCATAGATGCGGGTGAGTTGTTTTTTCTGTTCATCACCACGCCAGTACGCACCGGCTACACTGAGTATTTTAAATGCTTTTACCCACCCAGTATGCGGCAAATGTCCTCCGCGACACAAATCGGTAAACACATCGTGGTCACAAAAGGTAATGGTGCCATCCGCTAAATTCTCGATCAGCTCTACTTTAAACTCGTTGCCTTCTGCGGTGTATTTTTTTAATGCATCTGCCTTGGAAACAGCGCGCATGGAGAACGGATGTTTTCCTTTGGCTATTTCGAGCGCTTTTTGCTCAATGGTTTCAAAATCTTTATCGGAAATCACTTGTCCTGGTGGAAGGTCTACATCGTAATAAAAACCTTGGTCAATAGCGGGCCCAATAGTCAATTTGACGCCGGGATACAAAGCCTCTAGCGCTTGTGCTAAAATGTGTGCGGATGAGTGCCAGAATGCTTTTTTCCCCTCTTTATCGTTCCAGGTGAACAGTACCAATGATCCAGACGCCGAAAGCGGTGTGCTGCTTTCAATAATTTGACCGTTAAACGATGCGGAGAGCACGTTGCGCGCTAGTCCTTCACTGATGCTCGCAGCAACATCCATAGGTGTTACACCTGGTGCGTACGCACGAACACTAGAATCGGGAAGAGTAATTTCAATCATGAATGATGGGATTGGGCGACAAATATACCACCTTGTCCTTATCCCACCAAGTAGCCAAGCGCAAATCCCCCTAGGATGATGGCAAATTTTCTCCAATTAAATCGATGGCCGTCAGAACTTTCAAAAAGTATCACCGTGGCTATGTGCAATAAGATACCAACAGCCAGGGCGTTTAGGTAGTTGTTCCAGTGTTCAGGCCATAGGGATTGGCCGGAGAGAAAGCTGCCTAAAGGGGTCATCAAGGAGAAAAGTCCTATGGCCAATAAGGACAAATACTTGGGGACTTTGGACTCCAAAAGCAAGAGTGAAAGCGCCAGCGCAATGGTGAATTTATGTACCAAGATTCCCCAAAAAAGTCCGCTTACACTGCCCAGTGGAATGCCTTCTAACAGTGCGTGAACACAGAGGCTACCGATCACTAACCAAGGGACTCTTCCCGAGTGTCCGTGGTGGTGTGTGTGTCCGTGTTCTGCCCCTTGAGACAGATATTCCAGAGAAAGCTGTAGTAGGATTCCCAGGGATAAAAAAAGACCTACGGTTTTGGGGGTCTCATTCTGGAATAGCTCCGGT
>Ga0181563_10005664_pt1 | contig 11398 bp, 9 predicted proteins | sample 011ome_25_FD_133759 | JGI IMG/M metagenome (GOLD analysis project Ga0181563, IMG submission 133759) | Coastal salt marsh microbial communities from the Groves Creek Marsh, Skidaway Island, Georgia - 011512CT metaG (megahit assembly) | ecosystem: Environmental > Aquatic > Marine > Intertidal zone... | reverse complement strand
GAGTCCTATCGTTATTGCTGCTTCCGTTTTATCTGCTGGCTTATCTGTAGGTTTAGCTGCTATCGGTCCTGGTATTGGTCAAGGTACTGCTGCTGGTCAAGCATTAGAAGGTATTGCTCGTCAGCCAGAAGCTGAAGGTAAAATCCGTGGTACTTTACTACTATCCCTAGCGTTTATGGAAGCATTAACTATTTATGGTTTAGTAGTATCTCTTGTACTATTATTTGCAAACCCATTCGCATAAAAATCCTACAGTATCTATTTTAACTTAGACCGATATCTCAAAAAAAAGATATCGGTGGGAACAAAATAGATACTGCCCACCTTCTAAATTATTTTCAATTAAGTTAGAAGTACAAAATATGGAAAAAAGGATAAAGTAATGTCTGGCTTTGGAATTAACACAAATATCCTAGAAACTAACCTTATAAACTTAGGTGTCATTATTGGCGCTCTAATTTATTTAGGGGGAGGTTTTATAGGTCCACTTCTAGATGGTCGTAAAGAGCGAATCTTTAAAGATCTTCGTGAAGCAAATGAACGTTATGAACGTGCACAACAAGCCCTTCGGGAAGCACAATCTGAATTTGAGCAAGCTCAAACAAATGCTGTAGCAATTCGTAGTGAAGCTAAAAAAACAGCAGAGACTTTAGCAGCCCAAATGATGACACGCTGTGAACAAGATGTTGCAAGATTTACATCTTCTACTCAAGTAGTTATTAATGCTGAGCAAGAGAAAATCAAACGCAAGATTCGTTCTCAGTTTAGTCAAGAAGTTCTTCGAGATGCTAAGTCTCGTTTAAAGAACCTACTTTACGTAAAGCCGGGTGTTAATCTGTCTGAAAGCTTTTCCCAACACAGTAATGTAGTGCTTTCTCGACATCAGACAATCATTGATGGCTTGATTGCTAAATTAGATGCTTAACTTTTTCATTTAATGAAAAGTAATTGAGGACAAGAAGGAACATATGGTAAATATTAGACCGGACGAAATTAGTAGTATTATTCGTCAGCAAATCGAACAATACGATCAACAAACAAAAGCTGTAAACGTAGGTACTGTATTACAAGTAGGTGATGGTATCGCACGAGTTTACGGACTAGACAAAGTGATGTCTGGTGAATTATTAGAATTTAGTGAAGGTACAGTAGGTATCGCATTAAACCTTGAAGCTGCAAATGTAGGTGTAGTTTTAATGGGTCCTGGACGTGAAATCCAAGAAGGTAGTTCTGTAAAAGCTACTGGAAAAATTGCTCAGATTCCTGTAGGTGAAGGTTATTTAGGTCGTGTAGTTGACTCATTAGCTCGCCCAATTGATGGAAAAGGTGACATTGCTTCCACGGAAACTCGTTTACTTGAATCTCCTGCTCCAGGTATCATTGAGCGTCGCTCTGTATATGAACCGTTACAAACTGGTATTACAGCAATCGATGCAATGATTCCAATTGGACGTGGTCAACGTGAACTTATTATTGGTGACCGTCAAACTGGAAAGACAGCTGTAGCATTAGATACAATTTTAAACCAAGCTAAAGAAAATGTAATCTGTGTTTATGTGGCTATTGGCCAGAAGGCATCTTCTGTAGCTGCTGTAGTAAACAGCTTAGAAGCTAACAATGCTATGGGATACACTATTGTAGTTGCTGCTAATGCGGATGCATCTGCAACATTACAATACTTAGCTCCTTATACAGGTGCTACTTTAGCTGAGTTCTTTATGTACACAGGTCGTGCTACTCTAGTAGTATATGATGATCTTTCTAAGCAAGCGCAAGCATACAGAGAAATGTCCCTGTTACTACGCCGTCCTCCAGGACGTGAAGCTTACCCGGGAGACGTATTCTATTTACACTCTCGCCTGTTAGAACGTGCTGCTAAGCTAAGCGATGCTCTTGGCGGTGGAAATATGACAGCTCTGCCTATTGTAGAAACTCAAGCTGGTGACGTATCTGCTTATATTCCTACAAATGTAATTTCCATTACAGATGGTCAGATTTTCTTATCTGGTGATTTATTTAATTCTGGTATTCGTCCAGCAATTAATGTAGGTATTTCTGTATCTCGTGTAGGTTCTGCTGCTCAGATTAAAGCTATGAAGCAAGTAGCTGGTAAGTTAAAGCTAGAATTAGCACAGTTTGCTGAGCTAGAAGCTTTCTCTCAGTTTGCTTCTGACTTAGATGAAGCAACACAAAAGCAACTTGCACGTGGTGTACGTTTACGTGAAATGTTAAAGCAAGCTCAATTCGCACCACTTGTGGTTGCAGATCAAGTTGCAACTATTTACGTAGGTGTTAATGGTTTCTTAGATAAAATTGCTGTTAGTGACGTACCTGAATTTTTACGTAACTACCGTGATTATCTAAATACAACTAACCCTGAATTTGGTACTTCTATTGCTTCCACTCAGAAATTATCTGAAGAAGGAGAAACAATCTTGAAGACAACTGTACAAGCGTACGCAGAAACTTTCTTAGCTTCTAAGAAGTAGATTTAATATATAAAGCAAGACCTTTTAATTTTTTTTATAAAAAGGTCTTGCTCTATATATTAATATGAGGGTATAATCTCTGTATATTTTGGGGTGTCGCCAAGTGGTAAGGCAGCGGTTTTTGGTATCGCCATTCAGAGGTTCGAATCCTTTCACCCCAGGATTGTGATATTATTATACTTATAATAATATCTAATTATAATCAAATTCTTACATAGGAATTTGATTATAATTAGATATTATCCCATTAAATTATGTACAGCTTCTACGATTTTATGAGGTTGTACTATCGTCATATCTTCTAATACTCCATTATAAGGTGTAGGAATATCTTGAGAAGATAAACATGTAATAGGACGATCTAAATCGTAGAAAAATTGCTCATAAATACTCGCAGTTAACGTACAACCAATACCGCCTGTTTTCATACATTCTTCAACGATAAGAACTTTATTAGTCTTTTTAATAGAACGACCAATAGTATCCATATCCAGAGGTTTTAAAGAAATTAAATCAATAACTTCAGGATTATACCCTTCTCCAATTAATACCCACACTGCTTGTAATACATAATGTCTCATTCTAGAGTAAGTTAAAATAGTTACATCAGAACCTTCTCGTACAATTTCAGCTTTTTCTAGCGGTAAGGTATACGTTTCAGCTGGAATATGTTCACGTAAATTATATAACAATACGTGTTCAAAAAATATAACTGGATTATCACTTCGAATAGCAGATTTCATTAATCCTTTCGCATTATAAGGGGTAGAACATGCAACCATTTGTAGACCTGGAATTGCTTGGAAGTAAGATTCCAAACGCTGAGAGTGTTCAGCACCTAGTTGTCTTCCCACACCACCTGGACCACGAATTACTAAAGGAATATGAAAATTTCCACCAGAAGTCGCTCTTAACATACCAGCGTTATTTGAAATTTGGTTAAAAGCTAGTAGTAAAAATCCCATATTCATACCTTCAACCACAGGACGTAAACCAGTCATTGCAGCACCAACGGCTAGCCCTGTAAAACTATTTTCAGCAATAGGAGTATCGACTAAACGTAAATCACCATATTCTTTACAAAAATCTTTAGTTACTTTGTAAGATCCACCATAGTGACCTACATCTTCACCAATTACAAAAGTTGTCGGATCATTTTCCAGTTCTTCACCAATAGCTTCTCTTAAAGCTTCGAAAAGTAGCGTATAAGTCATAATATAAAAGTATATAGATGTATATTCCTATATTAATCGATAAAAAAATATATATCCATTTTTTGTATATGGTGGTAGAATAAGGCATAGCGGGTCAGTAACTCAATGGTAGAGTACTCGGCTTTTAACCGACTAGTTGTGGGTTCGAGCCCCACCTGACCCATTTCTTATACTTTTTCTATAAACATCCATTGCTTAGTTATGTATAATTTATAGTTATTTTTTAAACTATATATATGATTATTAGATCTTAGAAAGCATAATATATGTAGTATTTGTTCAATACTTATACTAAGAAAAGTAATTCTAAATATCCATGTATGAAGGATTGTACTCTGTAAAACAAATGGCAAAGCGAAAACTACTTGTTTAGGTAAAAATTTTTTTAGAATAAATTCTTCTGTTAAAATATATTTCTCTATATATGTAAAATATTCTTCTTTATTTTTTTGGAGTATTGCTTTGGTATAAACAATATCTTTAATTTTGTAATTAAAGTACTTAGATAAGTAAGGAATTAATTGGTATCTAATACGATTCCTATTCCATATCATTTGGTAATTACTTCTATCTTCCCATACTAAATATTTATTATTTAGTAATGCTTCCTCTCTTTTTAAAGGTAAAAAAGGACGAATAAAAGAAATATCAGTTTCCCATTTAAATTTATTTTTAATGAAATGTGTATTTCTTAAACCTATTTGAGAAAACAAATCTAAAAATATATTTTCCAATTCATCTTGATGGGTATGGCCTAAAAGTACAGTTGTATATTTTTCCTTTAAAGCTACATACTGCAACATTTCATATCGCCATCCACGAGCTTCTATTTCATTGGAAAAATATTTATTAGAAGCAACTTGATAATAAGGCAAATTATTAACACTACAAATATTAGCCACATAAGTACCTGTAGCTAAACTATCAGACTTACATCCATGATCGATATAACAAATTCCAATTTCCCATTTCCAATAGGGTTGTAGCTTATTCATTATTTCAAGTAGAAACATTGAATCTTGGCCGCCTGAGACTGCAATTAGAATGCTTTCAGAAGGAGAGAGTAAATTATATTGACAAATATATTGATGTATTCTTTTCAAAAAATCTTGATTAAGATTCATATAATAGTTGCATAGTTATAGAAAATTTGGTATCCTAATATTGTGTCTTAAATCCATGCCGGGATAGCTCAGTTGGTAGAGCAAAGGATTGAAAATCCTTGTGTCACCAGTTCAAGTCTGGTTCTTGGCACATTTTTAATTAAATAGAACCATATTAACATAAGGTTCTATTTAATTAAAAACATAAGCAAGAAGTATCTCTTACTTATGTTTTTAATTAAATTTACCAGCTTGATTTTTTAACGCCTGGTAGTAAACCTTGATGGGCCATTTCACGTAAAACATGACGAGAAAGTCCAAAATCTCTATAATATCCATGAGGACGCCCTGTAACATTACAGCGATTTTTCAAGCGTATAGGAGCACTATCACGAGGTAAATCTTGCAGGAGATGCTGTAGTCGTAATTTTTCCTGTAGAGAGGATGCTTTCACAATAGCGTCTTTAATTGAATTGCGCTTTTTAGAATATTTAGCTATAAGCTTTTTACGTTTAACATCTCGTTGTATCATACTTTTCTTAGCCATAAAATTCCTTTTAATAATTAAAATTAGTAGCGGAAATGTGCAAAAGCTTTATTTGCTTCAGCCATCCTATGAGTTTCATTACGTTTACGTACTGCTGCTCCATTTTCTTCTGATGCATCTACAAGTTCATTAGCTAATTTCATAGCCATAGTTCTTCCAGAGCGTGTTCTTGCAGAACTAATAATCCAACGTAATGCAAGTGCCGTACCTCGTGATGCATCAACTTCCATAGGAACTTGATATGTAGACCCACCTACGCGACGTGCTTTAACCTCTACAAGAGGAGTTACATTACGCATAGCTCTTTCCAGAATATCCATTGGATGTTTCTGAGTTTTTTCTTGGATGTGATGCATAGACTGATAAAAAATGCGTCTTGCTACTGATTTTTTACCATCTAATAGAATACGATTAATAATCATACTAGCTAATGTACTGTTATACACGGGATCGGGGCTGACCAAACGCTTTTTAGCTGTGCTACGACGTGACATATAATTACTCCATTAATATTTAAAAATATTTTCCTATTTCCCTTTAGGACGAGAAGTTCCATATTTAGATCTACTTTGGTTACGATCTTTCACAGCAGCTGTGTCTAAAGCACCACGTACAATATGATAACGAACTCCAGGTAGATCTTTAACACGTCCACCACGAACCAAAACAACAGAATGCTCTTGTAAATTATGTCCTACTCCAGGAATGTATGCTGTTACTTCAAATCCAGATGTAAGACGAACCCTAGCTACCTTACGTAATGCTGAATTTGGTTTTTTAGGAGTAGCTGTATATACACGAGTACATACTCCACGTCTTTGTGGACAAGCATTTAAAGCTGGAGACTTAGTCTTTTTTTTAATTTGTTTTCGTTCTGAACGAATGAGTTGTTGAATAGTAGGCATAATTGCTAATTATTTAAAATATAAAACCAATTTATAATAAATTGGCTATTGTAGAAAAGTATACCATAGCCCTACTAATAAATAAAATAAGCCTATGGTAAAGAAAAACTAATTTTCTTTAATTACAATAATTTAAGACATAAATGGATTAGATTCAACTACTTGATCTACCAAGCCATAAGCTTTTGCTTCTTGGGGACCCATAAAACTATCTCGATTCATATCATCAAAAATTTTATCTGGAGTTTGTCCTGTACGTCTCGCATACAACTCTGCTAAACGGTGACGAATACGCATTACTTCGTAAGCTTCCATACCTATTTCGTAAGCTTGTCCTTTTGATCCTCCAGATGGCTGATGGATCATAACTCTAGTGTGAGGTAATGCTATACGTTGTCCTATAACACCTGCTGCTAATACTAAAGATCCCATTGAAGCTGCTAATCCTACACAAATAGTTACTACATCACATTCAACATGTTGCATAGTATCATAAACACCAATTCCTGCTGTAACTGAGCCACCCGGTGAATTTATGTAAAGATAAATAGGTTGTTTTTCATTTTCTCCATTTAAATATAATAAAACACCTATAATCTGATTGGAAATCTCATCATTAACATCCTGACCCATAAAGATTGTACGTTCACGATATAAACGATTATATAAGTCAATCCATTCTGGAGAAGAGGCTCCTGGAAGCCTATACGCAACTTTAGGTACTCCAATTGGCATATCTATTCCTCAATTGTTATATTTTTTTATGAAAAATTTACAAATACTTGTTAAGTCTACTTTAGTTCTTAATGATCATTCCTTTGAACCAACACTACAATTATAAAATATTCCCAAGCAGATGCAAATATTTTGATTAAAAATTGATTAAAAAAGTATATTAAATGACTTGTTATATCTCCAGAAGGATGTCAAAATAGGATTGAGGCCTAAGTTTAGATTAACTAATTATATCAATAATTCTTAACCTGGCATACATATGGGATCATCCCATAATCAATGTAAGAAAGCTAAAATCGATTTAACCAAAGATATTATTTATGGGACTACCTTGGTACCGCGTACATACGGTTGTGCTTAACGACCCTGGACGTTTGATTTCTGTACACTTAATGCATACTGCTTTAGTATCCGGCTGGGCTGGTTCTATGGCTTTATACGAATTGTCTGTTTTTGATCCTTCCGACCCTGTTTTAAATCCAATGTGGCGTCAAGGTATGTATGTATTACCTTTCATTACTCGTATTGGTGTAACAGAATCTTGGGCTGGTTGGAGTATTACAGGTGAACCTGCTTTAGATACAGGCATTTGGAGTTATGAAGGTGTAGCTGCTACACATATCATTTTATCCGGTCTATTATTTTTAGCTGCTATTTGGCACTGGGTTTTTTGGGATTTACAATTATTCCGTGACCCTCGTACAGGTGAACCAGCATTAGACTTGCCAAGAATTTTTGGTATTCACCTATTCTTGTCTGGTTTGTTATGTTTCGGATTTGGTGCTTTACATGTAACTGGCCTATATGGTCCGGGCATTTGGGTTTCTGATCCTTATGGTCTAACAGGTAGTGTTCAACCTGTAGCGCCAGCATGGGGACCTGAAGGATTTGATCCTTTCAACCCTGGTGGTATTGCATCTCACCACATTGCAGCTGGTTTATTAGGTATTATTGCAGGACTGTTTCACTTAAGTGTGCGCCCTTCTCAGCGTTTACATTTAGCATTACGTATGGGTAATATCGAGACTGTTTTAGCTAGCAGTCTTTCTGCTGTATTCTTTGCAGCATTTGTTGTAGCTGGTACTATGTGGTATGGTTCTGCTGCTACACCTATTGAATTGTTTGGTCCAACTCGTTACCAATGGGATCAGGCATATTTCCAACAGGAAATTGATCGTCGTGTTGAAACAGATTTAGCATCTGGTAAATCTCTATCTCAAGCATGGGCATCTATTCCTGAAAAACTAGCATTCTATGACTATATTGGAAACAATCCTGGTAAGGGTGGTCTTTTCCGTGTAGGTGCTATGAATTCTGGTGATGGTATTGCAGAAGGTTGGTTAGGTCATGCAAGTTTTTATGATCGTGAAGGTCGTGAATTAACTGTACGTCGTATGCCAACATTCTTTGAAACTTTCCCTGTTTTATTAGTAGATAACGATGGCGTAATTCGTGCAGATGTTCCTTTCCGTCGTGCTGAATCTAAATACAGTATTGAACAAGTAGGGGTTACTGTAAGTTTTTATGGTGGTAAATTAGATGGTCAAACATTTAATGACCCGTCTACTGTTAAAAAGTATGCTCGTCGTGCTCAGTTAGGTGAACTATTTGAATTTGATCGTGCTACATTACAATCTGATGGTGTTTTCCGTAGTAGCCCTCGTGGTTGGTTTACATTCGCACATTTAAATTTAGCACTTCTATTCTGGTTTGGTCATATTTGGCACGGTTCTCGTACTATTTTCCGTGATGTATTTGCAGGTATTGACCCAGATCTTAGCGACCAAGTAGAATTTGGTGCATTTAAGAAATTAGGTGATAAGACAACTCGTCGTCGTGCAGTTTAAGCTTAATATTTCTTGAATAATTATTTAATCGCTTATTAAATTAAGTAATTTTTTTATAAACTACGCTATAAATTTTAAATTTATCATTATTTATAGCTTATCTATTACATCAATAAGATTCTCATGGAAGCACTTGTTTATACATTTCTTTTAATCGGATCCTTAGGGATTATCTTCTTCGCTATTTTCTTCCGTGAACCACCTCGTATTCAAGGGGAGTAAATAAAGTAAATAATTTACCGATTAGACGTTGATTGTACAATCAACGTCTAATCGGTAAATTATTTACTTTATTTTATATTAAGTATTAAAATACCATTAGTATATAAGAGTCTGAAACTATATAGTTTCAGACTCTTATATACTAATGGTATTTTAATACTTAAATTTCAAATTGAAATTTATCCATATTTGCCAGATGTAGAAGCAATTAAGAATGCAGCGTAAGTAAAGATGTAGCCAACACTAAAGTGAGCTAAACCAACTAATCTCGCTTGCACGATAGATAATGCCACTGGCTTATCGCGCCAACGAACTACATTCGCTAATGGAGTGCGTTCATGAGCCCATGCTAAAGTTTCAATTAATTCTTGCCAGTAACCACGCCAAGAAATTAAGAACATGAAACCAGTCGCATAAATTAAGTGCCCAAATAAGAACATCCAAGCCCATACAGATAAACTATTCATACCAAATGGATTGTAACCATTAATTAATTGGGAGGAATTTAACCATAAATAGTCACGTAACCATCCCATAATGTATGTAGAAGATTCATCAAATTGAGCTGTATTGCCTTGCCATAATGTTAAATGTTTCCAATGCCAATAGAATGTTACCCATCCTAGAGTATTTAACATCCAAAAAACAGCTAAGTAAAAAGCATCCCACGCAGAAATATCACAAGTACCACCACGACCTGGACCGTCACAAGGGAAACTGTAACCAAAGTCTTTTTTGTCTGGCATTAACTTGGAACCTCTAGCATCTAGAGCGCCTTTAACTAAAATTAATGTAGTTGTATGTAAACCTAGAGCAATTGCATGGTGTACTAAGAAGTCACCAGGACCAATTGTTAAGAATAAAGAATTACTATTGCTGTTAATAGCATCTAACCAGCCTGGTAACCAGATACTATTACTTGCTAAAGCAGCTGGACTGTCACTAGAGGATAAGAAAACATCAAATCCATATAATGCTTTTCCGTGAGCAGCTTGAATCCACTGTGCAAATACAGGTTCAATCAAGATTTGTTTCTCCGGTGTACCAAACGCTTGCATTGCATCATTATGGCAATAAATACCTAATGTGTGGAATCCTAAGAATAGAGAAGCCCAACTTAAGTGAGAGATAATAGCTTCTTTATGCTCTAACATACGAGCTAATACGTTATCCTTATTCTGTTCTGGATCATAATCACGAATAAAGAAGATTGCTCCGTGAGCGAAAGCACCACACATTAAGAAACCAGCAATATATTGGTGGTGAGTGTACAATGCTGCTTGAGTAGTGAAGTCTTGAGCAATAAACGCGTATGCCGGTAAAGAATACATGTGCTGTGCTACTAAAGATGTAATCACTCCTAAAGACGCAAGAGCTAAACCTAGCTGGAAATGTAAAGAATTGTTAACAGTATCATACAATCCTTTGTGACCAGCACCTAAACGGCCACCTGGTGCCTCATGAGCTTCTAAAATTTCTTTCATGCTATGGCCAATTCCAAAATTAGTACGGTACATATGACCAGCAATAATAAATAGAACACCAATAGCTAAATGGTGATGAGCCATATCTGATAGCCACAAACTCTGTGTTTGTGGATGGAAACCACCTAAGAATGTTAAAATCGCTGTTCCTGCACCCTCAGATGTACCAAAGATATGACCAGCAGTGTCAGGATTTTCAGCATAAACAGCCCAGTTTCCACTAAAAAATGGAGCTAAACCTGCAGGGTGAGGTAATGTTGTTAAGAAATTATCCCAACGTACATGTTGTCCACGCGCCTCTGGAATTGCTACGTGCACAAGGTGCCCTGTCCATGCTAAAGAACTCACACCGAATAATCCTGCTAAGTGGTGATTTAAGCGAGACTCTGCATTTTTAAACCAGGATACACTTGGTTTAAATTTAGGTTGTAAATGTAACCACCCTGCAAATAATGTTACGCCTGCCACGACTAATAAGAAAAGTGCAGCACGGTAAAGATCTTGATTATCACGCATACCAATTGTATACCACCACTGATATACACCAGAATATGCGATATTAACAGGACCAGATGCTCCACCACGAGTATATGCTTCAACAGCAGGTTGACCAAAGTGAGGATCCCAGATTGCATGTGCAATTGGACGTACATGAAGTGGATCACTTACCCACTGCTCAAAATTACCTTGCCATGCTACATGGAAAAGATTCCCGGATGTCCAAAGAAAAATAATAGCTAGTTGGCCAAAGTGAGAAGCGAAGATCTTTTGGTATAAGGACTCTTCTGTCACACCATCATGACTTTCAAAGTCGTGTGCAGTTGCAATACTATACCAAATACGACGAGTTGT